>Ga0081540_1001305_pt1 | contig 21757 bp, 23 predicted proteins | sample TabmetS2T1R1_FD_71024 | JGI IMG/M metagenome (GOLD analysis project Ga0081540, IMG submission 71024) | Tabebuia heterophylla rhizosphere microbial communities from the University of Puerto Rico - S2T1R1 | ecosystem: Host-associated > Plants > Roots > Rhizosphere ... | reverse complement strand
CCCGCTCCGGGTCGTTGAAGTGGGTCGTGGCGTCTACGATCGCCCGCGCCCGCCTCGCGGGATCCTCGCTCTTGAAGATTCCGGAGCCGACGAAGTTGCCCTCGGCGCCGAGCTGCATCATCAGCGCAGCGTCGGCCGGGGTGGCGATGCCGCCGGCGCAGAAGAGGGGAACGGGCAGCCAGCCGCGCTCGGCCACGTCCTGGACGACGTCGAGCGGCGCCTGGTTGTCCTTGGCGGCAGAGGCGAGCTGCTCGCCCCGCAGCGACCCGAGTCGCTTGATGCCATCGGTGATCTCACGCATGTGGCGGACAGCCTCGACGATGTTGCCGGTCCCCGCCTCGCCCTTGGAGCGGATCATGGCGGCGCCCTCGCCGATCCGGCGGAGTGCCTCTCCGAGGTTGGTCGCACCGCAGACGAACGGGATCTCGAAGGCGAACTTGTCGATGTGGTTCGACTCGTCGGCCGGTGTCAGCACCTCGGACTCATCGATGTAGTCGACCTCGAGGGACTGGAGAACCTGCGCCTCGGCGAAGTGGCCGATGCGAGCCTTGGCCATCACCGGGATGGTCACCGCCTCCTGGATCTCCCTGATCTTGGCGGGGTTGGCCATGCGAGCCACGCCGCCCTGGGCGCGGATGTCAGCCGGGACACGCTCCAGCGCCATCACCGCGCACGCGCCGGCGTCCTCGGCGATCTTCGCCTGGTCGGCGGTGGTCACGTCCATGATCACGCCGCCCTTGAGCATCTCGGCGAGCCCCGTCTTCAGCCTGAATGTCGCGCGCTCCGCCATCTCAACTTCCATAGTAGAAGCACGAACCCGGAGCCCTCTGCGCCATCCCGCTGAAACCGGCTTGGCGTGTTTGGACTCGTTGGAGGGTGGGCAACCTAGAGCTACTCGCCGCTTGGGGGCGAGGGAGGCGAGTCACAACTGAAAGCTTTGGCGTCGATCGACTTGGGATCCCCTCCCCCGGATCCCAATATCAGCCGCAGGTCCGGATCGCCCCCCGGGCCTGTGGCCGTTGTAGGGGCGGTTCCCCGTTACTTCAGCTTGAAGGCGCGGATCCGGTCGCGGTGCGCCGCCTCGTCCCGCGAGTAGACCCCGTGGGCGAGGGCCTGGACGAGGCCCATCAGCGCCGCGTTGGAGCGGATGTAGGACGGCCCGTTGGAGGAGTAGTAGAGCACCAGCTCCGAGTGCTCCGCCACATCCGAGAGGGTGGCGTCGGTGATCGACAGCGTCCTGGCCCGGCGATGCCGGGCGAGCTTGAGCGCGCGCAGGACGAGCGGGTGGGCCCGCCCGGCGGTCAGCACGACCAGCAGAGTGTCCTCGTCCATGCGCGAAAGCTTCTGGATGTTGTCCTGGCTCGGCGAGGCGACGATCTCGGCCCGGACGTCGAGCAGCCCGAGCAGGTGGCGCAGGTAGCTGGCGAAGAACGCCATCTGCTCGACGCCGACGATCAGGACGCGCCTCGCGGTCGCGAGGGCGGAAACCGAGGCCTCGATCTGCTCGCGCGTCAGATTGCGCGCGGTCTCCTCGATGTTGGAGTAGTCGGCGCCCAGGGACGCCTCGAACTCCGAGTGGTCGAAGTTGAAGAGGGCGGCGGCGCCACTCCCACCGTTGCCGTTCGGCACTCCCTCGGCGACCTTATGACGGTATTCCTCGATCGCCGCCTGCTGCAGCTCGGGATAACCGTCGAAGCCGAGGGCCTGAGAGAAGCGGACGACGGTGGATGACGAGGTATTCGCCCGGCGGGCTAGCTCCTCCGCCGTCTGGAATGCCGCCTCGTCGAGGTGGTCGACGATGTAGCGGGCGACGTCCTTCTGGGAACGCGAGAAGTCGTCGAAGCGCTCCGTGATGAAGTCGGAGAGGCTCTTGCGAGCCGGATGGGTCTTGGTCGCTGTCCTTGCCACGGCGGCACATTTCGCCCTCCGTCTGGGTTTCCCTTCCCACGAATGTGGTTGGATCGCGCGATGGCGCCGGAACTCGAGCTGCGACGACTCAACCGCAACATGATCGCCTTCGACCTCGTTCTCGGGTCCGGGGCGCTCCTGGCGCCGGACCAGACGCTCCGCGCGCTGGGGCACGACGAGCCCTCGGCTGACGCCCGCGAGCTCTTCCGCCGAAACGGCGCGGTCTGGCTCACCTTCGCGGCCGCCCACCTCGTCGCGTACAGGCGCAACAGGGCGAAGGACTGGTGGGCGCTGTCCTGGCTGCGGGGAACGGAGTTGGCCACCGACGTCCTCTGGTCGCGCTCTCCGGCCTTCTCCCGCCCGGGGGCGCGCGCCGGGCTCTGGCTCGCAGGGCTGGCCAATCTCGCGATGACGCTCGGCTTCCGCTCCTTGGCGCGGCGAGCCGGCTGACGGGGGCACCGGCCTAGGTGCCGGCGTGGCTGGAGCTGCACACCTTCAGCCCGACGGCGCGCGCGAGCTTGCGTCGCTGCGGGGCGTCGCGAGCCACGGCGGCCTGCGCGGCGCCGTAGGTCGCGGAATTCTGGTCCCGGGCGGCGCTGCGGCCGCGGTTCATCTGGTCGATGACCCGCTCGCGCGCCGCCAGGTAGCGGTCGTACGCCGGCTGCAGCCGATCGGGGGGCTCCAGGTCGCGGAGCTCGGCGTTCGCATCCTGGCTCACCCTGATCAGCTCATCGGTCTGATCGGCCGCCACGGAGGCGTTCGGCGGAGCCTCCGCCTGGATGCGAGCGAAGCTCGACCGCTCCTTGCCGCAGATCTCGTCGGCCTTCTGAACGAGCTCGGCGGCGGTGACCTGATCCGACCCACCTCCTCCGCAGCCCGCGATCGGCCCGGCGACGAGGGAGATGACGATCGCAGCGATCCACCGGAGCCGGAACATCGCGGCGGACTCTAGCCACGGCCGGAGCGCGTGCTTCAATGGTGGGACCAGAGAAAGGAGGTGGTCCTAACTTGAATTCCATGCTTGACGGGACTCTGGAGGTGCAGGGCCGCTAGGTCCGGGCGCTCTCGTATTACGGGTTGCTCCTTTCGGAGCACCCTCGCCCAAAAAGGGGCCGTCAGGACGGCGACGCGGCCATCCGGCGGAATCCAACCCGGGCACCGGCGAGCCAACGGAGGTGGGAGCTGTCCCGCCCCACCGTCAATCCCAGGCTCGTTTCAGAACCGCGTTTTGAATGACGAAGGGCCGCCTCTCAGGAGGCGGCCCTTCGTCTGTGAGGATCGCGGCTAGCCCCCGAGGTTCGAAACCCGGTTGTCCAGCTTGTCGACGTCCTTCTGCAGGTTCTTGATGATCGGGACGGCGTAAGCTGCCCTCCGGTGAACGGATTCGTCTCACGGGGCTTCATGCGTCGTCGCCGGACCCCGGAGGAAGTGGCGGACCGGCTGCCCCCGGGCCAGTACCTCGAGACCGGCTGGCCGGTCCTCACAGCCGGCCCCACGCCGGACGTGCCCACGGATCAGTGGAGCTTCCGGATCGACGGCATGGTCGGCGAGCCCAAGGAGTGGACCTGGGACGAATTCCACCAGCTCCCCTTCGAGACGGTCACCAAGGACATTCACTGCGTCACCAAGTGGTCGAAGCTCGACGCCAGCTTCGGCGGGGTCTCGATGGACACGCTGCTCGACCAGGTCGAGCCGCTCGACGCCTACGCGACCTTCTTCTCCTACGGGGGCTACACGACGAATCTGCCGATCGAGGAGATCAGTGACGGCAAGGCCTGGTTGGTGACCGAGTACGACGGCGGTCCGCTCCCTCGCGAGCACGGCGGGCCGGCCCGCATGCTCGTCCCCCACCTCTACTTCTGGAAGAGCGCGAAGTGGGTCCACGGCATGACGGTGATGGACCACGACGAGCCGGGCTTCTGGGAGATGAACGGCTACAACAACCACGGCGATCCTTGGAAGGAGGAGCGATATTGGGGGGACTGATGGAGTCCCCGCTGCCCCCCGTGGAGCAGCGCGTCCCGGGCCGCTGGCAGATCGGGACGGTCAGCAAGATCAAGGTCGAGACGCCGCGGGTCAAGTCCTTCCGCATCGAGCTGCCCAGGTGGATGCCGCATCTGCCGGGCCAGCACTACGACGTCCGCCTGACCGACCCGGACGGCTATCACGCGGAGCGGTCCTACTCGATCGCGTCCTCGCCGCTCGACGCAGGGGGAATCGAGTTGACGATCGACAAACTCGAGGACGGCGAGGTCTCCCCCTACTTCCATGATGTGGTCGTCGAGGGCGATCAGGTCGAGGTCCGCGGTCCGTTCACCTCCTACTTCGTCTGGCATGGAGAGAAGCCCGTGCTGCTCGTCGGAGGCGGCTCGGGCGTGGTTCCGCTGATGTGCATGCTGCGTCACCGGCGGCGGACGATGCCCGACCTGCCGATGCGGCTCGTCTACTCCGTCCGCCACGCCGACGACGTGATCTACGCGGACGAGCTGAGCGAGGACGCGCTGCTCACCTTCACCCGCGACGCACCCGAGGACTGGAGCGGGCACACCGGTCACATCGATGCGGAGTTGATCGCCGAGGCCGGAATCGAGGACGGCCTCGGCTTCGTCTGCGGCTCGAACGGATTCGTCGAGACCGGTGCCCAGCTGCTGATGGACGCCGGCTTCGACCCGCAGCAGATTCGGACCGAGCGCTTCGGGCCGACAGGCTGACGGGCGCGCTGGTCTCGAATCGTGGCCACCGACGCCGCCGAATTCACGGTCGCCGATGCACCCAGCCGGCAGCGCTTCGAGATCCGCGACGGCGAACGCGTGGCTGGATTCACGACCTACCGGCGGCGAGGCAATGTCCTCGCCCTGATCCACACGGAGGTCGAACCCGAGTACGAGGGCAAGGGAGTCGGCAGCCGGCTGATCTCGGCCGCGCTCGACATCGCGCGAGACGACGGGGCCCTGGTGTTGCCCTTCTGCCCGTTCGTCAGGGCCTACATAGCGAAGCACCCGGGGTGCTACCTCGACCTCGTTCCTCCCGACTTCCGCGAGGATTTCGAGCTGCCCGCGGCGACCGGCGCTTCCGGGGGCTAGGCGCGTGGGCCGAGCATGAGGCGCGACGAGTGGCTCGCTGAGTTCGCCGCCAGGCTCGGGACCGAGCCGCCGACGAAGGACGAGGTGGTCGCTCTGCTCGACATCGCCGCGACCGCCGCGCATTCCTCCGAGCGCACCGCCGCGCCGATCGCCTGCTGGCTCGCGGGGCGGGCCGGCCTCAGCCTGGACGAGCTGAAGGGCGTGGCCGAGTCCGTGGCGCCGGAAGGCGTGAGCCGGCCTGACGACGAGCCGGCCTGACCGCTCTCCCCGCTCAGCCGGCGAGGAAACTCTGCGCCTCCGCCAGGTCGGCCTCAGTGTTGATGCTCATGACGAGCCGGCGCGGATCACCGAACCGCGCCAGGTCCCTCTCCCCCAGCAGCTCCGGATCGAGCCGCGCGGCCGCCTCGCGGAGCGGCGCCCGCTCGGCCAGGGCGGGCTCGAGGAACGTGGCGTCGTTAGGCCCGTAGACGGCCAGCAGGGGCTCGAGCCGCCCTGCGACCGAGGCCACGGCCGGCGCGTCCCGATCGGCCAGCCAATCCAGCAGCGCGGGCGTCACGAAGGGCATGTCGCAACCGAGCGCGATGACCGGTCCGTCGCCAGCCGCGATCGCGGCGAGGATCCCGAGCAGCGGGTGGACGGGCGCAGCCGGCTCACGGATCACCTCGCAGTCGAGGTCCGGCAGCGAGGTGCCGGGCTTTGCGACCACGACGGACGCCAGCTCTGCGGCGCGAGCGGCCTGGAGCGGGTAGGAGATCAGAGGCCGGCCGGCGACGGCCACGCTGGGCTTGTCGGCACCGAGCCGGCTCCCGCGGCCGCCGGCGAGAATCGCGACTCTCGGCCGCGGTCGGGCACGTTCGACCATTGCGCCAGTCTCCCAGCGAAATCCCGTGGAACCCGACGAGGCGGCGAAGGAATCGAACCTTCCAAGCGATGGTCTACATCGCCCTGCTGGCTTTGAGGGCCAGACGGGCCACCAGACCCCTGCCGCCCCACGCAACTCGGCCTAGGACTGCACCCCCTCTCGGGCGGCGCGACGCAGCACGTGCCGGTCACCCTGCCGGACCGTCAGATGGCTCGCGTCGAGATGCTCGAGCAGCGCCTGGGCGTACTTGCGGCTGGTGCCCAGCTCGTCTCGCGCCTCGGCCAGAGTGATCGCCCCGTCCCGGTTCGAGGCCAGCTCGAGCAGACGCCTCCGCAGCCGCTCCAGGGTCTCGCTCTCGTAGAAGACGCCCGGCTTCACGCGGACCGCATCCCCGCAGCGGGCGAGCAGCTCGAGCGAGGCCTCGGCCTCATCCGCCCGCACGCCGAGCGCCGCCGCGACCGCCGCCGGAGCACGGGGGGAAACGGCGTCGCGCCTGATCAGCTCGAGGGCGCGAAGAGCTCGCTCGTCCGGCGCGGGCGCCGGCTCCAGGTCGGCGTCCTCCGCGGCTTCCGGTCGCACCAGCCATCCGGCCCGTTCCAGCCCCTCCCCCGAGGCCAGCAACACGTCGATCGCCGTCCGCCAGCGCTCCGGTGTGAACCGATCCCGGGCCGGGCCCAGGAGCGGATGCCCGACCCAGCTCTCGGGATCTGCGGCGACGCGGGTCTCATCGGCTTCGCCGGCCCACTCGGCGAGCGCCAGCTCGAGGAGCTGCTCCGGGGACCCGTCGGACATCAGCAGCAGCCGCTCGGCCGCCGGCCCGGGGCCGTGCCTGGGGGGAGCGGGGTCGATCACCGCCCCGCCGCCGAGGGTTCCCACGGGTGCGATCGAGCGCATGACGAAGCGATCGCCGGCGCGGGCGATCACCGGCGCTTCGAGCCGCAGCTGAACCAGCCCGGCATCGTCCAGCGGCACCACGCGCGCCGGCGCGCGGCGGGTCCCATGGTGCACCTGGACGCGCCGCGACCGCTCGCCACCCGGCGGGCACGGCTCGAGACGCGCGTCGAGTCGGAAGCTCGCCCGCAGGCCCGATTCGCGGGAGCAGACGACGTCCCCCCTCTCGACCCGATCCCGGTCCGGGCCGACGACGTTGAGCGCCACCCGTTGACCGGCGTCGGCGCGAGCGACCGGGCGATCGTGGATCTGCACGTTCCGGACACGGAGCTCGCCGCCCCAGGGGAGGACCTCGACCCGATCGCCGGGGGCGAGCGAGCCGGACCAGAGCGTCCCGGTCAGGACGGTCCCGATGCCGCGCAGGGCGAAGACGCGGTCGACGTGGAGGACGGTGGGCTGGGCCCAGGCCGGCTGCGCGCGGCGGGACTCCGCCCGGTCGGCCGCCACCGCGAGCTCCCCGCGGAGCGCGTCGAGCCCTGCGCCCGTGACAGCGCTCACCTCGACCAGCGGCACGTCGGCCAGCTCGCGCGCCTGCGCCGCCGCGAGGCGTCGCTGCTCCGAGCCGGCCAGGTCGGCCCGGCTGAGCGCCACGACGCCGACCGAGACGCCCAACGCGTGAAGGACGGTGAGGTGCTCGCGGGTCTGCGGCATCACTCCCTCGTCGGCCGCCACCACCATCAGGAAGAGGTCGATGCCGGTCGCGCCGGCGACCATCGTCCGCACCAGTGCCTCGTGTCCCGGCACGTCCACCACGCTCAGGCGTCTGCCGCCGGGCAACGCGAGCTCCGCGTAGCCGAGCTCGATCGAGATCCCCCGGCGACGCTCCTCGGCGAGGCGGTCGGTGTCCTTGCCGGTCAGCGCCTGGACCAGGGCGGTCTTGCCGTGATCGATGTGGCCGGCGGTGCCGAGAGTGAGCGGTCTCATCACTCGGCGAGGGCGGCTCGGACCGCCTCACCGACGGACTCCGCCTCGTCGTCGCTCATCGTCCTCGGATCGAGAACCACCCGGTCCCGCTCGATCCGCGCGATCACCGGCGGATCGGCATCTCGCAGCCGCGCGGCTAGCGCGTCGGCGCCCAGCTCCCCCGGATCCACGACGCACACCGGTCCCTCGAGCGTGCTGAGCGGCAGGGAGCCCCCACCCGGCCTGGCGTGGCCACGCTCGATCGTGGCCCGGTCGCCGGCGCCCCCGGCGACCCGGGCGGCACGGCGGCTGAGCTCCTCCTCGTCCGCCCCGAGCATCGCCAGGGCCGGGAGCGCCCCGGGGCCCCGGTCCCGGTGCAGGCGCAGGGTCGCCTCGAGCGCTGCCAGCTGGAGCTTGTCGAGCCGCAGCGCCCGCGCGAGCGGATGCCTCCGGCAGCGCTCGACGAGGTCGGACCGACCCGCCAGGATCCCCGCCTGCGGCCCGCCCAGGAGCTTGTCGGCCGAGAAGCAGACGAGGTCCGCGCCCGCGCGCAGCCGCTCGGCGATCGTGGGCTCGTCCTCGATGCCCGACAGCGCACCCGATCCGAGGTCATCGATCAGTGGAAGGCCACGCTCCGCGGCAAGCCCCGCGAGGTCCCGGACCGGCACCTCCTCGACGAATCCCACCGTGCGGAAGTTCGATTGATGCACCACCATCAGGGCGGTCGTCCGAGGACCGACCGCGGCGGAGTAGTCCCTGAGGCGCGTTCGGTTCGTCGTGCCGACCTCTACCAGGGTGGCCCCCGAGAGCTCCATGATCTCCGGGATCCGGAAGGAGCCACCGATCTCGACCAGCTGCCCGCGGCTGATCACCACCTCCCCGGGGGCGGCGACCGCCGCGAGCGCCAGCAACACCGCGGCGGCGTTGTTGTTGACCGCGGTTGCCGCCTCGGCCCCGGTCAGCTCACGGAGAAGATCCTCGATGTGGTCGTGGCGGCTCCCGCGGGCGCCGTCGGCGAGCCGCAGCTCGAGGTTGGAGTAGCCGCCCGCGATCTCCCCGGCCGCCGCGATCACCTCGGGCGCCAGGGGCGCCCGGCCGAGGTTCGTGTGCAGGATCACCCCGGTCGCGTTGATCACCCGCCGCAGGCTGCCGCGCGCCATCGCGTCGGCCCTCCTGCTCGCGGCCCGCTCCAACACGGCCATGCTGGTCTCGGTCTCCTCCCCGGCGAGCACCCGGGCCCGCGCCTGCCCGATCTCTGCCCGGGCCGCCGCGACGGCGACCGAGCGGGTGGCGCCGTTCAGCCGGGCGGCGAGCGCCTCGACCGAGGGGAGCTCGCGGAGCTTCCGCAGTGGTTCGGGACCCGGCGATGCGGGTGTCTCAGACATATGGTTCACGCGTGGCCGGCGCGTCGGATGGGTACCCAGGGGCCGTGGAGGTCCAAACCGAGGCGGTGAAGCTGACGCAGCTTTCGCACGGCGCCGGCTGCGCCTGCAAACTCGGTCCGGCTGAGCTCGAATCGGTGATGGGTCTGTTCACCGCCCCCAATCATCCCGCTCTGCTCGTCGGGGCGGCCACCAGGGACGACGCGGCGGTCTATCGGCTGTCGGATTCGCTGGCGCTGGTTCAGACGGCCGACTTCTTCACCCCGATCGTCGACGATCCCTACGACTTCGGCCGCATCGCCGCGGCGAACGCGCTCTCCGACGTCTACGCGATGGGGGGTGAGCCTCGTCTCGCGCTCAACCTCGTCGCCTTTCCCCTCGCCGAGCTGGGGGGCGAGATCCTCGAGCGCATCCTTCGTGGCGGCGCGGAGATCGCCGACGAGGCGGGAGCCGTGATCGCCGGTGGGCACTCGATCGACGATCCCGAGCCGAAGTACGGGATGGCGGTGACCGGCCTCGTGGATCCCGACGGCTACGTCCCGAACAGCGGCGCCGGCGCCGGGGATGCGCTCTTCCTCACCAAGCCGATCGGCGGCGGCTTGATCACCACCGCCGCCAAGCGCGGGCTTGCCCCGGCCGGTGCGATCGACCACGCGGTGGAGACGATGACGGAGCTCAATCGCGACTCCTCCCGGGAGGCGCTCGACGCGGGCGCGACGGCGATGACGGACGTCACCGGGTTCGGGCTGCTGGGCCACCTGCACGAGCTCTGCGAGGCGAGCGGGGTGTCGGCCGAGATCGAGGCGAGCGCCGTGCCCTCGATCGAGGGCTCCCTGGAGCTGGCCGACGACGAGAGATGCCATGCCGGCGGCAGTCGGAGGAACGCCGCCTATGCGGCCGGCTTCACCCGCTTCGCGGACTCCGTCCCGGATGACCGGCGCTTCCTGCTGGCCGACGCGATGACCTCGGGCGGCCTGCTGGTGGCGGTACCGCCCGACCGGACGGGCGCGGCCCCGGGCACGCGGGTCGGAACCATCGCCGCGGGCCCACCGGGTGAGATCAGGGTCGCCTAGGCGGGGACGCCGCCGCGCCGCTCCGCGATCCGCTGCCGCTGGGGCCCGACGGTCTGGCGGGGATCCTCGGCGGATGCGATTCCGGCCTTGAACACCGCCCAGCGCTTTGTCAGGGCCCCGGCGAGGAGGAGCGCGCCGGCCACGACGGCACCGGCCCTGCGGCGGCCCGCGGCGGCCATCACCGCGCCGCCGGCGATGGTGAGGGCCGTGGAGGCCTTGTCGAAACCGCCCGCCTCCCCCGTCTCGTAGACGCTCGAGAGATCACCGAGCCGGCGCTTCATCAGCTCGGTGTTGACGATCTCGCCGGCCGCGCCGGCGATCGCGAGCCGCCGGGCGGGGCCGGCGTAACGCGTCGGGGTCGCGATCGCCGCCGCGCCACCGGCGCTGGCCGCCCCACCGGAGGCGAAGAGCAGTGGAAGCTCCATCCGTGCCTCGCTCCACGCAGGGATCGAGGTGTTCGAAAGCAGCACCCCCGTGTAGGTGGCGAGCGCGGGTCCGAGCAGCGCGGCGGCCGGCTCGGCGCGGCGCCCGATGCCCTTGGGGAAGCCGAGGAGGTGCCCCGCCGCCGCAGGGGTCACCGCGAGGCTGTTGGCGACCAGCACCCACGAGCCGACGCTCATCGGCGAGGTGATCTTGAACACCCGCAGCATGTTGAGGAAGCGCTCGGGACGCCCCAGATCCGAGATCAGGAGCAGCGGGCTGACCGCGATCCCGCTGAAGGCACAGAACCACGCCCTCTTCGCCAGCCGCCGGTTGCCCGCGAGCGTCGCTGCGTAGGCGAGCACCGACGAGGCGCCGCCCAGGCCACCGGTGAAGAGGTACCAGGGGATCTCGGGCTTCCAGACCGGCGGCTTGACCACCGGGCGGTCGTAGTAGGTGCGGGGGCGGTCCTTGGGCACCATCGGGATCTCCTTGGTGCCTCGGTCGCGGCCCACTCCCGTACGTGCCTCCTGGGCGGTGTGAGGCCCCTCGCCCAGGGAGTCGCCCTCGACATAGGTATCGCCGTCGGTTGCCGCCCGGACGTCACCGCGGACCTCCTCGGGCTCTCGATCTTCGGGGCTCACCCGCGACCGCCGAGGAAGGAGCCGATCACGGCGCCGGCGAGGGCGAGACACGCGACCCCCGCAGCTCTCCAGTTCTCGCCGAGATGGCGCGTGGTCACGACCGGGTCAGGGGGAAGCCCGTAGGTCTCAGGCTCGTCGAGCAGCAGGAAGAACGCCCCGAAGCCGCCGACCCCGTCGTCTGTGTCGTGGCCGTAGAGGCGTGCCTCGGAGACCCCGCGATCGTGGAGCTTCTCGACCCGCTCACCCGCCCGCTCGAGCAGCTCGTCCAGCTCGCCGAACTGGATCGAGTCGGTCGGGCATGCATGGGCGCAGGCGGGCTCCATGTCGTCCTGGAGGCGGTCGTAGCAGAGGGTGCACTTCCAGACGCGGCCGTCGTCCTTGCGCTGGTCCAGGACGCCGAAGGGACAGGCGACGATGCAGTAGCCGCAGCCGTTGCAGATGTCCTCCTGCACGACCACCGTCCCGAACTCGGTCCGGAAGAGCGAACCGGTCGGACAGACGTCGAGGCAGGCCGCGTCCGTGCAGTGCTTGCAGACGTCCGAGCTCATCAGCCAGCGGAAGCCCCGATCGTCCTCGTGGGTCTCCACGCCCTGGTCGACGAGCTGCTGCCGCTGCGCCTCCTGCACCCACGAGTCGGGCGCGCCGTCCTCGACCCCGTTGACCTCAACGACCTGCTCGATGAAGGCGACGTGGCGCCACCGGTTGGCGCCGAGTTGGGCCGAATTGTCATAGGACGTCGCCGTGTAGCCCTGTGGGTCCTCGGGGACGTGGTTCCACTCCTTGCAGGCGACCTCGCATGCCTTGCAGCCGATGCAGACCGAGGTGTCGGTGAAGAACCCCACCCGGGGCTTTGCCTCGTCGCCGTAGCTGTCGGGCCACACCGGGGTCTCGATCACCGTGGCGGGACTCATGAGCTCCCTCCGGACGCTCCGCCGGCCCGCTCCCTGTACCCGGCGACGAACTGTGGCAGCGCGGCACCACGCGGGCGGCGGCCGGGAATGATGTCGGCGCTGGCCGCCTTCGACTCCTGGATGTGGACGTTGGCGTCGAGGACGATCGGCATCACGTCGTTGGCGGAATCCCCCTTGCTGGCGCCGGCGTAGCCCCAGTGGTACGGCAGGCCGATCTGGTGAACGGTCCGGCCGTCGAAGCGCAGCGGCTTGACCCGCTTCGTGACCATCACCCGCGCCTCGATCGCGGTCCTCATCGTCACGATCGTCGCCCACTCGCCGTGCTCGAGGCCGCGTTCGGCCGCCAGCTCGGGGCTGACCTCGCAGAAGAACTCCGGCTGGAGCTCAGCCAGATACGGCAGGGAGCGGGACATGGCGCCGGCGGTGTGGTGCTCGGTCAGCCTGTACGTCGTGGTCACATAGGGGAAGACCTCGTCCCCTGGCTGTCCCGAGCTCGGATTCGACTCGTTGCCGGGCCGCTCGAAGACCTGCCTGGTGGGATTCGACCGCCGCTCCGGGTACAGCGCATTCGGGAAAGGCGATTCGTGGGGCTCGTAGTGGGTCGGCATGGGCCCGTCGACGACCCCGGTCGGCGCGAACAGCCAGCCGCGGCCGTCCGCCTGCATGATGAACGGCTCGTCCCCGCGCAGGGCCTCCTCGGCCTCAGCACCCTCCTCCGGCTCATAGTCCGGAGGCATATCCGCCTTGAAGTCGGGAACGTCCTCGCCGGTCCACCTCTTCTCCTCCTCGTCCCACCAGACGTATCTCTTGCGCTCCGACCACGGCCTGCCCTCCGGGTCGGCCGAGGCGCGGTTGTAGATCATCCGCCGGTTCATCGGCCAGGCCCAGCCCCAGTCGGGCGCCACCCAGTTCTGCGTGTGGCCAGGTTCGCGCCGGGCGGTCTGGTTGATCCCGTCGGCATAGCTCCCGGAGTAGATCCAGCACCCGCACGCCGTCGAGCCATCCCCCTTCAGCTGGGTGTATCCCGAGAGCTGATTGAACTCCGAGTCGAAGCCGCTGATCTCGCGCAGGACGGCCTCCGCGCTGGGCTCATCCTGTGGACCCTCCGTGGGATACCCCCAGGTGAGCGCCTTCAGTGGCCGGTCCCGCTTCCGGCGCGAGCGGCTCAGCTTCTCGCGGATGATCCTGCCGAGATGGAAGGTGAAGTGCAGATCCGAGCGGCAGTCCCCGGGGGGCTCGACCGCCTTGTGATGCCATTGGAGCAGGCGCCCGGTGTTGGTGAAGGTCCCGTCCTTTTCGGCATGGGAGGCCGCCGGCAGGAAGAAGACCTCGGTGCCGATGTCCTCGGTGACGAGCTCTCCCGATTCGATCTCGGGCCCCTCCTTCCAGAAGGTCGCGCTCTCGATCTCCTGCAGGTCGCGGACGACGAGCCAATCGAGCTTCGCCATGGCCAGCCGGTGCAGCCGTGAGTTCGCCGACCCGACCGCGGGGTTCTCGCCGTAGAGAAACATGCCCAGGCATTTCCCGTCGAGCATGTTCATCACCGTGGGGTAGATCGAGTGGTCGCCGGTCAGCCGAGGCAGCCAGTCGAAGCCGTAGTCGTTCTCGTCGGTTGCGGCGTCGCCCCAGTAGGCCTTCAGGAGGCTGACCATGTACTCGCGCGCGTGCCCCCAGTAGCCGTTCGGGGCGGAGTTCTTCTCGATGAAGTCGTCGAGCCCCCGATGCGCACTGACGTGCGGCATGGGCAGGTAGCCGGGGAGGATGTTGTAGAGCGTCGGGATGTCGGTCGAGCCCTGGATCGAGGCGTGCCCGCGCATCGCGAGGATTCCGCCCCCCGGGCGGCCCATGTTCCCCAGCAGCAGCTGGATGATCGCGGCCGTGCGGATGTACTGGACGCCGACGGTGTGCTGCGTCCAGCCGACGGAATAGACGAAGGACGACGTCCGCTCCCTGCCCGAGTTGGCGCAGAGCGATTCGGCGACCTCCAGGAAGGCGTCCCGCGGGATCCCGCAGATCCGCTCGACCGCTTCGGGCGTGTAGCGCCGGTAGTGCCGCTTGAGGATCTGGAAGACGCAGCGCGGGTCCTCGAGCGTGAGGTCCGCCTCCGGTGGCTCGCCATGCTCCATCACCCCGCCGTGGGCGCCGTGGGCCTGCTCGCCGACCATCGCGCCCTCCTCCCTGCCGGTGGCGGGAAAGGTCTCCATTCCCTCGTACTGCCAGCTCTTCGGGTCGTACTTGCCGTCCTCCTCGCTCCAGCCCGAGAACACCCCCTCCAGGTCCTCCGTGTCCCGAAACTCCTCGTCGATGATGGTCGCCGCGTTCGTGTAGGCGATCACGTACTCCCTGAAGTAGCGCTCGTTCTCGAGGATGTGGTTGACGATCCCGCCGAGGAAGGCGATGTCGGTTCCCGCCCGGATCGGGACGTGCAGGTCAGCCAGCGAGCTGGTCCGTGTGAAGCGCGGATCGACGTGGATCACCTTGGCCCCGCGCTCCTTCGCCTCGACCACCCACTGGAAGCCGACCGGATGGCACTCGGCCATGTTCGATCCCTCGATCAGGATGCAGTCCGAGTTCTGGAGGTCCTGCTGGAAGGTGGTTGCCCCACCCCGGCCGAACGAGGTCCCCAGACCGGGGACCGTGGCGCTGTGTCATATGCGGGCCTGGTTCTCGATCTGGATTGCGCCCAGCGCGGTGAAGAGCTTCTTGATCAGGTAGTTCTCCTCGTTGTCCAGAGTCGCCCCGCCGAGGCTGCAGAAGCCGAGGGTCCGGTTCAGAGGCCCCTGGTCATTGCGCTCCTCCCACTGCTCCTCGCGGGCCTTGATCACGCGGTCGGCGATCATGTCCATCGCCTCGTCGAGGGAGAGCTCCTCCCACTCGGTTCCGTGCGGGCGCCGGTACTTCACCTTGTACTCACGGCTCGGGCTCTGTACGAGCTGCTGTGAGGCGGCCCCCTTCGGGCAGAGGCGGCCGCGGGAGATCGGGCTGTCCGGGTCGCCCTCGATCTGGATCACCTGCTCGTCCTTGACGTAGATGCGCTGCCCGCAGCCGACGGCGCAGTAGGGACAGATCGACCGGACGACGCGATCCGCCTCCGCCGTTCTGGGCACAAGATTCGCCGAGCGTTTCGACCTGACGGCCGCCCCGCGTCCGGTGGGATCGCCGCGGAGCTGGCGGATCAGGGGCAGGTCGGTGATCTTGCGCGCTGGCAGCTCTGCTTCTCCTCCGAATCTGACCCTCGGGAAAATACCCCTGACCGGCCGACGGAAACGAGTCTCCGGGATGTGACTGCGCAGCTTCCGCGGCCGAGGCGTGTTCCGTTAGGTCCATACGCCGAGTCCCGTCCAGGGAGGACGGGAGCGGGGGATCCATGTTCCTGGGGCGAATCCACCGAATCCGGTGGCAGCGCGGCTCCTTCCGCGCCAGCCCGTCAGCTAACCCCGCAGGCCCGAGAAGGAGGTTGGTTTGCGACGCGATGCATCGGCACCGATCAGGCGGGCGACCGCTGCGCTGATCGCGCTCTTTCTGCTCTCCCTGGTTGCGAGCGCCGGCGCGAGCGCTCAGACGGGTGGATCGGCGGCGCCCGGGGCGCCGGCCGGATCCGGCCCGCCGGCGAGCGCTCCGGTCGGCGGCAAGCCCGGCAAGGCCAAGCTGATCCGCAGGAGCGGGATGGCGATTGCGCCCCCCAACGCCCCGGCGGCGGTCGTCAACGCGATCGCGGCCGGCAATGCGATCCACAAGCGGCCCTATGTGTGGGGAGGCGGCCACGCGAGCTTCGACTCTTGGGGATACGACTGCTCGGGCGCGGTCAGCTATGTGCTGCACGCGGCGGGGCTGCTCTCGAGCCCGCTCCCGTCCGGTCCCCTGATGAGCTGGGGACTGCCGGGGAAGGGACGCTGGATCAGGGTGATGGCCAATCCGAGCCACGCCTACGCGGTGATCGCGGGGCTCCGCTTCGACACCTCCTCCTACGGCAGCGGGGGCAGCGGCCCCCGCTGGCGCCCCACGAAGCGGGGGGCAGGCGGATTCGCCGTCAGGCATCCGGCGGGCCTCTGAGCGCGCCGGCGGGAACCCGCGCCGGTAGTCAGCGAGCCGACATTCGCCCTTGACACGGGCGTGCCTGCTCGATCGAGCGGGTAGGTGCAGACGGGGTAGAACGGCGTGGTGCAGAGATGAAAGCGAGGCTGCTCGAGGCGGATCCAGGTCTCGCCCGCACCCTGCCCCCGGAGGCGGTCGACGCGCTCCGAGACGAGCTCGTGGCCGATGTCCTCGAGCTCCCGCTCGGGGAGTGGGGACCGACTCAACCCGAGCCGGACCCCGGACACCTGGGCTATCTCCTGATCGATGGACTGATGCTCCGGCGAACCGCGATCAACGGTGCGAAGAGCGGCGAGCTGATCAGCCGCGGGGACCTGATCCGGCCCTGGATCGAAGATCCCGTCTCGTTCAGCAGCGTCGAGTGGCAGGTGATGGAGCCGGTTCGGCTCGCCGTCCTTGACCGGCGCGTCGGCACCCTGATCTGCTCGCATCCCGAGTTGAGCGCGGCCCTGCTCGACCGGCTGACGCTGCGGACCCGGTCGCTGGCGATCCACGCGGCCACCGAGAACATGCGCGGACTGGAGGGCCGGCTGCTGGCCCTCTTCTGGCACTTAGCCGAGCGCTGGGGCCGCCGCGATCACGGCGTGGTGGTGCTTCCGATCCGCCTCACGCATGAGACGCTCGGACTCCTGGCCGGCGCCCGGCGCCCGTCGGTGACCACCGCGATCGGGGGGCTCACCGAGCGCGGCGCCATCACGCGCGGGGAGGATGGAACCTGGATCCTTCACGGGCTCCCTCCCGCCAGCGCCGAGGGCTGAGCCGCGGCGAGCCGCTGCTCCCCGGCATAGACGTTGAATCCCGTCTCGCGCAGGAACCCGACCAGCGTCATGTTCGCTTCGCGGGCCAGCCTCACGGCGAGGCTGGATGGTGCCGAAACCGCGGTCAGGATCGGAATCCCGGCGACAAGCGCCTTCTGTACCAGCTCGAACGAGGCGCGCCCCGAGACCTGGAGGATCGCGACACGGTCGAGCACGTCGGAGCGAAGCAGAGCACGGCCTATGGCCTTGTCGACCGCGTTGTGGCGGCCGACGTCCTCGCGCAGCACGAGCAGATCCCCCTGCGCGGTGAAGAGCCCGGCGGCGTGGAGTCCGCCGGTGCGCTCGAAGACGCGCTGCTTCGAGCGGAGCCGGTTCGGCAGCGAGGAGATCACCTCGGTCGCGATCGTCGGCCCCTCGGGAGCCGGCGGGGCCGCAACCCGCACCGCCTCGATGCTCGCCTTGCCGCAGACCCCGCAGGAGGAGGTCGCGTAGAAGTTCCGCTGCCAGCCCCCCGCCCGCTCCGCGCCCTCTCTCAGGATCACGTCCACGACACCGCCGTCGGAGCGCGGCGGGCACTCGCGGACCGTCGCCACGTCCGCCGGATCGATGATCCCCTCGCCGCTGAGGAAGCCGACGGCGAGCTCGGTGTCCTCACCCGGGCCGGGGGTTCGCATCGTCACGGCCACACGTTCCCCGCCGAGACGGATCTCGAGCGGCTCCTCGGCGGCCACCACGTCGACGGAGCCCTCGGTCACTCCGTCGCGCCGGCGCTGGATGGGAACGCGCTCGCTGGGCCGTCCTCGGTTCTCGGGTTCGTGGGTCAAGGGTTCAGCGACGGCGCGCCAGGCCTGAAAAGATGCGGACGTGGGATTCGACCAGTATCACGAGCCGGCTTCCGATCTGCCAGAGGAGGCACGGACCTTCGCCCGGATCTGCGCGAACCTGATCGAAGAGGCCGAGGCGATCGACTGGTACGAACAGCGTCTCGCCATCGAGCGGGAACCCGATGCCCGGGCGATCATGCTCGATGCCGAGGGTGAGGAGTTCAAGCACTTCTCCATGAACCTCGAATATCTCTTCCGGCAGTTGCCTCTCTGGCGTGAGATCGCGCAGGGGATCCTGTTCACCGAGGGCGACATCGTTCAGCACGGAGAGGAGTCCGAGGAGGAGGCCACCGAGGACGAGGCGGCCAAGGGAGCTCCGCTCGCCGGCAGCGAATCCCTCGGCATCGGCGGCCTGCGAGGAGGGGCATCTTGAGCCACCTCCTGCGTGAGCACGCCCCGATCACCGACACCGGCTGGAAGCTTCTCGACGACGAAGCGCGCGAACGCCTCACTCCGGCCCTGGCTGCCCGAAAGCTGATCGACTTCTCCGGGCCCCACGGCTGGGATCACTCGGCGACCAACCTGGGCCGCATCGACGAGGTCGGCGACGCCCCCGGCGAGGGCGTCGCTGCGAGCCAGCGCCGCGTCCTCGGCCTGGTCGAGCTCAGAGCCCACTTCGCCATCAGCCGCGCCGAGCTGGACGATGCCGACCGTGGTGCCCAGGACGTCGATCTGGCGACCCTGGATGCCGCGGCACGCCGGGTTGCGATTGCAGAGAACACCTCGGTCTTTCACGGGCTTGGATCGGCCGGAATCAAGGGAGTCGCGGAGCTCTCTCCCCACGAGGTGATCAACCTCGGCGAGGACTGCGAGGTCTATCCGCGGCATGTCGCCAAGTCGGTGGACACCCTGCGGGAGGCCGGCGTCGGCGGCCCCTATGGGCTTGCCCTGAGCCCCGAGGGACACACCCATGTCCTCGAGACCGCCGAGCACGGCGGCTATCCGCTGATGCAGCATCTGCAGGAGATTCTCGGAGGCCCGATCGTCTGGGCGCCCGGCGTCAACGGCGGCGTCGTGGTCAGCCTCCGGGGTGGGGACTTCCTCTTCGACTCGGGAGAGGACCTCTCGATCGGCTACGAGAACCACGACGCGGACTCGGTCCAGCTCTACCTCGAGGAGAGCTTCAGCTTCAGGGTCGCGACCCCCGAGGCGTCGGTCGCCCTCCCCTCCTGAGGCTCAGCCGGCCAGCTCCGCCAGGCGACGCTCGAGGAAACGCCGCTCGGGATCCGAGTGCGACAACTCGAGCGCTCTGCCGAACTCGTCCCTGGCCTCGTCCCGGCGATTCAGCCGGCGGAGGAGCTCCGCGCGCGTCGAATGCAGGTAGCGGTAGCCCGGGAGCTCCAGTCCGTCGACGATGCGCAGAGCGGCCTCGGCGTCACCGGCCTCCGCGATCGCCGCGGCGCGGTTGAGCTCGACCACCGGTGAGTCCGTGAGCCGGCCGAGCTCCGCGTAGAGCGCCGCGATCTCGGCCCAGTCCGGCGGATCGTCGGCGTGGAGGAGGGCGATCGCCGCCTGGAGGACGTAGGCGCCGCGGCCTCCGAGGGCCAGCGCCCGGTCCACCATCTCCCTGGCCGCCGCGATTCCGCCGGTGTCCCAGAGCGATCTGTCCTGATCCGCCAGCAGGACCAGTTCACCTTCGGCGAAGCGAGCCTCCCGGCGTGCGTCGTTGGCGAGCATCAGGGCGAGCAGTCCGTGCACCTCCGGCTCGTCGGGCATCAACTCTGCGAGCGCACGGCCCAGGCGGAGCGCCTCGGCCGAGAGGTCGCCGCGGCCGCCGTAGCCCTCGTTGAAGATCAGGTAGACGACCCCGAGGACCGCCGTCAGACGGTCGGGGAGCAGGTGTGCGGGCGGCACGCGGAAGGGGATCCCCGCCTCCTCGATCTTCCGCTTCGCGCGCACCAGGCGCTTGGCCATCGTCTCGCGAGGGACGAGAAACGCCCTGGCGATCTCCTCGGTGGTCAGGCCTCCCAGCGTCCGCAGTGTCAGCGCCACCTGCGCCTCGATCGCAAGAGCGGGATGGCAGCACGTGAAGATCAGCTCGAGGCGCTCATCCGGGATGGCGGTGTCCTCCAGCTCGTCCACGGTCGCCTCGGGAACCTCGAGGAGCCTGGTCTTCTCGGCGAGGGTGCGGTTCCTGCGGATCCGATCGATTGCCCGGTTCCTGGCCGTCGTCACCAGCCAGGCCCGAGGGTTGTCCGGGGCCCCTTCGCGGGGCCAGCGCTCGGACGCGATCGCGAAGGCCTCCTGTGCGGCCTCCTCGGCGAGGTCGAAGTCGCCGAGGAAGCCGATCAGGTTGGCGAGGACGCGGCCCCACTCGTCACGAAAGACGCGCTCGAGGATGGCCTAGCCCCCGAAGAAGGGCCGGATCTCGACCGCCCCGCCCATGCGGGCTGCGGGGATCCGCGACGCGAGCTCGATGGCGGCGTCGAGGTTCTCGCCCTCGTAGAAGAGCCAGCCGCCGAGTGCCTCCTTGACCGAGACGAACGGGCCGTCGGTGGTGAGGGTCCTCTCGTCCTGGACGCGGACGGTCGTCGCCGACTCGGGTGGTTGCAGCCGCTCCCCGGGCGTGACCCCGGGGGTCTGGTTGATCGCCTGATAGTCCGCCGCGACCTGTTTCTGCTCGTCGTCTGAGAGCTTGCTCCAGGTCTCGGGATCGTCCGGCTGTTGGATCAGCAGCATGTACTTCATCTGGGTTCCTCCTTGAGTGGATGTTCGCCCCTGGGACGAACGGCAGGCCGCCGGATGGACACCGACTTCAATGAATCGGCGGCGGCCGCCCCTCCCCGCTGCCCGCCAACACGGGATCCCAGGCACAGACCCTGCAGGCGTGACCGTAGGCGGAGTGTGCGAACTCGAGCGCCAGCGCATGCGGGTCCTCCGAGGAGCGGATGTCCTCCCAGTCGAGGACGAACTCGCCCAGATCCCCGTTCCAGTGCGCGGCCGCCGGGTCGAGGTCCGCCTGGGCGAAGTCGGGGGGCGCCGGGTGCGCAAAGGCAAAGAACGCAGCGCGGCCGTAGTTGCGATCCCCGGGCCACCAGCCGAGCTCGATCTGCTCCGCGTCTCCCCCGTTTCGCATGATGAAGTCGTCGCCCGGCGGGTCCGCCGGCCGGCCGTTGAAGAGGGCGACAGCCATGTCGAAAGTTCCCCACCAGGCGTTCACGGGCGTCACCCGGCCACGGAAGGGTGCCCGGAACTGCTCCAGCACCAGTGCCGCCTGTGTGGCCGCGACGAAGTAGGTCCTGACCTCGTCCGGCTCGTAGGTCGCATGCTCGCGGTCCTCGTCCAGCGGCACGGTCCACGGAACTTCCTGCGGCTTCGGGTTGATCTCCACCTCCCCCGCAACCCGCCCGACCGCCTCCAGTACCTCGCGCGTGACCTCCGCCACCGGCCGGTTCGGCGTCAGCGAGACCCGCACCTCTCTGCCGTCCGTGTGTTCGACGAACGCCTCATGCAGGCGCAGGTCCAGCCCCGCGACTATCGCCCCCGATCCATCCGGCGCCGGCAGCACGTTGGTCTCCCACCCGCGCGGAGTGAGGCGAAGCGCGGCGTGTTGGAGCTGGGGCTCCGGCGGTGCCAGCTCGACCGCCAGCTTCCCGAGGACCTGCGTGTGGGCATGCAGCGTGTCGCAGGTCGCACTCCAGGCCTCGTAGGAGAGCGCTGGCCATTCGCCGGCCATGGTCAGACGCTAGCGAGACGCGGCGGCCGGCTGACCGGCGGCGAGGCGTTGATGGACCAGTCGGACGGCCATGGACCCCTCGCCCACGGCGGAGGCGACCCGCTTGATCGATCCCGAGTGAACGTCCCCCACGGCGAAGATTCCCGGTCGGCTCGTCTCGAGGAAGAGCGGCAGGGCGCCGCCCTACTCTCTGAGATCCGCCCCCCC
>Ga0081540_1001304_pt1 | contig 21759 bp, 20 predicted proteins | sample TabmetS2T1R1_FD_71024 | JGI IMG/M metagenome (GOLD analysis project Ga0081540, IMG submission 71024) | Tabebuia heterophylla rhizosphere microbial communities from the University of Puerto Rico - S2T1R1 | ecosystem: Host-associated > Plants > Roots > Rhizosphere ... | reverse complement strand
GAAGTACAGCCGGTACCCGCCGCCCGGCAGCGCCAGCACCGACAGGTACCGCAGCCCGCCCGGCGCGTACGGCGACCCGGTCGGCGGTGCCTCGTCGGCCGACAGCGGACCGAACAGCCCGTCGGTGGCCCGGTCCCCGCGGGCGGTACCGGTGCGTTCCTCCCAGTTCTCCGAGGCGCTGGCCCGCCCGTCGTAGCTGGCGACCAGCCCGTCGGCGACCGGCAGCACCGAGGTCAGGCGCACCCCGCGGGCGTCCCACTGGCCCGGGCGGGGGTTGAGCACGCTGCCCCGCCAGGTCCAGTCCACGCCGTCCGGGCTCGTCGCATACCAGGTGCTCATCCGGTCGGCGTGCTCGTCGGACTCCAGCGGGTGGACCGAGGCCCACAGGTGCCACAGCCCGCCGTCGCGCAGCAGCACGGGATCCTTGACGCCGACCGTCGCGTCCCCGGGCAGCACCGTGACCGGGGCGGCATCGGGCAGGTCCTCGGGGCGGTCGGCCTCCAGCAGGGCGACCCGCCAGTGCTTGGTGCGCGGCGTGGCGCAGCTGACGTACAGCCGCCAGCGCCCCTCCGGCGTGACGGTCAGCGCCGGCCGCTCCAGCGACTCGGCGTGGAACCCGTCCCGCTTGATCACCGCGATCGGCTCGAACTCCACGCCGTCGGCGGAGCGGGCCACCACGTTGACGAAGCCGCGACCCTTGCCGACCGGGCGGCGCAGCCGGTACGCGAGGTAGTAGGCGCCGTCGACGAGCTGCGCGCTGGGCGCACCGGCCCAGGCGCCCGGGCCGCCACCGGGCGGGCTCACCACGACGACGGACCGGCTCCATTGCGGCCGGGGTACGGCGTGCACGAGAGGGGACACGACACTCCTCAGTGGACAGTCATTCGGGGTGGGGCCGCGGTGCCGGTCAGTCCGGTACCAGGGCGGTGTTGTGGTCCACCGACAGCCAGTCAGCGTACGAGTCGCCGGTGATCCTCTCCAGCCTGGCGATGTCGTCCGCGAAATAGGGCAGCACGGCGGCCCGCTGCGCCCGGGTCAGCTTCGGCCGGGGACCGGTGTGCCGGTGCAGCAGGGAGAGCAGCGGACCCCGCACCGCGTGCCGCCAGGGCACCGGGAACCGGTACCCGATGGTGCCGCCGAAGCGCAGCACGGTGCGCAGGCTGTCGTTGAGCGGGGTACGCGCCGGGCAGGGCCGGACGTTCTCGGCCGGCACCTCGGCGACGAGCCCGGTCCGGACGCCGAGGAACCGGCACACCTCGTCCAGCGTGTCGGTGGGCCGGTCGACCAGGTCTCGGTACCGCAGCACGAGCACCTGCTCGCGCGGGAACAGCCCGTACAGGTGGTCCAGCTGCTCGCCGTAGCGGCCGAGGCCGACGTAGTGCCAGAAGTGCGCCCACCCGGCCTCGCGCCTGGCCGGCTCCGCGGCGCAGGCGGCCACGAAGTCGGACTGTGCCTCCAGCCCGGCCGCCCACAGGTGCGCCCAGTTGGAGTGCGCCCGGTCCACCGGGTCGCGCAGCACCGCGATCAGCCGGGCGTGCGGCACGTCCTGCCGGATGCGCTCCTGGGCGGCGAGGTCGTAGAGGTAGAACGGGGTCGCCTCGCCCCGGCGCGTACCGGGCGGCGCGGCGTCGAACAGCGCCTCGTACTCCTCGCGCCGCCACACCTGCTCCTGGTAGGTCTGCACGTCGCCCGGGCCGCCCCGGCACGGCGGAGGGGCGTCCCCGGTCAGGAAGAACTTCGGCTCCTTGACCGCGGGCAGGTAGAGCTGCGGGTGCCTGACCAGGGCGGCGTACAGCGCGGTGGTGCCCGCCTTGGGCACACCGATGACCAGGAAGTCGGGTAGGGCCACGGCTCCTCACTTTCCCGCCCCCGCCGGGTCAAACGCCCCGTTCAGGCGACGGTCACGAGGTGACCGGGCAAACGCTGCCCCGGGCCGGCTCCGCAGGCGTCGCCGGCCGGGCAGCGCTACCGCCCCAGGCGGCTCCGGACCATGTCCCAGACCTCGTTGACCTCCCGGACCCGCAGCGCGACGGCCGCGGCCAGGTAGACCGCGACCAGCACGACGCCGCCGACCACCAGGCCGACCAGGCTGCCGACGTGGCTGAGGCCGAGGTAGTGCTGCAGGATCGCCGCGATCAGCAGCGTGGGTACCGCGGCGATCAGCGCGGCCGCGGTGAGCTTTCCGAGGGTACCGGTCACCTCGGACAGGCGGATGTCGCCGATGCGCTGCCGCAGCAGCCAGTACCCGAGCGCGACGGACAGCACGAAGGAGATCGCGTTGCCGATCATCAGTCCGGCGCTGACCCAGACCACCGGGAGCACCACCAGGAAGATCAGGTCGACCACGATCCGCAGCCCGGCCACCGGGAGGTTGAGCAGCGCCGGGGTGCGCGTGTCGGGCATCGCGTAGAAGGCGAACAGCTGCAGCTGGCTGATCGCGAACGGGACCAGCCCGAACCCGGCCGCCGCGATCACCCAGCCGGTGTCGATCGCCGCCTGGCCGGCATAGTCGCCGTACCCGAACAGGGTCACCGAGAGCTGCCGCCCGAGCACGATGTACGCCACGCTGGTCGGGATCAGGATGACCGCGGACAGCCGGGTACCGAAGGAGAGGTGGCGGGTGAGGTCCGGCCAGCGGTGGTCGGCGGCGGCGGCCGACATCCGGGGCATCAGCGCCGTCATGATCGAGACGGCGACGATGCCGTTGGCCATCATGAAGATCAGGTAGGCGTTGTTGAACACCGCCGGACCGGGCGCGTGCCGCCCGTCGACCACCCGGTCGCCCGCCTTGTTGGAGATCCACAACACGATGACCAGGGCGACCTGGCTGACCACCACGTAGCCGAGCATCCACGAGCTGATCCGGCCCAGCTCCCGCAGGTGCAGCTCCCGCCAGTCCCAGCGCGGCCGGAACCGGAAGCCGACCCGGCGCAGCGCCGGCAGCAGGCCGACGGCCTGCACCACGATGCCCAGCGTGGTACCGACGCCGAGCACCAGGATCTGCAGCGTGCTGATGGTCGAGGGCTGCAGCGGCTTGGCGGCCGAGGGCAGCACGATGAAGACCGCGCCGGTCGCGATCACCACGATGTTGTTGAGGATCGGCGTCCACATCGGCGCGGCGAAGTGGCCGCGGGTGTTGAGGATCGCGGCGATCAGCGCGGCCATGCCGTAGAAGAAGATCTCCGGCAGCAGCAGGTAGCTGAACACCGAGGTCAGGTGCCGGCTGGCCGGCGTGGTGGCCGAGTTGCTGAACAGCATGGCGATCAGCGGCGCGCAGGCGACCGCGAGGACGGTCGCCACGCCCAGGAACACGCCGGCCATGGTCAGCAGCCGCTGGGCGTAGGCCTCGCCGCGGTCGCCGTCGCGCCGTCCGGCGCGCACCAGCAGCGGCACGATGACGCTGGCCAGCACCCCGCCGAGCAGCAGCTCGTAGACCATGTTGGGGACGGTGTTGGCCAGGTTGTAGTCGTTGGAGACGACCTCGGCGCCCAGCGCCGCGGCGAGCACCGCGGTGCGCAGGAACCCGGTGATCCGGCTGACGATGCTGCCGACCGCCATGACCGCGCTGTTGCGTGCGACCGAGCCGGTGTCGTCCTCACCCGGCCCGCCGGGCACCGGGGAGCCACCGCCGCCGTTCGGGACCGGGGGCCCACCCGTGCCCGGTCCACCCGGACCGCCCGGTGACCCGCCGCCCTGGTAGACGGGCAGCACGACCGTCGCGTCGGGCGGCACGATCGGCAGTGCCACCGTCGCGTCCGGGTCGTACCGATGGTGTCCGCCGCCGCTCCAGCTCACGCCGCCACCCTATCGTTCAGGCCACGAACTGGTTCTGTACGAAGGTCAGGATCATCACGCCCTGCACCGGCAGCGCCGCCATCAGGAACAGCCGGTCCACCGCCGGCCGCCCGCCCATCCTCGCCAGCACCATGAACACCGGCAGGCACTCCAGCGCGAACCGCCAGATGCCGCTCAACGGGTAGTCGCTGTGTACCCCGGACATCAGCGGCAGGAGGATGTCCATCGCGGCGAACAGCACCAGGTAGCCGCTGCCGGGTCCGAGCCGCCACGGACCGGACACCGCCAGGCACAACAGGACAATCACCCCGATCGCGGCGATCAGGTTGATGAGATTGCGGATCGCCGTCGGCGACAGCAGCAGGGGGTCGGACTGGATCAGCCGCAGCGCCTGCAGCATCGGGGTCCACGGCGCGGTGTACCCGTCGCGGAACCAGACCGCCTGCTGCTTCTGGAAGAACAGCGGATCGCCAAAGGCCGACCAGCAGTAGGCGACGTAGGCCAGCAGCCCGGTCGGGGCCAGCGCCACCCAGAGCAGGTCCGGCCGGATCCGGCGCGGTGCGAAGTCGCGCTGCCGCAGGTACTCGAAGACGAACACCACGCCCAGCAGCACGCCGGCGACCCGGCTGGCGCTGGCGAACCCGGCCAGCAGGCCGGCCAGCCACCAGTGCCGCCGCCGCATGGCGTAGAGGGAGCCGACCGCCAGCGCGATGAACAGTGACTCGTTGTAGGCCGCGATCAGGAAGAAGCCGGTGGGGAACGCGATCAGGTAGAACGCGGTGCGCCGGCCCAGCTCCGCGCCCAGCAGGTCGGTGGCCAGCCGGTCGACCAGGACCAGGGCGGCCAGGCAGGCGAGGACGGACACCACGAGCGCGGCCAGGAAGGCGTCTCCGGGCAGCACCGGGTTGACGATCTTCACGAGCATCGGGTACAGCGGGAAGAACGCCGCGCTGCGCGGATCCGACCGGTACCCGGACTCGGCGATGATCACATACCAGGTGGTGTCCCAGCGGTGCCAGTTCTGGACGGCCTCGCTGAGGTTGCGGGGCGCGTCCCGGATGTGCTCGAACGGCAGCCACGCCACCGCCGTGACCAGGACGCAGGCGAGCAGCCCACCCAGCCACGCCACCAGCCCGAAGCGCACCGAGTCGCGCCAGCCGCGACCGCCGGCCTCAGGTCCGTCCGCCTGCGGTCCGTCCGCCTGTGGTCCGTCCGCCTGTGGTCCGTCCGTCGCCGGCCGGTCCACAGTGGACGGGCCGGCGACGCTCACGTCATCGGCGGTCGCGGCTTCCTCGACGGCGGCGGGTTCGGTCACGCCGCCAATATAGGTACCGGTGACAATCAGGCGGGCAGCAGGCTGGAATTTCCCGACTCGGCGACGTAGGACGCGCTCGTGTAGGTCGGCGAGTCGCGTACCGCGATGGTGTCCACCACCCGGACGTCGGTGCGCCACGCCTGCCTGGTCAGCTCCGCCCGCAGGTACCCGCGGCGGGACCCGTCGAAGTACCGGACGTGCGGGTTGAGCACCGGGTTGACCGCCTTGAGCGGCGCGTCGAAGGCGGCCGGGAAGTCCGAGCTGACCGAGGTGGCCACGAACTCCACCGCGACGCTGGCCGAGGCCGGGTCGTCGAAGTCCAGCTTCAGCTCGCTGAACCAGGTCGAGTGGATGTCGCCGGACAGCACCACCGGGTTGGCGACTTGCCGGTCGTGCAGCAGGTTGAGCAGCCGGGTGCGCTGCGGCGCGTACCCGTCCCACTGGTCGAGGTTGGCCAGGATCGCCGGTACCCCGCCGGTCGGGTTGGGGAACTTGGTGCGGCTCATCATGACCTGCTGGGCGATGACGTTCCAGCGGGCGGCCGACCGGGTGAGCCCGTCGGTGAGCCACCGCTCCTGGTCCTCGCCGGTCATCGTGCCCGTGGTGTTGCCGGTACCGGCGGCCGGCAGGCCGAAGTCGCCGGGGAAGCCACCGGGCTGGTCGGTGCGGTACTGGCGGGTGTCCAGCACGTTGAAGCGGGCCAGCCGGCCGTAGTCGAAGCGCCGGAAGATGCGCAGGTCGGGGCTGCCCGGCCGCAGGTCCGCGCGGATCGGCATGTGTTCGTAGTAGGCCTGGTAGGCGTGCGCCCGCTGCGCCGCGAACTGCTGGGCGGTCTGCTTCTGGGGGCCGGTGTCGTCGATCTCGTCGACCAGGCTCGCGTAGTTGTTCTCGGTCTCGTGGTCGTCCCAGGTGGCGATCCACGGGAAGGCCTGGTGCGCGGCGCGCAGGGCCGGGTCGCCCTTGTACTGCGCGTGCCGGTTGCGGTAGTCGTCCAGCGTCACCAGCTGGTCCAGCCCGGGCGTCGCCGGGGTGGTGTGGTTGCGGTCGGCGAACGCCGAGTGCGGGTCGTACTCGTAGATGTAGTCGCCGAGGTGGAAGACGACGTCCAGGTCCTCGGCGGCCAGCCCGAGGTAGGCCGGCCAGTATCCGTTCTGGAAGTCCTGGCAGTTGACGATGCCCAGGCGCAGCCGGGACGGGTCCGCCCAGGCGGCCGGCGCGGTCGTGGTGCGGCCGACCGGGCTGAGCTGCCCGAGCGCCCGGAACCGGTAGAAGTAACCACGGCCCGCCTCCAGCCCGCGGGCGTCGACGTGCACGGAGTGCGCCAGCTCCGGGCGGGCCAGCGTGACACCGGCCCGGGCCACGCGCCGGAACCGCTCGTCGTGCGCCACCTGCCACTCCACAACCACCGGCCGGTTGGGCAGCGACCGGGCGTCGTAGGGGTCGCGCAGCAGCCGGGTCCAGAGGATCACCCGGTCGGGCAGCGGGTCGCCGCTGGCGACGCCGAGCTGGAAGGGTGCCGCGGTCGGTGCGACGCCGGAGGTCCCGGCCGCGGCCGCCGGAGTCGCGAGCAGCGACGGCGCGGCCGCCGCGCCCGCCACGACGGCGGCACCCACCAGCAGTTGGCGGCGGTTGAGCTGAGCGTCTGTCACGGGTGGCCTCCTCGCCGGTAACGGTCGGCACACTATGGCCGGCCAAGCCGACGCCGGGCGAAACGTCCCCGGAACAACGGGCGAATCCGTTCGCCGTGACAACGCGCCCGGGCATCCGCGCGTCTGCTGTTCATTCATCCGCCCCCGCCACCCGGCGGGCGCCCCTGGGAGACAGTTATGAAGCGCTTGGCCGCTCTCGCCGTGGTGCTGGTGTTGTCCGCCGCCGGCTGCCGGTCGCTGGACCGGGCCGCCGGCCCGGGTGGCGCCGGCGGTGGCACGGCCGGCACGAACACGAGCGCGGGTCCGTCCTCGACGGGACCGGCACCCGCCACCACGTCCGCGCCGCCGGCCGGGCCGTCGCTGCCCGACGACGGGCCGGCCGGCCTGCTCGCCGCGATCCGCACCGAGCGGTACCCCGACCACGACCGCGTGGTGTTCCAGTTCCACGGCCGGTCCACGCCCGTGGCCGCCATCGGCTACCAGGACCGCATCACCACCGACCCGGCGGACCTGCCGGTACCCCTGGCGGGCGCGAAGTTCCTGCGCGTCGCGTTCCACGGCGCGCGGCTGGACACGGCACCGGTGGTCAGCGACCCGTCCAAGGCCCAGCGGTACACCGGACCGACCCGGTTGACGCCGAACTACCCGACCCTGCGCGAGCTGGCCACGGCCGGCGACTTCGAGGCGGTACTGAGCTTCGGGCTCGGACTGTCCACAGTGGCCGGTCTGAGTTCCTCGTCGGCACCGGGCGTCTTCACCCTCGACCTGTGGGCCGGCGCACCGACGAGCCTGGTCTGGCCGGTGACCTCGGTGTCCCAGGCGGAGGACCTGCAGCACGGCGCCGAGGCGGGGCACCAGCCGTGGACCCTGGTTGCCGCCCAGCTCGCCGGCCAGTACGTGCAGCAGGTCCTGGGCTGGGGCGGCGCGGCGCAGTCGACCGCGATCGGGCCGCAGGTGTACCAGTTCACCGCCGGTACCCGCCTGGCCGTGGTCACCGTGCGCCAGCCGCTGGGCCGCCCCGGTACCGTCTGGGCCGTCGCCTCGGTCGTCACCTACGCACCCTGAGCGGCCTACGAACCCTGAACGAGTGTCCCGCCGGCCATGGCCAGCAGCACCCGGCCCGGGTCCGGCGCGGCGAACAACTGCTCGACGGCGGCGTGCTGGCGCTGGCCGACCGGCCCGGTCAGCACGTCGTCGAGCACCGGCGCGAGCAGCTCCGGCCGGCGCACCCAGGCGGCCAGCCCGGCGGTGTCCAGCGCGGCCGCGTTGGTCAGCCCGTGGCCCGGCACCGGCCGGTGCGTGACGACCGGCAGCCCGGTGGCCATCGCCTCGAGGCTGGACAGACCGCCGGCGTTCTGCACCACGACGTCGCATGCCCGCAGCAGGGCCGGCATGTCGTCGACCCAGCCCAGTGCGGTGCCCGGGCCGCCGTGCGCCAGGCGCGACCGCAGCGCCTCGTTGCGGCCGCAGGCCACCACCGGGGCGGCAACGCCGGTACCGGCGACGTCCGCGGCGCTGTGCTCGACCTCGCCGGTACCCCAGGCGCCGGTGGCCAGCAGCGCCAGCCGGCCGGTCGGGGGCAGCCCGAACCGGCGCCGGGCAGCCGCCCGCGCGGCCGGGTCCGGGTCGGGCCGGAAGCGGGGCGACACGGCGGGCGCCACCACCCGCACGTCGGCCGCCCCGAAGCCACGGGCCTGGGCGGCGGTGACCGGGTGCAGGGCCAGGTGGGTGTCGATCCCCGGGGCGACCCAGAGCCGGTGCGCGGACAGGTCGGTGAGGTAGGTGACCGTCGGTACCGCCAGCCGGCCGGTGCGGCGCAGCCAGCCCAGGGTGTGGCTGGCCGCCGGGTAGGTGGAGACCACCAGGGCGCAGTCCGGGCCGACCGCGCGCAGCATGGCGGCGCCGGCCAGGGCGGCACCGGAGGCGCTGAGGGTGGCCAGGCGGCGGTGCCGGTGCAGGGTGTCGAACATCCACTCGAAGGTCGCCGGCGCCACGTCCAGCTGCCGCCGGTACCCGTCGCGCATCAGCCGCCGCACCGCCGCGGGCAGCAGGTCGAGGTAGTCGTGGCGGTCCACGGCTAGGCCGCTGGCGCGCAGCCGACGGGTCAGTTCGTCGGCGGCGCCGTCGTGCCCGCCGCCCACGCTCGCCGACACCACCACGACCCGCCGGGCAGCACCGTCGGACTGCGTCGTCCCCGTCATCGCAGTCGATCGTATCGGTACCGGATGGCCATTCAATTGCGCCACGATTATCCGCTGTCAATGGTCGCCGGAATTCCGCCGGGAGTGACCGGAGCCAATCGGCGTTGACACTCGGCCGTCCCCGCCGTCACGGTCGGTGTCGCCACGCCGGATCGCGTGTCCCGGGTATCCGCGCCGGACAGTTGTGGCATGATGTGTCCACCGTCCCTGGCGACTGACCGGAGGCATGATCGTGGCCCGCAAAGTTCAAGTCCATCTCCTCGACGATATCGACGGCGGTAAGGCCGACGAGACGTTGAAGTTCGCCCTTGACGGAACGAACTACGAAATCGACGTGTCCACCCGGCACGCCGAGAAACTGCGCAAGTCGTTGGAGAAGTTCGTGCAGTCGGCGCGGCGCGTCGGGCGGGGTCCGCTGGCACCGGCGGGCCGGGTGCGGTCGACCTCGGGCGCGCGCAGCGACCGGGTGCAGAACCAGGCGATCCGGGATTGGGCCAAGCGCCGCGGAATCGAGCTGAACGAGCGCGGCCGCATTCCCCGCAGCATCATCGAGCAGTATGAGGCCGAGGCCGGTCGCTGACCGGTCGCGGCATTTCCGCCGCCCCCTTTCGGCAATCCCGCGGGACGGCCGTTTTAACCGGTAATGCGCTCGGGCAATGGTCGGGGACCGGGCCGCCGGTATTGGCGTGCCACCGCCACGGTCTCTGTCCGACGGCCGTCCCGATCATCCGTCTCAGGTGAGGCCCGTTCACCCGCGTGGCCGGCAGCATCGCGCCCATGACCACCAACTCGGCCACTGGCCGCATGCCGGGACCGGGCCAGCCGGCACCCGGGTTCAGCCTGGGCGGCAGCGGCGAGGACCTGCCCGGCGCGGGGGACCGGATCAGCCTGGACGCGCTGCGGGGCGCCCCGGTCATCCTGGCGTTCTACCCGGCCGACTGGAGCCCGGTGTGCGGCGACCAGATGAGCCTGTACCAGCTGGTGTGGCCGGAGTTCGCCCGCTACCAGGCGGCGCTGCTCGGGGTGAGCGTGGACGGGGTGTGGTGCCACCGCGCGTTCGCCGACAGCCGGGGCATCCGGTACCCGCTGCTGTCGGACTTCGAGCCCAAGGGCGAGGTGTCCCGCGCGTACGGCGTGTACGACCCGGTCGCCGGTACCAGCCGCCGAGCCCTGTTCCTGCTCGACGACGAGGGTGTGGTCGCGTGGAGCCACCTCTCTCCCGACGAGGTCAACCCGGGCGCCGACGGCATCCTGTCCGCCCTCGACCAGCTGCACGGCAAGCGGCAACCGGTGGGGTGAGGTGGACGTGAGCCAGACGACGCCGTTGCGCGTGATGACCGGCCGGCTCAGCGTGCCGGTCAACGACCAGGACCACATCCGGGGACCGGCGGCCGCCCCGGTGACCCTCCTCGAGTACGGCGACTACCAGTGCCCCTACTGCGCGGCCGCCCACCCGGTGGTCCGCGAGCTGCTGGAGCGGCGGCCGGACACCGTGCGCTTCGTGTTCCGCCACTTCCCGCTGACCAACGTCCATCAGTACGCGGAGCTCGCCGCGGAGACGGTGGAGGCGGCGGCGGCCAGGGATCGGTTCTGGCAGATGCACGACTGGCTGTTCGAACACCACGAGGAGTTCGGCCCGAGCTACGTGCGGGTCGCCGCCGAGCAGCTGGGCCTGCCGCCGGAGGCCATCGACCGGGAGGTCAACGAGCACCTCTACCTGGACCGGATCCAGCGGGACTTCGCCGGCGGCATCCGCAGCGGGGTCAACGGCACGCCGACCTTCTACATCAACGATGCGCGGCACGACGGCGGGTACACGATCGAGGAGCTGATGGAGGCGGTGGACGCCGCCAACCGCTGAGCGGTCCGCCCCACCGCGCCCCGCCCACCGCGCGTCCACGGCCGGCCGCCGCCCGCGGTCGGCTATAGTGCCCGGCAGCAGCGGCGTCACCGGAATGTGGGCCGGGGGAGGGCGTGCCTGAGGTGAGCAGTGCAGCACAGTCGGGGCGCCGGGTCTGGACCGTACCGAACCTGATCAGCTTCGCCCGGCTGCTGGGCGTGCCACTGTTCCTCTACCTCTTCCTGGTCGCGCACGCGGAGGTCGCCGCCGTGGTCGTGCTGACCGTGGGCGGCACCAGCGACTGGGTCGACGGCTACCTGGCGCGCCGGCTGCGGCAGGTCAGCCGCCTCGGCGAGCTGCTGGACCCGGCCGCCGACCGGCTCTACATCCTGGCCACCCTGCTCGCGCTCACCGCGACGTCGATCCTGCCCTGGTGGTTCACTGCCGCGCTGCTGCTGCGGGAGGCGACCCTGCTGGTCAGCCTGCTGGTGCTGCGCCGGTACGGGTACGGCCCGCCGCCCGTGCACTATTTGGGCAAGACCGCCACCTTCATCCTGCTCGCCGCGTTCCCGGTGCTGCTGTTGGCCCACGCCAGCTCCGGGGCGCGTCCGGTCGCCTGGCCGGCCGGCTGGGCGCTGGCCTGGTGGGGTCTGGTGCTCTACTGGGCGGCCGCGGTGCTGTACCTGATCCAGGCCGGCGGCCTGGTTCGCGCGGCGCGTGAGCGTGACGCCGGGACGGTGGCCGGGTGAGCGCGCCTGACCGGCCCGCGCGGACCGGCCCGGTCTACGCCCCGGACTTCGTCACCGAGCTGTTCCGCAACCCGCTGGACCCGGGCTACGCGGAGGCCGCCGCGCGCCGGCGGGAGCGTGGGGCGCCGTCGGGGCCGTCCCGGTTCGGCGGCTTCTCGGCGCGGACACTGGCGCTGGTGGCCGCCGGCTTCCTGCTCGCCATCGCCTACCACCAGACGGTCGCGGCCCACCCGCAGGCCAACCAGATCCGCACCAACCTGGTCAACGACGTGAAGGCGCGGCAGGCCGAGACCGACGCGATGCAGAAGCGCGCCGACGACCTGCGCGACCAGGTGACCCGGCAGCGCGAGGCGGCCCTGGCCGGTACCGACACCGGCGCCCTGCGCGCGCTGGAGTCGGGCGCGGGCGTGCTGAAGGTGCACGGCGGCGGCGTACAGATCCGGCTGGTCGACGCGCCGACGCAGGTCGATCCGGTGACCGGCAAGGCCAACCGCAACCTCGGCAAGGTCCAGGACCATGACCTGCAGTTGGTGTGCAACCAGCTGTGGCACGACGGCGCGGAGGCGATCGCGGTCAACGGCGAGCGGCTGACCGCGACGTCCACGATCCGCGCCGCCGGGGAGACCATCCTGGTGGACTTCCGGCCGATCACGTCGCCGTACCAGGTGGACGCGATCGGGCCGGGCGACCTGGACAAGAAGTTCTCCGGCTCGTCGACCGGGGCGCTGTTCCGGGACCTGGTCACCGACTACCGCATGCAGGTGTCGGTCAAGGCCCAGCGCAGCCTGACCCTGCCCGCCGCGGCCGATCCTCAACTGCACTTCGCCACCCCGGTACCGGAGCCGAGCGCGTCGACACCGTCGTCGCAGCGCCCGAGCTCGCCCGTACCGTCTTCCCCGGGAGGACGATGATGTTCGCGGTACTCGCCCTGATCGTCGGCGTGGTGCTCGGCGCGGTCTTCGAGCCGTCGGTACCCCTGGCCCTGCAGCCGTACCTGCCGATCGCGGTGGTGGCCGCGCTGGACGCGGTGTTCGGCGGGATCCGGGCCCGGCTGGACGGCATCTTCGACGACAAGCAGTTCGTCATCTCGTTCGTGTCCAACGTCCTGGTGGCGGCGCTGATCGTCTACCTCGGCGACCAGCTGGGTGTCGGCAGCCAGCTGTCCACCGGCGTGGTCGTGGTGCTGGGCGTGCGGATCTTCGGCAACGTGGCCGGCATCCGCCGGCACCTGTTCCGGGCCTAGGCTGGGCGCGATGACCGAGGACCATCAGCAGACGGGAACCGGCTGGCCGCAGCCCCGCCCGGCGCCGGAAACGCCCACCGGGGACTTCGACGCCGGTGGCGCAACGGATCCGGCGCAGGAGCCGGGAGAGACCGGGGAGCCGGCGCTCGCGGTCGAGGACGATCCGGGCGCGGAGGCCGGAGTCGCCGCCGAAGACGGTGACGACGCGGACGGCGCAGACGGGACGGCAGACGGAAACCCGGCACCGGGGGACGAAGCGCGACCGGCGACCGTGCCGGACCGGCGCCGCCGGCTGTCGACCGCTGGCGCCATGATCGGCCTCCTGCTCGGCCTGCTGGGCTTCGCGTTCGTGGTCCAGCTGCGCAGCAACTCGACCGACCAGCAGCTGTCCACGGACCGGCCCGAGGACCTGGTGCGCATCCTGTCCGACCTGGACGCCCGCAAGGACCGGCTGAGCCAGGAGATCAACACCCTGGAGACCACGCAGCAGCAGCTGGCCGCGGGCAGCCAGAGCCGCCAGGCGGCGCTGGCCGAGGCCAGCCGGCGCGCAGACGAGCTGGGCATCCTCGCCGGTACCCTGCCGGCCCAGGGGCCCGGGCTGCGGGTGGAGTTCCGGGCCGCGGCCCACCCGGTCCAGGCCTCCGACCTGCTCGACGCGATCGAGGAGCTGCGCGGCGCCGGGGCGGAGGCGATGCAGATCACCGGTACCGGCGGGACCGCCGTGCGGATCGTCGCCTCCACCTCGTTCGTGGACGGCTCCGGGGGCGGCGCCCTGGTGGTGGACGGGACGGCGCTGACCGGCCCGTTCACGGTCACGGTGATCGGCGACCCGCAGACCATGCAGGTCGCCCTGAACATCCCCGGCGGGGTGGTCGAAAGCGTGCACAACCACGGCGGTAACGTGACCATCGGCTCGCCGGGGACCGTCCAGGTCTCCGCGCTGCACCCGGTGGCCAACCCGCGCTACGCGCAGCCCGCCGGCTGACGCGCCGAAACGGAGGAACAGCCGCATTGATACCCGACGGTCTGCGGTACACCGCGGAGCACGAATGGGTGGCGCCGGGCGCCGCCGCGCTCCGGGTGGGCATCACCGACTTCGCCCAGGACGCCCTCGGCGACATCGTCTACGTCCAGTTGCCCGACCCGGGCACTGCCGTGGAAGCCGGCCAGTCGCTGGGCGAGGTCGAGTCGACCAAGAGCGTGTCGGAGATCTACGCGCCGGTCAGCGGCACCGTGACCGCCCGCAACGAGCGGCTGGGCGACGAGCCCGAGCTGATCAACACCGACCCGTACGGCGAGGGCTGGTTGGTCGAGATCGAGCCCGCCGCGACGTCCGCCATCGACGACCTGCTGGACGCCGAGGCGTACCGCCAGCTGACCCAGGCGTAACCCGGAGTGCCGGCAGCGCGTTGCACCAGCCAGGCCGGTTCTCCGCGTGCCCGGTTGACCCTCCATTTCGACCATGGCTAGGCTCGCCCAGTCGACCGTGAACCCTGCGGTCGCGCGTCAGGACAAACGTCGAGCGACATGCCCGTCGCCTACCGCCGCCTCCGACGCTCGGCCGATGACTCGTGAGGTGACCTGAGATGACGCGCCCAGACGACGAGTTCCCCCCGCTCGACGTCACGTCGACGCTGAACCTTGGCGCCCTTGATGACGTGCTGGAGGGGCCTGACGCGGACGTGGTGCCGGGCCGGATGTCCGGTTCGTTGCCTCCGGGGATGGCGCTGCTGGTGGTGCGCCGGGGTCCCAACGCGGGCGCCCGGTTCCTGCTCGACCACGACGTGACGACCAGCGGCCGGCACCCGGACAGCGACATCTTCCTGGACGACGTGACCGTGTCCCGCCGGCACGCGGAGTTCCACCGCGAGGGCGGCACCTTCACCGTGCGGGACGTGGGCAGCCTCAACGGCACCTACGTCAACCGGGAGCGGGTCGAGGCGGCCACCCTGTCCAACGGCGACGAGGTGCAGATCGGCAAGTTCCGGCTCGTGTTCATCGCCGGCCCGCGGCCGGACGAGGGCCCCTGACCGGGCCGGCCGTGGGCGGGGCGGGCGCGGCCGCCGCCGGTGGCCGGGCGGCGCTGATGAGCATCGGTGAGGTGCTCGAACACCTGCGCGCCGAGTTCCCCGACGTCACCATCTCGAAGCTGCGCTTCCTCGAGGCCGAGGGCCTGGTGGAGCCGCGGCGCACCCCGGCCGGGTACCGCAAGTACGGCTGGCCGGACATCTCCCGGCTGCGCTTCGTGCTGGCCGCGCAGCGCGACCACTACCTGCCGCTGCGGGTGATCCGCGAGCAGCTTGCCGCGCTGGACCGCGGCGAACTGGCTGGGGCGCTGGCCCGGGCGGCGTTCGCCGGCCCCGGCGCGGCGGTCGGCGAGACCGCCGACCCGCAACCGGAGGCGGTCACCCCGCTGGCGCCGCGCCGGCCGCCACTGCTGCCGGTGGACCCGGACGCCGCCCCGGCCGCGCCCACCCGCCTGCGGCTGTCCCGCGAGGAGCTGCTGGCCCGCTCCGGTCTCGGCGAGCCGATGCTCGCCGACCTGGAGGCGCACGGGCTGGTACGCGCGCGGGGCGGGAGCTTCGACGAGGACGCGCTGACCGTCGCCCGGGTCGCCGCGCAGCTGGCCGAGTACGGGCTGCAGGCGCGGCACCTGCGCGGGTACCGTGCCGCCGCCGACCGGGAGGTCGGCCTGTTCACCCAGCTCGTCGCACCACTGGCGCGGCAGTCCACGCCGGCCGCCCGGGCCCGGGCCGCCGAGACGGTCAAGGAGCTGGCGGCGCTGTCCCAGCAGCTGCACGCCGCCCTCGTGCGTGCCGGGCTGCGCGACACCCTCGGTCAGTAGTGCGCCGCATCTGCACTAGGCTCGTCGCAGGGCGCAACCGGTGGCGGGTTCGGCGCCGCGCGCTCGACGCGTTCCCTCGGCGGCGCGTGTACCGTGCAGGGAAGGGGCGCAGCGGGCCGGCGCCGTCGCACGCGGTGTGGTCCAGGTGCCCGGTCGGAGGACACGGAGGCGGCGGTGCGTGAGCTGAGCGTGGTCGGGGTTCGGGTCGAACTGCCCAGCAACCAACCGATCGTGCTGCTCAAGGAGGTCGACGGCGACCGGTACCTGCCGATCTGGATCGGTGCGGTAGAGGCCACCGCGATCGCCTACGAGCAGCAGGGGGTCAAGCCGCCGCGGCCGCTGACCCACGACCTGATGCGCGACATCCTGACCGCGTTGAAGGCGCCGCTGAGCGCCGTCGAGATCGTCGAAATGAAGGAGAACATCTTCTACGCCGACCTGCTGATCGGCGAGGGGATCCGGGTCTCCGCCCGGCCCAGCGACTCGATCGCGCTGGCGCTGCGCATCGGCGCGCCGATCCGCTGCACGGACGAGGTGCTGGCCGAGGCGGGCATCGTCATCCCGGACGAGCAGGAGGACGAGGTCGAGAAGTTCCGCGAGTTCCTCGACCAGGTCAGCCCGGAGGACTTCGCCGGGTGACGGTCGGCGGCGACCGGTCGCCGCCCGGCGTGTCGGGGCCAAGGTCGGCACTCGGCGCGTCGGGGCGTTATAGCGTTGGTGCACCGCCAGTCGGTGGCCAGCAAGCGGGGAGGGCAGTGGCAGTGGATGAGCCGCAGGACCCGCAGCAGCCCGAGGTCGACCAGGGCCAGGTCGGGTACCGGGGAGTGACGGCCTGCCACGCGGTGTCGATCAGCTACCGGCAGCTGGACTACTGGGCGCGGACGGGCCTGGTCGTGCCCAGCATCCGCGACGCCTCCGGCTCCGGCACCCAGCGGCTCTACTCGTTCCGCGACATGGTCGTGCTCAAGGTGGTCAAGCGGTTGCTGGACGCCGGCGTCTCGCTGCAGAACATCCGCAAGGCGATCGACGCGCTGCGCTCCCGGGGCGCCGAGGACCTGGCCGGGATCACGTTGATCTCGGACGGCACGACGGTCTACGAGTGCCGGTCGCCCGAGGAGGTCGTCGACCTGCTGCAGGGCGGCCAGGGCGTGTTCGGCATCGCGATCGGCGGCGCGTTCAAGGAGATCCAGGGCTCCCTCGCGCACCTGCCCGCCGAGCGCGCGGGCGACGAGGAGTCCGCGACCGGCGCCGACGGCGCGGGGGCCGGTGACGACGACGGCCACCCGGTGGCCGACGAGCTCGCGGCCCGCCGGGCCCGCCGGCGGGCCGGCTGATCGGCGAGGAGCCGGACCCCACCCCCCGACCGGGTCGGTGGCGTCGGTGGCGGCGCGCAATGCTGATCTTTCTCATCGCCGCGTCGCTCGCCGGTACCGCGACTGTGCTGGCCAGCGTCTGGTATGTCGACCGGGGCGCCCGCGGGCATCTCTACTCCGAACGTGACGTGCCGGGCGCGGACGTCGCCCTGGTGCTGGGCGCACTGGTGCAGCCGGACGGCACCCCGTCGGCGTTCCTGACGGCCCGGCTCGCGCTGGCCAAGCGGCTCTACGACGCCGGTACGGTGCGGGTCCTGCTGGTGTCCGGGGACGACAGCGGGCCCAGGTATGACGAGCCGGGCACCATGCGCCGGTGGCTGCTGGCCCACGGGGTGCCGGCCGCTCGCGTGGTGACCGACAACGCCGGTTTCGACACGTACGACTCGTGTGCCCGCGCGGTTCGGGTCTTCGGCGTGCACCGGGCGGTGGTGGTGACGCAGACCTACCACCTGGAGCGGTCGGTGGCGCTGTGCCGGCACCTGGGCATGGACGCCGTCGGCGTGGGCGACGACAGCGTGCGCGGTCGCTGGTTCTCGTGGTGGCGGGCCTGGGTCCGGGAGCAGGGCGCGTGCGTCAAGGCGGTGCTGGACCTGGCGACCGGCCGCGACCCGAAGGCGTCCGGGCCACCGGACGACGGCGTGCGCGACGCGTTGCGGTCCGGCTGACCACTTGGGCAGAATGCCTGCGATGCGTAGCAGCGACACCGGGCCTGTGCTCGCCACCGCCACAACCCGGCTACGGCTGCGCCCAGGCGCGCGCCGGGCGACCCTGACGGCCCTCCTGCTCGTGCTCGCGAGCGTCGCGGCGGGCTGCTCGGGTGGCACGCCGACGCCGGCGGCCGGAGGTGCGACCCCGTCCGGCCCGGGATCCGCGACGCCGTCCGCGGTGGCCCACCTGGCGGCGCAGCCGGCGCCGTCGCAGTCCAGTCCCGCCCCACCGGTACCGGCGGCCCCAGGCGCCTGCCCGATCTTCCCGGCGGACAACGTGTGGCACGCGGACGTGTCGGGGCTTCCGTTGCTGGGCAACTCCGCGACGCTGGTGGGGAGCATCGGCACCGGCGCGGCCGTGCACGCGGACTTCGGCTCGGGCACCTGGGACGGCGGCCCGATCGGCATCCCGGTCACGACGGTGCCGGCCGGCCAGCCGGCGGTACCGGTGACCTTCCAGTACCGGTCGGAGAGCGACCCGGGCCCCTATCCGGTACCGGCGAACGCCGCGGTCGAGGGCGGCTCGGCCAGTACCGGCGACCGGCACGTCATCGTCCTGGACCCGGCGCGCTGCCGCGACTACGAGCTGTTCGCGGCCAAGCCCAGCGGCGGTGGCTGGCAGGCCGGCTCCGGTGCGGTGTTCGACCTGCGCGGCAACGCCCTGCGGCCGGCCGGCTGGACCTCGGCCGACGCGGCGGGCCTGCCGATCCTCGCCGGGCTCGTCCGGTACGAGGAGGTGGCCGCGGGGCACATCGACCACGCGATCCGGGTCACCGTGCCGCGCAGCCGCAACAGCTACGTGTGGCCGGCCAGGCACGCCGCGTCCAGTTCGTCGGACGCGTCCCTGCCGCCGATGGGGTTGCGGCTACGGTTGAAGGCGTCGGTGAACATCGCCGGGCTGCCCGCGCAGGCCCGGGTGGTGGCGCGGGCGATGCAGCAGTACGGCGTGATCGTCGCGGACAACGGCTCGGCGTGGTACATCTCGGGCGCGCCGGACCAGCGGTGGAGCAACGACGCGCTGCACGCGCTGGGCGGCCTGCACGGCTCGGACTTCGAGGCGGTCGACACGTCCGGCCTCATGGTCAACCCAGCGTCGGCACAGGTCCGCTGACTGGTAACCTGGCTGCTGCCGATACGCCACGCGGGAGAGTCCGCCGGGCCGCACCAGGGCCACGGCGGCGCCGAAGGGGCAAATCCTCCCCGGAACCTCTCAGGCAAAAGGGACCGCGACGCTGGTAGGCGCCTCTGGAGGGGACCCCGGTCCTCGACAGAGGGGGAGGGACACCTGTTGCCGCCTCCCATGGAGCCAGCCATGAGCGACCTGCCCTTCGCCCGCCGCCACATCGGACCCGACCCGGACGCCGTCGCGCGGATGCTGACCGCCGTCGGCTACGGCTCCGTCGACGAGCTGATGGACGCCGCGATCCCCGAGGCCATCCGCTGGCACGGCACCCTGGACCTGCCGCCGGCGGCCACCGAATCGGAAGCAATCGCCCAACTGAACTCACTTGCGTCGCGCAACAGAGTCCTGGTGTCCATGATCGGGCTGGGCTATTACGGCACCTACACGCCGGCCGTCATCCGCCGCAACGTGCTGGAGAGCCCCGCCTGGTACACCGCCTACACGCCCTACCAGCCGGAGATCAGCCAGGGCCGGCTGGAGGCGCTGCTGAACTTCCAGACCGTGGTCGCCGACCTGACCGGGCTGGCGACCGCGAACGCGTCGATGCTCGACGAGGGTACCGCCGCCGCCGAGGCGATGACGTTGGCGCGCCGGGCGGGTACCGCGAAATCTCCGGTCTACGTCGTGGACGCCGACACCCTGCCGCAGACGATCGCGGTCATCGCCACCCGGGCCCTGCCGCTGGGCATCGAGGTCCGGGTGCTGGACGTGGACCGTGAGCCCCTGCCGGACGAACTGTTCGGCCTGCACCTGCAGTACCCGGGGGCCGGCGGCGCGGTGCGCGACCACGCCGCGCTGATCGACGCCGCCCACCAGCGCGGCGCGCTGGTCACCGTCGCGGCCGACCTGCTGGCCCTGACCCTGCTGCGCTCGCCCGGATCGGCTGGCGCGGACATCGCGGTGGGCACGAGCCAGCGGTTCGGGGTACCGATGGGGTTCGGCGGCCCGCACGCCGGTTACCTGGCGGTGCGCGCCGGCCTGGAACGCAACCTGCCCGGCCGGCTGGTCGGCGTGTCCAAGGACGCGGACGGCGCGCCCGCCTACCGGCTCGCCCTGCAGACCCGCGAGCAGCACATCCGGCGGGAGAAGGCGACCAGCAACATCTGCACCGCGCAGGTCCTGCTCGCGGTGATCGCCAGCATGTACGCCGTCTACCACGGTCCGGAGGGGCTGCGCGCGATCGCGGCCCGGGTCGCCGGCCGGGCGGCGACACTCGCGGCCGGGCTGCGCGCGGGCGGCGTCGAGCTGGCCCACGACGCGTTCTTCGACACCGTGACCGCGGTGGTGCCGGGCCGGGCCGCCGAGGTGGTGGCCGCCGCCGAGCGGGCCGGGATCAACCTGCGGCCGGTGGACGCCGACCGGGTGGGAATCGCCTGCGACGAGACCACCACGCGGGCCCACCTGGAGTCGGTGTGGGCGGCCTTCGGGGTGTCCACAGTGGACGACGTCGAGGCATCCCTGCCGGGCGCGCTGGCGCGCACCGACGGGTACCTGACGCATCCGGTGTTCCACGCGCACCGCTCCGAGACCGCGATGCTGCGGTACCTGCGCCGGCTGGCGGACAAGGACTACGCGCTGGACCGCGGCATGATCCCGCTCGGTTCCTGCACGATGAAGCTCAACGCGACCACCGAGATGGAGCCGATCACCTGGCCCGGCTTCGCCGACGTGCACCCGTTCGCACCGGCCGCGCAGACCGAGGGGTACCGGGAGCTGATCGCCGACCTGGAGCGCTGGCTCGCCGAGGTGACCGGGTACGACGCGGTGAGCCTGGCGCCCAACGCCGGTTCGCAGGGCGAGCTGGCGGGGCTGCTGGCCATCCACGCTTACCACCAGGCCAACGGCGACGCGGGGCGGGACGTGTGCCTGATCCCGTCCTCCGCGCACGGCACCAACGCGGCGAGCGCCGTGATGGCCGGCATGCGGGTCGTGGTGGTGGCCTGCGACGCGGACGGTAACGTCGACCTCGCCGACCTGGACCGCAAGATCGAGGCGCACGCCGACCGGCTGGCCGCGATCATGGTGACGTACCCGTCGACCCACGGCGTGTACGAGACGGGCATCGCCCAGCTCTGCGCGAAGGTGCACGACGCTGGCGGCCAGGTCTACGTGGACGGCGCCAACCTCAACGCGCTGCTGGGCTTCGCGAAGCCGGGCCGGTTCGGCGCGGACGTGTCACACCTGAACCTGCACAAGACCTTCTGCATCCCGCACGGCGGCGGCGGCCCGGGCGTCGGCCCGGTCGCGGTCCGCGCGCACCTGGCCGGGCACCTGCCGACCTCGATCGCCTCCGCGCCCTACGGGTCGGCCGGCATCCTGCCCATCCCGTGGGCGTACCTGCGGATGATGGGGCCGGACGGGCTGGCCGCCGCGACGGGTACCGCGGTGCTGGCGGCCAACTACCTGGCGACCCGGCTGCGCGACCACTACCCGGTGCTGTACGCCGGCAACAAGGGGCTGGTGGCGCACGAGTGCATCCTCGACCTGCGGCCGATCACGAAGGCGACCGGGGTGACCGTGGACGACGTGGCGAAGCGGCTGATCGACTACGGTTTCCACGCGCCGACGATGTCGTTCCCGGTGGCCGGCACGCTGATGGTGGAGCCGACCGAGTCGGAGGACCTGGCGGAGCTGGACCGGTTCGTGGACGCGATGGTGGCGATCCGCGCGGAGATCGACAAGGTGGGCCGGGGGGAGTGGCTGGCGCAGGACAACCCGATGGTCGGGGCCCCGCACACGGCGGAGGCGGTGACGGCGGACGGGTGGAGCCATGGGTACCCGCGGTCGGTGGCCGCCTACCCGACGGGAACCGTGGAGGGGAAGTACTGGCCGCCGGTGCGGCGGATCGACAACGCCTAC
>Ga0081540_1001303_pt1 | contig 21760 bp, 15 predicted proteins | sample TabmetS2T1R1_FD_71024 | JGI IMG/M metagenome (GOLD analysis project Ga0081540, IMG submission 71024) | Tabebuia heterophylla rhizosphere microbial communities from the University of Puerto Rico - S2T1R1 | ecosystem: Host-associated > Plants > Roots > Rhizosphere ... | reverse complement strand
AGCATCGCCCGGTATTTGATCACAGCTGTAAGCGGGAACATTAGGCTGTCCGGTCGTGTCCATTGATACCGTCCCGGGTTGGTTGTTCCGAATTGCCACAAACGCTGCCCCGGCATTGAATGCGTTGGTGATTTTCTCCGTGAATGCACAACCACCTCTTTGAATCAACGCTACAGCACCGTCAAAGAAACCTGGCGGGAACTGCGTAGGCTCGGCACTGCAGCCTTCGTTTGTCTGTCCGAGGAAATGCCGGATTGGAAAATCGGTAAGCGGAGTTCCGTCAGGCGAAGCGCTCCCTTTGGTGAAACCAATATTCTGGGTATCCGGCGGGGGAGAGCCTGGACCGCTTGCCGACATCGCACCATCGAAGAGCACCTGATCCTTCGTGGAGGCGGCCACTGTCAGCATCCAGGGACCACGGTGGTTCACTTGACCGACCGGGTCAGGAACGCCGGCCGAAGTGTTGCCTGCAGACGCTGAAACCAGCACGCCCGAATCGACAATGTCGAGGAAATGTAGGTCATTGTCAGCAGGGCTCCAGGGATCGTCGCCACCGGAGATGGAAAAATTCAGCACGTTGGCGTCGCCTTGGATCAGCACGCTATCCTGGCCGGCTTGGATATCGGCATCAGAGCATTGATTCGTCGCGCAAACCTTGTAAGCGCGAATACTGGCGCACGGAGCCACGCCGGAAATCTGTAAGACAGGCGGCGGGGTGGCATCAGTTCCTACAGTATTGCCGCCCGCTGTGCTGGAGGTGTGAGTACCGTGATCGACATGGTCTGCTGGATCAGGGCCGTTGCACAGTCCGGTGGGATCAGTGCTGGAACAATCCAAAGCGCTCAGCAGCTTGTCCGGTTCCGTGCTTCCGTGACCGCAGTCCGGATCGTTGGCAAAAGAGGGATGATTTACATCGATGCCGGTATCGAGCATTGCAATGATAATGCCTTCACCCCTGGTACCAACGCCACCCGGCACAGCGGTGCCATCCCAAATCTGATCGGCACCAATGAATTCCGGACTGCGAAAAGTCGTTGTGTGATATAGACGCTCACGCTCGACTGACTTGATGCCCGGCAATCCGCGCACAGCCTGCGCTTCCTCAGGAGTCAGACGTGCTGCGATACCGCTGTGCGTCACCAGAAAAAAGTGCGAGACATTTAATTCGCGGCGCAGTTCTCGATTCATGGCCTGAATATGACCGGCTTGTTCTCTCATCACCGTCGCGCGCAGCGTCTGTGCTTGCGGCGAATTGGCTTGGAAACGCTGACCCGCGGGGCGCGTCTGCCTTGGGAGCATGCCTTTCTCGGCGAATTGGATCATGTAACGAAACCGGCCCTGGCTGTCAGCTGGTGAATACTCGACGTTACGCCGGCTTGAAGCGTGAGAGAATGAGTGAGAGGAGGAATTCGGCACGGTGCTGGATTTTCCGCCGGAACGTTGCGCCGTTTGCTTCGCTTGGCGCGACGCATTCCCGAACGTCCCAAGCCCGGCGAGCGCCAGACAAATGCCGGAGAGGAAGACGGCCAGAGCAGTTAGGACGCGAAGATTAAGGAATGCAGATTGTGAAGGTGATTTCTTTTTCATAGGTGATTTGGGTTAAAGAATACGATCATTACAAATTTGTAATGACTAGCCAAGACAAATTTTAATTTTTTTTAGCCAGGTTACGTTTTCGCATGCCGGCTATTTCAAAGGAAAAACAGCTGCGACATTGCAAAAAGTGGGGACCCGAATTTAGCGCTTAGCGACGGCGCGGCGTTCGCAAAAGGCGGTCTTTGGCTCAAACAATCGAACCGCCGGTGAATTAGAATGAATCGTCCGAGCGGTTGATGGTTTGCCATTTTCGCTTGGAAGCGTGCGAGGGAAAACTCCAGCAATCGATGGGGGCAGTCGGACAATCGGGGATTGCGGATCTTTAAAGTCGACTACGGTGTATTCGACACTCCGGAGCATTCGCAAAAACTTTTCGACTGTCAGGTGGCGATGCTCTCGTCTTCCGGGATGGGAGAGCTTGCGATAAGCTTCGGCCACGCTGATCTGCCCACCGGCCTCGCGCACAACATGCGCCAGAGCGAGATCGAACCGGTCGACCGAGTCGTCGATGCGTCGCAGTTTGTGATTCGTTTCCGGCCAACAGGGAATATTTTTGTCCAGCGCCGCGATCAAGCGCACATGCGCTTCCATCGACAATCGAAAGCCGTTCAAATAATCGCGCGTTGTTGGCCGCGACGAGAAGCCTGCAGAGGAGACGACCCACTTCTCGAGCAATTGCGGAGTCAGTGGGCAAACCGCAGATAGACACCGCCACTTTATCACTTCGAGGAGTCGCGGCACCCGCGGACCCCAGACTTTCCTCAAACTTTCAACTGTGTTTGCAAAAATCTTGTGTACCCGGGCGCGTGTCAATCCGTATCGTTGGCCGATTTCTGCGTAGGTCAGGCAGAAAAGATCTGCGCCTGGACTGCGGCGGCCCCGAATTTGTGCTCCGATTCTGGCAAGAACAAATTGTCTGTCACGAAGCGGTAGCTTCGGCAGTCCTTGTTCAAGCAACCTTAATAATTCGGCCGCCGCCGTGGCTTGTTCAATCTGCCCGACATCAAACTCGCCGGAAACTGCGCGCTCAATCAGTTGCTGGATCTCGCTAATCGTGCCCCACCCACAGGCTTTGTATTGGAGCAGTTCAAAAGCGCTGCGTCCGTTGAGATCGCCCAGACTCCGAGCACCCATTGAGCGGACGACGTTGGCCAAACGCGTCGTCAGAGGCAATTCGTTTAGAGCGAGATGGTAAATCGATTCCGGAATCGCGAAGGTGGCTGCATCTTCCTGTATCCTTGCCGTGGCCAGGTCGGCGCCGGTCACACTGACACTGTGCGACGCATGGCCGTTGCGGTGCCCATTGCTGGACGCTTTCCCGTTCCGGGATTGTGCGCGCCGCGCAAGCAAATCAAACTCATACAAGGTTTTTGGTCCACAATTCTTTTCCCAGGCGAAATCAACCACCTTTCGTCCATGCAGATCACCAAGCACCCGGATGCCGAAGCGATCTAGCAGGGCGGTGAGACGGGCTGAAGTTTGCCACACATCCAATGGTTGATCGCGAAGCTTCGCTGGAATCTCAATGGCCTTGGAAAAAGAATGAAGCGCTAACGAGGGCACGGCATTTTTAGATGGCTGTTCCAGTATGCGGCCACGTCCGGAAGCATGCGGGGCGACTGTCTGGAGTGCCGCTTTCATCGATCGAATCTCCCGATCATTACAAAATTGTAATGATTGGCAAGATAAATTTTGACCGTAACAGAAGATCGGGTTGCAGTCCGTTTGAGCGCACAGATATCTTATTTGTCACCGGACGCACTCGCTCCGCCGAATCTCAAGATCAATGCGCGCAAGTCTTCCGAACTCTCGAGAGTGGCTGAAAAGTGAACTATGTTCGGTTGGGAAAAGTGAGGCTGACGGTGGTGCCGCGGCCAGGTTCGCTTTGTATCCTGGCGGTGCCGTCGTGGAGATCAACGATCGACTTTACCAGGGCGAGCCCCAGTCCTGCGCCATCAGATCCGCGCGATGATTCTGCGCGGTAGAACCGATCGAACACCCGCGGCAAATGTTCGGGAGCTATTCCAGAGCCATTATCGCTGACTGCGACCTCGAAATCCTTCGGGCGCTCGGAAAGCGCGATCTGAATTAAACCGTTCTCAGGAGTAAAACGCAGCGCGTTGTCGACCAGATTACCCACGGCGCGCTCGAACAAGGCGGGGTCGGCAGAAATCTGTCCCTGACCGCTGCAATTGATCGCGACATGACGATCTTCTGCGATCGTTTCATAGAAAGCCGCAATTTTCTCCACTGCCGCTCGCGCGTCGAATCGCTTCCGCTCGACCGGTTCGCGTGCTGCGTCGGCCCGCGCAACGAAGAGCAAGTTATCGACGATTCCGGAAAGCCGTTCGCACTCGCCGATCGTGGATTCGATGGTTTCGCGATACTCGGCGGGACTGCGGTCGCGCGACAAAGCCACCTGCGCTTCGCCCAGCATATTGGCGATGGGGGTTCGCAGTTCATGCGCGAGATCGGCGGAGAATTGAGAGAGGCGTGTAAAGGAATCGTCGAGGCGCTTGAGCATTTCATCGAAAGCGACGGCCATCGGCTGAAGCTCACGCGGCCAGTTGCCGGACGCGACGCGCTCGTTGAGGTGGGTCGGGCCAATTCGTTCCAGTGAACGCTTCATTTCTTCCAACGGACGCAGGCCGCGCCTGGTGACCGGAATCGCAATCAGAATGGAGACGAGAATGCTGCCTGAAAGAACGACCAGAACCAAAATACCAAATTTTCTCTCGACCTGCTCGTCGCTCGAACGGTCTTGCGCCACTTGGATCGTAAACTGCTGATCACCTGCAAGCGCGCGTCTTGTCGTTAATGCAAACAATTTTCCGGCAACTCGATGTTCACTCGGTGCCATGGTCTCGGGTGAAGCGGCCGGTGGAAAGATATTCGCGGGCAACAACGTTTCCATCCCGTTTGTCTGCCCGATGATCGTACCCGTCGGATCGAGCACACGCACTAAAAAGGGAGCGCGCTGCCGACCACCTGCCGCGTTGATCTCTGCCGCGACGGCAGCCAACCCGCCGCGTTGTTCAAAACTTGTTTGCAACGTGTCCACTTTGTCGGCGAGCACCACGTTATCTTCAGCGAATGCGTGCCGGACGACGACCCAGTAAAAGACGCCGAGCCCACAGGCGAGCAGGAGGGTCGCTGCCAGCGTAAAAAGCAGAATGAGCTGGGAGGCAATGGAGCGCGGCTCAGGGCGCTTTGAGAACATAACCCATGCCGCGAATGGTATGGACCAGTTTGGTCTTAAACGGATCGTCGACCTTTGCCCGCAAGCGGCGCACTACCACATCGACTACGTTCGTATCGGTTTTAAATCCTATGTCCCACACATGCTCAGCGATTTCATCACGCGATACAACTTGACCCGACGAATGGGCCAGATGTGCGAGCAGTAGAAACTCTTTCGGCGTGAGATTTAGCTGGATACCGCCGCGTTCGGCGCGTTGATGGCGCGTATCGATTTCCAAATCATCGATGCGCAACTTGTCACGACGCGAAGGAGTACGACGCAGAAGCGAACGCACGCGGGCGAGCAATTCCGAGAACGCGAACGGTTTCACCACGTAATCATCCGCGCCGAGCTCGAGTCCTTTGACCCGATCGCGCACGCTGTCGCGCGCTGTCAAAAAAATGACCGGCGTCTGCGCCTTGGCCGCGCGCAATTCTTCAACGAGTGCCCAGCCGTCTTTTTTCGGAAGCATGATATCTACAATAAGAAGGTCGAACCTGCTCGCACGCGCTGCCGCCAGTCCAGCCTCGCCATCGAGGGCGAGATCGACGGCGAAACCGGCTTCGCGCAGGCCCTTTGCCAGAAAAGCCGCCGTCTTCTTTTCATCTTCGATCACCAGAATTCGCATAAGCCTGATAATCTCCTCCTACGTCTTACTCCTGCTCTAATATCCCTTCTGGTAACCGAGAGCAAGAGCGTGAGCAAGACCGGAGAATGGACGACTTATGAGACAGATCTGTCTCGTCCGGGCGGCAGAGCAATTACCAACCCAGCAAGCAGAAACGTGGTTGCCGCAGAAAACAGGCAATAGCGACAGTACGCATGTAGCAGGAAGGCTTGAACGTAGAGCAGCCAGAGCGTGCCAAGAAACATCGCGCCGACGGCTAGAACCAGAAACATGCGCGCGCGCGCGTAGCCGAACACAGCGAACGTAGCGAAGGTGAACACACTGAAATAAGCAAGAACTCCAATCGAGGCGACTGGAATTCCGGCTACTCTGGCGTACGCACTGCCGAGGACTTTGAAACAATCTGGCGATCCCCCACAGCCAAGTGTCTCGCCGGTGAGCGCCTGTACGGTTAAATATGTTGCATCTGCCAGCCCCGCCAGCGAAACGATTGCGGCAACGATATAAATGATCGTGCGAAATCGCGATACGGTCATGTCTGCGACTTTTTCTGCAATGCAGCGTTGATCTCGGCGCGAATGCCCTCCTGGCTTTTGTCTTTCGGATCCAGGGGCTGATTATTGATGAACAAAGTTGGGGTCAGTTGTATCCCAAGTGACTCGCCGCGCTGGCGATCGGCATCGACCCGGGCGCTGGCCTGCTCGCCGTCCATGTCTTTTTTGAACTTATCAAGGTCGAGCCCGATGGTTCCCGCATAAGATTCGAACAATTCGCGCACATTGGGGGCCTTGCTCCACGAGTCTTGTTCCCGATAGAGCACGTCGTGCATCTCCCAAAAACGGCCCTGCAGTCCGGCCGCTTCGGCAGCTATGGCTGCCTCGCGGGCGTGCTGGTGGATCTTGAGCGGAAAATTCCGAAAGACTACGCGCAAACGCGAGTCATACTCTTTCTCGAGCTGGCCAAGAAATGCCGAGAACATACCGCACGGCGGGCATTGAAAATCGCCGTACTCTTCCAGCGTCACCGGTGCGTCCGGATTACCACGAATGTGCGGCGACTCCGCACCGCTTTTTGCGGAGAGTGTCTTGTCCTCGGGAATGGATAAAACATGCGGCCGCTTCGCCCGGTAGAGCATGGCACCGCTTCCGATGGTGGCCAATGCGACCACCGCAACAATGACAAAAGGCAAATATCGCTTCATAGATTACCAGCGGAGAGCGAAAAGTTTCGACGCAACGAATCAGTCGTCAAGTGCGCGAAACAACCTGATTCGTTAAGGCGCAGCCGCGAATGCTGCCGGCGAGACTAAAGAATTGTACGCCATTAATGACGAAAGAAGCACCAAGTCGGCAGGACGTTCGTCATCGCGTCATTCTGATCACTTCGTGCTTCGACATTATTGACTGCTAAGCCGCTGCACGAGTAAATTTCAGAATGCCATTCAGAAAAGTTGCAGTCATTCTAATGGTTTTGACCATGTGCGCGGGTTTGTTACCAAGCCAAACGCAATCTGGTTCGGAGACGGGGATCGAAGGAGTCATTACGATCAGCCCAATCAAGGCCGGCCCCGTACGGGCTGATGCCCCCAGTTCACGGCCACTGGCGAACACCGCTTTCGTGGTGGACAACCAAAAGGGCGAGACGGTGTCGTTTATTACGGATGCTCAGGGGCGCTTTCGGATAGCGCTTGCGCCCGGACATTACAAAGTTTCGCTCAAGGAAAGGACGAGCAGCATCGGGCGCTACGGACCGTTCGAAGTCGATGCCTTGGCCGGCCAAATGACAACGGTCCAGTGGGAGTGCGACTCGGGCATGCGATAATCGAATACAAGAAGATCAGGCGGGGATAGGGCGCGATCTGTCCCCGCGGCGACTTGCAGCGTTCGATGCCAGAATTCTTGCGCGCAACAGGGGTCAACGACCTTGGCGATAACTCGTCCTCAATGACGATTTACTAATCCTTACTGTTATCGCTATGGGCGCGGCCGTGGCGTCGGGCGAGACCTGGGGACGGGGTTACCCCGGGGTGTTGGAGTAGGCCGCGGAGTCGCCGTAGCCGTTGGAGTAGGAGTAACTGTCGGCGTAGGAGTCGGAGTCGGTGTCGGACCGCCGCCGGCGGGCCCTTGGATAGCAACCGTCATAGGCGATCCTGTTTTGAAGAAATCAACCATGGCGTCTGTTGCTTGCGGCGGTTGATCAGCATCGAACCGGAAATTATAAAGCGTTCCCCAGCGAATCGCGTTGGCGTTCTGGTTTTGCGCGAGGGTTTCACAGTTCCATGTCAACGAATTGGCAGTTTGGGTAGGCGTCCACGGCGTGCTGCTATATCCCTGGCTGTTAAAAGTGCCGTCGTTTGCCCAGCTGGGATGCTGAGGCGGTGCATGAAATCCGATGTTACTGATATTAACTCCAGCTCCTAAAGTCACACTGAACGATTGGATCGACCGGTCGAGGTTCTCGTTAAACAGCGCATACTCATAGTGCCAGACTCCGGGGGAAGGGTTGGTCACTTTGTAACCCATGAACCAGATACCATCGTTTCCCGGATCGGGCTCGATCCGGTTGACTGTGGCTCCAGTCCAAGCCCTGATTGCAGGCTGCATCCGTGCAGTGGCGCCATCAGGGGTAAAAGCGAAATTCGTGGTGCCACTCACAATGTACTTACGGTAGGAAGCATTGTTATACATGTTGCACTCCGTAGGGTGCGTCTGGCACCAGGTATACTCGTGCGGCGTCACGTATTGCGCTTCGGCAAAATAGCTCGCGCCTTGGTTCAGTGTGGTATTCAAGTCATCGGCCTCCACCAGAATGCGGTGTGATACGCCATTGTGGCTATGGCCGCCGTGCTCGTTCGCCGTCGACGGAAAGTTGCCGGTGAAAGGATTGACCCAGGCACGCGAACCGATTTGATCCTGGTCGCCATTCAGATCTGCAGAGTACGGGTCAGAGCACCCCGGGCAAAGATGGCTGCCCGTGGCGCAACCATTAGTGTTACAGCCAAGGTTGCAGGCGTCACCTTCCAGCGCGAAGAACGCGTGCTTTAACCAGGACTGGCCGATCTGTTCAAAGCGCTCGGTATTGTCTGGCCCGCCAGCCATTCGATAGAGATTCTGTGGGATGACCGGGTGATCGGTATTAGGCAATTGGAGCCAATCCAGTGGCTGGTCTCCGTTGTTACAAGAAGTTGTTGCGACCGCTAGACCGACTTGGGTTCCCGCGCTTCCGAATTGTTGCAGGTTTGGCAGATCGCCCACGATCACATCGGGCCCGTGCGCAGCGGTTGGCACTTGTGCGCCGGACGCACTACGCAGCGGGGGCATGGTTACTCCTTTGAGTTCGCCATTAACAAGCTCCTTGATTTCCACTGGCTGCATGGCCGCGCCGACAGTGATTTCTCCCACCACTGTGCCGGCATCTGAAGGGCGGCCCAGGGCGTTGGCAAAATCGTGCGAGACCGTGAGCCTTCCACCATCGATCGTAAGCAACTGCGCCCCGGCATCGTAATCGTACTGGTGTCCTTCAATATTGAAAAAGACGAAGCCAGTCTTTGCGTCCCGGACGGCTAGGTCGAATTGTTCGCCCGAAGGGAGTTTTTCAATTGTGAGCTGGTTGAGGGATGCACTCAACGCCGCAGGCAGACTGTTAACGACTGCCGATGACGAGCCTTGAGGGATAAGAGTCATCGATCTCGGCTCGGACCCGCGCAAAAGATCGTTAAAAATTAAAGCGGAAAAGAAAGAATCGGCCGCTATGTCGAAACGCAGTTGGTCCTGTTTTTGCGGCTCAATGCTGATTCCGTTCAGACGATTGACGTCGAGTTCCATTGTCGCGGTTCCGCTTTCCACGATCATCTTTTGAAGAAGCCCGGTGACCTCGTTCGGGTTGTCCGGAATTTTTTGCTCCTCCGCAATCGGATTGGCGAAGCCCGAGTTGGACGAACTGAGAATAAAAAGGAACGGCAGAATAAAGACAGTCAGGGCTTTCTTAAACATTGTTTTGGACAGTGATCGGCTTCGTAGCTACGCGGGTGGAGAGAACGGCGCAATATTTCTCATGTGCACCCTGGTGAAGCAAAGCAAATCTTGAAAAAATCCGGTGACGATTCTTTTGGAATTGCTATCCGGCTGGTCGCTGAAATCAGGGCAAATCCATTGTAGGATATCCGCTTCGCTGGCAGCCGTTGATCTGAATCGCAAAGCTCGTTGGTTGGCAGGCGGAGTGCGTGGCCTACAACGTTTTATTCGAATCACCAGAGACCAATGGGGCTTGTGAGACAAACGCGATCGCCTTCCTCACTGGCATCAGGGATGTTTTAGAGTAAATTCGCCAACCTCGTGAAAACCGGTTGCGTCAGCCGAGAATTAACAACGCCCATCTCCCCGAAGAGTGGTACCCCGTCTGCGGGAAAAAATTCCCCGCTGCAAAAGAGCGGGATTCGTAAATCAAAGACCGGCCGGTGGCGAGCGCTGGCGCTGATCCTTCTCAATTTATTCATGATCGCGCACATCATTCAGTGGCGAGTCATGGGCAAGACCGTTTCGCCGATCGAACCCTCGGAGACAATGTACACGCTGCAAAAGGGGTTCGTGAACGCAGGATTCATTTTTTTTACTCTGGCAATCCTGGCCACTTTGATCTTCGGGCGATATATCTGCGGCTGGGGCTGTCACATCCTCGCGCTGCAGGATTTCTGCGGGTGGTTGTTGAAGAAGATCGGGCTTCATCCGAAACCGTTTCGATCCCGGCTGTTGGTATATGTGCCGCTGATTGGCGCGCTATACATGTTCGTCTGGCCAGTGGTCTATCGATTATACTCAGCCCCCCGCGAACCCCTTATTCCCAACTTCACCAATCATCTGGTAACCACCAATTTTTGGCAGACGTTTCCCTCTGTGGCGGTGGCCATCCCGTTTCTTTTCGTCTGCGGTTTCATGACGGTCTACTTTTTGGGGCAAAAAGGCTTTTGCACTTATGCCTGTCCTTACGGCGGATTTTTTGGGCTGGCCGATAAGTTGTCACCCGGCAAAATCCGCGTCACTCCCGCATGCAATCAATGCGGCCACTGCACTGCGACCTGCACTTCAAACGTTCTGGTGCACGCGGAAGTGAAACAGTACGGAATGGTAGTCGATCCGGGTTGCATGAAATGCATGGATTGCGTCAGCGTTTGTCCGAACGACGCCTTGTATTTTGGTTTCGGCAAACCGTCGATCCTGGTTCCCAAATCAAACGCAATTAAGAGAAATTATTCTCTGACATGGCCGGAGGAAATCATTGGCGTAATCGTATTTCTCGGAAGTTTCCTGGCGGTTCGCGGCGTTTACACGCTGGTCCCATTTCTGATGGCGCTCGGTTGTGCCACGGTTACGACGTTTCTCACTTTGAAGACGTGGAGATTGTTCCGGGCAAAGGAATTGTCATTTTACCGGTTCAACTTGAAGTCTGCGGGCAAAATTCGGAAAGCAGGCTGGGCATTTGCAATCTTCGCCTCTGTCTGGATTGGATTGAATGCTCACAGCGGCTGGATCCGCTATCATGAAGTTCTGGGGAACCGCGCGTTCAAGAAAATCAAGGTACCAGACGAGCTCGCCCTCGCCGAGGTCAATCCTGCTCGCTGGCTAAGCGCCGCTGACCGGCAAAACATCGTCGCAGGAAAAGAACATCTTCAGGCTGCTTCGAAGCTGGGGCTATTTGTAAATAATGAAACGCTGCCCAAGCTGGCATGGTTTGAATATCTCCTGGGCGACACGGAACAATCCGTGCAGTTGCTCGACCGGTCCGCGGCTTATCAGAAAGGAGAGGCCAAGGCGTTGAGCTTGTATTATCGCGGCGCGATTTTGAATCGGCTACGGCGTTACGACCAGGCACAGGCGAGTCTCGATCAAGCTCTGACAGAACGCGACGACTTGATTTTGGCGCGCCAGGAAAAAGGCGAATCGCTGTGGCAGCTAGGCCGCAGAGACGAAGCGATTTCGGTGTGGAGCGATGCCGTTCAACGCAACCCGCGCCTGGCCCTCGTGAATAACGAGCTTGCCGGCGCAAAGCAGTCGTTAGGCAAGGTCGGCGAGGCCAGTAGTCACGAAAGGCAGGCCGATCAGTTCACGCCCAATGATCCGCTTTTCCATTGGATGATCGGACGCCGGCTGCAGGACCTTGGTATGACTGAGCTGGCCGAAAAGCATTTTCAGCGCGCGAACCAGTTGGATCCAGGAAATAGTCATCCCAACAGCCGCTGAGACATTCAATCGTTAACAGCCCCGCGGTCCGTCGGAGGAAAGCAGGAATTGCTTGTCAGCAGCATTAAAAAAAGCAGAGTGGAGAATGCCTAGATTTTCGGGAGCGATCTTCATTTTGGCTGTGGCCTTAGCTTTAACCACTGCCAAAGGTGCCGAGGTAAATGTTTATGCCGCAGCAAGTCTCACTGATGCGTTGAAGGATATTGCGGTTAACTACGAAAAACAGAGCAGCGACAAGATAGTGTTTAATTTTGGCGCTTCCAGTCTGCTGGCGCGGCAAATTACCGAGTACGCGCCGGCCGACATTTTTTTCTCAGCGGATGAAGCAAAAATGGATGAGCTGCAAAAAGCGGGATTGATCGCGACCGAAACGCGACGTGATCTGCTTTCAAATTCACTGGTCATTATCGTCCCTAACGACAGCGACCTTGCAATAGCGTCGCCGGACCAGCTGGTCGGTAAAACACAGAAAATTGCGATCGCCAATCCAGGCGCCGTGCCGGCTGGCATTTATACGAAGGAATATCTAAGCGGAATTGGTCTGTGGGAGAAACTTGAATCGAAAATAGTGCCTACGGAAAACGTGCGGGCCGCGCTGGCTGCAGTAGAATCGGGTAACGTCAATGCCGGTTTCGTCTACAAGACGGACGCGAAAATTTCGAAAAACGTGAAGATCGCGTTCAGCGTTCCAATCGAAAAAGGCCCCGTGATCCGCTATCCAGTTGCAATCATAAAAGGAGGCAAAAACAACGCGGCGGCAGAAGGCTTTCTGCGCTATCTGGAATCCGAGAACGCGCGAAAGCTATTCGAACGGTACGGGTTTATCGTAAAATTTTAGTGGCATGTGGCTAACGCCGGCTGAATGGCAGATCGTTGGCTTCACGCTGGTCGTGTGCGCATTAAGCACCCTGATGATTTTGCCAATTGGTCTGGCAGTAGCCTGGCCGCTGGCCCGATATCGCTGGCCGGGAAAGGTTTTGGTTGAGACTTTGGTAACATTGCCGCTAGTGCTCCCGCCTGTTGCCACTGGATTACTTCTTTTAAAACTTCTCGGTCGCCGTGGCGGAGTCGGTCGTTTTCTGCACGAACATTTGGGGCTCGACATCGTCTTCACCTGGCGCGCGGTTGTTGCTGCGGCTGCTGTCATGTCGTTTCCGCTCCTGGTGCGTTCCATGCGTGTCGGATTCCAAAGCGTCAATCAACGTTTTGAACAGATCGCGCGAACGTTGGGCGCTAGCGACGTTCGCGTCTTTTTTACCATTACACTGCCACTCGCTTCGCGCGGGATCATTGCTGGAATCGTCCTCGCTTTTGCGCGAGCTGTTGGCGAGTTTGGGGCCACAATTATGGTCGCGGGCAATATTCCTGGGAGAACGACGACGCTTTCGTTGGAGATTTTCGAAACGGTGCAACTTGGACACGACGCCAGTGCGTATCGCCTTCTCGTCGTGAGCATAATCATCGCATTCGGCGCGGTTTGGCTGAGCGAAGCGTTAATGAAAAGGTCGGCTCCGCCATGAAGTTGGAAATTCGACGGTTGTCGCTCCGTCTGGAACAGTTCCCGCTCGAGATCAATGTTGACCTTCATAACGCACGAACTGGAATCTTTGGACCGTCTGGGGCCGGTAAAACGTCACTACTCGAAGTCATCGCAGGTCTCCGCAGACCGGAGACGGCAAGGATTTGCCTCAACGAACAATTGTTCGATGACACTGTGCGCAGTTTTTCCCTGCCGGTCCGGCTTAGAAAAATCGGCTATGTTCCTCAGGGCGATTCGCTGTTCCCACATCTTTCCGTTCGCCAAAATCTACTCTACGGAACCGACGGCAAATCGAAGCGCGACACATTCTCTTTCGAGCACGTTACTGGGTTCCTGAAAATCACTTCATTGCTCAACCGCGACGTCCAATCTCTTTCCCGCGGCGAAAATCAACGCATTGTCATCGCGCGTGCGTTGCTCTCCGCACCACGCTTGTTGCTGCTGGACGAGCCACTGACTGCCTTGGATGCCGGCTTAAAGAAAAGCATTCTCCAACAGCTTCGTTCATTACATGACGAATTTGACATCCCTATGCTCTATGTGACTCACGATCCCGCTGAGGCCACCGAAATCTGTCAGGAAGTATTGATCCTCGAATCGGGGAGGCTCATTTCTCGAGGGAATCCGCTCGAGCTTTTCAGCTAGATTCTAATCCACACGTTTCAATTTTTGGCGTACCGATTATGGTGACTGATCACCGCAGTCCTCAGCCCGAGACAGGGCGAGGGTGTGGAGTTGGACGGGGCCGGGGAGTTGGATGCGGTCGACTGGGCGCGGTAACAGTAATCACGCCGGTCATTCCAGCAAAGCAGTGTAACGCGCAGAAGTAAGAATAGCTGCCGGCCTGCGTAAAAGTGTGCTCGTAAACGAAGCCTGTGTCATTAAGGATTCCTGCATCACAATTCATGTTATCAGGGGAACAGAATTGCCCGTCGGCTGTGCAAGGAGGCCCGCTGGTAACACTGTGGGCGTCGCTGCCCCAAGTCCATCGCACCGTGTCGCCCACCGAAATGGTCAACCCGTCGGGGACAAAGCGTATCTTGTTCCCTGACGGTCCTACCGCCACATCGAAAACCTGGCTGCCAGCCAAACGCCTTCCGCTTGGCACCTGACGGCCGTGTTGATCGACAATCCGGAGGGCGGGAAGAGCGCGCTTTTCTCCTGTGGTGGCGGCGCTACGATTGTCGCCGGATTGAGCTGCCGGCAAGAATGCCATCGCGATGAGCATTGCTAGCCAACAAGTCAGTTGCGTTCGTGTGTTTGATCGTTTCACAAAAGTCATATGAATAAAAACCGCCATAATCTCCGGCACATCAGTGAAAGGCAAGAAAAATCGTTGCACAATTGCGGAAGTGAATCGCAAATCCCGTCAACTGCCTTCACGGGGCTATCGCGCGGCAGGGCGCGGCGTCGGCCGGGGTAGCGGTGTCGGACGCGGCCGGGGTTCAGCAGGACGAACCACCTCAAATTGAGTCATCATCCCGTCGTCCTCATGCTCAACTATGTGACAGTGGAGCATATACATGCCCGTGTGATCGGTGAACTTGAGCTTGAGCTCCAGCGTTTCCCCAGGATCGAGGTACCAAGTCTCTTTCATCGTTTCGTAGGGATAACATACCGTCCCATTTCGACTGATGCACTGCTGAGAAACGTCGTGAATGTGCACTGTATGGGCCTGGTTGGTAGGATTTGTGAAGACCCACTTCTCGGTGGTGCCCAGCGCTGGCTTGGCGTCGATACGGTTGGGATCGAACCTTTGCGCGTTGATGGTCCAATGACCCGCTGTCTTATCAAAGCTCCAATTGCGCGTTACCGTTGGCTCCCCGATATCTGGCACGGGGCGGAGATTTGGCGGAATCGAGCTGTCGTCGACGATGTGCTCAATAACACGAAACTCAAGCAACGGCATGCCGGTGAGCACATCGGTGAGATAAACGTTCTGTCCGAATTTTCCAGCGAAATCGACAACAACGTCCAGCCGCTCTGCCGGCCCCATCCGCATCCCTGTTCGCACTACCGGTGTCGGCAAAAGGCCGCTCTCGGTCCCGATTTGTGTGAATGAGTCCCCCGTGCTCAGTGTAAGGAAATAGGTCCGAGCATTGGACGCATCCAGGATGCGGAATCGATATTTACGGTCGCCTACCTCGAGGAATGGCTGGTAAACACCGTTAATGAGGATCTTGTCGCCGGTTACACCGTTAGGGTCAAACACGTATGGGATTTGGTTATTTGCGTCGAATTGCCTGTCGGCGATTGCCAGAGGCAGGTCGAAGTCCCCTGAAGGGAGTGTCGCAGGATCGGCGGGGTCATCGATTATGTACATGCCGGTGAGACCCATCCAAACGTTACGAGCGGTGACATCCATGCGGTGATCGTGATAAAACTGCATTTTGCCTCGCACATTGCCGCCGGCTTCAAGGCCATCGTAGATATAGGTGCGCGATCCGCCTGTTGGGATAAGAAAACTTTCTGGCTGACCATCGTTTACGGCCGTGGAGTGGTTTCCGTGGTTATGCACAGTTAACTCGCCGGCAGCTGGATCGAGGTTGTTGGTAAAGGTGACGTTAGTCGTCTGCCCGGTTGGTCTCCGAATTGTTATTCCAGGATACGTGCCGCCATAGGTCCACATGTTAGTGCATGGTCCGTCCAAAATCTGCACGCATGCCTCATCAATACCGATTGAGACATTGGCATTGGTGTTAACGGGCGGAAAAAGCAAAGGATGAGAAAAAGGGGCCGGGGTTGGTGTAGGCGTTACTCCCGGAGCTTCGATAACAGTTGTCGCCAAAATATGCGGTGCATTTGCAAAACGAATGCCGACGCCCGCAACGGCGGCCGCGAATACAAGTGAGAATAAAGTTTTAAGGATCATATGGCTTTACGGAATGGTTGTTCATCTACGACGTTTGGATGCTATCTGAAGAGGCGAAACGCTGAAAAAACGAGACTCTGGCTCTTTTTTCGGAAACGTCCAGCGCCGAAATGGCGAATCTGTTTCGTGCGCTCCGGGAGGACTTTTGTGGATTGTATACACCATCTAAAGCAACGTCCTGATTGAAAGCGAGGCGACGACACCTGCGCACTTCGAAAGTTCCGCGGCAAACGACTGGCCGTTTGCCATGGCTCCCAGAGCACGAGCCTCGATTTTACCTGTAAACCGCTCTTCGCCCCCCAAGAACAAGGAACTCGCGAGTTGCCTCGCGAGTTCCCAAACTCACTGATCACTTCTCACTAATCACTGATCGCTGGGAGTAAGACCATCACGGCGGCGTCGGACGCGGGTACGGCGTCGGACGCGGCCTTGGTGTTACTCTAGGCGTAGGGCTTACCGTTGGCGTAGGTGTAACGCTTGGAGTTATACTTGGCGTGGCTGTAGGAGTACCCGTTGCCGTCGCTGTCGCTGAAGGAGTTGCCGTCGGTGTCACACTAGGAGTAGCCGTTGGTGTTGGAGACAGTGTTGGCGTCGGGGACGGCGAGGGTGGCACTGATGGAGTAGGGGTTGGTGTTCCGCCGCAGGTGCCGCCGAATTGCAGATCGTAAAGCACCGGCTGGTTATTGTTGGGGTTTATAACCACGATGTGCGCCGGAGCCGGCAAGTCCGTGAATGAGACGTGACTGGCAGAGTTACCCTCCATGGGATTAGGAATGTCGATCATCATTGGACTGGCCGGATCGACGACATTGTCACTGGGACTGAACTGCCCATCATTCCCCTGGCCGCCGAAAGGCATGGGGAAACTTGGTGCGCCGCCCTGAGTAGCCGCCTGTACCCACACCACGCCGCCGGCGCCAGCATAAGCTTCCAGCGCAGGGATGGCTGCCGTGTAAGGGTTGATGAACTCAGGGATGGTCGTGTCATCCCAGTTACAGATAACGACTCGATAATCGCTGAAGTTAACCGTCGCCAGATCTGCTGGTGTAAACTCAGTGAAAGTATGCCCGTTAGCTGTGATGGCGTCCTTAATAAAGGTTGAGCCCCACGGATCGTGCGTCTCGAATAGCGCGAAGTCATTCGCAGCAGGTTGGCTGATAGCAAACGTGTATTGAACAGTGTTGGTAGCCAGCTGCGCGCTCCAGGTGTTCCCGGGCCAACCCTGGGTCAATCCTGATCCAACCAGCAACCCGCAACCCTTCGGAGCAGTCCCCACGTATTCGTAGTTCCCCGTGAAGGCTTCATTACCGTTGCCGAACTCATCGGTGATCGCTCCGGCGGGAAGGTTTATCGTTAGCGTGCCGGAAAAGATGCTGGTGATATTAATCGTGAACTCAACCGTGTCCGGATCGATAACTTGAACATTCGTCACGGTTACACCGGGGACGCCGCTGAAGTGCAGGTCGCTGGTCTGCACTGAGGCTGGATCTACGGCCTCGTTGAAGTTCATGTCATACGTATAGCTGGCCGGCCCTGGTGGCTGGAATGTCCCGCCATCCGGTGGAACGGTGTCCGTCACCGCCAGTAGCGTGGCGTCGTAACGGAACGTGCAGTTGAATTCCAAGACCGGGTCGTTATTGGAGGCCTGGTTAAAGGCGCCGGCAGGAATATGCATCGTCTGCTCGCCTTGGTTCTGCACGGGCGACGTATTGAAGGTGAAGGTAATGCTAAGATTATCTCCGCTCACCTGAGCCGTGTCCGCTGGCGTTCCGTTAACAGTGAAATCGCTCGCCTGAACCGTGCTCGGATCCACCGGATCGCTCAGGTTGATAATGAAGTCGGTCGGCTGAGTGTTTATCACGCTGCCGCAAGCGGGCTCAGTGGTAGTGACAGAAAAACCAACTACATCTCTGTCGGTAAAAGCATCCTGTTGCGATTGGCTGTTGATGGCTACTCGCCCGTCTGCCCAGGAAGTGACATGCTTGGTGGCTATCGCGGAGCCGTAGTCGTAATCGCCCACATACACCGACACGATGCTCGGATCAGGTTGCGCCGGCAACGGACTAACCACGTCCGAGAGCATATCGTCAGGTAGCCATGAAAGGCCGTTGTCGTTGGATTTGCGCGACCACATCCTGTAACACGGCGTGTTCTCGTCACCCACGACGCAGTCCGTGCTTTCACGCGCATCATACCATGTCGCCAGGAGCGTCCCAGTTGGGCTGACCGACAGGTTAGCCTGCCACTGAGGGCGAAGCGTGGCATCGGTGTTTAACTTCAAAGGCGTGCCAAAGGTCACACCACCGTCAGTTGAACGGATGTAATAGACGTCGCCGGAGTCACCGGGAGCGCCCTGCTGGGAATAAACGAGGTGAACGATATTGTTGAACGCGGCTGGCTCACCCCAGCCTTCGTGCCGCCAGTAGGCCCCTATTGTATTATCGTTAAACATGCAGGCAAAATAACCGGCAGAGGTCACGCCCGGGCCAGGGAACGGTGTCCCGGTGTAGGTGTTGCTCCATGTGGCGCCGCCATCAGTGGATTTGTAGAGCAGATTGGTGTCATTATGGGGAAAACCGCCACCGCCTTCGTCCATACCGGCGATATAGAGGGTCCCGTTGCCAGACATGTCACCCGTGATCTGCGTGTTGCGGATGAAGGTCCCAGTGTTGGCCACTGTTATCGCGCTGCTCCACGTGCTGCCGTTGTCGGTGGAGCGACTGACAACCAGGGCCCCCGCACCCACGTTAAAGTCGTTCCAGGAAACATACATGTTCCCGAAGAAGGGAGAGCTTGGGTTGTTGTCGGCCCAGCCAGATTCGCGGTCATCGCCGCCGCTAGGATGAACGCAAAAATGGATCCAGCCATTTGGGTCCGTGGGATCGGTGGTCTTGTATCCCCCAAGGGTGCAGCCCGGGTTGCCATCGAGCCAGACAGTAAACCAAGTCTGGGTTGGCTTGTTGTAGAGAACAACCGGATCACCAAACGTGTTGTCGAAAGGGCTTGGAGTGAGGCGGGTGAACGTGGTGCCGCCGTCGGTAGAGAACGATATGCTGGAAATGTTGATCGGGTTCGCGTTGACGCCTCGCGAGTCGTTGTAGGCGACTACGACCATATTGGGGTCATCCGGGTTGGCGGTAGTGAATGTCTCCGATTGAGTGATGTTCGGAAAACTTTCGGTGCCCGTAACCAAATCAACGTCCGTGCCGCCATACACCAGGGGCGCCATAAGGTTTTGCACAAGCTTTGAGAACGCACTGGAATTGGCCAGACCTGTTTCAGGGTCGCCTCCTTTTGCCTGGCCGCAATGAATCATGATAGCTCCGGCCCGGAAGTTCTCCATCCTATCGATGCCGAACTGGCGAATTTTGGAGCAGTCGAACATTGGAGGAACGAGCGGACTGATGGGCGGCTTAGTCTTAACCTGGAATTGCGGCTGTGCTAAGGAACGCGCATGCGAGGAGGCGCCAACGGCCGGTTTGAACGGGTTCGCCGTAGCGAGCAGCGCCAGAGAGACGCCGGTCAGCGCTACGAACAGGCCGATTAAAACACGCAGATTAAGAAACGCGGATTGCGAAGTGGATTTCTTTTTCATAGATGGTGGCGAGGTGGAGTTTGAAGGGTGAAGAATCGCTTTTAGTCGAAATACCGGAAACGCGTCAACACTTCTTTTATTTTTTTACGTTTTTTGTTCCGGGCGTGGCGATGGCATCCTCATTATGTCGCTCACCGCGACAGATCCGTGTGGTCGTCGCGCGCTCAACCGGGGTCGTTGGAAGCGGCATCTGTGTCGGATGCCCTGCAGCAGCGGCGCGTCCCCTGTATCCCTAAGGTGTCGGCCGAGGATGCGGGGTGGGGCGAAGCCTTGGCATTGGCGTAGGTCTTGGCGTAGCCGTTGGTGTCGGTGTCGGTGTTACCGTAGGCGCAGGAGTAGGCGTAGCCGTAGGAGTTGGCGTTGGCTGAGGCTGTAACTGGATCAGCTCGATGCGTCCGCCACTGCCAAATTCATTAGCGTGGACGGCCTTTGAGCTGCCTGCCACGTATTGTCCGTCAGCCGACACGTCAACACCGAAAGCTGAGCCGGGAAAGTCGATCTGACCGATCAGGTCCACGTTGCGATTGAACACCATTACCTCCGGCCAATCATGGAACTCGGTACCCCAGGAGGCGAAAGCCATCACTATGCCGTTATCATTAGACTCCGCGCCCACCGGCGTGCCTTGAAACGATCCGGTGCCGGACACGGGGTAGGAACCGATCATCTGGGCACTGGCGACATCGAATAAGAAGACCTCGCCTGAGAGCCAGTTGGTGAAATTCCCCGCAAATGAACCCACGGTAGAGCCGTCGCGCGAGACGATCGACGCTCCACCGAACCAGTTATTCGCCCGACTGAAATGAATTACTCGCTGGTACGTGGTGCCGTCAAACTGGTAAACGTCCAGGTCGAAGCCATCAGTAACAAACACGTTTCCATCGCCGGAGATCCGATAAAAGATGTTACCAGCACCGGAGCCCGCGACGCTGAACAATGTGTTACCATTGCTGGTATCGACGAGGACTGCGAGATTATCTTCCGTGACCAGTGCGACCGATCCATCGTCGGTCAAATCGACAGCATTCATCCGAAGAGCATCCGTGCGGCTCGTTCTAATCTCTCCTGTGTCAGCCTCAAAGACATAGAGTGTCGAATTTTGGGTTACTGAATCGCTAACAACAGCTGCAACCGTGGAGCCGTCGTAAGACACGGCAACCTTCCTGGAGCTTGCCGGCAGATTCGGGTCGCTGACTGGAAACGGAAATGACCAGTCCGGTATGCCGTCACTTGTGGATTTGAAGCCGTGCACTCGAAAGTCGGTTCCCGCCGCATTCGATTCCATATAGGCCATGCGATCGGCTCCCTTGGCAGAAGCGACTCCCGAGTTGCCGCTGCCGAACGAAGAAAATTCAAAATCGGGTGTGCCATTGCCGCCAATCGGGTAGGCACCGAGACGCGCCCCTTGAAGAGTCCATGCGCCCCACACATCGTTGGTGTCTATGGCGATGCCATCCGCGATAGCGTTCTCGTCGTCGACTTGCCAGAGCGTGTTCCCTAACGGTTCTAACGTTAGCCGTCTGGGTATCTTCCGAGTACCAGACCCTCGCTCTGCGGTGGCGAAGTTCTCAATACTGATCCCGCCGGATGTGACTCGCGCGATTGTGCTCGCTCCCACGTTCGATCCACCATCAGCCGTTCGATTGGGCGGAGTCGCGATCGTGAAAAGCGCAAGAGAGAATCCACACAGGAACACAAACAAACCGATTGAAAGACGCAAATCATAAAAGCCAGATCGCAACGCTGATTTTCTTTTCATGAATCAAATTTCGGATGAGCGAATGATTTTGGTTTTATTTGAGAGCCCGAGTCAACGAATTTTAGCGACATACTAAGTTGTAACCGCAACAGAGCCTGCCCGTCGTGGCGAGTGTCGCCCGTCGCTGTGTGCGCGTTCCCGGGTCAACGCCCCCGGCTGGAACCGATCACTGTTTCATCACGGGGCCGGGCGCGGATGCGGGGTGGGGCGAGGCCTTGGCAACGGAGTAGGTCTTGGCGTAACCGTCGGCGTCGGTGTAGATGTCGCAGTAGGACTGGGTGTCGCCGTGGGCG
>Ga0081540_1001302_pt1 | contig 21787 bp, 19 predicted proteins | sample TabmetS2T1R1_FD_71024 | JGI IMG/M metagenome (GOLD analysis project Ga0081540, IMG submission 71024) | Tabebuia heterophylla rhizosphere microbial communities from the University of Puerto Rico - S2T1R1 | ecosystem: Host-associated > Plants > Roots > Rhizosphere ... | reverse complement strand
TGGGGCGTTCAGCTATACTTTTGGGGCCGCGTCGCCTATCTCGCCTTGTACGCAGAAAACGTTTTTCTTCTGCGCTCGCTCGTATGGAGCGTGGCGGCGCTTGGAATTGTCTTGATCCTTCTGTCGCTGGTCTGAGTCATGGGGCAACCATCGGAACTGAGGCTTGCTCAGGTTTCCATTGGTGTTCTGTTGCTCGTGGTTGTTCGTTCATTGAGCGAGTTTTTCCGACTTCACTACGTGCATGGGGAGGCGCTTGCTATTGGACAAGTCGCTCCATATATCGCTGGTGCGCTATTCGCTGCCGTTGCGCTCGCGATGACGATCATTTGTTATTTCGCCAGTCTCTATCGGACATCGATGGCTATCACTGTCACCAGCCTTATTCTTCTGTTCGTCTATAAGGTCGTCGTCGTGGGTTGATGCGGGGGGGGGGTGCATGTCGGCACAAACTACCCGTGCCAGAAAAGCCACTCGCATGTCTGCTTTGGGGGCAGACCTTGCGTTACGAGAAGGTTGGCGCAACGGGAAAAATTGACCCCATAGCCCCCCAGCGAACCAAGGTGATGCTCAGCGACTCGGCGCACAGCTTATGTCACAAAACCCCACGGCAATTGAAGCTAGACTCGTATCCCTCGCCCAGCTCGTCATCGGGTCTCCGGAGAGATGAGAAGTGGGAAGAAGAGCGCCAGAGAGCGAACGCAGCGTGATAACGTTCTCACCCATGGTCCAACCCGACCTCCGCCTTGAGCGCCAAGGCAAGGCACTAATCTTGCACGCGAAGCACAACGCCAGGTGGGTTGGGGCACTGGTGGGCGGCTTCGGGCTATATCTCTTTTGGCGCATCTATGGGATTGAGATACCTAATCAGAGCGCGCTCGCCTTGATTGCCTACTGGTTTGGCCTTTTGGTTGGCGTGACGTTCGTCGGCATTGGCGGTTTTCTTTTACTGCCTCGTGAGGTCACCACCACTTTTGATCCGCGCTCCAGCCGTGTCGACCACCAGGTGAGCGTTGGGCGTGGCTGGGTCGAGCGCCGCCGTACCTATACCTTTGCGGAGATCGCAGGCTTGCGTCTGACTGGGTACGACGCTGAATCGGATTCCTACATGCCGGCGATGACGCTCCGGAATGGTAAGACGCGGTGGCTCAGCACGGCAAACGGCAGCCATTTGATCTGCGCAATGACAATCGCGGCGATCTGCGCAGCAACCGGCTTGCACCACCTCGGCGTCGCGCGTTAACGCTTGGCCAATCTCATGTCGATGCGGCAACTGCAGGCGGTGGTCCCCGTACCTCTTTATCTGGCGCCTTTTCCGCTCCTGGCACCCAATCCCTCAATCGATCACCAACATGGCCGAAATCTGAGGTAGTGCGGACGGGATTTGAGATGGCAGGAGCTGGCTGCGACCGGCAGTGGTTGACCCCGAGCAGACACGCTAGACAGCCATGTAGAGGGCAAAATACCGCTATTAGGCGAAGAGGCTTTGCGAATGTATCCGACTTACAACAATCCGTTCCTTGGCAAGAGCCATGCACTCAACTAGCGTCCGACTGAGATTCTTTTTTTGGAGGGGGCAATGCAGTCCATGAAATTCGGCTTGGTGGTGGCGGCAATGGTCTGCGCACTTTCGGCGACGGCTCAGGCCGCCGATTGCAGGACGGTTACAGCCCTCGGCGAAACTTTGACCCACGATACCGCCGTGCTCTTCTCGACAAACGCTCTTAAAAATACGCTCGCTGGGCAAGGTCGCGTGGGGAAGGGACCAGTGCGCACGACCTGCAAAACAGGCTCGGTGATGACCACGTGTTACTCCTCGCAGATGGCCTGCATAGGCGCAACACCCAAGACCTGCTTGGGCCCTTGGCTGTGCCTCTGACCAGCCGCTGGGCGCCAACTCGTTCTAAAGTTGGCCTCACAGCGATAGGCGACGCTGGTTAGTCGACTGGACGCCGCTCATGCGAGCTCCTGGCTTCTCTGCCGCCGTTAGCACGGCATTCGTGCCTTACTCCGATAGCCGACGAACCGTCGGGCGCGAAAATGACCCTGAACTGACTTTGTCGGAACGCGATTTTGTGGCACGAAAGCCAACGAGAGCTAGACGCAGGAGATTGTAAGCAGCCAGTCGGGGAAGAGTGATGACCGTCCTGCTTAAGCGCGTCACCGATAGGCTACCGATTGACTTCGCCGAGTTAGAGGCCGATGCCAAAGTTGAAGGCCACAGTCACTTGACTCGCTTCGCGACCGAGTTTGCACAGAGCCCCGCCATGTTCCACGCAATCTTCTCAGGCTACGTGGACGGCAAACTTGCGGGGGTGGGCGCGATTACAGACGAGCCGGGGCTTACATCACAACCGAGATGGCGGATGCGCAGGCTTTACGTGCATCGCAAATTCAGACGTCGAAACGTCGCACGCACAATCGCTATGGCATTGCTCCAAGAAGCGGCAGAGAAGGTTCCCATAGTGACCGTACATGCAGGCAATTGCGGCGCAGCTTTGTTTTGGGAGGCAATTGGATTTCGTCCAACTGCTGGATTTGCCTGGTCTCACGAAACGACCTCAGGCACAACCACGCGTGCGTGAGGTCTGTTGCTGGCACACCGCTGCCATGGTGCCTTTTCGGAAAGTCGGGTTCACTCCGGCAACGGACACAATAGGTTCGGCCCTTTTTGATGAGGTGGACGGCGCCTCGCAAGGCATCGAGGTGCCGTAGAGTGATCGTTGGAGACGAATCACCAGAGAGGGCCGTCCATGACAACAATTACCACCATCGGGCTCGACCTTGCAAAGAAGGTGTTGCAAGTCCACGGCGTCGATGCCGAGGGCAAGGTCGTCGTCGCCCGCAAGCTCAGACGTAAGGAGGTGTTAGCGTTCTTCGCTACACTGCCGCCGTGTCTGGTCGGCATGGAGGCCTGCGGCAGTGCGCATTACTGGGCGCGTGAGATTGCCCGGCTCGGGCACACGGTGCAGCTAATGCCGCCGAAGTACGTCAAGGCCTATGTCAAGCGCGGCAAGACGGATGCGATTGATGCCGCGGCGATCTGCGAGGCGGTGACGCGGCCGAGCATGTCGTTCGTGCCGGTGAAGGGACCCGAACAGCAAGGTCTGTCGATGCTGCACGGCGCGCGCTCGCAGCTGATCGGCCAGCGCACGCAGCTGATCAACGGTGTGCGCGGGCACCTGAGCGAGCTCGGCATCATCGCGGCAAGAGGCCTGCTCGGGCTGGCCGAGCTGGCGGCGATCGTCCGTGACGAGAGCGACCGGCGGCTGGCCGTGACGGCACGCGCAGCCCTGATGGTGCTTGTTCGACAGATCGAGGCGGTCAGTGCCGAAATTGCCACGCTCGACAGCACACTGCGCAAGGAGAACAAGGCGAGCGAGCTGGGCCCCCGGCTCGAGACGATCCCATCGATTGGCCCGGTGATCGCTAGTGCTCTCAGGGCCCCGGGTCACCGACGCCAAGCTGTTCAAGAACGGCCGCCACCTGTCGGCCTGGATCGGCATCGTGCCGGAGAATGATTCGACCGGCGGCAAGGTCAGGCAAAATGGGCTCTCCAAGAAGGGCGACCGCTACCTGCGCTCGCTTCTCGTTACCGGCGCGATGGCTGTCGTGCGCCAGGCGCAGATCCGCCCGGACAAGAATCCCGGGGTCACGAAGCTGCTCGCCCGGATGTCGGCCAAGCAGGCGGCGATCGCGATCGCCAACAAGACTGCGCGGATCACCTGGGCCATCATGGTCCACGGTGGCGTTTACGAGGCCGGTCATCGCCCCGCCCACTATCGAGAGGCGTGCGCGGCAACCGGATAAGTGGCTCGGCGATGGGGGCAACGCCAGAGCGAGAGGAACACGCCGTAAGGCGTCACGGGTTGCGGAGGTGCTGATGGCATACTGTCGATCGGTCGGTCGTCGAAGCGGGAGAACCTTCTTCGGGTCACGGGTATCGAGCCCAGCGCAGAATCAGTCTGCTAACCGATCATACCTGTCACGACATGGTTACTCGCGTGGGTTGCTCAGGTCGCAACGTGACCCATTTCTGCCGTTCGTCCTCGCCCGCCGAACGGAAGACAAGAGGCATCATGGCGCTCGTGGCGCACCGAACTTTGGCATCACTCTCTCGGCAAACCGCCGCAGGTTGTCGCGCGAGCCCTGGCCAAACAGCAGGACGTAGGCGACGCCCTCCTCTTTGAGCGCGGCGAGCCCCGCCTCGACCTCTCCAGCCGTGCCGATCAGAGAGTGGGCTTCAGGCGTATCGGCGTACCCGAGGATGTGCGACCGCGGCCGGCTCTCCGAACCGCGCGAGAGCGATAACAGTCTCTCGTGTATCTGGGTTTGCCGTCTGATGGCCTCATGTTTCTCCGTGCCGTCGCGTGCGACAAAGATATTGCGGGCAACGGCAACACGCATAGGCTCGAACGCGTGACCTGCCGCCTCGAGCTCGCGGCGGTAGAGCGCGATGCGCTCGCCGATCTGCTGAGGCGACGCGAACTGGTCGAGGAGGAGATTGAAGCCGCGGCGTGCGCAGGTCGAAATCGAAGCTGTGCTGCCGGCCGCTAGCCACAATGGCGGATGCGGCCGCTGGTGCGGTGGCGGTTCGACAACAACCGTGTCGAAGCGGAAGAAGCGGCCACGGTGGGAGAAGGGCGCGTCCGAGGCGAGCGCACGCACGAGCACATCGAGTACCTCCTCGAAGCGCGGCTCGGACTCTTCGGGCGGCATTGCGAAGCCTGCGAACTCGTTGTGGCGATAGCCTTTGCCCACTCCCAGATCAAGCCTGCCGCGCGAGAGAAGATCCAAGGTCGCAACCTGTTCGGCAAGCAGCACCGGGTTGTGCCATGGCAGAACAAGAATCGCCGTGCCGAGGCGAAGGCGCGTCGTGCGAGCCGCGATAAAAGTCAGGAGAGTGAGAGTCGCCGAGACCTGGCCGATGCCAGTAAAGTGATGCTCGGTAACGAAGCTCGAATGGAAACCGAGTGCTTCGGCCTCGACGTTGGTTTCGACGAAATCGAAGAAGCCTTGAGCGCTCGCCGCCACATCGGGCAACCTCGGCGCTGCGGCACCGCCGAACAAACCAAATCGCATGGTAACACCTGAGTGAGTTTTCGGATTGGCCTCAGCGGCCACAGACGCGAGCTAGGAGACCCGCCGTACTCGCTGGCGAGGACACTGCACGGTTACGATCGCTTCTCGCGACCGGCACAGCACTGCGGCGGGCTTGGACATCAAACACTCCCTTCGCTGGCATGACCCAGGCAGGTTCAGCGGGTATGTTCTCAGCCGGCAATTCGCGGCACCCCGGTGGACCCGATCAATCTGCGAGACGCGCTACGCGCTGTCAAGGAGCGAGCCGCCGGTCGAGCGCTGGGAGCACTTCGGTTCTTGGCACACAGTGATCATCGCCGATGTCGCCGCGACGGCGTCCGGATTCTTGGGGGTTCATCTGCCGTGCCAGGAAGTCTTTGGGATCCGGCTGCGGTGACCGTGCCTGACCCTTAGCTGCCTCGCGATGCTTATGGGCTTAGCCTTTTGGAGACGGAAAATCAGCGGAGGTTCGACGTCATTGCTGCCCTTGATCGCACCAATTCCCGGGCATGCTTGATAAACAGCTCGGCAACTGGATTTAGCGTCCGATTTTTGAGAGTTATGATACCGACGGTACGAGACTGCACTGGCAGTTTGATCGGCAGGACGCTTAGCGCCGACTCTTTACCTGCAAAGCGCAGCACGGACGAAGGCAGCAAGGCAACAAACTGGCCCGTCGCGACAAGTTTCAGGCCCATGTGAATTGATAGCGTCAACACCGGTGCCCGTGGCACCTTCAACCCGGCAGTCTGGAACAGCTCGACCGCAAGATGGCCGGCCGGGGTGTCGGGTGGGTGCAGAATCCAACTCTCCTCCTGCAAATCCGCCAGGGATAGTCGGCGCCGACGGGCCAGTGGACTGTGCTTGGCTGCAACCACCACCACCTGATCTTCAAAAAGTGCCTCCACAGTGAGGTCATCCTCCTCAAACGGAGCAAAGACGCGTCCCAGGAGCAGGTCAACGTTTCGATCTCGAAGGTCGCGATACTGGGTGGAGGCGAACACTGCTTGAATTACATTGAAGACGATGCGGGGATGACTCTGCAAGATGCGGTCGATAATCGCGGGCAGCAACCCCGCCGCCATCCCCTCCGAGCTGCCAATCCGAAGTGTCCCGACTGACGGATCGCCCAAGAAATCGAGCTCGTGAACTCCCTGCCTTAGCTCATCAAAGACGGCAAGACCACGCTTGATAAGGGCTCGCCCAAACATGGTGGGCTCGATGCCGCGTGGTGTGCGGTCCAACAAGCGGGTGCCAAGTTCGCGCTCGATATCTGCGATCGCCTTGGACACAGCTGGTTGAGACATTGCAAGCTCACTGGCCGCTTTTGCCATGCTGCCGTGCTGCGCCACCGCGAGCAGGATATGAAGGTCCCGCAACTTTAGGCGACGCCCAATGCGCTCGTCCCACTGCATCGCGGACCCTTATAAGAATGGATATGTGGCGATCACGTCTTACGATTACTCAGTTATATCCGGTGACGATAGTGTTGCGCCATCACGTCCAGGTGGAGGTTGCCAATGAAGCCGGCTCGTCGGACATATTCTTCTGTGCGCACACTTCTCCTCGCCGTCGCTTTGACAGCCGTCTTAGGGTTCCGTTGCCCTGGGCTTGCTCTCGCTCTGGATTATCCGATCCGCACGGTTACGATCGTCGTGCCGTTTCCAGCTGGCGGACCACTGGACTTCACGGCCCGCCTGCTGGCGGAAAAGCTTTCCGCAAGCCTTAAGCAGCCGTTCATTGTTGAGAACCGGGCGGGTGTCGCGGGCAATCTTGGTACTGAGGCCGTCGCCAAGGCACCGCCGGACGGGCATACCCTCCTGATGGTGCTCGATACGCCGCTAACGGCACATCCGGTGCTCTACCCGAAGCTGCCATTCGATCCGGAGCGAGACTTCGCACCGATCTCGGTCGTCGCGGGCTTCTCTCAGATGCTCGTCGTTCACCCCTCCGTCCCCGTGAACTCTCTCGCGGACTTCGTTAACTTTGCGAGGGAGAACAGGGTCACGCACGGTAGCGGGGGGGCCAAGGGCAATCCCGGCTACCTGACACTCGAATCGCTGCGCCTGCAGGCTGGGTTCGAAGTGGTGCATGTAGCGTACAAGGGAAACCCCCAAGTTCTCGCCGATCTTGTGGGAGGACACGTGCAAGCAGGTTTTCTAGCGACGCCGAGCGTCGTTGGGTTGGTCAGAGAGGCCAAACTGAAGGCGCTCGCGGTCTCGAGTCCCAAACGCTCGCCGGGAGCCCCCGACGTGCCGACAGTCGCTGAAGCGGGTTATCCTGGGTTCGACGTTGGGTTCACTTTAGTGATGCTGGCCCCCGCGAAAACGCCAACATCGATTCGCTCGGTGCTCGAGGAGAACGTTGTACGGACGGTGAAATCCCCCGACGTTCAAACACGGCTTCGCGTCCAAGAACTCGATCCCATTGGAAGCAGTGGAGCAGAAGCCGAAACCTGGCTCAAAGCCACCGCCGCGAGATGGAAGAGCGTGATCGAGATGGCCAAGATCAGCGGTGAGTGAATTCTTTTGGCTCGCAGTGCGCATGGAGGAGCACGTGACGTTCTCGGATGCGGATCAGTTGGTTGACCAGCCAAACACAAGCTCGGGGACTCGGATCGTGATGTTGGGGACGGGAACCCCCCGACCCGATCCGGATCGGTCTGGTCCTGCAACGGTCATCGTGGTGAACGGCACGCCGTACCTCATCGACTTCGGTCCAGGCGTCATTCGCCGTGCGGTGGCTGCCTACAACAAAGGTGTACGAGCGATTGGGCCCGCCGGAGCGAACCTGCGAACGGTTTTTCTGACGCATCTGCACGCCGATCACACGGCAGGATATCCCGACTTAATTCTGACGCCTTGGATCTTGGGACGAAAGCACCCAATCGATGTCTACGGCCCCAAAGGCCTCGGCGATATGACCCGACACGTCCTGAGCGCGTGGAAGGTGGACATTGAAAACCGCCTCAATGGCATCGACTGCCTTCCGGCCTCGGGCTGCGAGATCAAAGCACACGAGATCGATCCTGGCGTTTTCTACAAGGATCGCAACATTCAAGTCAGCGCGTTTCGCGTAAGGCACGCAGGACTTGAAAACGCCTTCGGCTTTCGTATCGAGACGCCCAACAGAACAATTGTTCTTTCCGGCGACACAGCACCCACTCAATCCTTGCTCGACAATTGCCATGATTGCGATGTCCTGATTCACGAGGCCTATTCACAAGCAACCTACGAAAAGGTCGCCCCGAAATGGCAGGCACATAGGCGCGAGAGCCATACTTGTTCGACTGAGCTAGCTGAGCTTGCAAACCGGGTGCAACCCGGACTGCTTATCCTGACGCATCGCGTGAATGTCGGCGCTGCGATGGCGCAGCCCGATCCCGAAGATGTGCTGCTAGAAGAAGTGCGTCGCCTCTACAAAGGCACTGTTGTTACGGGACACGATTTGGATATTTTCTAGCAGCCCCTAAATGAAGCAATCTTGGGACAGAGGCAAACCCATCGGAATGACCGAAAATGGCACATCCGCCGAGGAGTGATTGTCGGCTCCTAGGTGTAAACCCGCCGTAGGAGGCGACCGATCGCGGCCGTTACGTGATGTCCGGAATCTCTGCACAGCGTCGACCGACTCATTGGCGCGCAATGCGAATGAGTCAATCACCCGCGCAATCGCCACGAAGACGAGGAGAAAGAACGGACGGCACAGTTGCCCGAGCCGCCCGGCTTAAACGACGCTGCGTGTCAGGACACCTTAGGTGTTGCCGATGATCTTTTCGGATTTCAGCTTCGCGACGTCGCCGGGGCTCATCTTGAGCCAGCTGGCCATCACCTCGTCGGTATGTTGCCCCAGCTTCGGCGCCGGCTTCAATTCGGGCGGCTTACCGTCGAAGCGGACCGGCCAGGTCTCGCACTTCCAGTCGCCGTCCGGGTGTTTCATCGTCTGCATGATGCCGCGCTCGACAAAGCTCTCATCGTTCCACAGCTCAAGGGTGTCGTGTACGGCACCGGCCGGCACACCTGCCGCGCCGATGATCTTCATCGCCTCTTCCTTGGTGTGGTTCTTTGTCCACTCGGTAATGATTTCGTTGATGAAGCTCTCGTTGGCGTTGCGGTCTTCGTTGGTTGCGAAGCGCGTGTCGCCGATCAGCTCCTCGCGGCCGATCACCTTGAGCAGGCGATCCCAATGCTCCGGATTGGCGCGGCTGCAGAAGATGTAGACGTAGTCGTTATAGCCGCCCGGCTTGGTCGGGTAGATGCCGCACGGCGCGGGTGCGCCGGACGTGCTCTGCGCGCCCATGCGCGGCGCACCCTTCTTGTTGCCGTCTCTGGACATGACGGCAAACGAGGTGCGGATGTAGTGCATGACCGAGTCCTGCATCGCGAGTTGCAGGCGGCGTCCCTTGCCGGTCTCTTTTTTCTCGTACAACGCGGCGAGAACGCTGATACACATCAGCATGCCGGTGCCGGTGTCGCCGACCGTACAGCCCGGCTTGACGGGCGGCCCACCTGATTCGCCGGTGACGCTCATTGTGCCGCCAGCGGCCTGCGCGATCATGTCGAAAGCGAGGCTCTTCTCGTAGGGGCTGCCTTCGCCAAAGCCTTTGACCTGGCAATAGATGATGCCAGGGTTGATTGCCTTCAGCACATCATAGCCGAGGCCGAGACGCTCAATTGTGCCGGGCGCCAGGTTTTCCGCGAACACGTCGGCTGACTTGACCATGTCCTTGACGAGCTGGATGCCCTGCGGCGTCTTAAGATCGACGGTGATCGATTTCTTATTCGCGTTGAGAATCTTGAAGTAATAGGAGTCGGTGCCCCCCGGCCCGCTTCCCGTGACCTGCCGGCCAGGGTCGCCCCGCTTCGGGTTCTCGACCTTCACCACTTCGGCGCCCATCCATGCCAGGGCTTCGGTGCAGGTAGGGCCGGCCTCGAACTGCGTCAGGTCGACGACCTTTACGCCTTTCAGGCAGTTAAGGGGGGCAAAATTTCCGCTCATCCTGTTGGTCTCCTCCACTCTCGGAACGTCGCCGCAACAACGTTCAGGAACGATAACGCAAGATGGGCCTTAGCCGAAATCGTCGATTCCGAGAATAGGCATGCAACGGTCAATATCCGATCGCCGCGGTCGCCAAAGTCGCGAGACTGCGGCCATGCGTTTCCGGCAACAGCAGCAGCATGACAATCATCAGCCCGAAGGCGGTGGCGCTGCAGATCGCGAGCAACAGATCGAAGGCCATGTCAGCCCACCGGCATCGTTTCGGCGAGCGGCGCCAGGTTCACGACCTTCTCGTACCAAGCGGTGAGCTCGGGATGGCCCGGCCGCCACGGCTCGTTGGCGTAGCGGAAGTCGAGATAGCCCAGCGCGCAGGCGATGGTGATCTCACCGATCGTGTCGAGGTTGCCGAGCAAGGACGCCTGCTTCTCGAACTCGACGACGGCGCGCGCCACCTTACCCTGCTGGAACGCAATGTAGCTCTTGCGACCCTCGTCCTGCGGCAGGGTGAGCTCGCGCCGGCGGGGTTGCGTCGCATCGAGGATGCCGTCGGCCAGCGCCTCTTGCGTCAGCGCCTTCCAGCGCGCCGGACCCGGCGCGGGGAAGAGTTTTGGCGCCGAACCGATCGAATCGAGGTATTCGCAGATTACCGGGCTATCGAAGAGGTAGGCGCCATCGTCGGTAATGAGCGTGGGCACCTTGGATAGAGCGTTGTACTTCAAGAGCTCCGGATCGGTGGTACTGATCTTCATGCGCTCGATTTGCTTGTCGATGCCACGCTTGATGGCGCAGGCCGTGACCTTGCGCACATAAGGACTGGCTGGCGAATAAGCGAGTTTCATCGGCATCTTCCTCGGAGAATCGTTGTTTGCCGCGTTATGTCAGCGGCCCGAAGCTAGGCATGGCAGGCAACCGACATTGATCACCTAAAGCACCAACAGACCAAACTGCACCACATCCGTCGCATCCGCGCCATTGTAGCCTCTCCTCCGCCCCAAGTTGTCGTGGAGAAATCGATCGCACATTGTTGTTCTATAGGAGCGACCTGTGTGCGTGATCTCGACCTCTACCCGAACATGCTCGCAACTGGGTGCGGGAGTTGGCAGCATAACCGGCCTTTGGCAACTGGCGAAATTCGCTGGCGTTAGCGATCTCAGCCCGCATTGCTGCGTTGCGCATGGGTCTCTTTGTGGCTTGTGGCCCATTTCGGCGAAGGACGAACGTCGGGGTTTTTGAGTGTCTTGCAGACCTGATCATCGACGACGATGGTGTGTCGGCCTGCGATTCCGGCTATGTCTTCTCTCTCTCTCTCTCTCTCTGTGCATTCCGACCGTTAGGCCGGGAGGTGCTTCTGATCCCCTTGATGATACCTCAATGCGGAGATCTTACGTCATTCGATAGAGCACACGACCCTCGAATAACCGGCGTGCAGTGCGGTACACCGCGGCATACTTGGCGACGGGCTCGGCGCCGTCCTTACCTGCTGTGACCTTGGCATCGACGACGATCCGTCCTGACGGATGCCCGATCCGGATCGACGTGGCATCGGCCGCAAGCCCAAGCGCCATAGCGTTGGGGATAGAACCGTTGAGCCGCGTCGCGACCGACAGGCAGAGAGCGCCAGTGAGCGGCGTCGCGCGGTGCGGCTGGCCGTTCGAGATTACGCGCACGGCGATGTCCATGTCGGCGGGGCCGAGCCGCCGCCCGGAAAGCGTTATCATGGCAATCGGCGGTGCCACGAACGCGATGCCCGGCCCGCTGATCGTGCCGGCCGTCTCAAGATCCGGCGCGATGCCCATGGCGACCGATGCCGCGCGCCGGATCGCTTCCAGCTTGGCCATCAGCTGAGCATTGGCTTCGATCTCCGTCGGCTTCTCGGTGCCGGTGGCGCCGACCGCCTCGGCCGGCACGTAGCAGACCGGATTGGCGGCATCGACCAGGCTCGCGGGGATGCGCCCATGGCCGGCAACATCGAGCCTATCGGTGGCCCGCCCCGTAGGGAGGAGCTTGCCGGTACGCGCGCCGCCAGGCGATAGAAACTCGAGCCGGATTGGCGAGCCCGTGCCGGCAACGCCGTCGATGGCCATATCGCCCGATACGGCGGCCTCATCGCCGTCCATGACGAAGCGGCTGACGATGATCTTGTTGGTGTTGGTGTTGTGAATGCGCACGACGGCCTGGCTGCCCTTCGGGTGCGGCACCAGCCCTTCATCGACCGCGAACGGCCCCATCGCCGACGACATGTTCCCACAATTGCCGCCGTAGTCGACGTGTGCGCGCTCGATGCGCACCTGCGCGAAGGTGTAGTCGATGTCAGCGTCGGGCCGGCTCGGCGGCCCGATCACGCACACCTTCGACAGCGATGAGACACCGCCGCCCATGCCGTCGAGCTGGCGCATGCTGGGGTCGGGCGAGCCCATGAACGAGAGGAAGATCGGCGCCCACTCGTCGCGGTTGGCCGGGAGATCGCGGGCGTGGAGGACGACGGCTTTCGACGTGCCGCCGCGCATGAAGACGGCGGGAAGCTTTCGTTGCGACATGGCACGCCTCGTATTTGTGGTCGCCGGCTGGACCGTAAAACCAATTTGAAGGCTACGGCGATTGGCGACGGAATGGAAGTCGCGGCCGAGCCGCGTCGAGCCGCCCAAACGGCGGCTCCCGCCGGTTCAACGGCTGCAGCCATGCAAGCCCAGACTTGCTCGATTATGGGCCGACCCTATGGCAGCCTCCTCTGCTCGACCGTGGCATGAAGGTTTCGTTTCCACGCCGGCTACCTCATACTTGAGGTTCGATGCTTCTCATGAAGGAGATCGGCCATGACCACACCACAAAATGCGCTTCGGACCGTTTTACCGGTCGTAGGTTGGGCAGCGGAGGCAACCGACACCGTCGCATTCACGGGAGGCACCGACCCAATACTGCCCACGCCCTTTCGAATCGGCACGGCCGGTGCCGCGACCGTTGCAGCCGCCGGACTGGCCGCGGCTCGCCTTTGGGAGCAGCGCACCGGGCGGCGTCAGCAAGTATCGGTCGACATCCGCCAAGCGACCGCCTCCCTCCGCAGTGGACACTACATGAAGCTTGGGGACAGTGAGCTGTCGGCCAAACGCAATGACATCATGGGAGTTTATCCGGCCCGGAATGGACGCTGGAGCTACCTCCACTGCAACTTCCCGAACCACCGCGCCGCGGCACTCAAAGTTCTCGGCGTGCCGGAGGACCGCAACGCCGTGGCAAAGGCCGTCGCCGAATGGGACGGGCTTGAACTCGAAGAGGCAATTATCGCTGCCAAGGGAGCGGGTGGCATGGCTCGGACCAGCAAGGAGTGGGCGCAACACCCGCAGGCCGCCGCTATAGCCGCTTTGCCGCTCCTGGAGATCGTAAAAATCGGCGAGGCGCGGTCCGAGCCGCTCCCCAAGGGTGATCGCCCACTTTCTGGGGTCCGTGTGCTCGACCTTACGCGCGTACTTGCAGGCCCGACCTGTGCACGTACGCTCGCCGAGCATGGTGCCGACGTCCTGAAAATCACGGCCCGGCACCTGCCGAATCTCGGTTATCAGGAGTGGGACACGGGTCACGGGAAGCTATCGGCTGAGCTCGACTTGCGTGAGCCGGCGAATGTCGAAAAGTTGCTCGGACTCGTGCGCGAGGCGGACGTGTTCTCCCAGGGCTATCGTCCCGGCACTCTTGCGGCACGCGGCCTCGCACCCGAGCAATTGGCGGAAATGCGACCCGGCATTGTGTGCGTCTCACTCAGTGCTTTCGGCCACGCGGGTCCATGGGCCTCCAGACGTGGTTTTGACACCGTTGTGCAAACTGTTAGCGGGATAACCATCCGCCAGGCCGAGTGGGTGCAGAGCAAGTCACCGGGGCCGCAGTTCTATCCCGTGTCGGCCATCGACTACTGTACCGGATACCTAATGGCCTTTGGAGCCATGGTGGCTTTGGGCAAACGGGCACAAGAAGGCGGAAGCTGGTTGGTGCGCATCTCGCTCGCTCAGATCGGCAAGTGGATCCTCGACCTTGGCGAGGTTGCGCCAGCGGCGCTGCAAGCCATTCCGGCAGAGTTCACTCAGGAGGAGCTTGCCCTTTGGTCCATGGTGAGCAAAACGCCATCGGGGCCATTACGGCACCTCAAACCCACCGTTCAGCTCTCCGAGACACCGGCGCAATGGACAAGGCCAAGCGTGCCGCTCGGTTATCATAAGCCGGAGTGGCCCCCAAGGTGATGAGAGGCCGATTAACCTGACCGGCAATGCAACGCCCGTCACGTACGCGTCGTTCGTCATGATCTGATTTCTTCCTGCGATCGATGTCCGCATTGACCTTCTTATTGCAAGCGCCGCCTTAATGCCGCGTCGATCGCCGGCCGGAACCTTGCTAGGAAGCTCCGTTGCGTCCTGAAAGCCCAATGTCGGGCCGCCGCCAACGCACTTGAGCTGCACCTCAATCAGGTCCAGAGGCCCGCCACGCAACGCCGTGTTGAAGTTCGCCAGATTGGCGTAGGTGACGTATTCGACCGCGTCCACCGTAGCGGCAATCCGCTCAAGCCCGCGACGGCAGGCAGCCTCACATGGGCTTGCCAAATCAACGACAGTGGACGCGATCAACTCGCGGAAGACGGCAATGAAAGCGTCGGTGCGCTCCACCTGTTGCCGCGCTTCTTCATCCGTCGTGGGCGTTAGGTTAGCCATCTTCTTCGGTCGTGGGTGTATGCGCTAATTGCGGCTCACCAGCTTGATCGGCGAGCTCGTTGAAAATACCTGCCAGCTGCCCACGGGTCTCGTAGACAACCTGATCGATCTTGCGCCGCAGTTGCAGATCACTGCCGGCACAGCGAGCCGCCATGCCGGCCATCGCTGTCAACACGACGCCGATCGCTTGTCCTCAATGGCTCTCGCATATACAAGCGGGATCAGTTCACGCTTTTCTCCGCCACACGCAAACGGATCAGTTCCGCTTAGCATCAACGCCAGGGCTGCACACCTGCCTGCTGCCCACGGGCAGCCCCAGCCCCCGCTAAAGAGCGAGGGCGGAAGCCCGACCAGCGCGGCATTCGTGACGGTCGCCGCGCCCGGTAAGCCGCCAACCACACAGGCTCGGCTTAAAAAAGCTTCTGCGGACACTTTGGGGACACTTAGGGAAACTGCCCGCGTATCCCGCCGCTTGAAAGAGCCGACCCAAATCGAGGTGGGCTAGGCGTTTAAACCCAGCAATTTCGCGGCGTTGCCGCCGAGGATGGCGATCTTGTCGTCGTCGCTGAGCTCGGGCGTGTCGAGGATGAGCTCGACGGCCGTTGTTGTCCACGGATAGGGAAAATCCGTCCCCACCATGAGCTGGCTGGCACCGACCTCCGCCACCAGATGGCGAAGACCTTGGGGACGGAACACCATGGTGTCGTAGTAGAGATGCTTGAGGTACTCGGAGGGTGATTTTTTGATGCTGCCGTGCTTGCCCCCAGGGCACAGGTCCGGCCGGGTCGGGCAGCCTTGGTCGAAACGGCCGGCATAGGAGGGCAGGTAGCCGCCGGCATGGGCGGCGCAAATCTTGAGGCCGGGATATCTGTCGAGGGTGCCCTCAAAAATCAGGTGCGAGAGGGCGATGGTGGTCTCGAGCGGGTTGCCGATGACGTTGCCGAGATAGCCGTTGCCCTTGAAGCGCTGCTGCAGCTGGGCCGGGGCGCCGTCGCCCTGCGGATGAATAAAGACGAGCACGCCCAGTTGTTCGGCCTTGGCCCAAAAGGTATTGAACTTGGCATCGCCCAGTTCGGCACCAGCGACGTTGCCGCCAATGCCAACCCCGCGCAGGCCAAACTTCTTGACACCTTCCTCCAGCTGCTCGGCGGCAAGGTCGGGGAATTGCAGGGCCACGGTGGCGAAGGCGACAAAACGCTCAGGGTGCTTGGCGCACACCTCGGCAAGCCTCGCATTTTGTATGCCGATCACTTTTTGCGCGAGGTCGCGGTCCAACGCATACCAGTTGGGGTTGATGCTCAAGGCTTCCAGGTCGATGCCTTGTTCGTCCATGGCCTTGAGGCGCACCGCCAGCTCGCCGTCCATGTCGAGGTCCGGGCGCAGGGAGGGACCACCGAGCTTGAGCTTCATCAAGGCGAGGGCCTCGGGGACCGCGCAGTGGGCGTGAATATCCACGGTCCTGACGCGTCGACCGTTGACGACAATCTCGCGCCGGCGGGTTTGAGCTTGCGCCGGCGGGGCGATGTTGAGGTGGCAATCGGTGAAGATCAGACCGGTGAGTGCTGCTGCCGTCGCGTGCAGAAAATCTCGGCGCGTGGCCATGGGGCGGGCTCCTCTCCTGATCGCTCGGGTTGGCTTGGCTGGCGTCACGCCGCCGGACGGCCAGCCCGTTGTTGCCCGCACACATTTCGATCGGCGTGCCGTCACGATAGCAACATTGCTGGGGCCCCTGAAGGGGCCCTCAACGCAATTGCAGCAAAGGGCGGCCCCACGCCCGCGCCCCGCGCGCGGGGGGGGGGAAGTTTTTTACCGCGACCGGCGGTCGGGACGCCTGAAACCCCGGGCGGCCGCCACGATCTCGGAGCGTGTGAGACCAATATCCTTGAGCTGGCGGTCGCTCATCGCCGCGAGCTGGTCGACGGCGGCCCGCTCGATGCGCCAGGTCATGTAGGCAACCCAGGCCCGCTTTAGGCTCGCCAATACGGCGCTCGGCCACGATGACGAGGCGAGGTCCGGCGCCGCGGCCGTGGTCCCAAAGGTCATGCTCATGATCATCTCCATTGCTTTGCAGGTTATGTTTTTGCGGGCTCCCAATTTCGAGGCGTCGGCAACGGATCACGCAGCCAGCGCGCGGGAGCACGTGGGCCAATCCCTAGCGCGCTGGCACGGGAGCGGGGGTTGGAATGGCCGTGGGAACGCGCGAGGAAACGGTGGCCTGCGGGCGGCAACGGCCGCAGCGGCGAGCGCACCTGCATTGGCCCTGCCCGCTGGCGCCACAAGCGCAACGGGCCCAAAGCCCGTCCGCGCCTGCGCCAGGGCCGGTTGGTCACGGGCTTGCAATTGCCTCGGACCCGATGGGGCCTCAGGCCCTCAAACGCCGATCTTGCCACCGCCCTTGCGGGTGATGGCGACAATGGCGGGCCGCGGCGGGATACCTTCCCTGAAATCGGGCCAGCGCGTCGCCGGCGCCTCGAAGCTGGCGGGTTCGGCGGCGGCATCGCTTTCATCGCTTTCGCCCGGATGCTGCACGGCCAGGAAGAGGGTGGTGGCATCGGGCGTGAATTCGGGGCCGCACATTTCGGCGCCATGCGGACAGCGAAAAAACAGCTTGGAGGTTGCGCGGGCGGCGCCCTCGGTCTCCATGGCCCACAGGCCGTCGGCGCGGCCGGTGCGTTTGGGATCGTTGCCGTCGGTGGCGATCCACAACCGGCCCATGGCGTCGACCGCGCAATTGTCGGGCATGCCGAACCAGCCGTGCTCGGAGGTATTGGGATTAAAGGTTGCGCCGACGGCCGCCAGCGAGGGATCCCCGCACCTCACCAGGATCTCCCAGCGAAAGCCGGCCGCGGCGTGGTCGGCCGCATCGGGTGTGATTTCGATGATGTGACCGAAACGGTTGTCGGCCCGAGGGTTGGCCGCGTCCACCTGTTCGGGCTTGCGCTGGCTGTTGTTGGTCAGCATGACATAGACCTTGTTGGTCTTGGCGTTGGCCTCGATGTCCTCGGGTCGGTCCATCTTGGTGGCGCCGATGAGATCGGCCGCCGAGCGGGCCTCGATCAGGACGTCGGCTTGGCTGGCAAAGCCGTTGGCCTCACGCAAGGCGCCCTGGCCATGCACGAGCGGCAACCACTCGCCGGTGCCGTCGGCATTGAAGCGGGCGACGGCAAGGGTGCCGCTATCGAGCAGATCGAGGTTGGCGGCGCGATTGCCGGCCTCGAAGCGCCCGGCCGTGACGAAACGGTAGACGTAATCGAAGCGTTGATCGTCGCCGGAGTAGATGACGTAGCGACCGTCTTTGTTGAGGATGCCGGCGGCACCCTCGTGCTTAAAGCGGCCAAGGGCGGTGCGCTTGACCGGCAGCGACGTCGGGTCGAACGGATTGATCTCGACGATCCAACCGAAACGATTGGCTTCGTTGGGCTCCTTGCCAATATTGAAGCGATCGAAGTAGTCGCCCCAATTGTACCAGCGGCCAGGTATCCCCATCCGTTTGTGGTTTCTGAGCTCGGCATGGTTTTGCGGCAGTTCGCCGCTGAAGTAGCCGTTGATGTTTTCCTCGCAGGAGAGCCAAGTGCCCCAGGGCGTGCGGCCGCCGGCACAATTGTTGAGCATGCCGAGCACGCGGGTGCCGGTCGGGTCGGCGGTGGTTTTGAGCCGATCGTGGCCGGCGGCAGGACCGGTGAGGCGCACCTCGGTCTCCGCCGTGATGCGGCGGGCATAGCGTGAGTTGGCCACCACCGCCCACTTGCCGTTCGTCTTTTCGATTTCGAGGACCGAGCCGCCGTGGGCCATCATTTCCACTTCGGCGATGGCCTGCGTCATCTTGGCGAACGGGCCCGTGCCGCCGCGCCGCACGTCCTGCCGGCCGAGCCCCGGAAACATCAGCTCTTCGTTGGTGTACTCGTGATTGACGCAAAGGAGGCCGTGCTCGGAGGGCGCGGCGGCGCCGGGCAGGGCGAAATAGGCAAGATAGTCGTTGTTGTAGCCGAACTGCCTGGCCTGGCCGGCCTTCGTGAGGTTGTGCGGATCGAAGGCAGGGGCACCCGGCAGCACGGGATCACCCCAGCGCATGAGAATGTCGGCATCGTAACCCTCGGCGACCTCGTGCGTGGCGCCGGCGCCGGCCGCGACCTCCTTGAAGTTGAAGGTCGGCGTGGTGTTGCTGGCTTCGGCGTGTGCCGCGCCGGGCGCAAGCGGGGCCAGCGGCGAAAGCGCGGTGCCGAGGGCAGAGACGGCCAGCAGGCCGTGCACGAGGTCGCGGCGCGACAGGCGCTCAGCGATGACGTCGCCCAGCGTCGGATTGGCGCTCGTGTTGGTGGGGATGTTCTCCGCTGCCTCGAAGGCGGCGGACAGCGGCGCTGGCGTGCGCCTTGGCATGGCTGAGGTCCCTCGGGCTGCAGCGGACGCAGGGGAGCGGCATAGCCGGCGTCCGAGCCTTTGCCAACCCGCTTCTGCCGCGCCGGGGGGCCACACCCGCTCAGGTTACCAATCCTTGTTAGGCGTCGGCGCCGTGATGGCGCGCGGCATGCGCTTTAGGCCGCACGCCCGTGCGGCCTAAAGCTAAGGCGAAGCCCGAGCGGGTTTAACCCCGCACTCGTTTTAACCCGCACTGGCGGTCTGGGTGGTGCGCGGATCGCCCTCGGGCAGGATTTCCGGCGAGGTGAAGGTGACGCCGTCGCGGCTTGGGTTGGGGGTCAACGTCACGGCCGCCTGCGGGGTGCCGTCATTGCCGAGCAGCTGGATGCGCATCAGCATGGCCACGTCCTCGTGCACGGTGTTGTGGCAATGGTTGACGTAGGAGCCACCGTACTCGCCGAACTGGATCTGGAAGGTGACCCGGCCCGCCGGCCGCAAGCGCCAGACGTCCTTGCGCACCAGGTTCTCCGTGGCGGGGAAGGTGGCGCCGCCACGGTTCATGGTGATGCCTTCCTCGAAATGCAGGTGGATCGGGTGGTCCCAACCGTCGCCGCCGTTGATGTAGGTCCAGTGTTCGATCTCGCCGGGCTTGGGGATTAACAGCGAGATGCGATTGGCATTGAAGGAATGAGCGTGCTCGCCGTTGACGCGGATGGTCCAGGGGAAGAATTCCGGGGCCGTATCGGGACAATCGGGCGTGCACTGGCCGTCGGGCCCGCGCGAGGTGACGTCGCCGGAGCGGCCGAACTCGACCACGCGCGTCCTGACCGGGGTCACGATCGGGATCTGTTCGGTGAGGGTGGTTGCCACCACGCTCTTGTCCAGCGTGGTGGACTTGTGCACGTAGCCATCGACGTCGACGCTGTTGACCTGGCCGACGATGCGGAATTCGAGCAGCGGCCCGACGGTGGGATCGCTGTCGATCCCGGTCATGGCCTCGCGCACGGTGAGCGGGCCGTTGGGCTTGCGGCCGTCGGTTTGCTTCAAGAGGTTGACGAGATAGACGCGGTCGCCGATGCGGAACTTGGAGAAATCGACGACGATGTCGTAGCGCTCGGCGATGCCCTGCTCGTCCAATTCCAACAGATCGATGGGGTTGACGACCAGGTTGCCGTCGTTGGCGATGAACTGGAAGGGCACCGCCGTCCAGTTCCAGGCCAGCGCCAGCTTGATGAAGCGCGACATGCAGGAGTTGAGGATGCGGAAGCGATACTTCCTGGGCAGCACCTCCATGAAGGGGGCGTACTGCATGTTGACGCAAAGGAGATCGCCGATAAAGCCCTCGGTCGTGAAGATGTCGAAGAACAGCTGACCGGTTGCATCGGTGGCGAGGTCGTGGATGGCGAGGTTGACGTCGAAGTCGATGTTGCCCCAGTCGAGCAGGCTGCCGCTCGGCAGCTTTAAATTGACCCCGTCGGTCAGCTTCTCGTTGCCGCGATCGGGCCCGCTGTAATAGTTCACCATCATGAACATGCCTTTGTAGACATTCTCGGCGGTGAAGAAGAAGCGGTGATCGTGGGCCCACATGGTGCCCTGCAGCTCGCGGAAATCGCCTGCTACCTTGGTCAAGCCACCGTTGCCATCGGGGCCGGAGGCCTTCTTGATGGTGGCGTTCTTATTGATCTTGTCGCGCCGCGCCAGCGTCGTGCTCCAGCGGTAGTCATAGAAGGTGCCGGGGAAGTGGTGCACGTTGGAGGCGCCGTCACTTTCCGCGCCGTTATGGGCGTTATGGAAATGCAGCTGATGCTCGTTGCGACCAAAGCCGCCATTTTGGTGAACGTCATCCTGAAGCGCGTTATAGATCCGGGTCAGGACCGGCTCGCCATAGCGCGCCTTGATCAACGGCGGCCCGAGCGTGCCGCGAGCATATCTGCCCCGGCCGTAACTCCACACACTGGTTGGCGCCTGGTATTGCAGGTTGGGATGGAAGGCATAGTTGGCATCGATTTCGCCGAGCGACATCACGTAGCCGACCTTGGGGAAGAACTCGTCCCAGCGCTGATGCGCAAAGAGCTCGCCGGGCGGACGTCCCTCCTTGGGCCCGCGCTTGGTGATGGGATTGCAAAACGGGTTGTCGCTGGTGGGCATGCCGGGATTGGCGGCCTTCCAGTCATTGAAATCCTGATGGTAGGAGACCCGCTTGGCGTTGGGCTCACCGGAGCTTGCCGGAAAGACCGCCTCGCCGCCGACGTTGCTCAGGGGCATCGGCGTTTGCAGGTTCAGCCGGCGAAACGGCTGGGTGAACTTGCGGGCGCCGAACAGCGGACTGCGCGGGGTGCCGGTCGGCACCTGGCCATAGGCGCTGGGCGCATAGACGTTGAGGCCGTGCTTCCAGGCCAGCAGGCCGCTGGAGGTGAACAGTCCCCATTTGAAGAGCTCGCGCCGGCTGATCTGTCCGTGCGACAGCGCGCGCACGATTTCGGCGCGGTTCTCGCGCGCCTTTTGCGCTTCCCTGATGCGACTGCGCGATGCGTCCTTCGGCAAATACATGGTCAAACCCTCGAGCCCAATGCGCGTCCTAACCTCGATCTCAAGGCGTGCCATTGGCGCGGGAGGGAGCTGCCGGCGGGTGCCCCACACGCCCTTAAGCCCGGCGGCAACGG
>Ga0081540_1001301_pt1 | contig 21797 bp, 21 predicted proteins | sample TabmetS2T1R1_FD_71024 | JGI IMG/M metagenome (GOLD analysis project Ga0081540, IMG submission 71024) | Tabebuia heterophylla rhizosphere microbial communities from the University of Puerto Rico - S2T1R1 | ecosystem: Host-associated > Plants > Roots > Rhizosphere ... | reverse complement strand
AGCGGTCGGTCTCTTGCTGATCGTCGGTGGCGATCTGGAACGAGAAGGCTTCGTTGTGTTTGAACGCCGGGCCGCCGTTGAGGCCAAGACAGGGAATGCCGGCGACTGTGAACTCGACAACCAGCACATCGCCCTGTTTGCCGGAGGGGTAGTCACTGGGTGCACGGCGGACTGCACCCACGGCGCTGTCGGGAAAGGTCTCGGCGTAGAAGCGGGCGGCAGCCTCGGCGTCCTTGTCATACCACAGGCAAATCGTGTTCTTGGCCATTGCTTGTCCTTTCTCACTTGCTTTCGCGTCTTGTGCGGGTGAGCTGGGCAGCCCAACGGCGCTTGTTCACGCCGGGCTGCCCGTTCGAGCTGGCCATCACCGGGCGGGTCGTTGCCGCGGCGCAGCGTTCCGCGCGAGTCAGAATCGCCCCATGATCTTGGCGACGGTGGCCGCATCGAAGTTTTGAGCGCTCGGCGTGGGGTCGCCGAGCCCGAGCCTGCTCGAGTGAATCGTCGGCCTCAGCCAGTACCGGCTCACGCAGCTTGGCGGAAATCACCGAGCTGGGCGTCCAGTGCACGCTGGAATGCCGGCCTTGCCGTGCACCGCTCGACATAGGTGCCGAGGCGCTGGTCGCGCGTCACGATGTCGGTGTGGCGCAGGATGCGCAGCACGGTCGACATCATCAGATCGCCGGCAGTGAAGCGGTCGCCGTCGAGGTAGGGCTTGTCGCCAAGGGCATTGGCAAGGCCGGCCAGCCGCTTTGCCAAAAACTCGACGGCGCCCGGCCGCCGAAGTTTCGCCCATTCCTGGTCCGCGTAGAAAAGGTCGATGACGGCGACGTTCATGACGTAAGGTTCGATCGAATTCAGTGCCGCGATCAGCCATTGCGTGGCGCGGGCGCGCGCGGCCGGATCTTTCGGTAGCAGCATCTCGCTCCGCTCACCGATGTGTAGGACAATGGCGCCGGTCTCGAACAGGACGATGCCGTTCTCCTCCAGGACCGGCACCTGCCCAAACGGCTGCAGTTTGCGATAGTCTGGTTTGTCCTGATCGCCCTGCTCGAGGAGGCGCGTCCTGTAGGACAGGCCCGCCTCTTCGAGTGCCCAGCGTACGCGCAGGTCGCGTACCTGACCGCGTGCGAAGGTCGGAACCCAGCGGAAGGCAGAGATTGTGATCATGCGGCTTGCTCCTTTGCGATTCTGTCGGCATATGCGGCTTGCTTGTCGAACGCCTCGCTCCAGCCGCCGACATGGCTGTCGCGCCGCTCGGTGGTGCGGAACGGTGCCTGGTGGAAGGTCTGGACGGTTTTGCCGTCGCGCTCTTCGAAGGTGATCGTCACCACCATCTCGAGCCCCGCCGACGGCCCGTCATTCTCCCAGTTGAAAGTGAACGCGAGCCTTACGTCCGGGACGATCTCGCGATAGACGCCGCCAAACCAGTTCTCGCCGTGAGCGGCGGACTTGATCATCCCGCGATAGCGGCCGCCGACGCGTAGATCGATCGCCATTTCGGGGCAGGTAAAACCCTTGGGGCCCATCCAGCGCTGCATGTGCTCAGGCCTCGACCACAGCGCAAAGATGACCGACGCTGGGGCATTGAAGCTGCGGACGATCAACAGCTCGTTGTCAGCGACGCTTTTTCTTTGGGCGCCCATTGCCTTCTCCGTCGTTGAGTTCTTCGAGGTAGGCCGCCAATTTGTCGAAGCTCTGCTCCCAGAAGCGCCGATAGACCGACAGCCAGTCGTCGACCGCCTTGAGCCGTTCGGGCTCGAGCCGGCACGGTCGCCACTGGGCCGCGCGGCCGCGCGAAATGAGGCCGGCGCCTTCCAGCACTTTGAGATGCCGCGAGACCGCCGGCAGGCTGATCTCGAAGGGTTCGGCCAGCTCGTTCACGGTGGCCTGGCCCTGGGCGAGGCGCGCGAGAATGGCGCGTCGGGTCGGGTCGGCCAGGGCCGAAAAGGTGGCGGAGAGCAGGTCGGGCATATTTAACCAGATTTGCAATTAACAAGAATGTTAAATACAAACGGCGGCCGCGTTTGTCAAGCCCTATGCCCGCATCCCAACCACCATCGCGCGGCCGGGCCCGGTGCTTGAGGCGCGCAACGATGGCGCCAGCCGTCGAGTTCGCGGCGCAAGCCTCGCCGCAGCGAGGCATCGGCAACGCTAGGATCCCGCGGCGATCCGCCGTTGGTCGCCGACCGCACCGGTGCGCCGAGCCCGCACGGTCAGCAGCGCGGTGTCAAGGCGCCCTATCGAGCGAGGACCTTCAAATCGTGGCGCATGATCGGGCGAGCCGGTGCTCGGCGCGCCACAACCTTGAAGCCGGAGCGCGCGAACGTCGAGGCCGTGCCAACAAAGATGTTCGATGAGCTCTTGGGCGCGCTGGTGTCGATCGGGTAGGCTTCTAGCGCCGGTGCTTTCGCGTGCTTTGCCGCCGTGACGGCGGCGGCGATAAGCTCGGTCATGATCCCTTGCCGGCGATAGGCCCTGCGCACGAAGAAACATGACAGCGACCAAACCGCAAGATCGTCCACGCGCCGGAACCACCACATGCGGTCAAGCCACGGCAGAGCATTGCGTGGCGTAAGCTGGCACCAGCCCACCGGCAAATCGCCGGCAAAAGCGAGCAAGCCGGGCGGGGGACCATGCTTGACGATCTGGCGCAAAGCCTCTTGGTTTTCGCCGCGGGGAGTGTCGCGATAGGCGCCGCCGAGCCTCCAATAGCGGCACCAACAGCCATTGCTGGCGCCGGACTTGCCAAACAGATCTTCGAGCGCGGGCCACAGATCGGGCGTGACCGGCCGGATCGCAAGCGGCATGTCACCTTGCTTCCTTGTCATTTTGCTTGCACCTGCCGTGGGCTTGCGAAGAAGCGTCTCCTAACCAGGGGGACAGAGTGTCCCATGCATGGCTTGTGAAGGTTGTCGCCAGCGCCTGTGCCAAGCGTGACCGGCTGATGTACTTGCGTGGCGTGCAACATCATCAAGAGTGCTCAGGGTAGGCAGACAGCTTAGCCCGCTTCAAGTCGTGACGGTGCTCGGCAGTAAGACGGACACGCGGCATCCCGGTTCGGTGTTTTGGCTCATGAGGCTGCCGCCCAATTGAGCCACCAAGAGGTCGACCAACTGGCGTCCAAGCCCCTTCGGCGAGCTTTCGGGGCAGCCGCGCCCATTGTCGGAAACGCTCAACTCGAGCTGGTCGGCCTCGCAGGCCAGACGCACTTCGATGTGGCCGATGCGCTCTCCGTCGAAAGCGTGCTTCAGGGCGTTGGTGACGAGTTCGTTGACGATCAGTCCGATTGCGAGCGCCTTGGCGGCCGGAGTGCTCGCCGCTTGCGCCTTCACCAGCACCGTAATCGGTCGAAGTTCGCGCACGCTGTCCTGCAGCGATGCCCCCAATTCTGTCAGGTACTGCGCCAGGTTGACCGGATGATCTTCGCGTGGAGCGGTCCGCAGATGGTCATGAATACTCGCCAGCACGCGCACCCGCCGCGCCATCGCATCGAGTGCTGTGCGCATGTCCGGCTGTGCCTGCCGCGCCTGCAGGCCGATCAGCGACAGGATCATGGCGAACGTGTTTTTGATGCGATGGCTCATCTCTTGCAACAGCAGATCCTTTGCGCGCTCGGCAAGCTGGGCTCGCTCCAAGGCGCGGTGGAAGCCTTCGCCCAACACCACAAGCAAGATCCCCACCACAATAAAGCTGGCAAGCGCGCTGATGTGGACGTCCGCATTCTGGTTCCAATCGAGTGCAATGGCCGACAAGATTGTGCTCAGCGCGAGGGCTAAAAACCCGGAGCCCCGATCGAAGAGAATTGCCGCGGCGAGGATCGGGGGGATGAACAGAATGAAACCGTACGGTCCACCGCGTCCTTGCAGGGCGAAACGCAAGGCGTAGGCAAGAGCCACCATTGCGGCGGTCGCGCCATAGCGCACCAGCAGGGGCTGCTGCCTCGGGATCAGATGCACTAACCATTCCATGGCCCCGCAACAGAGTAATTACCAAAGAAGTTCCGGAGCGGGCGCGAGGCGCCTTTAGCGTACGTTACCGTACAGGCAAACGGTGCACCGTGAGTGGCGGGAAGGGAACCCAAGCCGGGCGTGGCGGTTTTTTGACAGTTGGGCAAGCGGAGGGATTATGCAGCAGTCAGAGGGGCGGTCCATAGCGGTTAGCTCCCAGATTTTATTGGCGGAAGATGAAGTCCTGATCCGGCACGATCTGGCGCAGCGGCTACGCCTTGCAGGGTACGCTGTCGTCGAGGCCCGCAATGCCGAGGAAGCCATGACGCTGCTGGCTGCGGTGACGGCACCTCTCCTCTTGATTACCGACGTTCGCATGGGCGGTGCGTTCGACGGCGTGCGGTTGGCGCGCTTGGCGCGGCAACGGAACCCCGCAATCAAGATCATCGTCATGTCAGGGCATCTGACGGAGACCCAAGGCTTGGATCTGGCAGATGCTGCGTTTGCCAAGCCGTTTGACATGGCTGGAATGCTGGCGAAGGTTCAAGATCTGATCGGTTTGGCAGGCGATGGACGCGAGCAAGAAGTCGCCTAATAGGCCCAGCATCCTGCTGGTTGAGCGCGACGTTCTCGTGCGCACGCCCTTGGCCGCATATTTGCGCGAGTGCGGCTATATCGTGATTGAGAGCGGCTCCGGTGAAGAGGCGTTGCTCGTGCTTCAGCAGCAGCAATTTCGCGTCGATGTGCTGCTAACGGATGCCGATCTGCCCGGGCCGTTGGATGTTTTCAGTCTGGTGCAAAAGGCGCGCGCAAGTCGCGCGGGCGTGAGGACCCTGATTGCGGCCACACCGGAGCGCGCCGCAGCACTTGCCGGCCAACTCTGCGAGGACGGTCCATTGCTTTCGAAGCCATACGCCCCGCACCGCATCGCCGAGCGTATTCGGCAACTCCTTGCCTTGCGCCGTCGCTCGGATGAAAGCGAAAGCTCGGAGCCAAACTGAAGCCGGCACCGTCAAAGCGCACGAGCGGATCGCTGCAGGACTGAGACTGGCCCGGTCGTACGTGTCCCAAACGGCCGCAGGCAGTCACGCTGGCCTTGTGCGGGTGTTCGGCCGCGGTGTCACTGAGCGAGCCGTCAAAACATCGACGTACCGTTTTCATGACGGTCCCGCTGACGAGCTGTCTCAGGTCTTAGGGGCGCTGGGGTGGTCGGTAGTTATTGCGAGCTGCGTCAGGGATTTCACGTAGTTCCCGGCTGTGAATTTCGAGCGCACTTTGAGAGCCGCGAGCCACACTTAGACCCTGGACAAGTCAGCATTGGAGAGTAGGCAACGTGTTCCCCAGGTCCTTAGTACCCTGGGTGTCGACCCAGCTAAGAAGCCTGGGACGCGACCCTGGTATCTTACCAAACCCTGAAAGCGCGGTGTCTTTCCCGAGGTGGATCGGCTTGTTCAGGCCCTGGGTTGTTGGGACGGAGTGCGGGCAGCGGTCAGGACCAACATGCCGCCGGCCTCGGCGTCCGTTTCGTGACGGCAGTCGACAGCGCCAGGGCAAAGCCACGGCGTAGGTTGGGGAGATGACGGTGGAGAACGTTCCCTGAGCACACGAGCAGGACATCCCGCATGTGCATGGACGGGGTCACGGCAGCACCCATGAAGTTGGCGGCCGGGCTCGTGATTATTTTCGCATCCGTATTGTTGCAGGGCTGCTCGGCTGCCGGTGCTCCGTCGTTTGAATTGTTCGGCGCGTTCTTTCCGGCGTGGCTGTTCTGCGGACTTATCGGCCTGATCGCTAGCGGTGGAGCGCGCGGCCTCTTTGTTGGCACTGGGCTTTCCGACCTGGTGCCGTACCAACTTTTTGTCTGTGTAGCGATCGGCGTCATCGCAGCGTGTCTCGCCTGGCTGCTTTGGTTCGGATGGTGACGATGAAAGCAGGCGGCAAATCGCATGTTGCGCGTGTCGGCAGGTTGATTTCCCTTGTCGTCATTGCGCTGGCCGTGGCAGCTGCGCTCTACACCCTGCGCGAAACGTACATTCACCCGACAACGACCAATAGCTCGATCGATGCTGATGTCGTGCAAGTTGCGGCGGCGGTCGGCGGCCGTATCCTGGAGATCAAGGTGTCGGAGAACGCTCGCGTCGCCAAGGGCGATGTGCTCTTCCAGATCGACCCGGTGCCCTATCAGCTCGCCGTAGCGCAGGCAGAGGCTGATTTGCACATCGCCGAGGCGCAACTTGAAACGCAACGGCGTGTGCTGTCTACCCAACGCTCGGCCGCATTGATTGCCGATAACGAGACCAAGAAAGCGCTCGCAAACCATGAATTGGCCAAGCGCACCGCGAAAAGACTGCGTCCGCTTGCAGCCAGTGGTTATGTGCCCAAGCAGCAGCTTGATCAGGCGGACGTTACCGAGCGGGACACCGGAACGGCCCTTATTCAGGCGCAAGAACGACACGCGGCGGCTGTCGAGGCGATCGATACGGAAGCCGCCGCTGAAGCAACGGTACGCGCCCGGCGGGCGGCCCTCGCCATCGCACGGCGTGGACTCGAGAATACGACGGTGCGCGCGCCTCACAATGGGCTGGTGGTCGGATTGAAGAATTCCTCCGGCGAAATGGTGGTGCCTTCGCAATCTCTATTCACTCTGATCAACACGGAGGAGTGGTTCGCGGTTGCAAATTTCCGCGAGACCGATTTGGACGCCATCGCGATCGGCGATTGTGCCACGGTCTTCTCCATGATCGACCGCAAGATTGCAATCAGAGGGACGGTACAGGGTCTCGGCTGGGGCGTGGCCGACACAGAACGGATCAACCTGCCTCGCTCGGTTCCCTATGTCGAGCGGTCGCTGAATTGGGTACGCGTCGCACAGCGGTTTCCCGTACGCATCCAGCTTGCAGACCCACCGCAACAGCTTATGCGCCTCGGTGCGAGCGCGACGGTGCAAATCAAGCACGGTGCAAAATGCCCGTGACCTTTAAGAATTATTTAGCGAACCTCGTCTGGCTTCTGCGACCGGAGCCCGGCAGAAACGAGTTCGCACTGCGGCTGGCACTGATGTGTGCGCTGACCGTGCTGGTGGCCGAAATCTATCAAACGCCGGAACCGGCGCTGACCACCTACATCGTCTTTTTCCTCAATCGCGAAGACCGCATGAGCAGCCTCATCCTGAACGCGGTGTTTCTCTTGCTAATTACCGTTGTCATTGGCTTTGTCATTGTTGCTGCCAAGGTCATTGCCAACGACCCAATGTGGCGTGTCGTGGGCATGACCGTAATGTCGCTGGGTTTGTTGTTTTTGGCCTCTGCCAGCAAACTGCGTCCGATTGGCGGCATTCTGGCGCTGATCGTCGGATACGCACTCGCTGAATTAGGAGTGGTGCGGGCGGGCGAGGAAGCCACCCGAGGCTACCTCTACGTCTGGCTCTTCATCGCCATCCCGGTGGCTGTGTCGATGGCGACAAATTTAGTGCTGTCGCCGGCCCCGCGGCGCCTGGCGGAACGGGCAATCGCTTATCGGCTCAACCTGGCCGCGCGCATGTTGCAGGTCCCGGACCATTATTCGCGCCGCCGCTTCAGGGAATGTTTGGCGGAAGGCTCTGGCCAAATTCAAAGTTGGCTCAATCTCGCGCTTCGTGAGCGGACGTCGTCAGCGGCAGAGATCGCTGCGCTTCGGCAGGCCGCCAATTCCACACTCGTTCTCCTGTCGGCAATCGACGTGATGGTTCGCAATCCTGAGGTGGCGCTTCCCGAACCGCTGCGCGAATTCCTCGCACAGACTTTCGATAAAATGGCAAGCATATTGTTGACCGGCGCTTACCCTACAGAAATCGCATGGCGGTCAGTGGATGACGAGCCACTGCTCATACCGCTGGCGGGGTCGGTGCGCGCGGAAATCAAGGACGCTATTGTCAATTTCGCGGTGGTGCCAGACCTCGCCGGGCAGGTTGAAGAAAAGCCAAAGAAACGGGGCGGCTTCTTCGAGCAAGACGCTTTCGTCAACCCCGAGCACGTCCATTACGCGGTGAAAACTACGGCCGCCGCGATGTTCTGCTACCTGCTCTATTCGTTGCTTGACTGGCCCGGCATTCATACCAGCTTCATCACGTGTTACATCGTTTCACTTGGCACGATGGCCGAGACGGTGGAGAAACTGACGCTGCGAATTGCCGGCTGTATGATCGGCGCCGTGGCCGGCATTGGCGCCATCGTCTTTGTTGTCCCCTTTCTCACGTCGATCACCGCCTTGATGGCCCTCGTCTTTATTGGTGCCTACGGGGCAGCATACGTTGCCGTCGGCAGTCCACGTATTTCTTATGCTGGTTTCCAGATTGCGTTCGCCTTTTTTCTATGTGTCGTCCAGGGGTCGGCTCCCGCATTTGACATGGAGGTCGCGCGTGATCGCGTGATTGGCATCCTGCTCGGTAACTTCGTGATTTACGTCCTGTTCACCAATATCTGGCCGATCAGCATCGCCAGACGCATCGATCCAGCCATTGCGGCCTTGCTGCGGAAGCTCGGGGAGATGATGAGGGCCGCAAACCTGTCGACACGTCGCGCCGTTGCATCTACAGCGCGGGCGGCTCTCGCGGCAATCGAAACCGATATCGATCTTGCCGCGTACGAACCGCGCAGCGTGCGGCCAAACCGGTACTGGCTTGCGATTCGGCGCAACATGCTGCACGAAATTGCTGCGATCGAGAGTCCACTGCTCTTGAGCGGGGACCAGGAAGTCGCAACAGCTCAGCATATTGCAAATCGGCTTGAGGCATTGGGCGGCCGCTTCGCTCCCGCCGACCGGGTCTTGTCGTCGCTTGAAGCATATCCCCGCGCGGAGTGGAGCAACCTGCCGCTATTTCGTACAATTGATCCGATTCTGCGGCGGCTGGAACAAACCTCTGAATGACATCGTCTAGGGCGGCATAGGATGCGCCGGGTTAGGGCGCTCGTGACGTTCATGCTGGTCGCAGTCCCACTGGGCGGCTGTGCGACCCGGGCCCTTATCATGGCTCCGGACAACCCCGACCGCCCCTGGACGCCCACCACAGGGCCCGACGGAGAAATTGTTGCTAGAGGACGTCACGACGTTGAGCAACCGCAAAGCAGTAGTTACGTCCTTCCGTCGAACCGCGCATTGGCGAGCCTTCCGGTGCCGCAGCTTGAGTTAGAGCGGCGGCGCGCCTATTCGCTTCCTGAGCTGATCGATATAGCTCAGTCCTGCAATCCTGTGACTCGCAACGCCTGGAACGACGCGCGTGACGCCGCGCTTGCTGCCGGCATTGCCGAAAGCACCCTTTTTCCCGTCATATCGGCCTCCGTAGTTCAGGGCTATCAAAGGTTCGTCGGTACGACCACGGTATCGGGCCTCGAAGTGAGCAACAACCTCACAGCCGAGGGCAACATTGCCGTTGCGTCGATCCAATGGCTGCTGTTCGATTTCGGCGAACGTCGAGCGCTGCTGCAGGTTGCCAAACAGGGATCGATTATCTCCAACATTGCATTCACCGCTGCGCATCAGCAGGTGATCTACAATGTCAGCTTGGCGTTCTACACGCATGCGGCAGCACGGGCGCATCTGACTTCAGCTGCCAAGTCGCTAACAGACGCTCAAGAGGTACAGGCCGCGGCCGAGGACCGGTACAAACGTGGGGTTGGCACGGTGGTGGAAGTCGCACAGACGCGGCAAGCTAGTGCCGAGGCACGGCTGACACGCGTGCAAGCGGAAGGAGCCGTGCAAAATTCTTATTTGGCATTGATCGGGGCGATTGGCATTTCGCCGACGACCAGAATGCAGATTGCGGATATTTCCCGGCGCAAGCTGCCGTCCGCCATACCGGAGCCGATCGACCGCCTGGTTGCCACAGCGCTGGGGCAGCGGCCGGACGTTCTCACCGGCTATGCTGCGCTGCAGGCGAGCCTCGCCAATCTTCGCGCTGCGCAAGCGGCGTTTCTCCCTAAGATTTTTTTCGCCGGCAATGGCACGCGCTTGGAGGGGAACTTAGATGTTACGGCGATTCCGGGCGTGGGACAGCAATTGCCGATCGTCAATCTGCCGGTAAATCGGGCCGGCACGGATCAGGAGCAGGTAGGTGTAACCGCTCTCATCGGTGCGACAGTGCCTCTCTACGACGGCGGATTGCGTGCCGCGCTGTTGGAGCAGGCCCGAAACAAAGTCGACAAGGCAGAGACGACTCTCACCCAAATCAGGAACGACGCGGTCCGCCAGATCGTCGTAGCAAGGAATACTTTGAAAACCAGCCTATCCGCCTACCACGCCTCCACGGTGCTGCTGGCTGCAGCGCAGACCACATTCAACGCCGCCGTCGCCGCCTATCGTAATGACGTGGGGTCGATCTCCGACGTCACCACGGCCGAGCGCCAGTTGCTGGCGGCAAAGAATGCCGCCACCGATGCCTACAGCACGGCATTGAGCGCAGCTGCCACGTTGGCGCTGGCGGCTGGTGTTCTGGGCGGGGCACCGCGGTAGCGGGACCATTGGCAGGCAGTCACAAATTATCGACGTGGGTTAAGTGCCAGGAGTAACGGACTCTCGCTGAGGAAAGAAAGCCACTAAACGGGTCTACCGCATGAGATCGTTACAAAGGCCGCCCAATGTCTGCACTGCCTTCACAGTCGCTTTGACGTCAAAATAGCCATAGTTTAGGCGGACAAAGTTCTTGTATTTTCCTTTTACTGAAAAGAGCGGTCCGGGGGCGATGCTGATCCCTTCCGCCAAGGCAAGTTGCTGCAACCGCAAGGCGTCAATCGGCTTTGGCATTTCGACCCAAAGCATATAACCGCCTTCAGGCTGTGTAAGCCGGCAACCCGCAGGGAAATGCGTCGTCACGGCCTGCGTCATGGCCGCTAGCGCTTCCGAAAGACGTTGCCTGAATCCCCGCAAGTGCCTCTCATAGCCGCCCTGTTTCAGAAATTCTGCCAGGGCGGCCTGCGGCAACGACGACGTCGAAATGGTACTGATGAACTTCAAACGCTCGACTTCCGACTTAAACCTACCTGGTATGACCCAGCCGATGCGGGCGCCCGGCGCAAGACATTTGGCAAAGGACCCGCAATGCAAAACCAGCCCGGATCGATCGAACGACTTGGCAGACCGAGGTTTGGTTTTGCCGAAATAGAGCTCGGCATAGACATCATCTTCGATGAGGGGAGTGTTATTTTTTGTCAGCATCGCCACCAATTCCCGCTTCTTCTCATCCGACATCGACGCTCCGAGTGGGTTTTGGAAGTTCGACATGACGACGCACGCTGCCACATCAAGGGCGTCCAGCGCATTTTGCAATGAGGCAAGATCAATGCCGTCGCGGGGACTCGTCGCAATCTCAACCACCTTCATCCCCATTCTCTCAATCGAGAGCAGAGTCGAGTAGAAGGTCGGCGACTCGATGGCAATGATGTCGCCCGGTTTTGCAACGGCATTCAAGCTGAGATTGATGGCCTCCATGGCGCCACAGGTTATGACGATATCCTCGGGTGGGATGTCTACTCCCGCTTCCGCGTAGCGCAAGGCAATGAGCCGACGCAATTCAATATTGCCCGGCGGCAAATCTCTTACGCTGCTCCACACGGGCAATCGGCGTGCCGCATCGGCCGCCGCCTTACTTAGCTTCTCGGTGGGAAAGTGCTCGGCACTTGGGAAGGCCGATCCTAAAGGCACGATTTCGGGCCGCTTGATTGCCTCGAGCACGTCGAACACCAAGTTCGCAACGTTGACCTCTGTACTCACCGTTGGAGGCGATGACATCGCAGGCTCTGCGGCTGGCCGTGACAAACGTGAGCACACGTAGTAGCCGGATCTCGGCCGTGCCTCGATGAGGCCGAAATCTTCCAGCCGCTCATAAGCGTGCATTATGGTTCCCAAACTGGCTCCGCTTTTTTCATGCGTGTCTCGCAGCGAAGGCATGCGATCGCCGGGTCTCAGCACGCCACGCTCAATCAGCCTACTCAGGGTTCGCACGATATATTGGTACCGGTACGTCTCAGACATATCTGCCCTCTGAAAAGCCCGACAGCGGCATCTGTTACAGCTAAAAACCTGCAAAACTGACTCAGTTTGTCAGGCATCTGCCTCTGTGCAATGGGCAAAGCAGCTGATTGTGTGGCCGCGTCGGCCGGATGCGTGGCTACAGGGTGGCCGCAAACAGGCTCTGACCTCGTTCGAAGCATAATGGACTCTGCTCGAAGGTTGAGACCGATAAGCACCGCAGCTGTTTTTGCTAGCAAGCGACCAAGGATTGGGCAGATCCGAATAGGCGAACCCATAACGAATGCCAAGCTCGGTGCAGATCTCGGCTGTTGAAGACGAAAAACTTAAAACAGGAGCGAGTCGAGATGCCGTACGTCGCAACCGAAGACGGTACCCAGATTTTCTATAAGGACTGGGGCCAGGGAAAGCCAATCGTCTTTCATCATGGCTGGCCATTGAGCGCTGATGACTGGGATACGCAAATGCTCTTTTTTGTCCGGCGGGGATACCGAGTAATCGGGATTGATCGCCGTGGCCACGGGCGCTCAGACCAAGCTTCGGGCGGCCACGATATGGATCACTACGCCGCCGACGCGGCCGCAGTTTTAGACCATCTGGCTCTGGGCGATGCTATCCACATTGGGCATTCCACTGGTGGAGGAGAAGTTGCGCGCTACGTTGCGCGCCATGGGCAGGGCCGGGTCGCCAAGGCCGTATTGATGTCCGCTGTGCCACCAATCATGGTGAAGACTCCGAACAACTCGGATGGTCTGCCCATCGAAGTATTCGACGGCCTGCGTGCGAGCCTCGCCGCCAATCGCGCCCAGTTCTACCGCGATGTCGCGTCTGGTCCGTTTTACGGGTTTAATCGGCCTGGTGCCAAACCGCTGGAGGGCATCATCGCGAATTGGTGGCGCCAAGGCATGATGGGTGGGGCCATGGCGCATTACGAGGGCATCAAAGCCTATTCCGAAACCGACTTTACCGAGGACCTGAAGGCCATCTCTGTGCCAACGCTCGTGATGCACGGAGACGATGATCAGATCGTACCATACAAGGACGCCGCCCTGCTTTCGGTGACGCTCCTGAGCCATGCGACGCTGAAGATCTATCCCGGATTCCCCCATGGCATGCTCACCACCCATGCTGACGTGATCAACGAGGATCTACTGACCTTCATCGAGGCATGAGTTTAGGCGCGCCAAGGAGCGGCGCGCAGCCGTGTCCAGGACCACCGCTACCCTGGAGCCCATCCATCTATCAAAGGCGTTCTCCGATGTCCACGCGCACCCCGCAAATCCTGTCGCGACGCAGCTTTTGCATATGCTGTGCCGTCAGCGCCGCCCTCGGTACGAAGCGTGACTGGTTGCAGCCCGCCGAAGCCTTTGCTGAGGCACGGAATATTGTCGATACGATCCGCGATGCCGCAGCGACAATGCCCATGCTAGTCCACAAGCTGCGCGGCGGGGTGACGGTCATCGAGGGGTCAGGCGGCAACATCGCCGTCTTGACCGGCGAAGACGGCAAGCTGTTCGTTGATGCTGGCATTAGCGCGACCCGCCCTCGCATCTTGGACGCCGTTAACAACCTTAGCCGCGATCCAATCAAGCACCTCATCAACACCCACTGGCACTTCGATCATACGGACGGCAACCAGTGGCTAAACCAGGAAGGCGCCGCAATCCTGGCTCACGAGAACACGCACAAACATCTGCTGGCCGCACAGAAAGTCGATGACTGGGACTACAGATTTCCTGCGCCGCCCTTGGCAGCGGTGCCGACGGAGGTGTTCTCGACGGAAAAGAGCATCAGCATCAACCGCTCCACGCTCAATCTGAAATACTACGGCACCGCACATACGGACAGCGACATCTCGGTTACCTTCGCCGAGGCTGATATTCTCCACTGCGGGGATACCTACTGGAATGGCATCTATCCGTTCATCGATTATTCGACCGGTGGGAACATTGACGGGATGATAAAGGCGGCCAACGTGAACATCGCTGCCGCCGGAGACAAGACCATTGTTATCCCCGGCCACAACCTTCCCAATCAAGCCAGTGCCATAAGCAATAAGGCTGATCTGATGGTCTATCGCGACATGCTCGTCGCTATTCGGGAGAAGGTCGCTACGCTCAAACGTTCGGGCCGTTCGCTCGATCAGGCCATCGCCGCCAAACCGACCGCGGAGTTCGATGCGAAATGGGGCCAGTTCCTCATCACGCCGGCCCTCTTCACCAGGTTGGTCTACGAGGGCGTCTGACGTGCACCCTTAACATCAAAACCACCGCGATCAAATCTGCTGTTCCGCGCAAGCGCACCAACTTAATTTATTGAGGAGCTTTGACATGCCTGCCCTGGAAAAGCGCTTCACATCGATATACCAGTGAAGCCGTCGGAAGCTAAACTCGTGTTTAGCATCGACGCCCTACAGTTCGGAGGCCTTCCGGCTCCCATCTTTCGCATGCAGCTCATCAGGATGAAGGCGAGAATGCCGCCCGCCCTCGGCAGCGCTGCCAGTCGATACTGCACGGGCACCGGATCCGGCGGGTACATCAGGATCCATCGACCGAACACGGCGTCGAATCCCGGCTCGTGCCAGAATTTCCGGATTCATGTCGATGCCGAGACCCGGCCCGTACGGCCCCGCCAGCTCGGCAAGCAGCAGCGCGACGTCGCCTGCGCCGGTCCCGATGTCGAGCACCGAGATGCCGGATCCGATGCCCGCCGTCTCGAAAGCCTACGGGTGTTGGGGCGGTAGATCTCGCCCTGCAGCATCAGTCGCCGGGTCTCCCTCTTGCTGCGGCCAAGGATGTAATCTGGTTCAAGGCTCGCGGTTCGCCCACTTCGCACGGGTGCAACGGGGTCAAGTTAAGGATTTCATTCCAATCCATATTGAGTTTGCCTTGGTCTAGCCGGTTTTCATGGGAAACGACGGATCGGCCGCCCACTCGTACAGCGAGGCGTCGTAGACCGACACCGCCTCGTGGCCGAGCAGCGTCAGCACGAACGCGTCGCTGCTGGCCGCAATGCCGCCGGCGCAGTACGTGATGACCCGCCCCGCACTGAGCACGCCCCGAAGCGCCCGCGCAAGACATCGGCCGGCAGGTGCGCGTCGGTCGCCGGATCGCCGTTGAATCGGATCAGCCCAGTGGAGGAAGATTAAGTTGTGGCGGCTTCCCAGGGGGGTATTTTCCCTGCCGTGTGTCGGCTTGGATCTGCTCAAAGCTTGCACCATCTTGATAGGCAGCAAGAACGAGATCGGGGTCAAAGAACGAACCGATCGGATCTCGGAGAAAATCTTCCGCTGTGCGCAGCCATTCCGCCGATGCGTCCCAATCCCCGAAATTATCGACCTGCAACTCAACCATGTTTTGATCAGGATCGGCATAGTAAAGCGACATCGTCACTCCGTGGTTGAGACATACTTGGGGCTCGATACCCTTCTCCTTCAAACGCGCGTAGGATGACATCAGGTCGGCGAAAGAACTGTATTCGAAAGCCGTGTGATGAAGTCCTGTGTGTACGAACTTTTGGGGGTCATCTTGAAGCCCAGGAATGGCCAAAAGTGCGATGCGGTGATTGGCCCGATCGTTTGAAATGAACGCTCCACCGGGAAATTGAAAATTGACCTTGGTCCCAATGACTGAGGCGTACCAATCGATCATTTCATTCAATCGATTCGTTTTCAGATTGACGTGGTGCATCGTCGGTCTGATTACTTGTTCGTTGTTGTCAGGCATTTCACTCTCCTGAAAGCTGGTGCTGGCAATGGCGCCAATCACTCCGAAGAACGGTGGTCTTCGGCTGCGCAACCCACCCAGCAATGCGCGATCCTCGTCACAGCCAAACTCCGAAAGCGCGGTTAAGTTTTGCATTTGACTGTCGGTTAGTAATGGGACTGATTCATCCCCCCGGCAGCGGGATGGCGGACGTGAAGACCCCTTCGGGATCGAAGCGGTGCTTTAGGACCCGGAGCCGGGCGGCGTTGCCGCCATAAGCCGCCGCCGCCTGTTCGTGGTCATCCGGCCCCAGCATGTTGGCGTAGCCGCCTGGTAGGGAAAACGGGGCGAGGTCCTGCCAGAGATCTCGTGCCCAGCGCCGGTGCGCTGCGCCGTCATCCTCATCAGGCTTCCAAGCGGCGTGGATCTCCACCATCAAGTGCTCGCGGCGGAGGCCGAATGCCGTGTCGTCAGGCGCCATCCGCGTTGCGGCGCCGTGGAAGTGGTGCCAAAGCACCGCGCAATAGGGCGATGGCATGCGGGCCTTCGCCGCGATGATCGCATCGGCAGCGCCCGCGGCGAGCGTGGGCAATGAGCGCGTCCGGGTCTCCCAGTGGTAGCCGTCCGCGGCCTCCACCCACGCGTCGAACTGGGCGAGCATGTCGGCGTAGCTCGCCGGCCCGACTTGGGCGAAGTGCGACGTACCGAAAGCCTGCACCTCTTCCATGATGCGCCCACCCCGACGCGGGTCGCCATTCCACAGCGGCACCACCATGACGACGGGTTCGCCGTCCGGGCCGGACATCACGCCGACGGAAACACCGAGTTCGTCGGGCGCCGTCGCCGCGAATGCCGCGTAGCGGCGCAGGACCGCGCCTGCCTCGTTCCAGTTGTAGATGACCGATCCCGCGAGCATGCTGTGCGCCGGATGGAGGCGGACGCGCAGAGAGGTCGCGACGCCGAAGTTGCCGCCGCCGCCGCGCAATGCCCAGAAGAGGTCGGGCTCCGCGTCGGGAGCGGTTGTCACCCGCCGCCCGTCCGCCAGCACGATTTCGGCGCCGAGCAGGTTGTCCGCAGCAAGGCCGCAGGTGCCGCTGAGCGGACCGTAGCCGCCGCCGAGGCTCAGGCCGGCCATGCCGACCGTGCCGCAGTTGCCTATTGCTGCGACCAGGTTGTGGGCGCCGGCGGCGGCGGCCACGTCCTTGGCCAGGGCACCGCCCGCAACGGTCGCCACCCGCGCTTGCGGGTCCACGGCCACCTCCCGCATCCCGGTGAGGTCGATGACAAGCCCGCCGTCGCGCAGGGCGCGCCCGGCCCAGTCGTGCCCGCCGCCGCGCACCGACAGTGGCAGCCCGTGGCGCCGCGCGGCACGCACTGCCGCCTGCACGTCCTCGGGCTGTTTGCAGAAGATGATTATCGCCGGGCGGCGGCGCACGGCACCGTTCCACACGCGGCAGCCCTTCTCATAGAGTTCGTCACCTGGCAGCGCCACGCGGCCGGATATGGCTGCCCGCAGCTCGTCAGCACAGTTTGAGCCCACTTGAGTCTTTGTCCCTAGCATCGTCGCACTCCTTTCGGCCGCGGCCTACGATGGCCGAAGTTCCATTTCGGTTTGCAGCGAACTCGTTCGCCGCTCTTCGCGGTCGGCTATCGGTTTCGACGCACAACGCCTTCAGCCGCAGGTCGCGCAGTCCTCCGAATCCGACGCGCGAGAGGGACCGGTCTCGCGGAATACTCCTCGAGGCCACGCCGTTACGCGTCGAACTCAAAGGCGTTCTTCGCTTGGTCGATGCCTTCGCCCGTGCGTAGGTCGATGTCCTGGTTGGCAAGGACGAACGGCCGCAGCCGCTTCTCGTAACGCGCGAGCGCAGCCTCGTGTCCTGTCGACCCGGCAAGCTCTCGGGCCAGCACATATGCGCCCACGAGCGCGAGACTCGTACCCTGCCCGGTGAGAGGCGATGGACAAAAGGCGGCATCGCCGATCAGTGCGACTCTGCCCCTGGACCACGTGTCCATTCGAACTTGCGCCATGCCGTCGGCGTACAGATCCTCCGCCCGGTCGAGCTCTTCGATCATAGTCCCGATCGGTCCGCCGATACCGTCGAGATGGGCCTTGAGGGCGCGCCGCTGGGCGGTGGTGTCGTGGGCAGGGGGATCGGCCTCACGAGTGGCGAAATACAGTGCGACGCGAAGCTCGCTGTTGTCACGGGTAGGATAGATGACGGCGCCGCGCTCGGGCGTACGGCATGCGATCTGCCAGTCCTGCAAGGCGATACGGTTCGCAGCGGAGTAGACGCCGACGTAGAAGCCAAGCGGGCGGATATGAACATCGTCCGGCCCGAACGCCAGCCGACGAACGCCCGAGCGCAGTCCGTCGGCGCCGACGACCAGGTCGACCATCCGTCGCTCGCCGCTGACAAGGAGAACCGCGATGCCGGCGTCGTTCTCGCGCAGCGACGCGATCTCGTCCCCAAAGCAGAACTCGACATGGTTCTCCGTCTCCTCGAGAAAGATTTTGGCGAGGTCGTCCCTGAACAGTTCGATGTCCTCGCCATCAAGCTGGTTGCGGCCCATTGTCCGCTCTGTCGTGGTTTCGGTCTCCTTCCCACTCTCGTCGTAGACCGACATACCGCGCAATTGGGTCCGCCGTGCCCGGATGTCGTCCGCCAGCCCCATGTGTTCGACGACCCTCAAGGCGGCCCCACGCACGTCGACCGCTTGACCTCCGGGGCGCGGGGTCGACGCCCTCTCGATGACCGTGACTCCACGTCCTTCGCGCGCGAGCAGCAAAGCTAAGGCGCAGCCGGCGATGCCGGCTCCCTGGATAACGACCTGTGACATCTATCAGCCTCGCGATATCTCGTGGATCTGATCTACGCCCCGAGCTTGTCGATCTACTCCGCATCCCAAACTGGGTCGCTCCAGAGCGAGTTGTCCTGTTGATCCCAACGCACCTGCTCCTGATCGAACGTCGAGAACTTCGGGTCCTAGGCTGGGTCGTTCAAGTACCGGTACGGCTGAAACACGATTCCTTGAAAACCGGCCGCATTTTGCAATCGCCATGACCCGCCTCCTCCCCCAATGCCGAACAAGGATTTCTCAGGTTCGACCGGCCATCCTGCTCTCGCGGCACAAGGTGTGCGAGATGCCTCCCCTTCGAGCAGTGCCGCTTGTTAAGCATCTCAGCCAGCCCAGGCATGCGCCTGGAATGGCGCCTCGAGAGGCGGCTTGGCGATGCTGGCGGTGTAGTTCGTGATTGTGGACGCGGCGACGATGGCGACGATCTCCAGAATGTGATCCTTGCCGAAGCCGGCCCCGAGGAAGCGATCGATGTCTTGATCGTCGAGACGTCCGCGCTTTTCGATCATCGTCCTTGCCAAGGCCGACAGAGCGGCGAGCTTTGTGCCTTTGGGTAAACGACCCTCGCGGATGGCCCGAACGTCCGCTTCATCGATCCCATTCTTTAGCGCCAGAGCCGTATGGAACGCGACGGGCCATGTGCTTGCGTTGGTCACCGCGTCGGTGAGCAGAACGGTCTGGATCTGTGCTTCGGTGAAGCTGCCGCCATGCACATTCCCAAACAGACCGACGAGGCTGTTGATCAGAACCGGAGAGGTCGCCATTGCCCCGGCGATGTTGGGGATCGTGCCGAAAGCTGCCTGCAGGTGCTGCAGTGCCGGCTTCGAGCGTGCGGGCGCAGATTGCATTGTGTGAACTGGAAAGTCTGCCATGTGAGCCAGCCTCAGTAGACGTTGCCGAGAGAGCGTCGCGCGGGATGCGATCTAGTTGGGGATGCGGCCGTCGGCGGGCACGCCAATAAACCCTCTGTTTTCGCCAAACGGGTCTTGCGCTATTTCCCCCGCGGCCGGAATGGCGATGCCAAGCTTGGCGGCGACACGCCGCGCCGTTTGCTCGCGCTGCTCAGTGATAGCCCGCGCCGATCGCCGCGCCTGTTCCGCGATCGCGGCCGGCGCCGTTTCGGGTGTGCCGCTGTCGAAGGGCGGCTCCGGCGCATACACCATGTGAAGCTGGATGGCCTGTGCGGCCGCGTCGCCGCGCAACTCAGCGGTGAGGCGCAAGGCACCGTCGATACCGGCCGTCACGCCCGCGGCAAAGACCCAGCCACCGTCGACGACCACCCGCTTGTTGACGGGGATCGCGCCGAACAACGGCAACAGGTGAAACGCGGACCAATGGGTCGTCGCCCGGCGCCCTTTGAGCAGGCCCGCCGCGCCGCAGATCAGCGCGCCCGTGCATACCGAGAAAATGCTGCGAGCGCCTGATGCCTGCCGCCGGACCCAGTCCAGCACTTCGGCGTCCTCCATCAAGGCCTCCTGGCCGTAGCCGCCCGGCACATGGAGGACATCCAGCGGCGGTGCATCGGCCAGGGTTGCATCAGGCGTCAGCCACAATCCTTTCAGGTCGCGAACCGGCGCCGCGGTCTTGCCGTAGAGGCGATAAGTTGCATTCGGGATCCGCGACAGTACCTCGAAGGGGCCTGTCAGGTCGATCTGATCGATGCCCTCGAACAGAAGGGAACCGATATGCAAGTGAGCATCATGCGGAATCATCTTTGTCTCCCGGCGCAAGACCAGCAGTGGACAAGGCGAAGCTAGCCGGGCATAGTCTGGCGGAAATGCCAAAAACCCCTCGTTTCTCGCCAAGCTCGATCCGGGCCATCGAGGTGCTCACCTTCCCGGCGGTCCAACTGCTCGACGTCACGGGACCGATTCAGGTGTTCGCCTCCGCGAACGATCTCGTCACCAACGCCGGCGGCGCGCCGCCCTACCGGCTCAAGCTCGTGACGCATGGCGAGCAAGGCGTCATCTCCTCGGCAGGGGTGACGCTGGCGGCGGGCCCACTCAGCCGACGCAGCGATGCGCTCGACACTTTGCTCGTCGCCGGTGGGCGGGGGGTGGAGGCGGCCGCTGCAAATCGGGCGCTGGTCGATTGGCTACGGCAGCGGGCGGCGCAGGCGCGTCGCGTCGCGTCTGTTTGTACCGGCGCGTTCCTGCTTGCCGCCGCAGGTTTATTGGACGGACGTCGCGCAGTGACCCACTGGAAGGATTGCGCCAGGCTGGCACAGCGCTTTCCCGCCGTGCGCGTCGAGCCCGATCCGATCTTTGTGCGCGACGGTTCGGTGTGGACCTCGGCTGGCGTGACCGCGGGGATCGATCTCGCGCTGGCGCTTGTGGAAGAGGACCTCGGCCGCTCCATGGCGCTTGCGGTGGCCCGCTACATGGTCGTTTTCCTCAAACGCCCCGGCGGACAGGCGCAGTTCAGCGCCGCTCTGGCCTTGCAAGCCGCAGACGACAAATTCGGCCCACTCCATGATTGGATCAACCGTCATCTCAGAGACGAACTTTCGCTTTCAGTCCTGGCTGATCAGGCGGGCATGAGCGAGCGTAGTTTCAGCCGCCACTATGCGGGGGCGATCGGGCAAACGCCGGCTCGCGCCGTTGAGCGGCTGAGGGTTGAGGCAGCGCGGCGGTTGCTTTCGGAGTCGCGCACGCCGGTAAAACGGATCGCACAGCGTTGCGGCTTTGGCTCCGAGGAAACAATGCGCCGCAGCTTCCAGCGTCTGCTAGCCGTCACGCCGCAAGACTACCGTTCTCGATTCACGTTTTGAAAGGTTGCCTGCATCCAGCTAAACGCAATCGCCACGAGCTGAGCCGTCTTACAATCGGCGTGACTGGTACGCTACCGACGGAGGCGGACTTCTCGATCGTTGACGGTTTTTTTGGCCAAACCGGTGACGTTGCTCACGCGAAAGATCTCGAGAATCGACCGATCGATGCCGATAGTCGCTGAAACCGAGCAAAACTCGGATCGTCGAAATTCGTGTTTGAAATCAGGAGCGAAATTTTCTGACGGATCGGCGAGACGGTTCTTTGTTGCGCGCAGAAAATATTCGCACTGCTAAATCAGCATGTTACCATGGCTTAAAACAATCGAGTGGGAGTGAGGGCTTGCTGTTCTCCTTCCGCCGGCCGTCCCTAGAACAGCTTGCGCCTCCCTGGGATACGTCGAAGCTCGCGGTGTTTTCGCAAATCGAGGCAGCACTTCTCTGCGATCCCGCTGGCGAGGTTCAGCTGCGTGACGATGAGGATCCCGAGGAGATCCGCTGGGTCCCCGGCGCGATGGA
>Ga0081540_1001300_pt1 | contig 21818 bp, 17 predicted proteins | sample TabmetS2T1R1_FD_71024 | JGI IMG/M metagenome (GOLD analysis project Ga0081540, IMG submission 71024) | Tabebuia heterophylla rhizosphere microbial communities from the University of Puerto Rico - S2T1R1 | ecosystem: Host-associated > Plants > Roots > Rhizosphere ... | reverse complement strand
GAGCAGGAAGACGATGAACCCGAAGAGGACCCAGCCCTGGCCGAGGTCGTAGGCGCCGCTCGACTCGTGCAGCAGGATGAATCCGAGGATGACGAGGATCAGCGCCGACGGAATCAGGACGCGGGTGCCGTACCACTCGATCTCGCTCGCCAGATAGGAGAGCTTGTCGGCCGGCGCGCGGGTGGCACGGACCACGAGGATCTGAATGGCGGTGTTGCTGCCGACCCACACCACCGCGAGGAGGATGTGGAAGGCGAGTAGCCACTTGTAGGTGTCGCTGCCGATTACGGCGAGGGTCATCGGCGCGGCAGCCTACCGTCGAGGGTCGTCAGAAACGGGCTGATGCTCAGGTCAGCCGATGCCTGTACCGAAGAGGTCGACCTGGAAGTACGTGGTGCAGTAGACGAAGCCGAAGTCACGGACGAGATCGGAAACCTCCAGGGCACGGGCCGAGAGGACGAAGAACCCGCTGAAGAGCCTGAAGGCCTGCTTGTCGGTCTTCGGCTTAGCACTCAGGAGCTGCGTCTCCAGGTCGACGAACTCGTTTCGGGCGCGCAGCCAGACCTGGATCAGGCTGACATCGTCGGGTGCCGGCGGCACCGTGGCGATCTGATCGTTCACCTGATGTCCGATTACGGCTGTCTGCGCATACGCGGCCTTGAGCATTCGTCGCAGCTTGCGGGCGGTCTTCCTCTCGTTCAGTGAGTGGTGTCTCTTGGCGCGCTTGGCCGCCCTCAGGAACGGCTGAAGAACGAGGGCCACTTGCGCCTGGCCTGCCTGGCAAATCGGGTCGACCTGGGCGACGTACTCGGCCCGCGTCGTGGCGGCTTGGGCGGGCGCGGCGCAGAGGGCGATCGCGAGTGCGGCGACGATGGCTGCCGCCGCCGAGAATGACTTCGGCGTGCCGCCGAACGAAGCTCCTCCCCGAGACACGGGGGGACTGTAGGTCGGGGCCGCGCCCAGCGCAACCCAAAAATCCGTCGTCTTGTCTACTCAGGAGAACTCGTCGAGCGAGCGTTCCTGGCAGCGGAGCTCGTGATCCCGCTGCTTGGTGGGGACGCCCGACTCGCCGGTGACCGCCTCGTTGTGCCGGACGTCGACGACGGCCCGGAAGCGCTCCGTCTCGGAGCCTGCACCGGACGGCTCGGCGGTCGCCTCCTGCTTGCCCTGCTCTGCCTTGGTTCGTTCCATCAACCCTTCTCCATCAATTCCCAGCTGGTGCTCCCCTAACCCAACTTGTAGCAGCTGTGTAAGCGTTCGCTAAGACACTAGGTAGAACCGCTCACCGCCCTGAAAGTAGCGCTGCACCCCGCCAGATCCGGCGTCCGGCGGTTTCGCAAATTGCGCGCAAAGCACCCCAGCCTGTCGTTGGCCGGTGGAATCTGCCGAGTGGTACGCCACCTATAATTCCGCGCCCGTCGGTCCACCCCCGTCGCGCGTCCTCTCGAAGAAGACGCGGAACCGGAGGCTGAATTGAAGAACTCGTCCTCAGAGCGCAAGCGCTACTCCCCTGAGCGCGCATACCGCCCGCTCGTCCCCCCGCCCAGCGTGGAGGACAAGGACGCGTGCGCGCTCTACGCCTCCGTCCGCCGCGACGCGACTCCGAGCCACGAGCCGATCACGCTCGCGCTCACGTCTCTCCAGAAGATGCTCCACCGCGCCGGCAATGTCGACGGCGAGGGGGACGGCTGCGGTCTGCTGGTCGACATCCCGACCAAGATCTGGGCCGAGGAGGTGCGCCGCGGCGGCCACAATCCCGCGCTCGCCCTCGACGATGCGTTTGCGGTCGCACACGTCTTCGTGGAGCGCTCGCACGACCTGGAGCAGATCCGCCACGGCGCCCGCGAGCTGCTCGGGGGTGCCGGCTTTCGGATCCTGGCGGAGCGGGTCGGCGCCGTCGACTCCGCTGCTCTCGGCGCGACGGCGCGCGAGGAGGAGCCGCAGTTCTGGCAGTTCGCGGGGCTCGTGCCCGAGGCCTCCGAGACGGACCGGACCGTCTTCAACTTGAAGATCGCGCTCGAGGAAAAGCTGGGGGTCCACGTCGCCTCCTTCTCGGGCAAGACGGCGGTCTACAAGGTGATGGGCAACCCGAAGGTCCTCGGCTCCTACTACGACGACCTCTCCGACGAGCGCATGGAGACCATCGGCGCCTTCGGCCACAACCGCTACTCCACCAACACCTGGCCGTCGTTCACGCGCGTGCAGCCCTTCGGGGTGCTCGGCCACAACGGAGAGATCAACACGATCGAGCAGCTGCGACAGGAGGCTCGCATGCTCGACGTGCCGATCGGCGAGGGAAACTCGGACTCCCAGGATCTGAACCGGACGATCGAGTCGCTCACCCGCCTCCACGGGCTGTCCCTCGCCGAGGCGATGGAGATGGTCGTGCCGCCGATCGTCGACGAGATTGCGGGGCTACCGGAGGAGCTCCACTCCTTCTACATGTACTTGCGGCAGACGATGGGCCCGTTCGCTCAGGGGCCGGTGGCGCTGATCGCGCGGCACCTGGACGAGTGCGTCTTCTCGGCCGACGCCATGGGCCTCCGCCCGCTCTGGAAGCTCGAGACTCCTCAGGACTTCGTCTTCAGCTCCGAGCCTGGCGTGGTCTCGGTGTCCGACATGGTCTCCGAGCCACAGCCGATGGCACCCGGTCAGAAGTACATGGTCCTGATCGACCGCGCTCGCAAGCAGGCGACCATCCACCCGCACGCCGAGATGCTGGCCCTGGTTCGCAAGCGCTGGCTCTGGCGCACGGATATCGAGGAGGTCGCGCCGTACGACCGCGCTCTCTCCTGCGGCGGACCGCTCGAGGGGGCCGAGATCCCCGGCTACACGGACGCCGGGCCTGAGGAACCCGTCAAGGTGGAGGACCGCGTGCTGGCGGGCTTCGGCTGGCAGCGCGACGACGTCAAGCTCGTCCAGCAGATGGCCGACAACGGCGCGGAGCCGATCGGCTCACTGGGCTACGACGGACCGTTGGCAGCGCTCTCGCCCGAGCGCCAGAACCTGGCCGACTTCTTCAAGGAGACGGTCGCGGTGGTCACCAACCCGGCGATCGACCGCGAGCGCGAGATCGAGCACTTCTCGACTCGCGCGATCTTCGGCCGCCGACCGCCGCTGATCGATCCCTCCACCGACAGCCAGACGATCGAGACGGACTTCCCGGTGATCCTCGGCGGCCATCACGACCTCGCGCCACTCTCCGACAGTGCCTACCGGAGGATCGCGAACTCACAGGGGACCTACCTGCTCGAGGATCTCTGGGATGCCTTCGGCGAGCGCTCGAAGGCGATCGACATCGCGCTGCTCGAGTCGGAGACGACCCAGGGTGCCATCGAGCGGCTGCGGCAGGAGGCCGTCAAGGCGATCGGCGAGGGCGCCGAGCTGCTCGTCCTGACGGACCGCACCGTGTACGACGGGGATCGACGCTACGTCGATCCGCACCTCGCCACCTCCGCGATCGACCAGGCGCTGAAGCAGTTCCAGGTGCCGGAGGGCGAGGAGAACCTGCGGCGGCGCTGCTCGATCGTCTTGCGCTCTGCGGCGATCCGCAACGTCCACGACGTGATGCTCGCCCTCGGTCTCGGCGCCAACGGCGTCTGCCCGTACGTGATGGTCGAGGTGATCTGCGTCGACGACTACGAGAACGACGTCGCCAACCTCTGCTCGGCCCTGCGCAAGGGGATCGAGAAGGTGATCTCGACGATCGGCATCCACGAGGTGCGCGGCTACGCGCGCCAGTTCTCCTCGATCGGGGTCAAGCCCGAGCTCGCCGAGATCTTCCACACCGAGGCCTTCGCCGCCTCGGACACAGGCGGCAACGGCTTCGCCCAGCTCGACGCCGATACCAATCAGCGGCAGAAGATCCTCGCCGGCGACGAGGAGTCGAAGCCGGCCAAGACCTTCCGCTTCTACCCGAAGGTCTACAAGGCGGCGATCGCCACGGCCAACGGGACCGCCGGGTTCGACGAGTACTCCCAGAAGGTGCGGGACCTCGAGAAGGAAAGCCCGATCTCGATGCGCCACATCATGGGTCTGCGCAAGGAGGCCGACCGTGACCCGGTCTCTGCGTCGGAGGTGGATGCCGGCGTGGGCCACCACGACTACCCGATGGTGATCAGCTCGATGAGCTTCGGCTCGCAGTCAGAGCCCGCCTTCCGCGCCTACGCGGAGGCGGCGAAGGCGATCAACATCCTCTGCATCAACGGTGAGGGCGGCGAGATCCAGGACATGTACGGGCGGTATCGCAAGTGGCGCGGCCAGCAGGTCGCCTCGGGGCGCTTCGGGGTCTCAGCCGAGATGCTGAACTCGTCCTACGTGGCCGAGATCAAGATCGGCCAAGGCGCCAAGCCCGGAGAGGGCGGCCATCTGCCCGGGAAGAAGGTCTCGGAGAAGGTCGCGGCGGCTCGTAACGCCTCACCCGGCACCGATCTGATCTCGCCCTCGAACAATCACGACCTCTATTCGATCGAGGACCTCGCCGAGCTGATCGACGAGCTGAAGACGGTCAATCCGGACCTCCGGGTCTCGGTCAAGGTCCCAGTCGTCCCCAACATCGGGACCATCGGCCTCGGCATCGCCAAGGCCGGCGCCGACATCATCACCCTCTCCGGCTTCGAGGGCGGCACGGGCGCCGCCCGCCAGCACGCGCTTCGCCACGTCGGCCTGCCCTCCGACATCGGCACTCGTGCCGTGCATCGCGCTCTGATGGAGGCCGGGATCCGCAACCGCGTCGAGATCTGGGCGGACGGTGGCTATCGCCACGCCCACGACATCGTCAAGCTCCACTGCATGGGAGCGAACCGGGTCGCCTTCGGCACCCTGGCGATGGTCTCCCTCGGCTGCACGATCTGCCGCGGCTGTCAGCTCGACACCTGCCACGTCGGGATCGCCACCCAGATCGAGACCGTCGAGCAGGCCCAGGAGCACGGCCTCAAGAAGTTCACCCCGCAGGCCGTGGACTCGGCCGCCGAGAGCTGCGCCCGCTTCTTCGCTGCGATGGGGAACGAGGTCAAGGCCCTCGTCGGCTCCCTCGGCTACGACCGCGCCCAGGACCTCGTCGGCCGCTACGACCTGCTCGAGCAGATCTCGCACCGGGAGAAGATCGACCTCGCCCCGCTGATCACCCCTCTGGAGGAGTTCCTCGACTTGGAGCCGATCGATCTGCCCGTCGAGGAGGAGGCGCTGGTGGAGGCCCGAGCCGAGGCCGGCCTGGTTCGCGCCAAGCCGCTCCGGATGCAGCCGAAGCAGGCCTCCGCCGAGATCGCCCAGGTCGCGGGCAAGGTCTTCGACGGCTCCTGCGTGAGCGTCGAGTTCCCCCGCCGCACTGACGCGAACGACCGCGTCCTCGGCACCGAGCTCTCGGGCGCCATCGCGAGGGCCCGGATCTACGACGGCGCTCCCGAGGGCACCGACAACGACGAGCTCGCCGAGCTCCTCTTCAACGGAGGCTCCGTCGCCGGCCAGGGCTTCGGCGCCTTCAACGAGTGGGGCGTGACCTGCCGGGTTGAGGGTGGCGCCCAGGACGGCGTCGGCAAGACGATGCTCGGCGGAGTCGTCTCGATCATGAAGGGACGGAACTCCGACGGCAGGCGCGTCAACGGATCGGTCGGCAAGTCCTTCGCGTACGGGGCGCAGCGCGGGCGCCTGTTCGTCCAGGGCTCGGCCGATTCGCGGTTCTGCATCCGCCTCTCGGGGGCTGACGTGGTGCTGGCCGGCGAGCCGGAGCAGCCGGTCGATGACTCCCAGGGCTGCGTGGTCGATCGGGCGAACGCCAAGGGGTTCGCCTTCGAGTACATGACCTCCGGACGCGCCGTGGTGCTCGGCGACATCGGCCCGTGGGCGTGCGCCGGGATGACCGGCGGCCGCGTGTACGTGCGCGTCAGTGCCGAGCTCAATCTCGACCGCGACGTGATCCAGCGCCGACTGGGGGAGGGGGCCAAGGTGAGCCTCGAGGAGCTCGACGCCGAGGGCCAGCTCGACCTCGAGGACCTGCTCGGCCGCTATGCCGACGAGCTTCGGGCAACCGGTCAGGGCGAGGAGGCCGACCGCGTCACGGGCCTCGTGGGGAACGCGGCGGCGAACTTCCTGATGATCATCCCGGAGAAGGTTCAGGCGGATCCGTCGATCTCGACGGAGTAGCTGAGCACTCTCCTCGCTCGCCTTGCCCGCCCCTCCGGGTGACCTGCGAACCTTCGCCGCGGTCAGCCAGATGACCCCAGAGCAAACCAACCAGGAGGAGAGCCCGCACGTGGCGGCGGAGGACGTGATCCGGCTCGAGGACGTGCAGCGGGTGACCGAATCGGCGCTCGCGTACCTCGACCTCGACGACCTGCTCAAGGAGCTGCTCGATCGCGTCACCGACATGCTGGACGCGGACACGGCCGCGGTCCTGCTGGTCGAGGAGGGCGGTCGCACGCTGGCTGCCCGAGCGGCGAAGGGGCTGGAAGAGGAGGTCGAGCGCGGCTTCCGCCTCCCGGTCGGCCGAGGTTTCGCGGGCCGCGTGGCGTTCACCCAGGAGCCCGTGGTGATCGAGGAGGTCGGGAAATCACCGATCCAGCCTGTCAACCCGCTGTTCGCCGAGAAGGGGGTGCGCTCGCTGCTCGGCGTTCCCCTGCTCGTTGAGGGGGAGGTGATCGGCGTCCTCCACGTGGGCTCCCTCACCCATCGTGAATTCAACGAGCGCGACATCGAGCTCCTCCAGCTGGTCGCCAATCGCGTCGCCCTCTCGATCGAGCGCTCCAGGCTCATGGTCCAGGGCCGGATCGCCGCCACGCTCCAGCGCAGCCTCCTGCCGCGGCAGCTTCCTCAGATCCCGGGGTTGCGCATGGCCGGGCGCTATCTGCCCGCCGCCGACGAGTCGGCCGTCGGGGGCGACTGGTACGACGTGATCGATCTCGGCAACCAGTGCCTCGGTTTCGTGATCGGCGACGTCGCCGGCCACGGGATGGCCGCCGCCACCTTCATGGGCCAGCTGCGAAGCGCGATCCGTGCCTACGCGCTTGACACCGACGGTCCCGCGGCGGTGGTCACCAAGCTCGCGGAGTTCTCCGACCGTATGCACTCCAGGATGGCGACGGTCATCTACGCCACTCTCAACCTGACCACCTGGGAGGCCCGGATCGCGCGCGCCGGCCATCCGTACCCGCTGCTGATCCACGCCGACGGCAAGGCTGAATTCCTCGACGAGACCGGCGGGCCCCCGATCGGGACCGTCGGGGGAAAGAGATACGAAGAGGAGGTGGTGACGCTCTCGGCGGGCGAGACGCTCCTGCTCTACACCGACGGCCTGATCGAGCGCCGCGGACAGCAGCTCTCGGATGGCGAGTCGGTACTGCTGGACGTCGCCTCGTCCGCTCCCGACGAGCCCGAGCTCAAGTGCCAGGCGATCATCTCCCAGCTGACGGAGGACACGACGATCCTGGACGACATCGCGATCCTCGCGGTGCAGACCGTGGGCCTGGACGAGCTCCTCGAGGTCGCGATGCCCGCGGCGCCCGCCCAGCTGATGACGTCACGCCACCTCATCCGTCGCTGGGTGGAGGCCAACAGCGGGACGGATGACGATTGCGCGGCCTTCGCCATCGCCGTCTCCGAGGCGTGCGCGAACGCGATCGAGCATGCCTATGGCCCGAGGGACGAGACCATCCACCTGCAGGCGACGCTCCGGGAGGGAGTTGCCACCGTGACGATCCGCGACAGCGGCGAATGGCGCGAGCCTCGGGGCGGAAACCGCGGTCGCGGCATCCCGATCATGCGGGAGTTCATGGACGAGGTCTCGGTGGAGCCCGGGCCACAGGGCACCACGGTGAGCCTCAGCCGGAGGCTGAGGGAGGGCGGATGAGACCCGAGCTCGCGCGGCTCTACCTCGAGAGCCAGGGCGACATCGAGCTCGCCCGGGTCGCCGGCGAAGTCGACGCGTCGAACGTCGACGCGCTCAGCGAGCGCCTGCTGGAGGCCGTGTCCAATCAGGCGCGGGCACTCGTGCTGGACCTGAGGGAGACCAGCTACATCGACAGCTCCGGGATCAGTCTGATCTTCGACGCGGCGGCCCGGCTGCGAAACCGCCGCCAGGAGCTCCGGCTGGTGGTCACTCCCCGATCGTTCGTCGGCGAGGTGCTCGCAGCCGTATCCATGGATCAGTCCGTTGCGATCGACCCGGCTCTCGACGACGCCCTGCGGGCCGTCGGCTCCGGAGACCCCGCGAGCTAGGCGGTCTCGCTGTAGTCCGGCGGGCCGGTGCTCTCGATGACGCTGAGCGTGTAGCGGCCGATCTGGAGCTCGTCACCGTCGGCGAGGGGACTCCAGTCCACCCCTTCATCGTTGACGCGGATCCCGTTCATGGAGCGGTCATCGAGGACGCGCAGCTCGCCCTCGGGCGTCTGCACGATCACGGCATGCCGCCGCGAGACGGTCGGATCGTCGAGGCGGATGTCGGCGCTGCGACTCCGGCCGATTCGCGACCAGCCGCTGGAGAGGGCGATCACGCGCGTCCGCCCGTCGGCGAACATGGCCAGGTACTTGCCGGGTCTCGCGATCGACTCGCGCACGCCGTCGAGCCAGTCAGCCGGCCGGGAGGCCGGGGGGGAGATCGCGATGTCCCTCAGCGTCGGTTGCTCGAAGAGCGACGCACGGCGGAAATCGGTGCCGCCGCAGTTGGGACAATGTGGGATCGACTCAGTGGGCTCGAAGGAGACCGGCAGCGAGCACCCCACGCAGATAAAAGAACCGACTCCACCCGCGGTCTCTCCCGCGTGGTGAACGTCGTTCGAGCTCTCTCCAGTCAGCGGCATTCCGGGGGTTGATCGATGGTACCCCGGGTACTGCGCAATGGCTAGTCAATTTTGTGCATGTAGTACGGAAAGTCCAGGTTTTCCAGGGCCATCTCCCGCCCTGCGGTCAGCCCGCTGACCCGCCGGAGGAGGAGGGGCGAGCCGTCTAGAATCGCCCGGCCGTGGGGCCCTTCACCGTCACCACCTCGATCGATGCCCCGCGGGAGCGCGTCTTCGACTTCATCTGCGACCTGTCGACGCGCCCGAGCTGGATGGACCATTTCGCGAAGGACTACCGGCTCGCCCGTATTCCCGCCACGGGCACAGGGGCCGCTGCGCGCTTCCGCGTCGACGCCCCGGCAGGAGTCAAGTACGTGGGAACGGTGATCGCAGAAGCGGACCGTCCACACGAGATCGTCGAGCATGCTCAGGGCGGTCGTTTCGACCGGGTGTCGATCCGCCTGGTCTGGGAGCTCGAGGCGGGGCCCACGACCACGGTGAGGCTGACGTTCTGGACCGAGTCCTCGTCGCGCTTCCAGCGACTCCGCGAGATCGGGCGGGAGCGGTGGTGGAGAAAGCGCTGGTCGCGGGCCCTCGACCGCATGCGTGACTTGATCGAATCCGACGCGCAGGTGCCGCATGTCGGGATCGCCGGTGGTGATCGCGTCCCGAGCATCGCCGGATAGACTGCGCGCCCTCATGCGCCCCGGCCACAAGGGAGCCCTGGCCCTCGCGTTCGTCCTCGCCTTCGCCCTGCTGGGCGTGGCCGGCTGCGGCTACTCACCCAGCAACGAGGGCGATGAGGGCGAGCCGATCCAGCTCGGCGAGCTCGGGATCAACGTCCAGCTGACGCGATTTCTGAACCCGGCGGACCACGAGGACAAGAGCTATCTGGTGGGTCAGACCCTTCCACCTCCCGCGGGCAAGGTGTATCTGGGCGTGTTCCTGACGATCACCAACCACGGCGACTCGGAGACGCGGCTCCCCTCGACGGCGCAGATGACCGTCGAGGACACGACGGGGGCCGGCTATCAGGCCGTTCCCAGCAGCACCCCATTCGCCGTGCCGCTGGGCACCGAGCTCGCCGGCCACGGCACCATCCCGGTGCCGGATTCCCCGGCCCAGAGCGGGCCGACCCAGGGGTCGATCGTCCTCTTCCTGGTCGATCAGGGCGTCAGCGAGAACCGGCCGCTCAAGCTCGAGATCGAGCACGAGGGCGAGACCGGCGACATCACGCTCGACATCTAGGACGACCCGCCCCCCTCGGGCGGAACGGGAGGCCGCGCGGCGATGACGAAGACCCAGCTGCAGGCGCTGCTCGTGATCGGGGCCCTCGGGGCAGGGCTTGTAGTCGTCCAGCTCCTCGGCCTCGCCGGCGGCCTGGTCGGGGTCGCCCTGATGGCCTTCTCGACGGTCCTCACGGCCCCCGCCGCGCCGGAGCCCGGCGCGCGTGGTCTCAATTGGTGGGCGCTGCTCGCCGGCGGGACGGCGCTCGCGCTCGTCGGGGTGCCGCTCGGCCTGCTGCTCGAGGCGCCGGGCGGCCTCCTCGCCGCGGTCGGCGGCGGGATGGCCATCGTGGGCATCGTGTTCGGGTATCCCTAGACGGCCTCGAACCGGGACTGCAGGAGGATCATCTGTGCCCCCAGGCCAGTCAGATGAACCGCAGCCTCTACACGGGATCCGTGGCACTCGCCGCCGTTGTGCTCGCCGCTCTCGGCATTTACCTGCTGTCGCACGACTCGGACGACGGTGGGGCCGAGCGAGCCGCCGGCCCAGCCACGGCGGCGTCGAGCGCGGTGTTTGAGCCGCTCGACGCCAGGAGGCGAATCTCTCCGCTGCCGGGCGAATGTGAACCACGCAGGATCGCTACGACCTTGCTCGAATTTCTCGGCGCGCTCAACCGCGGCGATCGCCGAGCGGCGCGCTTCATTGCGCCCCAGCCCGAGTTCAACGGCTGGAGCGTGGGCGAGCGGCATTCAGGGGACGGGGTATTCGTCAAGGCGCCCAACGAGAGGCTCTTCGGCTATCTGAGAGGGCGGCACGAACGGGGAGAGCGACTGGGGCGACTGGCGATCGCGGTTGCGCCGGCGCCGATCGGCATAAGTTCCGGGCCGTTCAGCGGAACGCATGGGGGGGCGCCGGCGGCCGCCTTCGACTTCGAGCTCTCACGCACTGCAAGCGACCTGCGGGCGCGCGGCATCCGGATCCAGCGTGGCGGCGGCAAGGCGGGAATCAACTGCAGGACCGGGAGGATCTTCCTCTGGGCACAGGGCTGGGGTGGGATCCCGCGTGCTCTCGATACATGCCCAAAGACGACGATCGAGCCCACCTGGTCCTCCGCGCTCGCCTGCGCACCCGGGTACCGGGGCGTCAACGAGGCCGTCGTGGTCCCGGCTCCTGCTCAACGTCCCGGCTGAGACCTAGCGGCCGCTGTTCTCCGAACAGGAGTCCGCGTCATGCACCAGACGCATCTCCCGGGCGAGCGTCGGGCTCGCGTACGGCCCCTCGCCCTCGAGCTCACGAAGCACGGTCTCGACGATCTCCGGCGACTTGTTCTGACTCATCTTCTGTTTGGCGACGATCCGGGTCGGGACCAGGCGCAGTCCGATCGTGCCGCGGCTGTCCCGGCGGGCGTCGGCCGCGATCTCGGGCGTGGCGTCGAGGGGGCGTGGGCTGGCCACGTGGCGCTCGAAGCGATCGACGAGTCGCGTCAGGACCTGGTAGTTCTCCTCCGGCCCCAGGATCTCGGGCACTCCGGAGAGATGGGCGACGATGAAGTTCCAGGTCGGGACCTCGATGTGGTCGCCGTACCAGCTCGACGAGATGTAGCCGTGCGGCCCCTGGACGATGACGAGCAGCTCGTGCGCGCCGAGCTCGTGCACCTTCTCGTCGGGCCTGCCGACGTGGGTGACGATCGAGATCTCGTCACGATCGTCCTCCAGCATGACCGGGTAGTGCGAGGCCACGAGGCCGGTGGAGGCGTGGGAGACGAGGGTGGCCCACGGGTTCTCGCGGATCAGGCGTCTGATCTCCTCCGTGTCGGTCAGCTCGTAGTAGGGGTTCGTGCGCAAGGCTCTGCGGCCGCTATTTCAGAGCGGCGGTGAGGATGTTCGCCGCGATCGGGGCGGCCGTGCTGCCGCCGTCTCCCGAGGCGTCGATCAGCATCACGGCGACGGCGAGCTTCGGGTGCTGGGCCGGGGCGAAGCAGATGAACCAGCCGTCGACGATCTGCTCGACCGTGTTCTCCTGGCCGGGCGGCGCCGGTGGCTGGCCGGGCTTCGGGCCGAGCTCGGCGGTGCCCGTCTTGCCCGCGACCTGGATGCCCGAGATGTTCGCCGCGACGCCGGTGCCCGAGGTGACCACGGCGCGCATCAGGCCGGTGAGGATCTTCGCGTTCTCCTTGGACGTCACGTGGACCGGCTTGGCGGTGCTCTTGAGCCCGGGGTCCTTGACGATCGAAGTGGGGCTGCGCACCCCGCCGTTGGCGACGGTTTGAGCGACCGAGGCCATGCCGAGCGGGGTCGCCAGGACCTCGCCCTGGCCGAAGGCGGTGACCGACAGGTCGGTGTGGCTGGTGTCGTCGCTGAAATCGGTGGGCATGGTCATGCCGTTCGGATCCGCCCGCGCCGTCGCCGAGGCGTTGTAGAGGCTCGGCTTCTCGTTCCAGCCGTAGTCCTCGGCAGTACCGACCAGGCGCTGAGCTCCGACCTTCACACCGAGCGGGGCGAAGACCGTGTTGCAGGACTTGGCGAACGCCTGCACGAAGGTCCCGCCGCACGCCTCGTCGTGGGCGTTGTGGACGACCCGTGCGCCGCTCTGGGGGTCCGGGTTGATCTCCGTCAGCACCGGGAACGAGTCGGAGAGCTTCACGTCATGCCCCTCGAGCGCCGCGGTGGTCGTGATCACCTTGAACGTCGAGCCGGGGGGCTGCGGCGCCGAGTACGCGGAGCCCGCCAGCGCCAGCACGTCTCCGTTCTTCGCGTTCAGCACGACGGCGCCGCCCGACTGGCCCCCGAGAGCGTTCACGGTGATCGTCTGCAGCCGCGGATCGATCGTCGTGCGAACCGGCAGTCCCGGGGTCCCCTGGGTGGTGGCGAGCACCCGGCCCTGCGTCGATCGCGGGACGTCGAGCTGAGGGCTCTTGGCCTTGACCGCCAGGAGGTCGCCGCCGGGGGTTCCGGAGAGACGGGGGTTGAAGGCGAGCTCGAGGCCGCTGATCCCGGTGCTCTCATTCGTCGGGTAGCCCGCGGCCTGCAGCCTCGCCTGCTGGTCCGAGTCCGGAGCACCGGTTTCACCCGCCACGTCGATCGCATCCGAGCCGAGCGGGGAGCTGCGGTTGTCGACCGATCCGGTGGCGAGCGGGACTCGGTGCTTGGCCATGATCGGGGCGCGCCGTCCGAGCTCCAGACGGCGTCCCACCTGCTCGCCGGGCTGCAGGTTCGGGAAGGTCAGGTTCGGCGCCCAGGCGACCTTGCCGCCGTCGAGCGGCAGCCGCACGACACCCTCGACCTTGCCGAACAGCCTGGTATTGACGGCGACATCCACGTCGACCACGTCCGTTCCGTTGACACTCTTGGGGCCGTCCGCGTCACCTGGGTCGATCGCGGTGGCCGTTGCGACCTCCTGTGCCGAGCGATAGGCGCTGGCGAGCTCGGCGGCCGAGTACTGGGCCTGGGCGGAATCCGAGAGCTCGCCGCGCATCGACTTGAAGTCCTGATGGGCCCAGTCATCGACGAACCGTTTCGCCATGTCCTGCTCGGAATTGCCCGCCGCGCTGATCACGCCGAAGATGAAGGCGATGACCCCCACGACCGCCAGGGGAAAAGCGCGCTGGCGCAGCCGGCGCTGGCGCTCGCTGTGTGGTCCTCGCTGGGCACGCGGTACCCGGGAGGGCCGCCGGGGCGGCGGGCTCTCCCTTCCTCGCTGCCGTGACCGTGTCACGGGAGGATTCACGCGGGCAAAGGTAGTCGCTCGTACGCTTGTATTCGGAAAACCGTGACCGGCCTCGACTGGCTGATCATCGCCTTCGCCCTGGCCATGGCCTTCTGGGGCTATCAGCAGGGCCTGATCGTAGGGGTGCTGAGCCTCGGAGGCTTCGCCATCGGGGCCTTCCTCGGCAGCCGCCTCGGTCCGGCGCTCCTGCCAGACGGCTCGCACTCCCCCTACGCGCCCGCGACGGCGCTGGCGGGAGCGCTCCTGGTGGGAGGGATCGTCGCGGTCTCGATGGAGGGGCTGGCGCTGGGGGCGCGGCGCCGGCTGCTGGGTCCTGCGGGCAGGCATCCCGCCGTGGCGATCGCGGAGTCGACCGGCGGGGCCCTCCTTCTGGTGGCCCTCGCGCTGGGCATAGCGTGGTTGTTCGGCGCTGTCGCCCTCAACGCACCCGGCGCGAAGAGCCTGCGCCAGGCCGTGCAGCAGTCGGCGATCCTCCGCGCGCTCAACGACGCGTTCCCACCTTCGAGCGGGCTGATCAAGGCTCTCAACCGAATCGACCCGAGGGTCTCGGTCCAGGGACCGAGCCCGGATGTCGCCCCACCGGATTCGAAGATCGCGAGGGATCCGGAGGTCAGGGCCGCGTCCGCCAGCGTGGTGCGGGTACTCGGCACCGCCTGCGGCCTCGGCGTCGAGGGGTCGGGGTGGATCGCAGAGCCGGGGATCGTGGTGACGAACGCGCACGTGGTGGCGGGCGAGGGCGACACGACGGTCACGCCGGCGGGGTCGGACTCATCCTTCGATGCGACACCCGTGCACTACGACCCGACCAACGACCTGGCGCTGCTGCGGGTGAACGGCCTCGAGGAAGGTCCCCTGGCGTTCGCTCCCAACGTGACCAGCGGGACGCCCGGGGCGGTCATCGGCTATCCGGAGAACGGGCCCCTGACGATCACGCCGGCGCGGGCCGGCGCGACGGGACCCGTAATCACCGAGGACTCCTACGGCAGGGGGCCCGTGACCCGCCAGCTGACCGCGCTCCGCGGTGAGGTCCACAGCGGCAACTCGGGCGGCCCCCTGGTCGACGGGGACGGCAGGGTGCTGGGCACCGTCTTCGCCGCTACCACGCAGGGGAAGCCGGGCGGTTACGCGGTGCCGAATGGCGTCGTGGCGGGTGCGCTCGGCGATTCGACCGGCGCCGTCAGCACGGGGCCCTGCACTCGGTAGTTCAGTGACGGAGACGCGCGTCTGTTGCGTCCAAGGTCTGTTGGCCGGTCCCTTACGATCGGTAAGCTCTAGTCGAGGTGAGATCCGAGAACGGCGCCGGCCGCGCCCGGGGGACGGCCAAGCCGAAACAAGTGTGTCCTCACTTCCATGGCGCGGTGGAGCTGATCGGGCGCCGCTGGGCGGGCGCCATCCTCTATGCGCTCACGGAGGGACCGCTTCACTTCGCCGATCTCAAGGATTCCGTGCCGGGGATGTCGGATCGCCTCCTCTCCCACCGGCTGAAGGAGCTCGAGGAGGCCGGCCTGGTCCGGCGCGAGGTGCAGGAGGCGGGGAAGCGTGTCAGGGTCAGCTACGAGCTCACCCGAAAGGGCCACTCGCTGGAGCCGGTGATGGGCGGGCTTCGCGACTGGGCCCGCGAGTGGCACCGGGTCTGACCTGACCCCTCCTTCGTCCTAGCCCGCGACGGCCATGATTCTGCCCACGTTCTCCGGGGCGAAGAACTCCGGCGCCGGCAGGGTGGCGGCCTGGACACTGACAAAGCCGTCCTGCGCCTCCTGATTTCCCTGCATCGCGCCGATCAGCTGCTGCAGCTCGGGGGGCGGGGGCTCCATTGTCGCGAACTCGGCGGTGAACTCGTAGACGGGCATTGCGACCTCGTCTCGGATCCGCTGGTAGTTCCCCATTCCCTCCTCGAAGCCGTGCCGGCCCGCGAACGCGTCGTCCAGGGCGCCGGCCACGAGCTCGGCATCACGGAAGGCGTCATTGATGCCCATCGCCGTGATCGGGTTCTTGTGGTAGCCGGCGTCGCCGACCAAGGCCCAGCCCGGGCCGAACGGCCTGCGGAAGTAGCCGGGGAGCTCGGCCGAGCCGATGAACCTCGTCTCGCGATTTGCCGCGTGGACGCGCTCGGCGAACTCCGGGGCGAGGTCGATGGCCTTCAAGAAGTTGCCCTCGATGTCGCTCCGGTTGGCCTTGAACTCCTCGACCGGCCAGCCGAACGGCATGCAGGTGAGGCCCTCGTGGGTCGGCAGTGCAGCCCAGCCGCGGCGATTCTGCGCACGAACCGTCGTCTCGAACCCGGTGACCGGCAGATCGCTCCAGTAGGCGTAGTACATCGCCAGCTGGGAGGGCCGCTCGTTGTAGGTCTCGGGCTCAACCGCCTTCGCCAGGAGCGAGTGCTTGCCATCGGCGCCGATCACGACTTTCGCTCTCTCGGTCACCGAGTCGCCTCCCTTGGAGTGACCGCGGATTCCGGTCACGGCGCCATCCTCGAAGAGGATCTCCTCGACGGTGAAGTCCTCGCGGACCTCGGCGCCGGCTTCCGCCGCCGCGTCGACGAGCAGCTTGTCGAGGATGGTCCGGCGCGGGCCGAACGCCTGCGCGATTCCGTCGATCGGCTGGGGCGACCCGGCGACCGAGACGGGCCCGAAGTCGAACGAGTACCGCTCGACCGGCGGGCAGCCGGTCTCGACGAGCCGCTCCAACAGGCCCCAGCGCTCGAGTGCCGCCACGCCGGGCGGATGCACCAGGTGCGTCGACATCGTGTCGCTCGGAAAGGTCGCCTTGTCGACCACCAGCACGCGGTGGCCCCGGCGGGCCAGCAGCATCGCCGTCGGCGAGCCGGCGCAGCGGGCGCCGATCACGATCGCGTCGTGGGTCCCCTCGGCCATGGTCAATCCCTTCAGCTCGTTGGCGAGACGCCTCCACCGTCTCACGAACAGGGACCCGGTTACAAGGCTTCCGCGTCTACCAGGCCCTCGGGTTGCCCGCCGGGATCCGGTCGATCACCAGTTCGGCCTCGACTCGATCGACCGGGTAGGGCGTCGTGGCGCGATAGTGCTCGAGCTCCCCGGGGCCGAGGGCGTCGAACCCGGCCTCCACCGCCTCCGCATAGGTGCGGAGGATCACGGCGTCGTCGGGCGGCTCGGGCGCGAAGTGGAACGGCTTCGCGGTGTAGGTGACGATTCGATCGGGCAGATCCTCGCCCACGATCGAGCCGCTGACGTCCACCCGGTCGTAGCGGATCTCGCGGATATCGAGGCGGTCGAGCTCGGCCTCGCTGAGCTCGATCACCACGCCGTTGACCGGGCCCGCCTCGTCCTCCCCCTCCTCGACGTTGAGGCCGAGGATCCACTCCGGGCGCCAGGCGCCTGCGCACTCGAAGGTCTTCTCGCAGGTCAGGTTGTCGCGCCGCTGGGAGAAGCGTCGGCGCCAGTCGTGCAGGCGGACGGGATGCAGCTCGCCCGCCGCCCTGCCCAGGGTCATCGACGCGCTCTCATGCAGAACGAGTGAGCCGTAGCCGAAGAGCCCGAGGCGGCTCATCCGCCCTCCAGCAGGGTGAGCTGAGGCTCCGCTCCGGCCGGCTCGTCACCCGAGCCCGGCTCGATCGGCGGGTCGGGCTCGTCGCGCATCTGCGCCGCGGTGCTGTGGCTGCAGAGACGTTCGCGCGCCGGGCAGTCCGCGCATAGCGCCTTGTGGGGGTGGCGGGTGACGTCGAAACGCCCAGCGGCGAGCTGTTCGAGCACTGCCTCGACGCGCTCACCCGCCGCTGCCAGGGCGGGGTCGTCGAAACGCTCGCGCACGGGCTCCTCGGGCCGTTCGAGAAAGACGTAGGCCGTCTCGACTGGACCGCCGCGGGCCGTCGCGGCGAGGGCGTAGAGGTCGCGCTGGATCGAGTATCGCGTGACGATCTCCGCCGGATCGCGCCCGGCGAGGCGATCGGTCTTGTAGTCCACCACCAGCACCGACCCGTCCGGCCTTCTCGCAAGCAGGTCGATCGAGCCGCGGATCAGGGTGCCGCCGATGGAGAGGACGAAGGGGACCTCGGGGCTGACCGTGGCGTCGGCGAGCTCCGCCCGCAGCGGCGAGTGGAGGAACGCCCTGGTGAGCGCGAGCACCTGGGCCTTCCCCTGCTCATCGGCGAGTCCCTGCTCCCGCATTGCGGCCGCCACACGGTCGTCGTCCGGCTCGCGCCAGCGGTTGCGGGCGCTCCACTCCAGCAGGGCGTGCACGGCGAGCCCCGGGCCGAAGCGCCTGCGCACCTCGGGATCGGTCTGGCCGTCGCCATCGACGGTGACCATCTCCGGCTCGCCGATGCCGAGGACGCGCTCCACGTAGAAGCGGTAGCCGCAGTTCTCGAAGGCCGACAGGGCCGAGTAGGAGAGCCCGCCGATGAGGGCGGGGGGCACGTATGGGCGGGCGAGAGGCGGATCGGCCTCCGCATCGATCTCAGCGTCTCTCGCCGCCTTCCGCGGGGTGAGCAGCCCCGCGCCCACGCCGGGGCCGGGCTGCACCGAGCTCACCTGGAGGCGTCCAGCCGGATAGCCGTCTCCCGCCCCCGCGATCTCCACCGAACGGTCGGTGACGTCGCCGTCCAGCAGGGAGCGGATCAGCTGCAGCGCGATCGGCTTGCGAGCATCGATCTCCTTCTTGAGCGCGGCGGGCCTGTAGGTGCCGCTGAGGATCAGCCTCTCCCTCGCCCTCGTCGCGGCGACGTAGGCGAGGCGCGCCTCCTCCTCCGCGTCGCGCTCTGCAGCGAGATCGGTCAGCTCCTGGAAGTCGTGGAGGCGTCCCGCGGGACGGCCGAGCCGTCCGAGCTGCACACCCACCCGCGCGAGCTCCGTGCCCTCGGGCCCCTCCCTGCCGGGCTCGACTCGAAGCGAGGCCCAGCCGAGCTGCAGGTTCCGCCCCAGGTCGGCGACGGCGACCACCTCGAACTCGAGCCCCTTGGCGCCGTGGACGGTCATCACGCGAACGCCGGCATGCCCCTCCGCACGCGTCGCCGCCTCGGCCTCCCGGTCGCGGCTGGCCGCCCGCGAGTCGAGGTACTCGAGGAAGGCCCCGAGGTCGGGGCCCTCGCTCGCCTCGAACTCGCGCGCCAGCCTCATCAGCTTGCGGACGTTTGCCCAGCGGGCCCGGCCGTCTTCGCGACTCAGGGTGGCCAGGTCGTAGTCGAATGCGGTGGCGGCGCGATCGACCAGCGTCTCGAGGCCGCCCTCGGTCGACCTCTCGCGCAGGTCGCTCAGGACCGTCGCGAACCGCACCAGGCGATCGAGCTCCTCCGCTGGGATCAGCGCCGCCGTCTCGGCGTCGCCGCGCTCGGTGGTGCCCGACTCGGCGAGGTCGCGCACCAGGGGCCAGATGTGATCGGGCCGCTCGCGGCCCTCCTCGTTCCTCCAGACGGCCGCGCGCCGGAGCAGCCAGAGGGTGTCCGGGAGAACGCCGCAGGCGGGCGAGGCGAGCGCTCCGAAGAGCGCCTCGTCATCGAGCGGATTCGAGACGATTGCGAGGAGGCACCGGAGGTCGTCGATCTGCTGCTGGGACCAGAAGCCCCGGCCCCCGACGACATAGGGATCGAGACCGGCCTCCTGCAGCGCCCGCTCGAGCGCCGCGACGTGGGTGAAGGCCCGGAGGAGGACGACGATCGTCGAGGGGTCCAGGCCCTCTTCGTCGACCAGCCTCCGCAGCCGGCCCGCCAGCCTGCGCATCTCGGCGACCCTCGACGCGGAGCTGGCATCGTCCGGGAGGCGGGGAAGCCCCGTCTCCTCTGCCTCCCAGCCGCTGGGATCGTCGACGGTCAGGAGCAGCTCCACCTCTGGACGGCCACCGGCGGCAGGGTCCACGAATGCGGTCAAGGGCTCGAAGCCGGCGAGCAGGCCACGCCCGATGGCGTTCGTGGTCGCGACGAGCTCGGGGGCGGCGCGGAAGTTGCCCGTCAGCGGCAGTGCCTCGCCGTTCGGCTCATCGCCCTCGTCGAAGCGGCGGTGCTCGCGGCGGTAGACCTCGACGTCGGCGTGACGGAAGCCGTAGATCGACTGGAACTCGTCGCCGACCAGGAAGAGCCGCGTGCCCAGGCCTCGAAGCTGGTCGATCAGCTGCAGCTGGAGACTGTTCGTGTCCTGGAACTCATCGACCATCAGGTGGTCGAACTGGTCGCGATAGCGGTTCCGGAGCGTCTCGGAGGCGCTCAGCAGCTCGACGGCCCTCAGCTGGAGGTCCTCGAAGTCGAGGGCCGCCCGCTCCTCCTTCAGCCGTTCGTAGCGCGATCCGAACCGCGAGACCAGCTCGCGCAGCTGTTCGTAGGCCGGGGCGAGGACGTGAGCCGCCACTGCCCCCTGGGCTCGCTTCAGCGCCTTGGTGTAGCGCTGGCAGGCATCCCCCGAGAACGCCCTGGCCGTGGACCTGATCTCGAGGTCACGCAGAGCCGCGAGCAGGTCGTCGTCCGGTGGGAGCGCCGGATCGACCAGCGTCGCCGTGGCGATCCGCTCGCGAGTCGCGACAGACCTGCCGCTGGCCTCGTTGCATTCCTCGTGCGCGGCCGCCGCCGCGTCGCGTAGTGCCGTGATCGCGGCGGCCGTGTCGGGCGGCGGCAGCTCGGGCAGCGCCGGTGCCGCGTCACCGTGGCTGCGAAGCTCGTCGTAGGCACCCCGAGTCATCTCCAGCAGCGTCCGGCGCCGGTTCGCCGCGGCGAGCTCGAGGGCCTCCGGCTCGCCGGACTCCACCATCTCGGCGAGCGCCGCGTCGAAGGCGCGGATCGCGAGCCGCTCCGCCTCGGCCTCGTCGACCACGCGGAAGCGCGGGTCGATGCCTGCCGCTGCAGGGTGGGAGGCGAGCAGCCGGCGGCAGAAGCCGTGGATCGTCGAGATCCAGGCACGGTCCGTCGCCTCGAGGGCCTCGGCCAGCACCTCGGCCTCTTCGCCCGTCGCCTCGCCCAGCCGCCTGGAGAGCTCGTCCCTGATCCTTCGCCGCAGCTGGTCCGCAGCCCGCTCGGTGAATGTGAACGCGAGGATCCGCTCGACGCCGCCATCCGGATCCAGTGCGGCGGCGCAGAAGCGGTCCACCAGCACGCTGGTCTTGCCCGTGCCGGCTCCGGCGCGCAGGAAGACGTCCCGGCCGCGGCTCTCCACCGCCACCGCCTGCTGCGCGGTGCGTTCGACGCTCACTCCTCCTCGCCCTCCTCGGACCATGGCTCGTCCTCGGGCAGGCCGCGCTCACGGCGGCAGATCGGTTGAAAGGTGCAGAAGTCGGGGCAGCTGCCGCCGAGCGGATCGCGCACCACCCTCCCCGCGTGGACCGAGGCGATGACCTGCTCGGCCTTCTCTCGCGCTTCGTCCAAGGCCTCCTCGAAGGCCTCGTCGTCGAGATGGTCCTTGGGCCGGGGATCGAGACCCGCGAGATCCTCGGAGAGCTCCTTGCGAAGCAGGCCCTTGGGCTGGCGGTCGCTCGTCGCGCCGAGGGGCCGGTAGAGGCCGCCGGCCAGCTCGTGGCCCCAGAGCTCCCTCGCGGCGAGCATGTAGAGCTGCAGCTGCAGCTTCCCCTTCTTCTCGAGCATGTTCGGCCCTCCCTCCACCCGGACGCTGGACTTGTAGTCCTGCACCAGCGCTTCGCCCCTCCGTCCGAGGTCGATGCGATCGATCTGGCCATGGACGCCGCCGCTGGCGAGTTGGAGCGGCCCCTTCTCCGACCCTTCGAAGCCGAAGGCCGCCTCGGTGTGGGCCGGCGAGAAGGCGATCGCCGTCTCAGCCTCGTCCTGCAGGAACGCCTGGACGAGTCCCTCCACGCGGCGGAGAGCCGCCGCCGTGTCCGCGATCTCGGGAGGCAGGCGCTCGGCCCCCACCTCGGCGACCAGGTCATGCGCGCGGTCGCGCCACGCCGGCAGCGACTCCGGCCTCGGTCTGGCCTCGGGGCCCGGAGGATCCTCGTAGAGCGATTCCAGCACCTGGTGGGCGATCGAGCCGCTGACGAGCGGCTCATCCACCGGGCCGACGCGCTGCGGGCTCAGCTCGTGCTGGACGAACCAGCGGTACGGGCAGAGCGCGTATTCCTCGAGGGTCGAGGGGCCGAAGAGCCCAATTGCCCGCATGCGCTCGAGCACCGGCTCGAGCCGTAGCG
>Ga0081540_1001299_pt1 | contig 21824 bp, 21 predicted proteins | sample TabmetS2T1R1_FD_71024 | JGI IMG/M metagenome (GOLD analysis project Ga0081540, IMG submission 71024) | Tabebuia heterophylla rhizosphere microbial communities from the University of Puerto Rico - S2T1R1 | ecosystem: Host-associated > Plants > Roots > Rhizosphere ... | reverse complement strand
TGACCTGAAAGGCGTCATCGCCATCCTCTGCGCCGGTGCGGGCGACATCGGTATCGCCATGTCCGTGCGCGCGAAGGCGGTCGGTCTGCCCGTCAACGTGATGGACGATCTCGCGCATTCCACTTTCATCTTTCCCGCCATCGTCGATCGCGGCGACGTCGTCGTCGCCGTCGGCACCGGCGGAGCTTCGCCCGTGGTGGCACGCCGCGTGCGCGAAACGATCGAGGCAGCGCTGCCGGCGCGCATCGGCGATCTCGCCGCCTTTATCGGCCGCTTCCGCAAATCCATTCACGCGCGCATTCCGGAATTTCCGCTGCGCCGCCGTTTCTGGGAGCGCATCGTCGATGGCCCGATCGGCGCGCTTGTGCTGGCGGGGCGCAAGGACGAGGCCGAAAAAGCGCTCAACGAAATTTCCGACGCTTCCGCTTTCGCCGGTGGCGAAGAGGGCAAGGCAAAAGGCCATGTCACGCTGGTCGGCGCCGGACCCGGCGATCCCGATCTGCTCACCGTGAAGGCGCTGCGCGCGCTGCAGGATGCCGATGTCGTATTCTACGACGAGCTCGTCTCTGCAGAAGTGCTCGACCGCGCCCGCCGCGATGCGGCACGCGTACCGGTCGGCCGCCGCGTCGGCAAGCCCGGCATCGGGCAGGATGCGATCAACAAGCTTTTGGTCGAAGCCGCCCGTTCCGGCCAGCGCGCGGTGCGGCTGAAGGGTGGCGATCCCTTTATCTTCGGCCGCGGCGGCGAGGAAGTGGACGTGCTGCGCGCCGCCGGCGTCAGCTATTCCATCATCCCCGGCATCACCGCGGGCCTTGGCGCCGCCTCGCAATTCGAGACGCCGCTGACCTATCGCCAGGAAGCGCTGCGCATCACCTTCCTCACCGCGCACAAGGCGCATGACGCCGAGAATGTCGACTGGTCTGTCCTGACCGACAAGAAGATGACGGTCGTCGTCTACATGGGCATGACCGCGGCGCCGACCATCCGCGACGGCATGCTGGCCGCAGGCCGCTCGCCGCGCACGCCGGTCGGCGTATTCGCGCGGGTGACGCGGAGCGATGCCAAGGCTGCCGTCGGCACGCTCGACGAGTTGCCCGAACTGGTTAAACGAATCGACGGCGGTCCCGCCGTTCTCATCATCGGCGACGTGGTCGCGCATTCCGCGCCATGGCGCAATTTCGAACTCAGTGAAGTGATCTCCAACCTGCTGGAAGCTGCCGAATGACCTCTCCGCTGCAACAAAAAATCAAGATTACGGGTCCGTCGGTGGTGACCGCGAACCGCACCTCCGATGGCGTGGTGATCTGGCGCACCGGCGCCAAGGGTTGGTCCACCGATCTCGCTGATGCCGCGATCGTGCGCAGCGCTGAGGATGCGCGCGCGTTGCTCGCCGAAAGCATTGACGACGATCTCGGCGCGATCGGCGCTTATATCGCGCCTGTTGAACTGAAGAACGGCAAGGTCGTGCCCGGAAACCTGCGCGAAAGTATCCGGGTGAAAGGCCTCACCATCGAGCTGTTGCCGGTCCCGGCTTAAAGGTTTCTGTTCCATGTACGCATACGACGAACTCGACCGCACACTGCTCAACGAGCGCGTTTCCGAATTCCGCGACCAGGTGAAACGCCGCCTCTCCGGCGAGCTCTCCGAGGACGAATTCAAGATGTTGCGCCTGCAGAACGGCGTTTACCTGCAGCTGCACGCCTACATGTTCCGCGTCGCCATCCCTTATGGCACGCTGTCGTCAAAGCAGTTGCGCCAGTTCGCCCATGTTGCGCGACGCTACGACCGCGGCTATGGCCATTTCACCACCCGCCAGAACATCCAGTACAACTGGATCAAGCTCTCCGAGCTGCCGGATGCGCTGGCCGATCTCGCCGAGGTCGGCATCCATGCCATGCAGACTTCGGGCAACAACACCCGCAACGTCACCTCGGATCAGTGGGCCGGCGTCGCACCGGGCGAGGTTGACGATCCCCGCATCTGGTCGGAGCTCTTGCGCCAATACACCACGCTGCATCCGGAATTCTCGTTCCTGCCGCGCAAGTTCAAGATCGCGATCACCGCTTCTGCGCACGACCGCGCCGCGATCAAGATTCACGACATTGGCCTGCGTCTCCACAAGAACGACGAGGGCGAGCTCGGCTTCGAGGTGCTGGTCGGCGGCGGGCTTGGCCGCACGCCCTTCATTGCCAAGACCATCAAGCAGTTCGTGCACCGCCGCGATATTCTCAGCTATGTCGAGGCGATCATGCGCGTCTACAACCAGTACGGCCGCCGCGACAATATCTACAAGGCGCGCATCAAGATTCTGGTCCACGAGCTCGGCATCGACAAGTTCGCAAAGGAAGTCGATGAGGAGTGGCAGCACATCCGCGACAGCGCGCTTGCAGTTGAGGATTCCGCGATCGAGGAAATCCGTTCGCGCTTCTCCTATCCGAAATACGAGAAGCTGCCGCATATGCCTGACGAGTTGAAGCAGGCGGCGCACGATCCGCTGTTCGAGCGCTGGCGCAAGAACTCGGTATTTACCCACAAGGTGCAGGGCTATTCCATCGTCACCATCTCGCTGAAGCCGGTCGGCGCCCCTCCGGGTGATGCCACCGCCGAGCAGATGGATGCGCTCGCCGATCTCGCCGAAAAATATTCCTTCGGCGAAATCCGCGTCGGCCATGAGCAGAACCTGGCGCTGCCGCATGTCGCCAAGCGCGATCTGCCGGCGCTGTGGAAGGCGCTCGACAGAATAGGGCTTGCCACGCCGAACGTGAACCTCGTCTCCGACATCATCGCCTGCCCGGGGCTGGATTACTGCTCGCTGGCCAATGCGCGCTCGATCCCGATCGCGCAGGAGCTGACCCGGCGCTTTGCCAACCACGACACGGCGAACCTGATCGGCCGGCTGCACATCAACATCTCCGGCTGCATCAATGCCTGCGGCCATCACCATGTCGGCCACATCGGCATTCTGGGCGTCGAGAAGAACGGCGAGGAATTTTACCAGATCACCATCGGCGGCCGCGCCGACGAACAGGCCCAGATGGGCACGCTGATCGGCCCGGCGGTGCCCTATGCCGAGGTCGCCGACGTGGTCGAGGACATTGTCGAGGCTTATCTGGCGCTGCGCGATTCCAAGGAGGAGCTGTTCATCGACACGGTGAAGCGCCTCGGCGTCGAACCTTTCAAGGAGCGGGTCTATGCCACTCGTTAAGAACGGAAAAATCGCAACCGATATTTTCTTCCATGCCGCCGACGGCATCGAGCTGCCGGGCGACGGTGCCGTGCTGATCACCGCCGCGCGCTTCCTGGAAGATCCCGAGGCGCTGCTCAAGCGTGCCGGCAAGGTTGGCGTGATCTGGCCGAACGACCACGACCTGGACGACCTCGTGCCGTATCTGGATCGGCTCGCGCTGGTCGCGCTGGTGTTCCCGACCTTCCGCGATGGCCGAGCCTACAGCCAGGCGCGTCTGCTGCGCGAACGCCACGGCTATGAGGGCGAGCTGCGCGCCACCGGACAAGTGCTGCGCGACCAGTTCGTGTTCATGCTGCGCGCCGGCTTCGATGCGTTCGACGTCAAGAAGCAGGCCGACGCAGAGGCCTTCGGCGATGCGGCGCGGCGCTATTCGGTGTTCTATCAGCCGACCGGCGACGGCCGCCCCTCGGCGCTGCACCGGCGCAATCAGCAACGCCATTCGGAGAGTGCACGGCAGTGAGTGTAATCGCTCATCAGGAAATTTTGGGCGTTCCAGCGCTGCCGCCTGCGGCGGCGCTTGACGAGGTGCTGCGCCACGCCTCGCCCGCTGAGGTGATTACGGCCGCACTGAAGATCGTCGGCCGCGAGCATCTTGCGCTGGTGTCGTCGTTCGGCACGGAATCCGCCGCGCTGCTCAAGGTGATGGCGGATGTCGATCCAGCTATCCCCGTGGTCTTCCTCGATACCGGCTGGCTGTTCCAGGAGACGCTCGACTACCGCGACACGCTGACGCAGCAGCTCGGCCTCACTGATGTGCGCTCGATCAAGCCGCTCGAAGAGACGCTGTCCCGCGAGGACCCGGACAAGGAATTGTGGTTCAGCGATCCCGATGCCTGCTGCCGCATCCGCAAGGTGGAACCGCTGGCGCGCGCGCTAAAGCCGCTCTCGGCCTGGATCAACGGACGCAAGCGTTTTCAGGGCGGCGCGCGCGCCGATATTCCCGTTGTCGAACAAGACGGTGCGCGGCTGAAATTCAATCCCTTCGCCAATGTCTCGCGCGAGGAGATTGAGGCGATCTACAAGTCCGCCAACCTGCCGCCGCATCCGCTCGCCGCCAAAGGGTTTTTGTCGGTCGGCTGCATGCCCTGTACCAGCCGCAGCGAAGCGAACGAAGATGCGCGCGCCGGCCGCTGGCGTGGCAGAGACAAGACAGAATGCGGCATTCACACCACGCCGACTCCGTAGCAAAATGAAGCTGCAACGCTGGAAACAACGAAAAGCGGTTTCGTTGACTTAAGGCCGGTTTCTCACGAGTTATTTCCGACAGCGCGCGACGATATCCATCGTCGCGCCGAATGGAGACTGAGATGATCCGCCCTGTTCTCGCCGCCGCAGCAGGCCTGCTGCTTGCCGGCTCCGCCTACGCCGCCGATGTCTCGCTGCTCAATGTATCCTACGATCCGACGCGCGAGCTCTATGCCGATTTCAACAAGGCGTTCGCCGCGGCGTATCAGAAGGAAACCGGCAAGACCGTCGAGATCAAGCAGTCGCATGGCGGGTCCGGCTCGCAGGCGCGCGCGGTGATCGACGGCCTGCAGGCCGACGTCGTGACGCTCGCGCTCGCCTATGACATCGACGCGGTTGCGGCAAAGGGTCTCACCAGCGCGGACTGGCAGAAGCGCCTGCCGCTCAATGCCTCGCCCTATGCCTCCACCATCGTGTTCCTGGTACGCAAGGGCAACCCGAAGGGTATCAAGGACTGGGACGATCTGATCAAGAAGGGCGTCGAAATCATCACGCCGAACCCGAAGACGTCGGGCGGCGCTCGCTGGAATTATCTCGCCGCCTGGGGCTATGCCGAGAAAAAATTCGGCTCGGCCGACAAGGCAAAGCAATTTGTCGCCGAGCTGTACAAGCACGTGCCGGTGCTGGATACCGGCGCGCGCGGCTCCACCGTCACCTTTGTCGAGCGCGGCGTCGGCGACGTGCTGCTCGCCTGGGAGAATGAGGCGTTTCTGGCGCAGCGCGAATTCGGCAAGGACAAGTTCGAGATCGTGGCGCCGCCGCTGTCGATCCTCGCCGAGCCGCCGGTCGCCATCGTCGACAAGGTCGCCGACAAGAAGGGCACGCGCGCCGTCGCCGAGGCCTATCTCAAGTATTGGTATACCAGGGAAGGTCAGGAAATTGCCGCACGCAATTCCTACCGTCCGCGCGATAGCGAGATCGCAAAGGAATACGAAAAGTCTTTCGCCAAGGTGGAACTCTTCACCATCGATGACGTTTTCGGTGGTTGGACCAAGGCGCAGAAAGAGCACTTCGCCGAGGGCGGCATTTTCGATCAGATCTACAAGAACTGACGAGGTGCAATAGCAGGCTGCAGCGCAGCGGGGGATGTTGTGAACGGAGTGCCGCAACGGCGCAGCACTTTGCCAGGGTTCGGTCTCACCATGGGGCTGACCCTGACCTGGCTTTCCGTCATCATCCTGATTCCGCTCGCAGGCCTTTTCCTGAAGACACTCGATCTTTCATTCGAGCAGTTCTGGGGCATCATCACCAGCCGCCGCACGCTGAATGCGCTGAAGATCTCGTTTGGCCTGTCGTTTGCGGCGGCTAGCGTCAATCTCGTGATGGGGATGATCGTGGTGTGGGCGCTGGTGCGCTACAAATTCCCGGGCCGCCGGCTGTTCGATGCCATCGTCGATATTCCCTTTGCGCTGCCCACGGCGGTCGCCGGCGTCGCGCTGACGCAGCTCTTTGCGCAAAAGGGCTGGCTGGGCGCGCCGCTCGCCGAGCTCGGCATCAAGGTCGCGTTCACGCCGATCGGCATCTTCATCGCCATGATCTTCATCGGCATTCCCTTTGTGGTGCGCACAGTGCAGCCGGTGCTGCTTGACCTCGACGTCGAGATCGAGGAGGCGGCGGCTTCGCTCGGCGCCAACCGCTGGCACACGGTGTTTCGCGTCATCCTGCCAAGCTTGATCCCGGCGCTGCTCACCGGCTTTGCGCTGGCGTTTGCGCGCGCTGTCGGCGAGTACGGCTCGGTCATCTTCATCGCCGGCAATCTGCCGAATGTCTCCGAGATCGCGCCGCTCTTGATCGTGATCCGGCTCTCTGAATTCCGCTATGCCGATGCGACCGCCATTGCCGTCGTCATGCTGGTGGCATCGTTCTTCATCATCTTCGCCGTCAACCGCCTGCAACGCTGGGCGCAGACGCGAATTCCCGCGCATTAGGGGTCGGCGATGAGCGAACCGCACGCCCTCGCTTACACGCCGCCGCGCGACGACGTGCATACCGAGCCCGGCGCGATCCGCTTCGTCATCGTCGCGCTCGCGGTGCTGTTCCTGCTTGTGTTCGTCGTGCTGCCGCTGGTCGTGGTGTTTGCTTCTGCCTTTTCGCGCGGGGTGATGGCTTATTTCGCAGCACTTGCGGAGCCGGAAGCATTGTCCGCCATCAAGCTGACGCTGCTGATCGCTGCGATCTCCGTCAGTCTCAATCTGTTCTTCGGCGTGATCGCAGCCTGGGCGATCGCAAAATTCGATTTCACCGGCAAGACGTTCCTGATCACGCTGATCGACCTGCCGTTCTCGGTCAGTCCCGTGATCTCTGGCCTCGTCTTCGTGCTGCTGTTCGGCGCGCAGGGATTTTTCGGCCCTTGGCTGCAGGCGCACGACATCCGCATCCTCTTTGCGGTTCCCGGCATCGCGCTGGCGACGATCTTCGTCACCTTCCCCTTCGTGGCGCGTTCGCTCATCCCGCTGATGCAGGAGCAGGGCACGCAGGAGGAGGAAGCCGCGATTTCGCTCGGCGCGTCAGGACTACAGACCTTCTTCCGCGTCACTTTGCCCAATATCAAATGGGGCCTGCTCTATGGCGTGTTGTTGTGCAACGCGCGCGCGATGGGCGAGTTCGGCGCGGTGTCCGTGGTGTCTGGCCATATCCGCGGCGAGACCAACACCATGCCGCTGCTGGTCGAGATTCTCTACAATGAATATCAATTCGTGGCCTCGTTCGCGATCGCATCGCTTTTGGCCATGCTCGCGTTGATCACGCTGGTGGCCAAGACCGTGCTTGAGCGGCGGCTGGACGAAGGACAGGTAGTAAGTGACGATTGAAGTCAAAAACCTCACGAAAAAGTTCGGCGACTTCGCCGCGCTCGACAATGTCGACCTCAGGGTCGGCGACGGCGAGCTGTTGGCGCTGCTCGGCCCCTCGGGCTCTGGCAAGACGACGCTCTTGCGCATCATCGCCGGGCTCGACTGGCCGGATTCCGGTGAAGTCTCGTTCGACGGCGAGAATGCGCTGTCGCGCGGCGCCGGCGAGCGCCATGTCGGCTTCGTGTTCCAGCACTACGCGCTGTTCCGCCATATGACCGTGTTCGAAAACGTCGCCTTTGGCCTGCGCGTGCAGCCGCGCGCCATCCGCAAGGACGAGGCCGCGATTCGCGCGCGTGTGAAAGAGCTGCTCGACCTCGTGCAGCTCGACTGGCTCGCCGACCGCTATCCGAACCAGCTCTCCGGCGGCCAGCGCCAGCGCATTGCGCTCGCGCGTGCGCTCGCCATCGAGCCACGCATCCTGCTGCTCGACGAACCGTTCGGCGCGCTGGATGCAAAAGTGCGGAAAGAGCTGCGGCAGTGGCTGCGCTCGCTGCATCAGGAGATCCACGTCACTTCGATCTTCGTCACCCACGACCAGGAAGAGGCGCTGGAAGTCGCCAACCGCGTCGTTGTCATGGACAAGGGCCGCATCGAGCAGGTCGGTACGCCGGGCGACGTCTATGACAATCCGGCCACCGCCTTCGTGCACGGCTTTATCGGCGAGTCCATCGTGCTGGGCGTGGAGGTGCACGACGGCGGCGTGCAACTCGGCGGCAAGCCGCTCAACATCAAGGCCAACGGCTACGCGCCGGGCGCGGCAAAACTGTTCATCCGCCGCCACGACATGCAGATCGGCCCTGCCGGCAGCGGCGCGCTCGAGGGCTCGGTGAAACATGTCCGCACTTTCGGCCCGATCCAGCGCGCCGAGGTGGCGCTGTGCGGGGCCGCGGAAAAGACCGTGATCGAGATCGACGCCCCGCGCGACCGGGAGCTGCAACCTGGCGATACCGTCAGCCTGCAACCCCGCCGTTACCGGATCTTTGCTGCGCAAGAGTGATTTTCGTCGTCATTCCGGGGCGATGCGAAGCATCGAACTATGGGGCGCCCTTGCGCCCCTGAGAATCTCGAGATTCCCCGGTGCGCAATTGCGCACCTGAGGTCTGGTCCTTCGGACCATCCCGGAATGACGCCAAAAGGCCCCGCCGTTCACTTTTCAGCCACTGTTGGTATGCAACAACGGCGGCCTGACCTCGGGGGTAATTTCCGACCATGCGGGCGATCCTCGCCATATCCGCGCTTCTGGCGCTTTCAGGCTGCATGTCCGACAGCCAGCCGGAGCAGCCGGCCATGTATCTCTCCATGGCCAATGGGGGCGCCACGCTCGATCCGCACACCGCGGCCTCGATGATCTCGCAATACCGTCAGAACAACGGTCTCGGGAAGGTTGTGGTCGACCCTGACCTGGTGAAGCTTGCGGAAGCCCAATCCATGGCCATGGCGAGCCGCAACAAGCTCGACCATGACGTCAAGGGGCCCTTGGCCAAGCGGCTCTCCGGCTCCGGCTACCCCGCCACATCGGCGGTCGAGAACGTCTCCGCCGGATACCACACGCTGGCGGAAGCCTTTTCCGGCTGGCGCGACTCGCCCCCGCACCGGGCCAATATGCTCAGCCGCGATGTCACAAAACTGGGCATTGCCGCCAGTTATGCTCCAAACACCAAATACAAGGTGTTTTGGACGCTTATTCTTGCATCAACCGATACCAAATAAATCTAAATCATTCTTGATTTCGGTTCCGCTCTCGCCGATTGACGCAGATGCGAACAGCCGCCACCGTGCGGCCGGCATGGCTCTCTCATTGGCGGGTCACCATGGATAGCTCTCCTTCCGCGCCGGCGACGACGCCCGCAAAAGCGCAAAGTGTGCTGGTCCTGCAGGGCGGCGGCGCCCTCGGCTCCTATCAGGCCGGCGCCTACCAGGCGCTGTGTCACTTCGATTTCGAACCGGAGTGGGTTGCCGGCATCTCGATCGGCGCCATCAACGCAGCGATCATCGCCGGCAACGAGCGCGAAAAGCGCGTTGAACGGCTGAAGGAATTCTGGGACATGGTGTCCCAGCCGGTGTCGTGGAATCCGGTCCTGCCGGGCGATCGCGCGCGCTCGCTGTTCAACGAGACCTCCGCTGCGATCATCGCCACCTTCGGCGTGCCCGGCTTTTTCACGCCGCGATTTCCGCCGGCGCCGCTGTGGCCGGCCGGCTCCACGGATGCGCTCAGCTACTACGACACTGCGCCCTTGAAGAAGACGCTGGAGCGGCTTGTCGACTTTGACCGCATCAACGATCTGAAGACGCGGCTGTCGGTCGGCGCCGTCGGCGTCACCTCGGGCAATTTCAAATATTTCGACAATTTCGAGTTCAAGAAACTCGGCAAGAAGATGGGCCCCGAGCACATCATGGCTTCCGGCGCGCTGCCGCCGGGCTTTCCCGCCGTCGTCATCGAGGGCGAGCATTACTGGGACGGCGGCATCGCCTCCAACACGCCGCTCGACTACGTGCTGGGCGAGGAGAACAACCGCGATCTCCTGATCTTCCAGGTCGACCTGTTCAGCGCGCGGGGGGACCTGCCGGCCTCGCTGTTGGAAGCCGCGGAGCGCGAGAAGGATATCCGCTATTCAAGCCGCACCCGCATGAACACCGACAAGAACAAGAAGCTTCACAATGCTCGCATGATGGTACGCGACCTGATTGAAAAATTGCCCGACCATCTCAAGAGCGATCCGTCGGTCGAATGGCTGCGTAACGCTGCCAAAGAAAACACCGTCACGGTCGTGCACCTGATCTACAAGAGCAAGAACTACGAAACCTCGTCCAAGGATTACGACTTTTCGCGCGTTGCCATGGTCGAGCACTGGAACGCGGGCGTCCGCGACGTTCATCAGTCGATGCGTCACAAGGAAGTGCTCGAGCGTCCACAATCCGGCGAGACCATGATGGCCTACGATATGTCGGGGGATGTTCCCAGGACCCCCGGCGCCAAGCAGGAGTGAATGCAATGGGTATATTAAAAGGCAAAAGTGCCGTCGTCACCGGCTCAACCAGCGGCATCGGATTGGCCTATGCGCGGGCTTTCGCCGCCGCCGGCGCCAATGTCGTCCTCAACGGCATGGGCGTCCCGGCCGATATCGAGCGCGAGCGTTCCGGCATCGAGACCGATTTCAAGGTGCGCGCGGTGCATTCGCCCGCCGACATGACCAAGCCCGCCGAGATCGCCGAAATGATCGCGCTCGGCGAGAAGACGTTTGGCTCGGTCGATGTCCTCGTCAACAATGCCGGCATCCAGTTCGTGTCGCCGATCGAGGAGTTTCCGCCCGAGAAGTGGGAAGCGATCATCGGTATCAACCTGTCGTCGGCGTTTTACGGCATCCGCGCCGCGGTGCCCGGCATGAAGAAGCGCGGCTGGGGCCGCATCATCAATACGGCGTCGGCCCATTCGCTGGTCGCCTCGCCATTCAAATCGGCCTATGTCTCGGCCAAGCACGGCATTAACGGTCTCACCAAGACGGTGGCGCTGGAACTCGCGACCTTCAAGATCACCTGCAACTGCATCAGTCCTGGCTATGTCTGGACGCCATTGGTGGAGAAGCAGATTCCCGAGACCATGAAGGCGCGCAACATGACCAAGGAGCAGGTCATCAAGGACGTGCTGCTGGACGCCCAGCCGACCAAGGAATTTGTCACGTCGGAGCAGGTCGCGGCGTTAGCGCTGTTCCTGTGCAGCGACGATGCTGCCCAGATCACCGGCGCCAATCTGTCGATCGACGGCGGCTGGACCGCCGAATAAAGCGAGCGCGAATCTGCCCGGGAGCGCGCTCTTTAATGAGCGGCGCTCCCGGTAACAGCTGCGACGCTCGCCGGCGACAACAAATGCAACTCATTGAAGACAAGCTTGCCGGCAACCAGAATCAAAACGGACGCCAGCACAAGCCTCAGCACCGTCTCCGGGACCCGAACGGCGCAGTAACTGCCGATAACGATGCCGGGCAATGAGCCTATCAGCAGCACACCCATCAGCGCCCAATCGACCGAACCCAGCGCCCAGTGGCCGACGCCGGCGACCAGCGTCAGCGGTACTGCATGCGCGATGTCGGAGCCGACGATGCGCGCCATCGGCAGGCGCGGATAGAGCAGCAGGAGCGCGGTGACGCCAACTGCACCGGCGCCTACGGATGAAATCGAGACCAGCACACCCAGCACCACGCCGACGACCACGGTCGCGTGGCCCGTCGTCGAGGTGTCGAGCCGCTCCATACGCCGGCGGTACCGCTCCATGATCGCCTTGCGGAAGATCAGCGACACCGCCGTAAGGAAGAGCGCAAAGCAAAGCACCAGATTGATCAGGCTGCGCGCGGATTCCCCATTGAGGTTGAGCTGCCACAGGACCAGCAGTGTTACGATGCTGGCCGGGATACTGCCGCTGGCGAGACGCATCACCGCCGGCCAATGAACGCTGCGGGCCAAGCCATGCACCAGGCTGCCGCCGGTCTTTGTCGCCGCGGCGTATAGCAGATCGGTGCCGACCGCGGTCGACGGGTGGATGCCGAACAGCAGGATCAGCAAGGGCGTCATCAGCGAGCCGCCGCCGACGCCGGTCATCCCGACCAGCAGGCCGACGCCGAATCCCGATGCAACGTAGAGCGGATCAATCATCCCAGGAGCAAGTTCCATTTTGCATCTGCGAATATATATCAACGCAGGGATAAACGTCCTATCAATGGTGAGGAATCGGGCGAAATAAGAATATTTCATGCGCCGATCGGTATCCGGTGGTTATTTTCCCCAATTTGCCGGTGCAGCGCGAAGCCGGTGTCCTGCCATCGCCGATGGTACCGGCGGCCTGGCGCAATCCCACTAGTCGATCTTGTTCACAGGCCGTCGTGAGGTGTGTCGGATGTGCAGGATATCGATCGTGTCTTTGCGAACACGATAGAAAATCCGGAATGGATAACGCACGACAGTTGCGACGCGGACCTGGGATCGCTGCGAGACTCTCGGAGCAGATTGAGGGGCGCGGCAAATGCGGTCGATGACATCTTCCAGCCGTCGTCCGACGGAATCGGCTATCGCGGGGCTCGCACTGGCCGCGAAATGGGAAGAGATTCCATCAAGATCAGCGAGCGCTCGTCTCGAATAGACGAGCTTCATGCCCGACGAAATTTTGCAAATGCCGTCTTGATTTCAGCGTCAGTCGCGGCTTCGCCGGCGTCGATTGAAGCCATAGCTGCGTCCACGATCCGCAATTCCTCTTGCGTTGCCCGATAGTCTTTGCCTTGCAATTCAGTCTCGATCTGGTTTGCCAGTGCAACAAGCTCTTCCTGAGCCTCTTCAGGCCAAGCTTGAACGCGCTCCAGCAAATTCTTCAGGTCGGTCACGGGCATGAGGACAATATATCATGCGGGCGGCCATCTTCCAACCGCTCCAGTGAGCTCTCGGATCAGCGCTTCCCGAACGCCAGCACGTGCAGTCCGAGCCGCCGGCGCACGATCCAGAACAGCAGCACCGTCTCGAACGCCAGCGAGATCGAGGTCGCGGCGGCAGCACCATGGCCGCCAAAGCGCGGCACCAGCATCACGCACAGCACGACGTTCATGACGAAGGCAAGCGCATAGGCCAGCGCGCAGATATGCTGGTGGCCGAGCATGTTGAGCAGCCGCTCGACCGGGCCGATCGCCGCGCGCACCACGAGGCCAACAGCGGCAATGAACATGATGTCGTAGCCGACCACGAATTGCGGTCCGAACAGCCACAGCAGCGGCTTGCCCAGGGCCAGCAGCAGGATGGTCGCGGCGAGCGACGGCCAGAACGTCCACTGGATCGCGTGCGCCACATAGGCCGACAGCCGCGGCTTGTCTCCCAGCGCGTGATACTCGGCAAAGCGATGCGCCGTCGTCGCCGCCATCGCGTAATGAATGAAGGAGATCAGCGCCAGCGTCTTCACGACGGCGAAATAGACGCCGACTTCTTCCGATGAGCGGAACTGCTGCAGCACCAGCACGTCGGTGTAGGACAACAGCAAATAGAAGCCCTCGACCATCAGGATCGGCAGCGAGACCGCGAGCCAGCCGCGGAAGTCATAGGCCTTGGGGCCGGGCTCGACGTGGCTTCCGAGCCTGCGGTTCAGCACGATCATCTGGCCGATCATCGCAATCCATACCGCCGCGGCGCTCGCCCACATCGCGGCGGTGGCGCCGAGATTGAAGCCGAGCACGAAGGCGCCGGCGGTCAGACCAACGATGAGTGATTGCCGCACGATGAATTGCGGCATCAGGCCGAGCCGCATCCAGTCATGCGAGCGGGCGATGCCATCCTGGGTATTGGCGACCACGAAAGCCGGCAGGGTCAGGCAGCCGACATAGAGCGGAACGATCGCGTTGGCGTCCATCCACGGCGACAATGCCGTCACCACGCCCGCCAGCAGCAGCGAGACGACGGAGGAGACCGCAAACGTGATCCAGCGGCTGCCGGAAAGGAAGCCGCGCAGCAGCGCATGCTCGCCACGGGTCCGGTATTCAGGGATGATCTTCTGTGCGGACGCCGAGATGCCGAAATCCATCATGCTGCCGAGCAGCAGCACCCAGGTCCAGACATAGACGTAGACGCCGTAATCCGAGCCGCCCATCGAGCGCGCCAGCAGGATCTGCGAGAAATAGGCGAGCGCTGCGCTGAAGACGCGGATGATGAAGATCGTGCCGGCCAGCCGCCGGGTGACGGAGGCCTCATTGGAGCCGCCAAGCAGCGCACGCAGCCGCGCGATCGCGCCGGCGGGCGAAGTGGTTGCGGATTGCGTATCCATGACGGCCACAAAAATGCATCCCCGAAACGCGCCGCGAGGCGGCGGCGATGGCCGGATGTATCAACCATTCGTTAAGATTCGGTTGGGTGGGAGGCTCCCCCAGCGTCGTCCCTGCGAAAGCAGGGACCAATAACCACAGGGAGTAATTACTTGGAATAGGTGTCTGCCGGCGCCGCCTCATCACGACGGCCGCGGCGTATGGGTCCCTGCTTCCGCAGGGACGACGGGAAACCGTCAATTCAAGCTGACATTAAACTCGTAGGCCCGGTCGCCGCCGACCAGGGTCAGCTTGAGCGCGGCGCCCTCCGGGCTGGCGCCGGGCGGCAGGCCGTCGAGTTCGAAGGCAAAGCGTTTGACGCCGGTCGGGCTTTGCTCGACGAGCTTGGGAACCGGCAGCGCCCAGTCAGGCGTCGGCCCCTCGACGAACAGGCTGACCTCCTTGGCCTCGGGCGCGGTGACGTCGACCAGCACGTTGTTCTTTCCCTCGCGCTTGACCTCGCGGATGGTCAGCGGATTGGGATCGCCGACATTGGCCGGCTTCGGCACCGCATTGAGCGCGTCGGACAGCGTGCCGTCCTCGGTGCTTGCCACGCTGGCGAATGCGAGCTCGGCGTTGGCTTCGACGGGAATGCAGATCTTGTCGCACACGGCGTAGCTGATGTGGGCGCGCAGCGTCACCGGCTTGTCGGCATTTTTGGCGACGATCCGCAAGGGTAGTACAACCTGCTGCTTGTATCCTAGCGCGATGCCGCCTGCGCCGTCGTCAAATTTGCTCGGCGCCGGCCACAGCACGGTCACGGCTTCGACATTATCCGACTTGGAGAAGTCGAACCGGGGCGGCACGCCGGAGTCGCCGGGCGTCCGCCAATAGGTCTTCCACCCCGGCTGCAACTGGATGGTGACGCCGCCGAGCAGCACCGTGCCGCTGCGGGATCCCGCCAGGAGGCGGACCGCCGAATGCGCGTCGCGTTGCCACGGCGAGGCATCCTCGGCGCGAACCTGCAACGTCGTACACACGACACACACGGCAGCGACGCTGAGTGCGGCGCGCAGGGGAACTGTCACGATCATGGGACGTCTTTACAGCCAAGTTGCGATGCAAACCATTGAATTGCGTGTGATCGGCCGCCGAACGATGCAGGAAGCTTTGATTGACAGAAACCGAACCCGATATCAGGATATGAATCAGCAAGAGAGGCCTTTGCGGATGAGCCCTGAAGGCAAAACACCCAAGCCTGTTCGCCGCAAAGCCGCCGGCTTTGGCGACAGTTCGTCCGGCGAGGGCTATCTGGACGGCCGGCTGCTGATTGCCATGCCGGTCATGGGCGATCCGCGCTTCGAGCGCTCCGTCATCTACATGTGCGCGCATTCGTCCGAAGGGGCGATGGGCATCATCGTCAACCGCCCGGCCGGCAGCATCGATTTTCCAGGATTGCTGGTTCAGCTCGACATCATCGACAAGGCCGACCAGATCAAGCTGCCGGAGAACGCCGAAACCATGCAGGTGCTGAAGGGCGGTCCGGTCGATACCGGCCGCGGCTTCGTGCTGCATTCGAGCGACTTCTTCATCCAGGACGCGACGCTGAACATCGACGACGGCATCTGCCTGACCGCGACGGTCGACATCCTCAAGGCGATCGCCAGGGGCACCGGACCGAAGCTCGCGATCCTGGCGCTGGGCTATGCCGGCTGGGCGCCGGGCCAGCTCGAAGACGAGATCCAGCACAATGGCTGGCTGCATTGCGACGCCGACCCGGATCTGATCTTCGGCGACGACGTCGATGAAAAATACCAGCGCGCGCTACGCAAGATCGGCATCGATCCCGGCATGCTGGCGAACGAAGCCGGACACGCGTAGGCGTTACTCTATCGCCGCGTCGTCCCTGCGAACGCAGGGACCTATACGCCGCGGCCGGCGTATGGGCAAGTAGGGCGACAGCGTCGCTTCAGCAACTCGCGGCGGTAAATTGGTCAGCGCAGAGCGTCAGCCACCACGCCTCCCGATGTATCACGCGGTATGGGTCCCTGCGTTCGCAGGGACGACGGTGTGGCTACTCCGCCGCCTGCTGCTGCACCGTCGGCTCCGTCCCGGCAACTGTGGCGCGGCGCATGTCGCGCGGCTGCGACTGGTCGTAACGCCGCACGCGGTGCATGGTCTGGCGGTTGTCCCACATCACGAGGTCATGCAGCGTCCATTTATGGACGTAGACGAATTCCGGCTGCGTGGCGTGCTCGTTGAGGTCGCGCAGCAATAGCCGCCCCTCCGGCATGCTCATGCCCTTGATGGCGCCCGCGTGCGATGACAGGTACAGCGACTTGCGGCGGTGCACCGGGTGCGTCCGCACCAGCCGCTGCAGCACCGGCTTGAACATCTCCTTTTCCCCGTCGGTGTAATCGAGGAAGCCGAGCGAGCCTCGCGAATACATCAGCGAATGCTCGCAGATCATGTCCTCGATCTCGGCCTTGGTCTCGTCGTCGAGCGCGTCATAGGCCGCGCGCATGTCGGCGAATTCGGTGTTGCCGCCTTTGGGATTCACCACCCGCGCCGACAAAAGCGAAAACTTGGCCGGGATCGGGCGGAACGAACTGTCGGAATGCCACAGGCAGTTTCCGAGGTTGAACAGATGGGTCCGGCTGTCGCGCGGCAGCGGCTTGCCGTCCTTGCCGAGGTTGGAAACGTCGTTCAGCCCCGTGGTCAGCCGGTAGTCTTCCTTCTTGGTAATGGTGCCGCCGCGCGCCTTCTCGCGCTCGCCGAAATTCAGCGCAAAGGCCAGTTGCTGCTCGTCGGTGATGTCCTGATTGCGGAACAGCAGCACGGCATATTTGTCCATGCCGGCTTCGATGTCGGCCGCTTCCTGCGGCGTCAGGGGATTGCGCAAATCAACGCCCGAAACCTCGCCGAAAAAATGCCGATGAAGCTGCCGGATCGTGACCGTCATGGCGTCTCTCCTGAGTACGGCGGGCGGTTTATCCCGCTCTGTTTGAGAGAAAAGTTACTCCCCGACGTGTCCAAGTCAACGCTACTGACGCATGCCCGCTACGCATTCCGCGCCATCAGCCCGCCATCCACTGGAATAACAGCGCCGGTCAGGAAGGAGGCGGCCGGCAGACACAGGCTCAGCGTCATGTGCGCCACTTCCTCAGGCTCACCGTAGCGGCCGAGGGCGGTACGGCGCCTGGCGTAGATCGTCTTGTGCTCTTCGGAAATCCGCTCGGTGATGGCGGTGCGGATCGGGCCCGGGCAGATGCAGTTCACGGTGATGCCCTCGCGGCCGAGTTCGACGGCGAGCGAGCGGGTGAGGCTGGTAACGCCGCCTTTCGCAGCGGAGTAAGGGCTATGCAATGCGGTCGCGCCGAGCGCCTCCGTCGATGCGATATTGACGATGCGCGGGCACTTCGATCGGCGAAGGTGCGGCAGCGCGGCCCGGATGATGCGCGGGTGCGCGGTGAGCATCACCGCTAGTCCCTTTGCCCATGCCTCGTCGTATCCGTCGTCGTCGATCGCGACGCGTACGGAAATGCCGGCATTGTTGATGACGATATCGAGTCCGCCGAAACGTGCGGCGACGTCGTTGACGACGTTGATGATCTCGCCGGGATTGGCGACATCGAGCGTCCACGCTTTCGCAGAGCCGCCATTCGCTGCGATCTCGCTGACGACCGCCTGCGTGGAATCGGCGTCTAAATCGGTGACGGCGACATTGGCACCCTCGGCTGCGAACACCAGAGCCGTGGCGCGGCCCATGCCGCTGGCAGCGCCGGTGACGAGAACGGTCAGGCCTTTGACGGAGCGGCTGAGCTGCTTGAAATCTGACATGACGGGATCCGGACAGAGGATGCGATGTGCGCGTTGCAGGATTGACAAGGCTGGCATCGATCCGCAGACAGGTCAAACCAAGAGCGAAGCCGGAAAATCAGGCCAACAAGAAAAGGATCGCAGGGATGAACGAATTGGATTTCAGCGGCAAGCAGGTGCTGGTGGTCGGCGGCTCCAGCGGCATTGGCAACGGCATCGCGCAGGCCTTCCGCGCCAAGGGCGCGAAGGTCGCTGTCTGCGGCACGCGCGCCAGTGCCGCCGATTATTCTCCCGATGAAGGATCGCATCTCGATGGGCTCGACTATTTTCGGCTCGACGTCAGCGACGCGCAGGCCATCGAATCCTTCAAACCGTCCTTCGAAACACTCGACGTGCTGGTGCTGGCGCAAGGCGCGGTGATCTACCGCCGCGGCGAATTCGAAATGGATGGCTTTCGAAAAGTGCTGGAAGTCAACCTGATGAGCCTGATGGCGTGCGCGACCAGGTTTCAGGGCATGCTCAGCGCCAGCAAGGGTTCGCTGATCATCGTCAGTTCGACCGCCGCCTATCACTCCACCATGGGCAACCCGGCCTACAACGCCTCGAAGACCGGCGCGGTCGGTCTGACGCGCACGCTCGGCGAGGCGTGGGCCGAGAACGGCATCCGCGTCAACGGCATCGCGCCCGGCCTGGTCGACACCAAGATGACCAAGGCGACGACATCAAATCCCAAGCGCCTCGAAGGCGCGCTCGAGCGGATCCCGTTGAAGCGGCTCGGCACGCCCGCCGACATGGCCGGCGCGGCGCTGTTCCTGGCCTCACCGCTTTCGTCCTACATCATCGGTCAGACCATCGTGGTCGATGGCGGGCTGATTCTGTGATCCGGGTGCGCTGAATCGAACGCGTTTCGCGCGGCAGGAACCCGGACGGGCCTCGTCGGTTAGCTCTTCGGAAAACAGGAGTGACCGCGATGGACAAGGATCGGATTGTCGGATCGGCCAAGGATTTTGCCGGAAAGGTCGAAAGCACGGTCGGCGATGTCGCCGGCGATGCCAGGACGCAAGCCGAGGGGCGCGCGCGCGAAGCGGCCGGCACGGTGCAAAATCTCTACGGCCAGGCCAAGGATGCCGCCCGCGACGCCACTGACGCTGCCGTCAATTATGCCAAGGATGCTTATGAGAACAGCGGCGACACCGTGCGCAGCGGCCAGCAGGCGGTGGCGAAAACCGTGCAGGAAAATCCGCTCGGCGCATTGCTGGTTGCGGCCGGAATTGGATTTGCGCTGGCGCTGTTGATGACACGTCCGCCGCGCCGCCCACCGCCGCGCTGGCGCTATTACGGATAGGTCTGCGCTAGTCCCTGCATAACGCCGATGCCGCCCGGCAGCGCGGCATCGTTCGGACCCGGCGATACATGCATCGCCGGGAAGCGCGCCCGTCTCACCAGAATCGCATGAGATTGCCCGGCGGGACTTCGGCCGATCGTCCGACACTACCCGGCGGACGCGGCACGCCCGGGGTTGCCGGTCCACGCGGTGCGACGGCTGGTGGTGGCGCGGGCTGGCTCGGCTGTGCGCCGAAGCCGCCGAAGAAATCGCGCAGCGACGGGCCGTTATTATTTTGTGCCGGCCGAATCTGCATCGGCGGCGGCTGCCTCTTCTGTTGTTGTAACGTTTGCTGTGGCGGCGGCAGCAAGAGCTGCCTCTGTCCGGGCGCCGGCGTCGCCGTTCCGCTCGGCGAGACGGCTGCGACCGGCGTATCGCCCTTGGCCTGCTCGCGGCCGATTTCCCGGCGCGGCCAGGCGTAATCGTCGGCGCGGCCGGCTGGCGCCGCCAGCGGTTCACCCTTGACCAGTGTGCGCGCAGCGAGTGCATCGACGGCGGCCGGGCGCGTGCCGGGGCCACCGAGCAATTGATCGGTGCCGACGGAAGAGGCGACCAGCGGCAGGACCGGTCCAGCCATCGGACGCGGCGCCGGCTGGCCGGGTGCGACATTGGCTTCCGGCGTTGCCGGCTCAATCGGCACGGCGATCGGACCGGAGCGGGCGGCAAGCAGGCGCGTCACTTCGCGCTCGACATAGTGGGCGAGCTTGCGCGCGCCGGGCCTGGTGAAGAAGACGCCGTCGGCGGTGCGGAGCTGGCGGATCTGGCCTTCGAAGTCGGGACCCTTTTGCAGGAAGCGGCCGGCTTCATCGACAAAGCCATCCCAGATGTCGACATAGGTGATGCCGGCCTTGCCCGCGCCGTCGCGATACAGCGCGTCGAGGAACAGCATGTCGGACGTTCCCTTCGGACCGCGGATCGCCGGCAGGCCGACCCACAGCACCGGCACACCCTTGGATTTCAGGATGCCGATCAGCTCTTCGATCTTCTTGGCGTAAAGCTCGACCCAGCGCTCGTCGCGGAATTCGTAGAGCCCGCCGCTCGAGCGCGCACTTTTTTCGGGCGCGCTTTGCGGGGTGTCGTTGTCGGCCGCGTCGTCAGGCGACAATTCGGCGTCGACCGGCTTGTCGTCGCGTTTTGCGGTGTCGGTCGAGCCTTCGGGCTTCTGCTTTGCGTCCGCCGGCTTGGTGTCCGCCGGCTTGGCATCCGGCTTGCCGCGCGCGTCCTTCTTCTCATCCTTCTTGTCGGTCTTCTTCTCGGTGACCGGCTCGCGGATTGAAACGCGGTCGTTGAGGCCGAGCATGACGACGATGGCGTCCGGCTTTTCGGTCGCGAGGATGGCCTTGGCAGCCGCCGCCCAATCGGCGGGCTCGCCACGCGGCTGATACTTGATCAGGCCGGAGATGGTCTTGTGCTTGCGGATCACGCCCATGTCGGGCTGTTCGGCGTAGGCGTCTTCCAGGCCATAGCCGAGCCAGTCGGCCATGGCGTCGCCCAGCACCAGTACGTTACGTTCCGCCACCGTGTCGCGCTTGGCGGGCCCAGGCGCGCGGGAAAAATCCTGGCGCGGCGCCTGCGGTTGTTGCTGCTGCTGCTGGAATGGCGCAAAGAAATCGCCGCCGAACCAGCCGCCGCCGCGCTGCGGCGCTTGCCGTTGCGGCGGTCCGCCAAAGCCGCCGAAATTGAAAAACTGCGCGGAGGCGGGACCTGCGATCCCGACCAACAGCGCGATCACGACCGCCAGCACGGCCAGCGGGCCGGTATCGGTGAACACGCGCAAAAAGGACTTTGGCTTTCGCATCCGGCTCGGTCGCAAAATGGATCGTGAAGCGTCAAATATAGTAGCGGAATCGGGCCGCAAGCGGGCAGATTTTCCCCATAAACCGGTGTTCCGGGCCAACCGTCAAGGCTTCCGCGAAATCGTGGTTTTCAGGGTTACTTTTAGGCCGAAAGCTCCAATTAACGCCCCCTTAGCCGCTCCAGCACGTCGGAGGAGGCGAATCCGTCCGCCGGCGCCCCGATCGAGGCCTGGAAGCTGCGGAGCGCCTCCCGCGTCTGCCCGCCGAACTGGCCGTCCGGCGTACCCTTATAGAAGCCGCGCTGGGCCAGGAGCTGCTGCAGTTCCAGCCGCTCGGTGCGCGACAGCACCCGTTCCTGCCGCGGCCAGGGCTGCACGAACGGCGGCCCGCCGCGCAGGCGGTCGGCAAAATGGCCGATCGCCAGCGCATAGGCTTCCGCCGGGTTGTATTTCATGATCACCCGGAAATTCTGCAGCATCAGGAAGCCGGGCCCCTGCGCGCCGGCCGGCGCAAGCAGGTAGGCTTTTTCGGTCTGGTCCGGGAACGGCTTGCCATCGGCCCGCTTCAATCCCTGGCCCTGCCACTGCGCGATCGTCATCGCCTTGGACTTGTCCGCCAGCATGAAGTTGAACCCTTCCGGCAGCGCTACCTCGTAGCCCCAGGTCCTCCCCGTTTGCCAGCCGTCCTTCTTGAGGTTGTTGGCGGTGGAGGCGA
>Ga0081540_1001298_pt1 | contig 21828 bp, 20 predicted proteins | sample TabmetS2T1R1_FD_71024 | JGI IMG/M metagenome (GOLD analysis project Ga0081540, IMG submission 71024) | Tabebuia heterophylla rhizosphere microbial communities from the University of Puerto Rico - S2T1R1 | ecosystem: Host-associated > Plants > Roots > Rhizosphere ... | reverse complement strand
TCCTCATCGCCATTCCCGCGCTTGACGAGGAGGAGAGCATCGTCTCGATCATCGAGCGGACTCTCGCCGCGCGCTCCCGCATCCTCGCCGAGACCCCGGTCACCGAGGTCGAGGTGACGGTGGTCAGTGATGGCTCGCGTGACCGGACGGTGGAGCGCGCCCAGGCCTATCGGAACCAGATTCACCTCATCGCCTTCGAGAGGAACCGCGGATACGGCGCGGCGATCAAGGAGGCCTGGCGGCAATCCGATGCCGACCTCCTGGCCTTCCTCGATGCCGACGGGACGTGCGACCCGACCTTCTTCGTCGACCTCTGCAGTCTCATCGAGCGCGAGCGGGCCGACGTGGTCCTCGGCTGTCGTCTCACCCGCGAGAGCCGGATGCCGTTCATCCGGCGGGTGGGCAACGTGCTCTTCGCGCTGCTCCTGAGCTTCTTCTCCTCCAAGCGCGTCCGCGACACGGCGAGCGGCATGCGGGTGGTCCGTCGCTCCAGCCTGCCGCGCCTCTATCCGCTGCCGGACGGCATGCACTTCACCCCGGCGATGAGCGCCCGGGCGATCCTCTCTCCGGATCTCCGCATCTGCGAGCAGGAGATGCCCTACGAGGAACGGGCTGGCGAGTCCAAGCTACGGGTGCTGAAGGATGGGATGCGCTTCCTCCGGGTGATCGTCGAGGCGGCGCTGCTCTACCGCCCCTCGCGGCCCCTCGGATTCCTGGGCGGGGTCCTCATCCTCACCGCCGTCCTGCTGATCCTCCCCCCTGCCCTCTACTACCTGCGACATCGTCACGTCCTGGAGTGGATGATCTACCGCTTCGTCGTCGCCGACCTTGCCACCGGCTCGGGCACCCTGCTGCTGCTCGCGAGCTATCTCTCGCGGCGAGTGGTCCAGATGGTGCTCCAGCTCCCCGAGGAGGACTTCCTCTTCCACCGGCTCGTCGGGCGATTCCTCCACGGCCCGTGGCTGTGGATCGTGGTCAGCAGCTTCGTTCTCTCCGCGGCGATCCTGGTCCTGCCGAGCTTCCTGCAGCTGGTCCGCACCGGAGGGACGTACGAGCACTGGTCGCGGTTCATCGCGGCCTCCGTCCTGGTGGGCGTCTCGCTCACGATGCTGGTCGCCCGGGTGCTCGACTACACGCTGGACCTCCTCTCTGCGCGCCTCGCCTTCCTTCGCGAGGAGCCGGAGGGGCTGGCACCGGGCCGCCGTGAGGTGGCCTGAGCTCGAGGGCGGTCCTACTGGAGCGCCTGCGTCGACTGCGCGGTCCTCAGCCAGCGAACGAGGTCCTGGAGCCGCCGGGGGGCCAGCGCTCCGTAGGCAGTGAGCGCCTTCTCCGCTGCTTCCCGCGCCTCGTCGAGGCGGCCGGCCCTGACGGCGTGCTCGGCGGCGAGCGCCAGGATCGGCGGACTGCTGGGCTCCGCAGCGCGCGCCTCCGCGATGGCAGCGTCGAACGGTCGAGTCTCGTAGCCGTGTGCAGGGAAGACCTGGATCGCCTTCCCGTACGCCTGCAGGGCCTCGCCGTTGCGGCCCACGGCGAGGAGCGCGCGTGCGTGGAGGTAGAGCACGACGCCGCTCTCGGGCAGCGCCGAGAGGACCCGCCTGGACTCCTCCAGCGCCCCGGCCGCGTCCTCCCAGGCGACCAGGGCCTGACCCAGCGCGTACCCGGCGCTGAGCGGATCGTGCAGCGCGCGGAGCTCCCGCTCGGCGGGCCCATCGCGACGGCCCGCTGCCCGATCGGCGGCCGCGGCCCAGGAGAGCCCGGAGAGCGTTCCCGGATGGCGGCGGAGAGAGCTCTCCACACGGGCCCGGGCGCCAGCGCGGTCGCCTCGCCCGAGCAGGCACTCGGCGGCGAGGAGATCCGGGTCGAGCGCGACGTCCCAGACCGCGGCGAAGAATCTCGACCGCGCGGCGTCGTCGGCGAGGGGGAGCGCCGCATCGCAGTCGCCGGCCAGCCCCAGCAGTCGTGCCTGGAAGTAGGCATCGGTCCCGCGCTCGGTGCCGAAGCGCCGCGCGCTCTCCTCCGCCGAGGCGCGGGCGAGCGCCGGGCTCTCGAACGGGATGCGGGACAGATCGCGGGAAACCCTCACGAACGACTGCGCCGCCTGCGCCTGGACGAACGCGCGCTGCGCATCCCCGACGCGGGCGAGGCGCACCGAACGCTCGAGCTCGGTCGCGGCAGCACCTGCCACAGCTCCGCGCTCGACGACGCGGGTCGACGCGTGGAGGCCGGGGAAGAGGGCGATCGCCACCGGCACCAGCAGCGCCAGCCCTGACCAGAGCAGAAGGCGCGGCTGCCGGAGATCCTCGCGCACTCCGGCGACGTACCCGCCGGCGAGCGCGCACCAGACCGGGAGGACCATCAGCGCGTATCGGCTGGTCACGCAGAAGACGAGCGAGACCGCCAGGAGCGCCACGAGGTACGGCCCCAGCATCCCCACCGGGCGCCGGCGGAGGGCACAGGCCACGAGGCCGGCGAGGCCGGCCGCGGTGAGCAGACGGAAGGAGAGGAGAGGTGGCACCGGGAGGCGCTGCTCCGCCTGCCGCACCTCGGCGACATCGTGGGCGTCGGGCCCGGCGAGGAAGACCAGCGCCTTGGCGGAGACGAGTCGAAGCCAGGTGACGGGCTCGTCATGAACGAAGGCGGCGGTCCGCTCCACCCAGTACCGCTCGCACCCGAAGGGCGAGAGCTGCGGCCCGACCGCGGCGCGGGCGAAGCGGCGGTAGATGGCGTGGAACGGGTCCGGGCGGTCGGCGGATCGCTCCTGCTGCTCGACCAGCTTCACCAGCGCCGGGCTCTGGTACCCGATGCCGTTGCCCTCGGGGCGGTTGCAGATGTGCAGCATCTCGCCCACGCTCATCGTGGCCGCGAGCTGCTGGCCCACGGTGGCCCGGACCAGACCGAGGGGGATCACCAGCATCAGCAGCCCGAAGGCGAGAGCGACGCCGGCCGTCCGCAGCATCCGTCTCGGACCGCCGCTGCGGGTGGTCCACGCCAGCCAGAGCACTGCCGCGCCGAGGAGCGCCAGGTTCGACGGTCGCAGCGCCGAGGACAGTCCGAGCACCCCGCCGGCGATCCAGGCGTTCCTCGGCCTGTCCTGCGGCGACCCCACCACGAGCAGGGCCAGCGCCCCGAGGTTCGCCACGAGAATGAGGAGGTCCGGCTCGAGCGTCGCCTCGTAGAGGAGCAGCGGAGCCGCGAGCGCAGCGAGGGCGAGCGCAATCCACCCGCCGATCGACCCGAACAGCCTCCGCGCGATGAGGAACACCCCGAAGAGGCTCAGCGAGCCGAGGATGGACTGGAGAACCCGGACGGCTCCCGGGGACAGCGCGAGGTTGATCAGGAGGTAGAGCGGGCTGATGTCCCCGCCTTCCTCGGGCTGCAGCCGCCCCTGGACGAGCAGCCGCGCGAAGTCCGGGTACTTGGAGAACATCCACCGGGGAAGGAGCAGGAGCCCGAGCGCGAGGTGAGCGACCGAGACCGCGGCGACGATGACCAGGGGAGAGAGTCGAACGCGCGCCCGCGGGATGGAGACCTCCACGCGTCGCATCAAACCCTGACCGAGAGCCCTGTCAAACGACGCGCGGGAGGACGAACGACCCAGCGCGACGAGGTCGTCTCCGCGCGTTCTTCGCTACCTCCGCACACAGGCCGTCCCTATCCTTTCGAGCCTCCCGCCCGTCTCTCCGACATGAGCACGCACCCCTCCCTGCCCTCGACGTCCTCTTCCTCGGTCCGCCGCGGCCGGCGCGTCGGCGCCCTGGCCCTCGGCGGAGCCCTCCTCACCGGCTGCGCAGCTGGCCAGAAGGGCCACGCCTCGGTGAACGGCGTCGACCTCTACTACGAGGTCCACGGTCCGCTCGGGGGCTCCGGGACGCCGCTGGTGCTGCTCCACGGCGGCGGCTCGACCTTCGAGACGTCGTTCGCCGACGTCCTTCCCGCGCTGGCGAAGAGCCGCCGGGTCATCGTCTACGACCGCCAGGGACACGGCCGCACCGCCGACGTCGATCGCCCCTTCTCCTTCCGGCAATCCGCCGAGGACGCCGTCGGGCTACTCCGGACCCTCGGGGTGTCCCGCGCCGACTTCATGGGCTTCAGCAACGGCGGGCAGATCGCGATCCAGATCGCGGTCGCCCACCCCGACGTCGTCAGGAAGCTGGTGATCGAGTCGGCGATGTTCAGCCGCGACGGAGCCGACCCGGCGTTCTGGGAAGGCTTCGACCACGCGAAGCTCGAGGACATGCCCGCCGAGCTCCGCGACGCTTACCTGCAGGTCGCGCCCCGCCCTGCCGACCTGACGGCGATGTTCTGGAAGAGCGTGAACCAGATGAAGACCTTCCAGGGCTGGACCGCGGAGGAGATGCGCTCGATCCGCGCGCCCGCACTCGTCCTGCAGGGAGACCGGGACGTCGTTCGCCCCGAGCACGCGGTGGCGATGTACCGGCTCCTCCCGAACGCGCAGCTCGCGATCCTGCCGAACACCGATCACCGGGCGATCTGCCACCCCCCGGCGTGGCTGCCGACGCTGATCAGCACCTTCCTCGACGCGCCCTGAGCCGGGGCCGCCGCGCCGGGGGCGGCCTTCAGCGCACGTCCTTCTCGTACCGCCGGCAGGCCACCGGGACCGGACCGGCGGCCGTCTCCGCCGGGTAGTCGAGCGCCGCGGCGTCCGACCACCCCTGCCGCTCGTAGAACCGGCGAGCGCGCGCGTTTCCGACGGCCACCGCGAGCCAGGCCCGCGGATACCGTTCGGCGATGACCATCTCGCCGTGTCGGAGGAGCCTCGGGGCGAAGTCGCTCCCACGCGCGACGACTGCGACGTACAGCTGCTCGACCTCGTCGTCGTGCACCGTGACGAAGCCCAGGACCCTCCCGACGCCATTCGTCGCCACCGTGGTGGTCGGGATCCGTGGTGGCACCCGCTGCTGGAAATCGACCAGCCGCCGGTGGGCGTGGAGGGCCTCCGCCACGTGGCCGAAATGGCCGTCGATCCATCCGAGATGCCAGATCGCGGCGATGGCCTCGACGTCCCGGACGGAGGCTGCACGCAGGATTGTCCCGGAGGGCACGATGACGGACATCGGGGACGGACCCTATCAGCGGCCGCGCCCGGCAGATCGCCGGGTCTGCCGCGAGCGCGTGGCCGGCGGCTGCGCTCGGGCCTACGCTGGCTGAAGACGCGGCACCGGGCCCGAGCCTCCGTGTACCGACCGCGGGCGGGGAGAGTCTCCGGGGGGTTCCTGGATGCTGCGTGCACGCCTCTCCCTGCTCCTGCTCGCCGGCTGCGCCTCGCCGCTGCCCGACCTTCCCTCCGACGGAGGATCCGACGGGTCGCACCCGCTGGTGTGCTTCACCCCGTCCGATGGAGGTGCGCTCGACGTCCGTCCGCCGACGCCGGTGCCCGGGTGCGCGCTCGGACACCGGGACGGCGGAGTGCTGGATCTCGGCACGCTCGGCCTCGCGCTCCAGGGCGGCCTGCTCTCCATCCCGGACGTCCCGGCCGGCGTCGCGCTTCCCGTCGTCTTCGTCTTCCACGGGGCGGGCGGAACGGGGGCGGTGGCGAGGACCTACGGCCTCGAGGCCGCGGCGGACGGTGGGGCGATCTTCGTCTATCCCGACGCGGTGCACGGGACCTGGGACGTCGGCGGCGGATCGCAGGACGCGCGCCGGGTGGAGCTCATCCTTCGCCGCCTGTCGGAGACCCGCTGCATCGACCCGGACCGGGTCTTCCTCTCGGGCTTCAGCGCCGGCGCGGTGTTCACCCTCTTCGTCGGCTGCGACGTGCCAGCGCCGTTCCGGGCGATGGCGGTCATCGCCGGGAGCGCGCGGCGCTTCGACACCCGCTGCTGCACCGGCTCCATCTCCGCCCTCTTCATCCACGGCACCGCCGACGACACCATCCCGCCCCTCGAGGGCGAGCTGGCCCGGAACGCCACGCTGAACCGCGACGGGTGCTCGTCCACACCCGCGACGAGCAGCCCCGAGTGCCAGGCCTACCCCTGCCCTGCTCCCTGGGCGGTGGAGTTCTGCTCCTGGTCCGGCGGGCACGAGGTCCCCGACTGGGCCGGTGAGGAGATCTGGCGCTTCTTCGAGACCGTCCCCTGAGGCGTCAGCTCGCGTCGAGCGAGCGGATGACCCGGCAGGGGTTGCCCGCGGCCAGGACACCCTCGGGAACGTCCCGGCTGACGACGCTCCCGGCGCCGATGACCGAACGCGCGCCGATCCGCACCCCGGGCAGGATGAGCGCGCCTCCGCCCACCCAGACGTCGGAGCCAATCTCCACCGGCTTCCCGTACTCCCGGTTCCGCCGCAGCGTGGGGTCCATCGGGTGCAGCGGGGTGAGGATCTGCACCGCCGGCCCGAAGAGCGTGAAGTCGCCGATCCGGACCCGGCAGACGTCGAGCACGACGCAGTTGAAGTTGAAGAACACCCGTTCGCCGAGCTCGATGTTGCTTCCGTAGTCGCAGAAGAACGGCGGCTGCATCCACACGCTGTCCCCGCCCTTGCCGAGCAGCTCGAGGAGCAAGGCCCGGCGCCCCTCGAGATTCGCCTCGGGCGAGGCGTTCAGCGCCTGGCAGAGCTCCCGCGCGCGTGTCCGGGCGGCGACGAGCTCCGCGTCCATCGGGTCGTACAGCTCGCCGGCCAGCATCCTCTCGCGCTCGGAAGCCATCGCCGATTGGTATCAGCAACCGGCCCGGGCGTGACGGGGTCAGGACGCGGGCGGCGGGCCGAGGAAGTCGAGCGGGTCGACCGGGGCCCCGTCCTGGCGAACCTCGAAGTGCAGGTGGGGACCGCTGGTCTTCCCGGACTCGCCGACCGTGGCGATGACCTGGCCCTCGCGGATCTGCTGTCCGGTGCGAACGCGCAGGTCGCGGTTGTGGGCGTAGACGGTGACCAGGCCGTGCGCGTGCTCGATGATGACCAGCAGGCCGTACCCTTGCTGCGGCCCGGCGAAGAGGACCGAGCCCTCGGCCGCGGTCCGCACCGGCGTGCCTGCCGGCGCCGCCAGATCGATGCCGTCGTGCGGGGACCTCCCCTTCTTTCCGAAGCGCGCGTAGAGCACGCCCCGGAGCGGCCAGCCGAGCGGACCGGAGCTGCGGCGCACGCTCGCCACCGGCGCCTTCGCCGCCGGCGTGGCCGGTGGCACCGCCGCCAGGACGCTGGACTCGATCCGCCCGGGCCTTCCCCCGTCCCGTCCGGAAGGCGGCGGGGACGGCCGGGCGCCCGAGGTCTCGTCGGACGACGGCGGGGCCGCCGAGCGCTTCCCCGCGGCCTCGAAGGCAGCCGCGAGCTCCGGGGGGACCACCGACGGGGTGTCGCTCTCCTGCTCCCCACGCGCACGCTCGGCTTCGGCGCGAGGCGGACCCGGCGGGGCCGGGACCACGAGCACCTGCCCCACCGAGAGCGGCGTGGAGACCGAGAGCCCGTTCATCTCTGCCAGCGCCCCCGGCGTGATGCCGACGCTCCGGGCGATCCGGTACAGCGTCTCGCCGGCCGCCACCTTGTGCGTGCCCGGCGCGGGCGCAGGATCCGCCCGCACCACCGGGCGCTCCACGACCAGATCCGGCTCGGCGTGCGCGGGCGCGAGGACCACCCGCGGCCCATCGGGCGTCATCCGCCGAGGCGCGGGCAGGTCGTCGGTCCGGAGCGAGGTCCTCCGTCCGGGCCGCTCGCCGCTGACCGGCGTCCCGCACCCCAGCAGGGTCAGGAGCCCCAGACCCGCGAGCACACCGCTGGCGCGCCGCCGCGCGGCCGGCACCGCCAGGGTCCGGGTGGAAACCCGAGGAACCAGGGAACACGCCTCCAGCGGACAGGTGTACCCCGGAACCCGGGGCGCATCAGATTTTCGCCGACCCCGGGCGCTCGAAGCCATCCACCGGCCAGCGCACCAGCTCCTCCATGCGCTGCAAGTCGGTCAGGTCGAGCAGCACCGGGGTGACCGACACGAGCTGCTCGTCGAGCACCGCGTTGCAGTCGCTGCCGGGCAGGTCCTCGTGGGAGTACTCCGTCCCACCGATCCAGTAGTAGCGCCGCCCGCGTGGGTCGCGGTTCTCCACCACCTGGTTCCCGTAGCTGTGACGGCCGAGCCGGGTCACGGCCCAGCCCCGCGGCTCGGCCACTCCCGGCACGTTCACGTTGAGCAGGAGCCGCCGGGGGAGCGTCTGCGAGAGCGCGGCCCGGGTCAGCGAGCGAGCGAAGCGCGCCGCGTGGGTGAAGTCGAGCCCCCGGCCGCGGGCCACCAGGCTGAAGGCGATGGCCGGCACCCCGAGGAGCGTCGCCTCCATCGCCGCGGCCACGGTGCCGGAGTAGATGACGTCGTCCGCCATGTTCGGGCCGTGGTTGATGCCCGACAGCGCGAGCGCCGGCAGCTCGTCCTTCATCAGGTGGTGGATCGCGAGGTACGCGCAGTCGGTGGGCGTGCCGTCCACCGAGAACCAGCGCTCCTTCACCTTGCGGATCCGCAGCGGCCGGGTGAGCGAGATGGCGTGGGACGCAGCGCTCTGCTCGTGCTCCGGCGCCACCACCCAGACCTCACCGAGCGGCTCCACCGCCTCCACCAGGGCGGCGATGCCCGCCGACCCGATGCCGTCGTCGTTGAGGACCAGGAGACGGATGATCAGCTCCGGCGCCCGAAGGTGCTCCGCCCCGGGTAGCGCGCTGCCGTGCCCAGCGCCTCCTCGATGCGGAGCAGCTGGTTGTACTTGGCGACCCGATCGCTCCGGGAGAGCGACCCGGTCTTGATCTGCCCGCAGTCCAGGGCCACCGCCAGGTCGGCGATGGTGACGTCCTCGGTCTCCCCGGAGCGGTGGCTCATCACCGAGCGGTAGCCGGCGCGGTGGGCCATCCGGACCGCAGCGATGGTCTCGGTGAGCGTGCCGATCTGGTTCACCTTGATGAGGATGGCGTTGGCCACCCCGCCGTCGATGCCGCGGGCGAGCCGGTCCACGCTGGTGACGAAGACGTCGTCCCCCACCAGCTGCACCGAGCTCCCCAGCGCGCGGGTCATGGCCGCCCAGCCGTCCCAGTCGTCCTCGGCCATCCCGTCCTCGATGGAGACGATGGGGTACTTGCGGACGAGCTGCTCGTAGAAGCCCACCAGGCCGGCGGCGTCGTACGACTTGCCCTCGCCCTTCAGCGTGTAGCGCTTGCTCTTGCCGTCGAAGAACTCGCTGGCCGCGACGTCCAGAGCCAGGGCCACGTCCTTGCCCGGCGCGTAGCCTGCGGCGGAGATGGCCTCGGTCACCAGGACCAGCGCCTCCTCGTTGGTGGGCAGGTCGGGCGCGTAGCCGCCCTCGTCTCCGACGCCGGTGGCCAGCTTGCGGGACTTGAGGCCCTTCTTCAGCGCGTGGAACACCTCGGCGCCCGTCCGCAGCGCCTCGGCGAAGGTGGGCGCGCCGACCGGGACGATCATGAACTCCTGGAAGTCCACCCGGGTGTCGGCGTGCGCGCCGCCGTTGAGGATGTTCATCAGCGGCACCGGGAGGGTGCGGGCCTGCGCGCCGCCCACGTAGCGCCAGAGCGGAAGGCCGGTGGCGCTCGCCGCGGCGTGGGCGGTGGCCATCGACACGCCGAGGATGGCGTTGGCGCCGAGCTTGCCCTTGTTCGGGGTTCCGTCGAGCTCGAGCATCCGCGTGTCGACTGCGGTCTGGTCCAGCGCGTCCATGCCCACCACAGCCGGAGCGATGAGGTCCCGGACGTTGGCCACGGCCTTGCGAACGCCCTTGCCGCCGTAGCGCGCGGCCTCCCCGTCGCGCAGCTCGAGCGCCTCGTGGGCGCCGGTGGACGCTCCGGAGGGAACGGCAGCGCGGCCGGCGTCACCTCCGTCGAGCGTGACCTCGACCTCCACCGTGGGGTTCCCGCGGGAGTCGAGGATCTCCCGTGCGACGATGTCGATGATCTCCGTCATGGCCGGCGCCTTGTACGCACCCTCGGGGAGCGCGGGCAAGGACGGCGATGACCGGCGGCTCTAGTGGAGCCGGCGAAGGTCGATGACGACGACGCCGCGCTTCGGCTTCTCCTCGCGGCCGTCCTCGTCGCTCCGGCGCACGGGACGCTCGCGCTCATCGGGCGCCGGAAGGGGCAGCTCCACCGCCGGTCGCTCGCGCTCGTCGCGCTCCCGCCGATCCCGGCGGCTGACCTGGTCGATGACGAAGCTGTCGAGCATTCGGCGTCTCCACGAGGCCCAAGCGATGCGCTGGCCTTCGCCCGCATTGTAATGCCTGGGGCCCCCCCAGCAAGCGTCGCTCCCGGACACCTCCGGGCTACCGTCCTTCTGCTCGTTTCTTGAATGCTTCCAGGAGCTTGGGCAGCGACTGATCGACGAGCATGTTCACGATGGACCGCGGTACCAGGGGACCCACTCCCACCTCGATGGTGTACGTCGCGCGGGTCTTTCCGTCCGGCGTCGGCTCGAGCGTCCAGCTGCCGTGGTTGTCGCGCATCAGCTCGCCCTTGACGAAGGTCCAGCGAATCGCGCGAGGCCGTTCCTCCACGTGGTGGAGCGTGTAGCGGATGCGCTTCACGACGTCGGCGACGTAGTCCACGTCGACCGCGTTTCCCTTCCGGTCCTTGCTGCGGGCCTCCTTCACCTCGGGAAGGAACTCGGGGTAGCGGTCGTAGTCGACGATGACGTCGAAGAGCTTCTCCGGCGGGACGTCGATGACGATGCTCCGGGTGGCTCCAGCCATGGTCAGCGGCCTCCTGCCGAGCGGGCGAAGTACTCGGGCTTGCGGTCGAAGAGGTGCTGCGCCTGCACGTAGCGAATCGTCCCGCTCTTGCTCCGCATCACCACCGACCAGGTCTCGGCGCCGCCGCCGAAGAAGCGCACCCCGCGCAGGAAGTCGCTCGAGGTGACGCCGGTCGCGGCGAACATCACCTCGCCCTGGGCCAGCTCCTCCGCGGTGTAGATCCGGTCCAGGTCCTTGATGCCCATCCGGCGGGCCCGGACGATCTCGTCGTCGTTCCTGGGCTTCAGCCGCCCCTGCATGTCGCCGCCCACGGACTTCACCGCCGCCGCGGTGATGACGCCTTCCGGTGCCCCACCGGTGCCCATCAGCACGTCGACGCCGGTCTCGGGGAAGCAGGTGGCCACTCCACCGGCAACGTCCCCGTCCTCGATGAGGCGGATGCGGGCGCCCACCGAGCGCACTTCCTTGATCAGCGCCTCGTGACGGGGCCGGTCGAGGATGACCACCGTCAGGTCGTCCACCGAGCGGCCCAGGGCCTCGGCGATGGCGCGGAGGTTCTCGGTCGGGGAGCGGCGCAGGTCGATCCGGCCGCGGGCGCGAGGGCCGACGGCCAGCTTCTCCATGTACGTGTCCGGCGCGTTGAGGAGCTTGCCCCGCTCGGCCAGCGCCACCACCGCGATGGCGCCCGGACGTCCGTAGGCGCAGAGGTTGGTCCCCTCCAGCGGGTCGAGCGCGATGTCGATCCCCGGATCCTCCTGTCCCCACCGGCCGACCTTCTCGCCGATGAAGAGCATGGGCGCCTCGTCCCGCTCGCCTTCGCCGATGACCACGGTGCCCTGGATGTGGAGTGTGTCGAAGGCGTGGCGCATGGCGTCCACCGCCGCCTGGTCGGAGAGGTTCTTCTCCCCTCGCCCCATCAGCCGGGCCGCGGCGATGGCCGCGAGCTCGGTGACCCGCACCACTTCCAGCGCCAGGTTGCGATCCATGGACCTCTCCTCCCCGTGGTCGGCGGACCGTACTCCGGCCCGTCCGGGGAGGCGACGGTTCGATGGCGCCCCGGGTCAGGCGGTGGACGGCGACGGCGACGGCGACCGGAGCGCTGCCACCCAGTCCGGGAGCCGGGCCGGTCGACCACCCTTGCCGAGACAGGCGTGCACCGTGGTGCCGGTGCAGAGCACGACGCCGGGCGCTCCCTCCCGGGTGACCTCGTAGCGAAAGGTCAGTGTCACGCGGGTCACCTCGGGGACCTCGATCCCCACCAGAAGGATGTCCTCGTAGCGGGCGGGCGCCACGTACCGGCAGGTGGCCTCGATGACCGGGAGGCTGAGGCCCTCGGCCTCCATGTCGCGGTAGCTGCGCCCGTGGGCGAGGAGCAGCTCGCTCCGGGCGAGCTCGAAGTAGCGGAGGTAGTTGGCGTAGTACACGACGCCCATCTGATCCGTGTCGCCGTAGATGACCCGCACCCGCGCCTGGAACATCGTCTCCTCCTGTCGGAGACGGTAGGCGTCGGGCCACAGCGGGGACAAGCGCCACGAACACGGGCGCGCACGAGTAGACTCCGCGGACCTTCGATGACCCGCGCCCTCTCGCTCGCTCTCGTCCTCGTCGCCACCCCCGCCCTCGCCAAGCCACCCCGCCTGACACTCTTCATCGCGGTGGATGCGCTCGGGACCGACCTGCTCCTCCGCTCGCGGCCCCAGCTCAAGGCCGGGCTCGCCAATCTCATCGACCGGGGCGCGTTCTATCCGGACGTGCGCTACGAGCAGGCGCAGGTGGCCACCGCCCCGGGCCACAGCGTGCTCTCCACCGGCGCCTATCCCTGGCGAACGGGCGTGGTCGGCAACCGGGTGATGAACCGGTCGAGCGGCAAGGACGAGCCCGTCTTCTGGGATCCCACCCATCCGGTGCTCGATGCGCCGGCGGGCGTGGAGGACGTCTCCCCCGAGCCGATGCTCGCCGAGACGCTGGCCGACCACCTGAAGCTCTTCACCTCGGGACGAGGCAAGGCCATCGTCCTCTCGGGCAAGGCACGCGCGGCGATCTCGCTCGCCGGCCGGCTGGGGCAGGCGTTCTGGTTCAACGAGCAGGTGGGCCGCCTGGTGACCGGCACCGCGTACATGAAGGAGCTGCCGGCCTGGCTGCGCGCCTTCAACGACAAGCGGCTCCCGGACGCAGCGTTCAGCACCGACTGGAGCCTGGCGCTGCCCGTCACCCAGTACCTGGGCGACGACGACCGCCCGTTCGAGTCACCCCAGTACGGGATGGGCCGGACCTTCCCCCACTCGCTCAAGGGCGGCGCGACGTCGCCCGGCCCGCCGTCGTACGCGGCGTTCGCCTCGTCCCCGTTCGCCAACGATCTCCTGGTGCAGGCGGCGAAGGCGGCCATCACCGCGGAGGGCCTCGGCAAGGACGAGGTGCCGGACTTGCTCGCCGTCAGCTTCAGCGCGACCGACCTCGTGTACCACCAGTACGGCCCCTACTCCTGGGAGATGCAGGACGCGCTCATCCGCCTGGACAAGCAGATCGCCGACCTGCTCGCGGCGGCGGAGAAGGCCGCCGGCGGCCGGCAGAACCTCCTGGTGGTGGTCTCGTCGGATCACGGCGGCGCGGCGCTCCCCGAGGAGTGGATCGCGGCCGGGGTCAACGCGACGCGGGTGAAGCCGTCTGCGCTCCGGCAGGGGCTCGGCCAGGAGCTGCAGAACAAGTTCGGAGCCCCGCTGCTCGTGGGGATGGTGGACCGGGACGTGTTCCTGAACGGGAAGGCGATGGCGGAGAAGAAGCTCGACCCGGTCGCGGTGCGCCGGGCCGCGGCGGAGTGGCTCGGGCGGCAGCCCGGCGTCGCGCTCGCCGTGTCGCAGGACGATCTCGAGTCGGGACAGGAGCTGAGCGGATTTCTGCCCGCGCTCCGCCGCAGCCACTACCCCGGCAGGAGCGGCGACGTGACGTTCCTCCTCAAGCCGTACGCCATCTTCATGGAGGGCGACTCGGGGACGACGCACGGAGAGCCGTACGCCTACGACGACCAGATTCCCCTCGTCCTCTACGGCAAGAACGTGAAGCCCGGCCTGTACCGGATGCGGATACACGCGAGCGACGTCGCGCCCACCGCGGCAATGCTGATGGAGATGGGCGCGCCCGCCTCGGCGGAGGGCGAGCCCCGGGTCGAGTCGGTCGTGCAGGGGCGCTGACCCCGTCCAGCGCGGGAGACCCACATCGGTGGCGTGGCGTCTCCGCGGGCCCGGGCGCCCTTGGGTCCGCTAGGCTCGAAGTAGATGGCTTTCCGATCTGGCCTCCTCGTGGCCGCATCGCTGCTCGTCGGAGCTCGACCCGCCCCGGGAACGCTCTTTCGAGCCGCCGCGGAGGGGAACGAGCGGGCCGTGCGCGATGCGCTTCGCGGGGGCGCGAATCCCGACGAGAAGGTCGACAGCGGCCTCTCGCCGCTCATCATCTCCTCGTACGCCGGTCACGTCGGTTCGGTGAAGCTTCTCCTTGCTGCCCGAGCGAATCCCAACCTGGTCAACGACGATGGAGAGCCGCCCCTGATCACGGCTGCCGCGAACCGCGCCGCAGACCAGATCGTTCCCCTGTTGCTCGCGCGCGGTGCGAGGGTCGATCGATCGGACGTCCATGGGTGCACGCCTCTCAGCGCGAACGCGCAGATGGGGAACCAGGGAGCGGTGTTGGCCTTGCTTCGCGCAGGGGCCCGCGTCGATTCACTCGACACGGATGGCCAGACGCCGCTCGTCGTGGCGGCCCTGAATGGACATGTGGCGATCGTTCAGCTCCTGCTGGAGCACGGGGCGGCCATCGACCGTGTCACTCGCTTCGGCGGGACCGCGATGCACGCGGCAGCACTCAAGGGACATGTGGACGTCGTGAAGCTGCTCCTGTCGAGAGGCGCAAACCCCGCGATCGCGGCCGGCGAACAGGCCGTGACCCCACTGGGAATCGCTGCCGGAGCTGGCCACCCCGACGTTGTCCGGGCGCTCGTCGAGAAGGTTGGAGTGAGGACGACTGCGGCGAACGGCAAGAGCGCCATGGACCTGGCTGCTGAGTCCAACCGGGTGGGCGTCATCGACGCGCTTCTTCAGCTCAAGGCGAGCCCGGAGTACGGGCCTGTCTATCCTCCCTTGTTCTGGGCCGCCGCGAAGGGACGGGTCGAAGCGGCGAGGCACCTCCTGGAGGGGGGCGCGCTGGTGGACGGCCGCTCCCGCGACGGTGCGAGTGCGCTCCTGGTCGCCTCTTACGTCGGGAACTTCGAGCTGGTGAAGCTTCTGCTGGAGCGAGGCGCGGCACTCGAGCAGCGCAACCCCCAGGGTGGCACTGCGCTCCGGGCCGCTGCCGATGCGGGTCACATCGAGGTGGTTCGGTATCTCCTCGCCCGCGGTGCGAAGAAGAACACCGTCGACGCGTTCGGCAAGCGGCCAGTCGACTACGCCCGTGAGAATGGCCATCCGGAGGTGGCAGAGCTGGTCAAGCCCAGATTCTGGTTCTGGTGACCTCTACGGTTTCCCCGAGATCTGCCGCCGGAGGTCGTCGTCCTTCTGGCTTCCGGTCGTCGTCGGAGGGTCGGTGGACTTTCCGGTCGCCGGCTCATAGCAGCCTCCGGGGCCGGAGCCGCCCCCGCAGATGCGGGTGCTGGCGCAGCCGGTGACCGCGAGGAGCAACCCGAGGACGACGAACCGCATGAGACACCTCCCGCGGTCCGGGAACCGAGCACGAGTCGGGACGTCCGGGGACGGGATGCAGCGAGCGGCCGCCCCGACGCAGCTCAGCTCTCGACGATCTCCAGCGACAGGTCCATCGCCCGCGCCGAGTGGGTGAGCGCGCCCATCGACACGAAGTCCACGCCGATCTGCGCCAGCCGTGGAAGCCGCTCGAGCGTCACGTTCCCGGACACCTCGAGCTGAACGTTCCCCGCGGCGATGCGAACCGCCTGAGCCACGGTGGCGTCGTCCATGTTGTCGAGCAGGATGATGTCTGCGCCGCCGGCGATGGCGGCGGTGAGCTGCTCCAGCCGGGTGACCTCGATCTCGATCTTCACCAGCTGTGGCGCATGCGCCCGCGCCCGGCGGAGCGCCTCGCTCACGTCCCCGCCCACCGCGGCGATGTGGTTGTCCTTGATCAGCACGCCGTCGAAGAGCCCGAAGCGGTGATTGGACGCACCGCCCGCCCGCACCGCCTCCTTGGACAGCCTGCGCATCCCGGGGCTGGTCTTGCGCGTGTCGAGGATGCGCAGCTTCGAGCCCTTCACCGCGTCCGCGGCCTGCGCGGCGAGGGTGGCGATGCCGCACGTGCGCTGGAGGATGTTCAGCGCGGTCCGCTCACCGACCAGGAGCGTGCGCAGCGACGCCGTGACCGTGCCGATGACCGCCCGGCCGGCGACGCGCGCACCATCGGGCTCGGAGAAACGCACCTCGGCCGCGGGCTCCAGCCGGGTGAAGACCCGGGCGAAGGCGCGCGTCCCCGCGAGGACCAGCGGCTCCTTCGCCCAGACCTCCGCCCGCCCCCGCGCATCCTCGGGGACGAGGGCCTGGGTCGTGACGTCGCCCGCCGCGCCCAGGTCCTCCTCCAGCGCCAGGTCGATCAGACGGTCGACGAAGTCCATGCTGGAGGAGGCTCGGCGCCGTGGCTCAGCGGCGCGACTTCCGGACGCCGCGCCGGGCGACGCGCCGGGCCTTGCGCGCGCCACGCCTCGCCTGACGCACGCCCTTCCGCGCCGTGCGCCTCACCTTGCGAGCACCGCGCCGCGCCTTGCGTCCCGCCTTGCGAGCCGCGCGCCGCGCCTTGCCTCCGCCGGTCTTCTTCTTTCCCGCGGCCTTCTTTGCCGGTGCCTTCTTCTTCGCCGGGGCCTTCTTCGCGGGACTGGAGCGCCGCGGGCGCGGAGCAGCCGCGGCGGGCGCCGGAGCCGGGGCGGGCTCCGCGCCGCCACCCATGCCCATGCCCATGCCGCTGCTCTGCGGCGCGGGCGTGGAGGGCGCGCCACCCATGCCTCCGCCCAGTCCGCCCATCCCGTTCGACTCCATCTCTTCCGGTGTTCTCTCGGACATCGTTCCTCCAGTTCAGATCCGACTGAGGTTGTCCAGCAGCTTGGCCCTGCGGGCCTCGAGCTCGGCCACCCGGGCTCGGTCCTTCTCCACCACGTCGGCCGGAGCCCGCGCGACGAAGCTCGGATTGTCCAGCTTTCGCCTCAAGGCTGCCAGATCCGCCTCGACGCGCGCGATCTCTTTCCGCAAGCGTGCGCGCTCTTCGTCGAGATCCAACAGGCCCGCCAGCGGGACGTAGACACTGACCCCCTGTCCCACCCACGACGCGCTCGACGGAGGCGGCGCCCCCGTCGGCTGCACCGTCAGCTCGGACAGCCCCGCCAGCGGCTCCACGTAGCCGCGGTGCCGCTCCAGCGCGGCCCGGAGCGCTGCGTCGTCGCTCTGCACCACCGCCCGAATCCTCTGGAGTGGCGGCAGGTTGCTCTCGCCCCGGATGTTCCGGATGCCGTCGATGACCGCGATGACCGGCTCCATCTCCGCCTCGGCTGCGGGGTCCTCTCCCCCGGCCTCCGGGTACTGCGAGAGCATCAGGAATGCGTCTTCGGGGACTCCGGGGAGCCGGTGCCAGATCTCCTCGGTGATGAACGGGATGAACGGATGCAGCAGCCGGAGCACCCGGTCCAGCACGTGGATGAGCACTGCCCGCGTGGTGTCACCGCGCTCGGAGTCACCGCCCTGGAGCGCCGGCTTGGCCAGCTCGATGTACCAGTCGCAGAACGCGTGCCAGGTGAACTGGTAGAGCGCGGACGCGGCCTCGGCGAACTCGAAGCGGCCCAGCGCGTCGTTCGCCTCCCGGGTCACCCTCTCGGTGCGGGAGAGAATCCACCGGTCGGCGAGCGTGAGGTTCCGTTCCAGGAGCGGCCGGCCGCCGGGGTGGAAGTCGCCCAGGTACAAGAGGAGGAAGCGCGAGGCGTTCCACAGCTTGTTGGTGAAGGCCTTGTAGCCGTTGACCCGGTCGAGCGAGAGCTTGATGTCCCGGCCCTGCGCGGCAAGCGCGGCCAGCGTGTAACGCAGCGCGTCAGCGCCGAACGCCGGCATCCCTTGCGGGAACTTGTTGCGCAGGCTCGGGGGGAGCTCCGAGGCCTTCTGGCCGTGGATGACGTCGAGCGGGTCGACGACGTTCCCCTTCACCTTCGACATCTTCTCGCCCTTCTCGTCGCGCACCATCGCGTGCAGGTAGACGGTGCGGAAGGGAACGTCGCCCATGAAGTGGATGCCCAGCATCATCATGCGGGCCACCCAGAAGAAGAGGATGTCGTGCCCCGTCTCGAGGACCGAGGTCGGGTAGAAGGTCTTCAGCTCGGGCGTCCGCTCCGGCCAGCCCAGCGTGCTGAAGGGCCAGAGCCCCGAGCTGAACCAGGTGTCGAGCACGTCCGGGTCCTGGATGAGCACCGAGCCCTTGCAGCCCGGACACCGCTCGGGCCGCGTCCGCGCCACGATCGGAGTGCTCTTCTCGAGGTCGAGCGCGCCCGACGAGGTCCTCGGCGTGCACGCCTCGCAATACCAGGCGGGGATCTGGTGGCCCCACCAGAGCTGCCGGCTCACGCACCAGTCCTGGATGTTGCGCATCCAGTGGAAGTAGGTGGCGGTCCACGTCTCGGGGAGGATCTTCGTCCTCCCCTGCTCCACCGCCTCGATCGCCGGCCGCGCCAGCGGCTCGATCTTCACGAACCACTGCGGTGACAGCCGCGGCTCGACGATGGTGCCGCTGCGCTGGCACAGGCCGATGCTGAGCGTGTGCGGCTTCTCCGAGACCAGGAACCCGCGCGCCTCGAGGTCGGCCAGCACCTTCGTCCGCGCCTCGAACCGGTCGAGCCCCGCGTAGGGCCCGGCGGCCTCGTTGGTCCGCGCGGCCTCGTCGAGGATGGAGATCATCGGAAGCTTGTGCCGCAGCCCGGTCTGGTAGTCGTTGAAGTCGTGCGCCGGGGTGACCTTCACCACGCCGGTGCCGAACTCGGGGTCCACCAGCGTCGCGTCGGCGATGACCGGGATCTCCCGGTCGAGCAGCGGGAGGATCACCGTCTTTCCGATGAGGTCCCGGTAGCGCGTGTCGTCCGGGTGCACCGCCACCGCGGTGTCCCCGAGCATCGTCTCGGGCCGGGTGGTGGCCACGGTGAGGAAGCGGTCCTGCCCCGCTACCGGATACCGAATCTCCCAGATCGAGCCCTGGCGCTCCTCGTGGTCCACCTCGAGGTCGCTGAGCGCGGTGCGGCAGTCCGGGCACCAGTTGATGAGGCGGTTGGCGCGGTAGAGCAGCCCCTCCTCGTGGAGCCGGACGAACACCTCGAGCACCGCGGCGGAGCTGCCCGGGTCCATGGTGAAGCGCGAGCGGCTCCAGTCGAGGCTCGCCCCCAGGTGCTCGTGCTGCTCCTGGATGCGCGCCCCGTAGCGCTCCTTCCAGCTCCAGATGCGCCGCACGAACTCGTCGCGGCCGAGGTCGTGGCGGCTCTTCCCCTCGGTCCGCTTCACCTCGCGCTCCACCACCATCTGGGTGGCGATGCCGGCGTGGTCCACGCCCGGCTGCCAGAGCGTGTTGAACCCGCGCATCCGGTGCCAGCGGACGAGGATGTCCTCGAGGGTCGCGGTCAGCGCGTGCCCGATGTGCAGCGAGCCGGTGACGTTGGGAGGCGGCAGGATGATGCAGTACGGCGGCTTGCTCGACGTGCCTTCCGCCCGGAAGCAGCCGGCTTCTTCCCAGCGCCGGTACCAGCGCGCCTCCACCTCCGCAGGCTCGTAGGCCTTCGGAAGTCCCTCCTGATGGTCCTCGGACATACCCGTGTGGAGGGTTGTTTAGCCTTTTCCGTCCCGCTCGCGCATCGTCCGCTCGGCGATTTCACGCACGATCGTCTCCGCGAGCTGGGGGACCACTTCCCAGGCAATCTTCTCGATGACCTCACGCGAGGCCTTGCCCAGCGCCTCGCGGAGCTGAGCCTCGCCGCCATCCGCGGCGACGGCCGGGGCATCGCTCCCGAGGTCGAGCGACATCTCCTCCGCCGCAGCCGGCGGGGAGATCTGCTGCTCCACCTGGTAACCGCGGACCGGAGTGTTGGCCGGGGCCGAGAGGCCGAACGGGTCTCTCCCCCGTGCGCTGGCCGGCGTGGCCGGAGCGGCCGGGACCGGCGGCAGCGGCGCGGCACCCGGCGCCCGGGGGAATCCACCGGGGGTCATCGGGGCGGCGGGGCGGGCGAAGCCCGACTGGGTCACCAGCGGCATGCCTGCCGGGCGGACCATGCCCGGCACCGTGCCACCGCCGAGCTGCTGGGGCGGACGGGGGAGGCCTGCCGGAGCGGCGGGACGGGACGGAGCCATGCCCGGCTGGGTGACCGGACGGGCCATCGGCTGCGGCGCCGGCCGGGGGATGCCGGACATCGGGGTCGGCGCGGGAGCCGCCGGTCGCGGAATGCCGGCCGGGCCGGGCATCGGCTGCGGGACGCCGGCGGTGGGCCGCGGCGCAGCGACCGGAGAGAACGCACCGGTGGGGGCCGGACGCGGAGCGGGCGAGGCCATGGGCTGGCTCGGTCGCGGCACCGCGGGCTGCGAGGGCTGCGACGCCGCGGCGGCGGCCATCGCCGGGCGGGCCGGCATCATCGGCTGAACCGCCGGCAGCCCGAGCAGGGCGCGCACCCGGTCGAGGAGCGCCTGGCTCTCGAACGGCTTGGTGATGTGCGCGTCGGCGCGCGCCGCGCGGGCCCGGGCCTCGTCGAAGGGCTCGAAGTTTCCGGCGAGCAGGAGCACCGGCGTCCCGGCGGTGGCCGGGTCGCTCTTCAGCGTCTCGCAGACCTCGTAGCCGCTCCGGCCGGGCATCAGCACGTCGGCGATGACCAGGTCCGGGCGCATCTCCCGCGCGCGGGCAATGGCGTCGATGCCGTTGTCCACCGCGGTGATCTGGAAATCTTCGAGCGCGAGCACCATCCCGATGACCTTGCGGATGGTGAGCGAGTCATCGGCGACGAGCAGGGTCTTCGGCATGTGTGGAGACCTCACGCATCTGAAGGGCCGTGCCTCGGCGCTGTCAAGTTCGAGGCACCCAGGAGGCGGGTGACATCCGGCGCGAGCACCACGCGTCCGTCCGCCGTCCACCAGCGTCCGGGCTCGCCCGCGGACGCGAGCCGGTGCTCGATGCCCTGCACGCGCGAGGCACACACCGCAGCCTGGATGCCGGCGAGCTCCAGCAACACCACCTGCGGCTCGATCGCCGGCGCCTCTCCGAGGAAGGCGGGGAGCGCGTACACCGGCCACAGCGTCCCGGCGTGCGCCAGCAACCCGGCGATGACCCCACCCGGCACCGGGAACGGGCAGAAGGCCGCCAGCACCGGGGAGATCTGCAGCACGTGGGGCAGTGGGACGCCGAAGAGCATTCCCCCGGACTCGAAGAGCAGCGCCGGCCCTGGCGGACCCTCCAGCCAGGTGACGACCCGCGGCGGTGGCGAGGGCAGCATGCAGCTCTGCCCCAGCGCCTCGGCGCGCAGCTCGAGGTAGAGCCGGCCCTGGTGCTGCAGCGCGCCCCGCACGACGATGCCGATCCGCTGCGCCAGGTCACGGGTGAGCTGGAAGTGGGGTGCCCCGGCGACGTCCGCCACTTCCGCACCTTCACGTACGCGCACCGCCATCGTGGGACTCGTGTCGAGCAGCACGGCGAGCCCCGGGCGTCGCTCCGGTGCGCCACCCATGAGCGCGGAGAGGTCCTCGAGCGGGAAGACGCCTCGCACCGTGGCCCGCTCGGCGTCGGGCGGAGTCACCTCGAGGACACGAGACGCCTCGAGGGCGTAGCGGGCCGGCCCGGCCTCGAACAGCAGCGCGAGTCTCCGACCTCCGTCTTGTGTGTGCGCAGCCATCCCTGGAACCGTTCCGAGGCTATCGCGACCCGTCGAAATCCTGTCATGCTCGGTGGAAGCGGGCGCGAAGACCGATGGCGACGATTCTCCTGGTGGACGACGAGAAGGTCGCCCGTACGGTGTACGGCGACTACCTGACCGAGGCGGGTCACACGGTGACCTGCGTCGGCTCGGTTGCCGAGGCGCGCGCGGCGCTGGCGCTCCCCCCCGGGGGCCCGGGGGTCACCGATCTCCTCCTCCCCCCCCGCCCCGGGGAGGGCGTCC
>Ga0081540_1001297_pt1 | contig 21830 bp, 18 predicted proteins | sample TabmetS2T1R1_FD_71024 | JGI IMG/M metagenome (GOLD analysis project Ga0081540, IMG submission 71024) | Tabebuia heterophylla rhizosphere microbial communities from the University of Puerto Rico - S2T1R1 | ecosystem: Host-associated > Plants > Roots > Rhizosphere ... | reverse complement strand
GCCTCCTACAACGGCCTGCAGGGTGGGGCGGTGAAGGAGGCCGGCCGGCAGGCGGGCTTCGAGGTGAAGCGCATCGTCAACGAGCCGACCGCGGCGGCGCTGGCCTACGGCTTCAACCGGGGGCTGGACCAGAACGTCCTGGTCTACGACCTGGGCGGTGGGACGTTCGACGTCTCGGTGCTGCAGATCACCGGCAACGTCTTCGAGGTGCTCGCCACCGGCGGTGACACGTTCCTCGGCGGCGTGGACTTCGACAACCGGATCATCGACTACGTGCTGGAGTCGTTCCAGCAGCAGACCCGGGTGGATCTGAGCCAGAGCCCGATCGCCATGCAGCGGATCAAGAACGCTGCGGAGGCGGCGAAGATCGACCTGACGCTCATCCCCAACGTGGTGATCGAGCTGCCGTACATCGAGGAGCGGAAGGGCAAACCGCTGGACCTGCGCATCCCGCTGTCGCGCGAGCAGCTGAACGCGCTGACCCGGGACCTGGTGGATCGGACCTTCGACCTCTGCGACCGGGTGCTGACCGACAAGGGCATCTCCAAGTCGAGCATCGACGAGATCATCCTGGTGGGCGGCCAGTCGCGGATGCCGCTGGTCCAGCAGGAGATCACCCGGCACTTCGGCAAGCCGCCGCGCAAGGGCGTGCATCCTGACGAGTCGGTCGCGTTGGGGGCGGCGCTGCTGGCCGAGTCGCTGGGCAACATCGACGCGGTGACGCTGCTGGATGCGCTCTCGATGCCCATCGGGTTCGCGATGGCGAACGGGAAGTTCCGGAAGATCATCGACAAGAACTCGGTCATTCCGCTGACCACGAGCTTCCGGCTGCCGGGTCCCAAGGAGGACAGCCCGATCATCGAGCTCGACATCTTCCAGGGCGACTCGGAGTTCATCGTGGACAACGAGTACCTGGGGACGGTGAAGGTACCGGCCTCGGCGGCGGGGCGGCGCATCGACTTCCGGCTGAACGAGGAGTGCCTGCTGGAGGTGGTGGTGGAGCTGCCCACCGGTCCCCGGCACGTGGCGCTGGCCACCCGGGACACGCCGGACACGCTGAAGCGGCTGCTGGCGGAGGAGAAGGCGGCGCGCGCGCGGGCACAACCCGTGGGTGCGACGGTTCAGACCGACAGCGGGCTGTTCCGCAGCATCAGGCGCATCCTCGGCCGGGACTGAGCCTCGAGCTTGGCGCGCCGCGCGGCGCTTCTGACCTCAGGTCGTCGGGCGATGAGGTAAGCAGCCCCGATGCCGCTCTTTCCCTCCCGTGACTGGGCCGAGGCAGCGATGGCCCTGGTGAACGCCGATCCAGAGACGATCGCGGCGGGCCGTGGCTGGCGCGGAGATTTCGGGCTGGTGATCGAGGCCGAGGCGGGGAAGCTCGACGCTCACTTCGTGGCCTGGGTTCGCCCGGAGGCGGGGCGGGTGGCCGAGCTGCGCGTCCTGCCGGACCCGGACGACCTCGACGAGTTCGAGCCGGCGTACCGCATCCGCGCGCCGTACTCGGTGTGGAAGGGCCTGCTCCTCGGGAGCGTGGACCCGGTGGAGGCCATCCTGAAGCGAAGGCTCCGGGTGGACGGCGATGTGCAGCCCATCCTGGAGCGGATGCGCTACAAGGACATCGCGGCCCGGGTGCTGGCGCGGCTGGAGACCCGGTTCATCGACGAGTGAGGATCATGGCCGGGAAGCGAACGAGCCTTCGCGCACAGGTGCTGGGGATCTCCCAGAAGGCCTTCGAGCGGCTGATGGCCGACGAGCAGCGAGCGCAATGGGTGGCCCAGGCGGTGGGGCGAGTGCAGCGGGGGAAGAAGGCGCTCGATCGCGGTCAGGAGGAGCTGATGCGCGCGCTCCAGCTGGCGGTGAGGAGCGACTTCGGAAAGGTGAGCAAGCAGCTCTCATCGCTGAAGCGGCGGGCGCGCGAGCTCGAGGACCGGGTGGACCGCCTGCGGAAGCGGTGATTTCGGCGGCAGTGTGGTGATTCTCCCGCCGTCGTCGCCAGAGCGACAGGGGGTGCGCGAATGAATCCCACTCAGGCGCCGGCCGCGATGGAACGGAGCCGGCACCCGGACCTGGCTCCGCAACCTGACGACGACAGGTCCAGTCACGCGCTTCGCCAGGCGATCGGGTACCTCGGCGTGACGCTGCCGATCTTCCTCTGGATCCTCGCCCGCGCGAGATCGGTCGGAGGCTTTCCTGGGTGGGAGCCGCTGGACTCGATCAGCCAGTACTACCACTCGGGTGCGGTCGCGCTCCTCACGGGATCGCTGGCCCTGCTCGCGATGTTCCTCTTCATCTACAGAGGGTTCGACAACCCGGAGGGATTGCTGGACCGGCGTCTGGCGAAGATCGCGGGGCTCGCTGCGCTTGGCGTCAGCTTCTTCCCCACGAGAGCCCACGCCCCGTTCATCGGCCCGGACTGGTGGTTGGACTGGATGATGAAGGCCCATTACGCCTCGGCGGTCGTGCTGTTTCTCTCGTTCATCGTCTACTCGCTGGTCCTCTTTCCGAAGAGCAGCGCGGGCGAGGCCAAGGATCCGGACAAGACACGGCGCAATCGCATCTATCGGCTCTGTGGATGGGGAATGGTTGTCTGTGTGATCGCGGCCGGGATCATCGGCGCACAGGACGGACCGATCGTCGTACCGGAAGCCATCGCCCTGGCCCTCTTCGGCTGGTCCTGGCTGACGAAGGGGCGCGTCGTGTACACCTGGAAGCGGTGGGAGGAGAGGGCTCGTTCGAGATGGACAGCCCGTCCGGCCCGCCCCGCATTCTGACCTGAGACATGCGAGGCCGAGGACGGAGTGAGGCGGCCTCCGGTGATTGACAGGCAGGGCCACGTCCTCTACGTATGCCGCCCTCGTCGTTCGGGGCGTATAGCTCAGCGGTAGAGCACTGCCTTCACACGGCAGGGGTCGCAGGTTCAAACCCTGCTGCGCCCATGGGATTTTCGGAGTGCTCCGTCGAGCGCTCCAGCCAAGGGACTACGGTCGATTCGTCACGGGTGATCCGCTCGATCCGGGTAGCCCCGTGGACGGAAGCTACCCGAGATTGGAGCGCCCTCCACGGGGACGACTGGGGCTGGTGCGGGGGCTCTTGAGGCCCCTGGTCAAGTCCCGGGACGCGCAGAGGGGGGCCTCGCGAACATCGGGGCCGTTGCATGCTGCACAGCCGTTCGAGGGTCCCTGAACCGATGACCGCGATGCGGTGCATGAGTGCCGGATCGATGCCGGTGGCTCGTGCGATCTCCAGATAGACGTCTCCAAGCGCGTCGAGCGCGATGGTCAATCCGTCGCCACGGCGGGCGCGAGGAGCAGCACGCTCCATCCCCGAAACGAAAGCCAGATCAGGAGCCCGAGGGCGACGAGGATTCCGAGAAGGCCCATTTGCATCAAACCTGCTGCAAGGGGGCTACTGTGCGATCGGTCCAAGGAAGAGCAACGGGTGCCTTCGGGAAAGGGGCGTCTGGAGTCCGCGCGCTGACGCAGGCAGGGGGCCTGCCCCAAGCTTCGGCTGGCGCCGGCTGGTTCGGGGCGATAATCGCGGGGCGGAGGAACGTCGATGGCCCGGTTGCTCTCCGTCAACGTCGGCTTGCCACGCGACATCGAATGGCGCGGAAGGACCGTTCATACCGGGATCTGGAAGGACTCGGTCGCGGGCCGTCGCCGGGTCGGACGGCTCAACGTCGACGGTGATGGCCAGGGAGATCTCGGCGGCCACGGCGGCGAGCAGCGAGCGGTCTTCGTCTACCAGATCGAGTCGTACCGCCACTGGGAACAGCAGTTGGGGCGCCGCGACTTCGTGCACGGCCAGTTCGGTGAGAACTTCACCATCGAGGGATTGCCCGACGACGAGGTCTGCATCGGCGACCGCTTCCGGATCGGGACGGCACTGTTCGAGGTGACGCAACCACGGACCACCTGCTTCCGGGTGGGGATCCGGCTGGACGAGCCCCGGATGGCCGCGCTCCTGACCGGCAGCGGACGGCCCGGCTTCTACTTCCGTGTCCTCGAGGAGGGAGAGGTCGGCGCGGGCGATCCGATCGAGCCGATCGCTCGAGGGCCCGAGCGGATGACCGTCGCCGAGGTCAACGCGCTTCTCTACTCCTCCCGTCACCCTCGGGAGCAGCTCGAGCGGGTGCTGCGAATCCCCGCGCTTTCCCCGGGCTGGCGGTGGTCATTCGATGCGTTGCTCCGGGAGCAGATCGCCCACCCCGGCGGAACGGGCAATGCGGGTCTCATCCCCGCGTCCGCCGCGCAGACCGCGAGGCCCGGGTTCCGGCCACTGCGCGTCTCGCGCATCGATCGCGAGTCCGTCGACGTCATCTCCCTGACGCTGGAGCCGACCGACGGAAGACGCCTCACGACTCCGCTCCCCGGACAGTTCCTGGTGTTGCGGCTGCGTCCGGATCCGGGGGGCCCGCCGCTGCTCCGAAGCTATTCCCTCTCCGGGCCTCCTTCGGACGAGCGGTACCGGGTGAGCGTGAAGCTCGAGCCGAACGGCGCCGGAGGGACCTTCCTCGCCAGCCACGTCCGAGCAGGCGACGTCCTGGAGGTCAGCGAGCCGCGCGGCAGCTTCGTCCTGCAGCCCGGCAGTGGCCCGGTCGTGCTCCTGAGCGGGGGCATCGGCGCAACACCGGTCATGGCGATGCTCCACGCGCTCGCAGCGAGCGCGTCACCTCGGGAGATCTGGTGGCTGCACGCCGCCCGCAACCGGAGCTCGCAATCCTTCGCCAGCGAGGCGCGGCAGCTCATCGAGGAGCTGGGGCACGCGCGAGGTCACGTCTGGTACAGCCGGCCGGAGTCTGGTGACCGTGAGGGCAGGGACTACGACGCGAGCGGCCATCTCGACGCGAAGGCGCTCGAGCAGCTGGGGGTGCCGCGAGATGGTGATTTCTACCTCTGTGGGCCCTCGAGCTTTCTCGCCGACCTGAGGGCGGGCCTGGCCGCATGGGGCGTTCCGCTCGACCGGATTCATTCCGAGATCTTCTCCGGTGGTCCCTCGCTGACTCCGGGGGTGATCGGCGCTCGAGCGCGAGCGCCGCATCCGGCCGAGCCGCCCGGAACGGGATCTCTCGTCACCTTCGCCCGGAGCGGACTCACCGTCCGGTGGCGCCCCTCGCAGGACCGAAGTCTCCTCGAGCTCGCCGAAGCCTGCGACGTGCCCGTGCGCTGGTCGTGCCGGACGGGGGTCTGTCACAACTGCGAGAGCGGACTGATCTCCGGCTCGGTCGGCTATGAACCCGATCCGCTCGATCCTCCGGCGGAGGGAAACGTCCTGATCTGCTGCTCTCGGCCGCAGGGCGACGTGGTCGTCGATCTCTGACCGCGCCCGTCCCTGCGGCACCCTCGACGCTCAGGACGAGGAGAGCCGATCAGCGGCTTCCTGCCGCCGCCCCGCGCGCCTGGCGATCCGGCCGATCGTCAGGACGAGCGTGCCGACTGCAACCAGGGACCAGAAAACAGCAAAAGAAACCATCGCGCCGCTCATGCTCGTACCTCCCCCGAAGGCCCGCCGCGCTCGTGTCATGAATTCATGACCGGGTGACGTCGGATGGGCGCAGTAATCGCGACGTTTCGAGGAAAATCCAGAAAAATGGCCGGCGGAGATCGGGCTCCGCTACAGGTGGAACCGAGGCGCTCGACCGTCGCGCATTGCGGCAAGGCGCGCGCATCGAGATCGTTGATAGGTACCGCGTACACGGGGCCGACCGTTGCTCTCGCTCTCCTTCCGCATCAAGGTGGCGCCGAGGAGGGACGGAACATGGCCTGGAAGCAGCAGAGAGGGTCCTCCCGAGGCGGTTCCCCGGCAGCCACGCACGCCGGCTTGTGGCTCCCGCTGATGCTTGCCACGGCTGCGCTGGGGGCGCCGCGCGCGCCTGCCGTCCCGTCCCTCGATACCGCGAAGGTCGTCGATCTCAGCCATGCCTTCGATGACAAGACGCTCTACTGGCCGACGTCGCCCTCGACCTTCGAGCTGAAGAAGCTCGCCTTCGGCGAGACCCCGGGCGGCTGGTTCTACGCCGCCAACACGCTCTGCATGCCCGAGCACGGTGGGACGCACCTCGACGCGCCGATCCACTTCGCCAAGGACGGGAAGACGATGGATCAGATTCCGCTGCGGCAGCTGATCGCGCCGGCGGTCGTGATCGACGTCAGTGTCAAGGCCACGGCAGATCCGGACTACCGATTGGCGCTCGACGACGTGCGCAGCTGGGAGAAGCGGCACGGAAACATTCCCTCGGGGGCGATCGTGCTCTTGCGAACCGGGTGGGGGAAGCGCTGGCCCGACAGGAAGCAGTACCTGGGCGACGACACGCCCGGGGATGCCTCGAAGTTGCGCTTCCCGAGCTTCGGAAAGGAAGCAGCCGAGTACCTGGTGGCTCAGCGACACGTCGGAGCGCTCGGCCTCGACACCGCGTCGATCGACTACGGGGCGTCCAAGGACTTCATCGTCCATCGGATCGCTGCTGCAGCCGGAGTCCCCGGACTGGAGAACCTGGCCAACCTCGATCAGGTGCCGGTCGTCGGCGCGTGGGTGATCGCCCTGCCGATGAAGATCGGCGGTGGCTCGGGCGGACCCTTGCGCGTCGTCGCGCTCATCCCGCCAGCGACGACGCCGTGAGGTGAGGAGGTCCCTCGTCCGTTGCCTGAGCCGTCAGCTGGTTGGACAGTGAAGGGCCTCCATCGCCCGGTCGAGGCCATCCATGAACTCACGGCCATTGCTCAGCTCCCCCTGCCACGTGGTCTTCTCCGCGGCGGTCGCCGTCGGGGAGGCGAGCTGATCGAGCAGGCGGACCTCGTGCTCGGCCAGGACGGCCTCGGCCTCGCGAAGGTCGTCGCAGCTCGCGCCCGTGGAAGGGGCACTCGGCCCCGCCGCCTCCGCCGTCAGCCCTTCCGACCCATGCCTGTCGGGAACCCGGGACGAGGATGACCAGGATTCGGCAGGCAGAAGGCCAAGCAGCAGGAGAAGCAGGTACTTCGGATTCATCGAGGTCTCTTCCATGCACTCTCCGGGCCGGCGAGGTGACCCCTGGTGGAGCGCGTAAGTCCTCGAAGAATCTCCGGGCGTTGGCCTGCTCCGGGTGTGGGGGCGATCACCAGACCTGGTCGGAGCGGAGGAGGTGTCGGCACATCGTCAGGTGACAGAAAGTGTGGCGAGGCTGGGTCCAGCGGACCTCGGGTCGCCGAGCTCCGGGCCAGCAGCCCGCATCCTCGTCGGCGCCCGCGCTGGACCGCCCGGCGGGCGATGGCCTCGGGCGGCGACGGTGGCTCATGTTCGCCCGGTTCGCGAGAGCCATGGAGGGCGCGGAGATCCGGGCGACCGGAGCGTGTCCTTTCGCGAGCTTGTGCGCGCCGTCACCTTCTCCCAGGAGCGTCGCCGGTGCTCGGCTTGACAAGAAATTGTTTGAGGTTTATTTCGCGCGCCCTTCCGTGAGGTCCGTCGTGAGAACGCAATTCTTGATCGACTGCAGCTTCGAGGCGCCCAGCGCGTCCGGGCATGCATCCGGTCGCGTCCTCCGCGTGCATCTCCGACTTCCGGGAGAGCCACTCTCAGACCTGAGGGTCTGAGATTCGCTGCTCCCGGAGGCCGGGTTCTCGCGAGGGAATCCGGCCTTCGAGCTTCCAGAGACATGGCGGTGCGCCCCAGCGGCGCCGCGGTGCACCCGGGAAGCGCCTGCGTTCCACAGCGCAGGTGTTCTCCACCCGGGATCGCACCTCCGGTTTGCCGCACATCGGGCTCCGCTCGGCGAAGGGAACGGCCGCTGACGGTTCTCACACGCTCAGGGCGAGCACTGGACTGTAGATCCAAGCCAAGCAAGGGGTTCGACTCCCCCCATCGACGTTGGTCACGTCACCGAGGTGCCGGCGCGAGCCGGTATTCAGCTCCGGCCGCACGAGGCGACCGGCCCGCAACGAACGCCGCGCACCGGTCATCCCCGGACGCCGTCGCCGCAGCTCGAGCGACGTCCATCCCACGGACCGCCGGGACGCCGCGCCGTGACCGCGCCGGCGTCACCGTGCGGAGGGGGACGGAGGGGACGCCGGTGAGCGTCCGGCGCCTCACATTTTTCTTTTCTGATTGTCGTAGCAGCACCCGAGAAGGGAGGTCGTCAGTCATGCGAATCGATGTTGCCCTCAACGAGCGAGCCCTGGTCCTCGTGGACCAGCTCCCCGTCCGGTACCTGGGTCCGGGTCGTCACCGGATTTGGGCCGCGCCGTGGCGGGCGGTCGAGGTGCGCCGGTACGACACCGAGCGCCTCCTGGCGGAGCTTCGCCCGGAGGAGCTGGCCCTGGTGCCCGAGCGCAACCTTGCGCGTCTCGCCCTGACTCCGGATCAGCGGGCGGTCGTGTACCTCCGCGGGCGTCCGGTTCGCTGGCTCCCGGCCGGGACCTCCCTGGTCTGGACCGTGGACCCCGGGGTGACCCTCGAGGTGCTGGACGTGTCGGCCGTCGAGGCCGCGCCGCTCCGCGACGAGGTCAAGGCGCTCGTTCCGGCCACCGACTACGTCGAGGCCACCGCAGCCGAGGGGACCGCCGTCCTCCGGTACGTCGATGGCGCGCTCGAGGCCGTGCTCGGCCCCGGGCGTCACGCGGCGTGGACCGTGCGCCGGAAGGTCCAGCTCTCGGTGATCGACACTCGCGAGAAGCAGCTCGCGGTGAACGGGCAGGAGGTCATGACCCGCGACCGCGTGTCGCTGCGTCTGAACCTCGTCGCGGCCTGGCGGGTGGCGGACGTGCGCCGCCTGGCCACCGTGGCTCGGGCACCGGACGAGGTGCTCTACGTGGCGGTGCAGCTCGCCGCCCGAGAGGCCGTGTCGACTCGCACCCTGGACGAGCTGCTCGCAGCGCGGGAGCAGCTCGGCCTGCAGCTGGTGCCCACCGTGCGCGAGCGTGCGCAGACCGTGGGCCTCGAGCTGCTCGACCTGGGCGTCAAGGACCTCGTGCTTCCGGGGGAGATGAAGGCCCTGCTCAACCGGGTGATCGAGGCTCAGAAGGAGGCCGAGGCCAACGTCATCCTCCGCCGTGAGGAGACCGCGGCCACCCGGTCGATGGCCCAGACCGCGAAGGTCCTCGCCGAGAACCCGCTGCTCGTCCGCCTCAAGGAGCTCGAGGCGTACAAGGAGCTCGCGGCGAAGGTCGGCCAGGTGCACGTCGTGCTCGGCGACGGCGCCCTGCCTCAGCTGCAGCTGAAGTCGTGAAGAGAGGGCCCGCCCGGAAACGGCCGGGCGGGCCCTTTGGGGGGATGAGCCGATCCTGCCCGCGACGACGCGTCAGGGCCGAACGTCTCTTCGCCGGATGACGGGTGGAGGAGCTCGAATGACTGGAGTCCTTCTCGCGGGTGCGTTGTTGCTGGCCACGCTCTCGGCATCCCCCTCTCAGCCGGCGAGCTGTGCGCGGAATGACCTGCTCTCCATCCAGGGGAAGTGGAAGACGCTCCAGAGCGAGCACTGGGGGAAAGGGCTCCCGAAGAACGACGTCCAGCAGGTCGGCGAGCGAGTCGAACGCCTCGGGCGGCTCTTTCGCGCCGCCTACCCCGAGCCGAAGGGCATGCAGGCCGAGGCGTCCTGGGACTTCCGCGGGTCCGCACGGCCGTACCCGTACGCCTTCACCACGCTCTACAAGGCCTGGTACTGCAACACCAACGTCGACAAGTTGATGCTCGGCGACGAGACGGGGACCTGGGCCTACGCCTTCGTGAATCACCTGAACTGGTTCGCCAGTCTCCAGAAGGACTTCCAGGTCGAGGGTCGGCCCGTGTTCCTCCTCACCCCGCGCGCGGGAGAGCTGAAGGGCCGGACGGCGTATGCAGGCATCCACAACGAGAGATCCAACACGGGTGAGAAGTTCTCTCGCGCCGTCCTGGTCAGCCGCCCGGGGCGGTCCCCCATCAGGCCGGTGACGCGGCGGGCCTTCCTCGAGGCCTTCCTCGCCCATGCCGAGGCGCGGGAACGGAACGCTCTCGCTTCGTACGACGGCGTGGCCCTCGATCCCGCCCGCAAGGCCGAGAAGCAGCGCCGGCTGCAGGCGTCCTACGAGCACGATCTCCAGCCGGTCCGTGACAGGCTGAAGGCGCTCTCGGCGCAGGAAGGCAGCGAACCGGCCATTCTCGGACCGGGCGGGGTCGCGAGCACCGACTTCGCCAGCGAGCAGAAGGGCGGCCGGGCTCTGGTGTTCCTCGACCGGCAGTACTTCGATCCGCGGCTGCGTCCCGACGTGCCTCAGTTCGTCGTCGTGTACTGGAGGTGGGACAACAATGTGCCGGCCCAGAACTTCAGGGCCGAGTTCGAGCGGAACATCGACCTCGACGCCATCGCCGCTCTTCTCGATCGGTGACTCCTCCGCGCCCACCGGCCGAGGACGCGGTCGGGTCAGACCCCACGGAGGGGAGAGCGACGTTTGAGGAGCCTCTTCGCCTCCGGTACGCTGTTCTGGTGGCGGAGGTCACGGAGCTCCTGCGAGCGTGGAACGAGGGCGACCCGCGCGCGAAGGAGAAGCTCCTGCCGCTGGTGTATCGCGAATTGCGGCGGCGGGCAGCGGCCTACCTGCGCGGTGAGCGGGGTGGGCACACGCTGGTGGCCACCGCGCTCGTCCACGAGGCCTATCTCCGGCTGGTCGATCAGCGCGCGGCGTACGTCAACCGCGCCCAGTTCTTCGCCATCGCCGCGACGATGATGCGCCGCGTTCTGGCGGATCACGCGCGGGCGCGCGCCGCGGCCAAGCGCCCGCCGCCCGAGCTTCGCATCGCGCTCGAGGATGCACCGCTGGCGACGCCCGATCCGTCGTCCGAGGTGGACCTGCTCGCGCTGGACGCCGCGCTCGACGAGCTCGCAGCGCGCGATCCCCGTCAGGCCCGGCTGGTGGAGCTGCGTTACTTCGGCGGCCTCACCTCCGAGGAGACGGCGGAGGCGCTCGGGGTGTCGCTGGCGACCGCGAAGCGCGAGTGGACCTCGGCCCGTGCCTGGCTCTACGCCTACCTCACGCGACCCGTCTGAGCCGCGCGTTGATCCCTTCCGCGGACCGAGCCAACGTTCGGGCGTGGCCGAGGCGGAGCGCTGGCAGCAGGTCAAGGGCGTGTTCGACGCGGCGCTGGAGCGACCGCTCGTCGACCGGGCTGCGTTCGTCAGCGAGGCGTGCTCGGGCGACGCCATCCTCGAGCAGGAAGTGCAGGTTCTGCTCCGTGCGCACGAGCAGGCCGGAAGCTTTCTCTCCACGCCCGCGCTCGCCCCGTGGGACCGGGACTGGACGGGGCGTCGCGTCGGTCCGTACCGCGTGCTCGCCGAGGTCGGGCACGGCGGCATGGGCGTCGTCTACCGGGCGACCCGCGACGATGACGTCTTTCAGAAGATCGTGGCGCTCAAGGTCGTGCACGGCGACGCGGGCCCGGAGGCGGCAAGGCGCTTCGCCCGCGAGCGGCGGATCCTCGCGCGGCTCCAGCACGCGAACATCGCCACCATTCTCGACGGGGGCGAGACCGATGAGGGCCTGCCCTATCTGGTCATGGAGCATGTGGACGGGCAGACGATCGACGTGTACTGCGACGATCGAAAGCTCGGCATCCGACAGCGGCTCGAGCTGTTCCGGACCGTCTGCGGCGCGGTGCACTACGCGCACCAGAATCTGATCGTCCACCGCGATCTCAAGCCGGCGAACGTCCTGGTGACCGCCGACGGTCAGCCGAAGCTCCTCGACTTCGGCATTGCCGCACTTCTCACTCCCGACGAGCCGGCGCATGCGCCCACCCTGACCGTGCCGGCCATGACCCCTGGCTACGCGAGCCCGGAGCAGATCCGCGGCCTGCCGCTCACCACCGCCACCGACGTGTACTCGCTGGGGGTGGTGCTCTACGAGCTGCTGACCGGAGAGCTGCCCTTGCACCCCCGGGGAACGTCGCTGGAGGACATGGTGCGGACGGTCTGCGAGACCGATCCGGCGCCGCCCAGCACCGTGATCCGCGCGGGCGAAGCCACGCGACCGTACGTGGCGGCCTCCGTGCTGCGGGGCGATCTCGACACCATCGTGCTCAAGGCCCTTCGGAAGGAGCCGGCCCGCCGGTACCTGTCGGCCCAGATGCTGGGCGAGGATCTCGAGCGATACCTGGCCGGCCGTCCGGTGCGGGCCCAGAAGGACACGCCCGGGTACCGGCTGAGGAAGTTCGTCGGACGCCATCGAGCAGGCGTCGTGGCCGCGGCAGCGGTGGCAGCGAGCATCCTCGCAGGGCTGGTTGGCATCGCGCACCAGGCGCGGATCGCGGAGGCGAACCGCCAGCGGGCCGAGCGCCGCTTCGGCGACGTCCGCCGGATGGCCAACTCGCTGCTCTTCGAGCTCCACGACGCGGTGAAGGACCTTCCAGGCTCGACCGCGGCCCGCGCTCTGGTCCTGCGTCGCGCGCTGGAGTACCTGGACGGCCTCGAGCGAGAGGCGGGTGGTGACGCGCGGCTCCAGGAAGAGCTGGCCACGGCGTACCAGCGGGTCGCCGAGGTTCAGGGAACTCCCTCGGGGGCCAATCTCGGGGATCCCGCCGGCGCAGCCGGCTCGCTGCGCAAGGAGCTCGCGCTGCGTGAGGCGCTGGCAGCAAGGAGCCCCGGCGATGCGAGGCTCGTGCAGGCCTCGGTGGCCGCCTCCCGCCGCCTCTCGCTGCTCGAGGACGAGGTCGGAGAGACGCAAACGGGCCGGGAGCGGCTCGTGCGGGCGCTCGCCACCATCGAGCAGCTCGTTTCGCGCCAGCCGTCGGCAGCCGGTGCTCGCCGCGAGGCAGCCCGCGTTCACCGCGACCTGGGGCTGCTCCTGTTCAAGACCGGCGACCGGTCGGGCGCGCTCGAGCACCAGCGACGGTCCCTCGCCATCTGGAGGACCGAGCGGGATGCGGACCCCGGAGACGCCGACGTGCTCCGGGAGCTGTACCTGATCTTCGGCGACCTCGCGCGGACACTGGCCAAGAACGGCGCGGCGGCCGAGTCGCTCGAGCAGTATCGCGGCGCGGTGGATGCCGCCGAGGTGCGTCTCCGGCTCCGTCCCGACGACCCGGTGGCGGGCCAGGACGCGAACACCGCCCACGGCAACCTGGCGGAGGGGCTCCGGGCGGTGGGGCAGAGGGACGAGGCACTCCGGTACATGCTCCGGGTGCTTGCCTTCGACGAGGACCGGCTGCATGCCGATCCGCGGGACTCCAAGATCCAGCGCGACCTGAGCTGGGACCTGTCGATGATGGCGCAGCTCGCCTTCGATGCCGGACGTTACGAGGAGGCACGGGGCTACTTCTGGCGCTCGCAGGAGCTCGCAGAGGCCCGGCTCCGGGACGACCCCACGAGCTTCCAGGCGCAAAAGGACTTCGCCGAGGGTCTGAGCGGGAAGGCGGAGCTGCTGGTCAAGCTCGACCGGCTGGAGGAGGCGGCGGTGATGGGCAAGGACGCCATCGCCGCGTTCGAGCGGCTTCGCGCTCGGAATCCGGACCATGCGCGGGTGGTCCAGCTGCTCGCGGAGGCCCACGCGGCCGCGGCGGAGATCCATGAGCGGCTGGCGCTCACCGCGCGCGCCAGCGTGCGTCAGGCCGCTCACTGGCGCGAGGCACGCGCCGCCGGAGGTCAGGCGGTCGCTCTCTGGAACGAGCTCGACCGGCGCGGCGCTCTGGACGAGGACCAGCGCGCGCGGCTCCCGGGGATGACCGCCGCGCTGGCGCGCTACGACGAGGCCCTGGCGCGTCTCGGCCACGGCGCTCCGTAGGTCTGGCACGGCGGCCAAGCTCTCGATTTCCCGAGCCTCCCGCAGGAGGTGAGCCGGTTTCGCCACGCCCCTCGCGTTCCCGCGCAAGGAGGCAGACATGCAGCTCGTTTCCATGCGGCTGGGGATCTTCGTCCTCGCGTCGCTCTGCTCGTTCGCGTGCGGTTCATCCGACAAGCCCGGAGGTGGAGGAGGCGGCGGCGGCGGGGGAGGGTCGAAGCCCTTTCCTGCCCAGCCGATCTGGCAACCCTCGGGAAGTCGCGTCACGTGGAACGGCTTCTCCTTCATCGTGCCCCAGGGAATGGTGGGCACGGATCGGATCGACAGCTTCGACATGGTCGATCCCAACGTGTGCCTGGTCAGCGCGGTCAAGCCGATCCCGGCCGCCGGGGATCTCGCGCAGCAGGCGAACGACCTCCTGACCAGCACGTTCACCGGTCTGGGCTACCAGCTCCTCGACGACAACTTCGGGAACGACCTTCTCGGCTTCCGCAGCCAGGGAAGGTCGTCGGGCGGCTGGGAGTACGTCGAGCTGCGGGCGGAGCTCACCAGCCCCGGTAGCTCGGGCGACGAGCGTGGTCACCTCCTGCTGGTCCGGGTCGGAAACCAGGTCTATCCGTTCTTCGGCTACTCGCCGACGACCACGGGCTGCACTCAGCTGGTGCACGACAACGGTGCTGGATTCGTTGGTGAGCTCCGCTGGCGCGAGCTGGAGTTCAGCCTGGAGTTCCCGTCCGCGACGAAGAACGACACCGCGCTCGCCTCGGCGGTCATCGGTCACTGGTCTTACTTTCAGGGCGTCAGCGCTCAGGAGTACGTCTTCGCCGCCAACGGGCGGTACCAGTACTGGGGCGGCCTGGGACAGGTCCACGTCGTCTCTCCTACCGAGTACGAGATCGTCACCTCCGTGTTCTCCGGCGACGGCTCGTACCAGGTGAAGGGAGACGTCGTGGCGCTGTTCCCCGACGGGCGTGACGCCGAGTCGATGCTCTTCCGCATCTACGAGCAGCACTCGGCCTACCCGACGACCAAGACGACCGGAAAGTTCGGCCTGATGAAGAAGGACTCGGCCGGCGCGTACGAGGTGCCGCTCGAGCGCACGCCATAGGTCGACGAGCCATGCCGCACGCTCGCCGGAACCGGGCATCGCTGGTCCTTCCCGCGCTCGTCCTCTCCTTCGCCGCCATCGCGAAGGACAAGCAGGAACCCAATCAGCCTCCGCCTCCCTCCGGGAGCGGTTCGTCGCTCCGCGGCTATGCGGAACGCCGGCCCCACCGGATGAAGGAGGAATTCGACGAGCTCGGGCAGAGCCTGGACGCGGCCAACGTGACCACCGACGCCTGCTCGTACGATGACGCCCTCAAGCGGGCGCGGGCCTGGACCGGCGCCAAGGTCAAGCCCGAGGCCCTCGCCGCGCTCAAGGCGGATCCGTCGGCGAAGAACGCCGCGCAGCTGATGGGCCTGGCCGGCGTCGCCGCCGCCACGGGGCGGCCCGGCGCCGCCATCGCGGCCCTCCTCGAGGCCGTCGCCCTCGAGCCGGACCGGGCCCTCGCCCTCGCCGATCTCGCGGCCGCGCTCTCGGGAGTCGGCCTCTGCGCGGAGGCGGTCGCGATCGCCGACGCGGCCGCTGCGAAGGCGAAGGACAAGATGGGCCCGTTGGGAATCCCGATTGCCGCCGTTGCGCTCAACGCCAAGGGCGTCGCGCTGCTCCGCCAGGGAAAACCCAAGGACGCCGTCCCTGTGCTGAAGCAGGCCGTCGCGCTGGCCGGTCCGGTCGCATCGGACGCCGCCCTGAACCTCGCCGTCGCGCTCAAGCAGTCGGGCGACGAGGACGAAGCGAAGAAGGTCTACTACCTGGCCTGCTGGCGCCGCACGGTCGACAGGCCGTTCTGCAGCGGCGGACGCAAGCCCAGGCCCGGCGATCCCCGGCGCTCGCCTTACGACCGGGGCGTCACGACGCGCGAGCCGACGGCCCTCGCGTTCGACCTCCACTACGGCAAGGACGGCAAGTTCCCGACCTTCCGGCATCCGCAGAACGTCCGGCAGTTCAAAGCCTTCGAGACCTTCTACAAGCGCGAAGAAAAGGAGCAACTCGAGTTCCAGCAGAGCTTCATGACCTGGACGCAGTCGCAGGTGAACAAGCGGCCGGGGAACACGCCCTCCGACAAGCGGGCCCTCATGGTCGTGCAGTATGTCGAATTGATCGACGACGACCCCGACATCGAACCGCTGTACAGCGCGATGAACAAGCAGGCGGAGGATCTCGCCGACAAGTACAAGCGCATCATCCAGGGGGCGCAGCTCCGCGTTCTGGCGATCATCAAAGCGGGCGGGTCAGAGCGCGAGATCCAGGCGAAGCTCCTCGAATCCGCGAACTCGACGATCAACGAGATCAACGGGCCGGCCAACGCGTTCGACGACGTCCTGCGGAAGTACTGGGCGAAGGCCTATCGCTACCAGCTTGGTCTCGCGGCGAACATCCAGTCGCCCTACTGGCACGACCGAGCGTCCTGGCGGATCCGCCTGATGAAGCACACCGTCTGGTTCCGGCTCCTGAAGACCACCTATGACATGTACAACGGCGCCTACCTCATCCACGGATCGCCGAAGGAGACGGCGGGCCAGCTGGACGTCCCCGAGAAACGTCCGGAGGACGAGGAGTCGCCGGAGTGTCCGGAAGGCCTGGAGGACAGCAGCCTCGAGTACAGCGCCGGTCCGCTGAGCATCACGGTCAGCTGCGAGTCGCTCGGAATGGAACTCTCGACCGAGGGCCCGCTGCAGGGCTTCGTCTCGCTAGACGTGCTGTGGGAGGGCAAGATGACCGTCCTCGCAGGGGCGAAGCTGGATCTGGAAGGAAAGGGGCCACTCCCCGGCTTCACGATGCGCGACGGCATCTACATGACCTGCGACAAGAACGGTCAGATCGAGGACTTCGGCGGCCGCGTGAACTTCGAGGCCTTCAAGGAAGTCCACGGCGTCCGCATCAAGCACGAGATCGACAAGATGGACTTCAGTCTCATGCCGCGGGTGCAGTAGATCGAAATCGAATCGTGCTGTCCGAGACGTCGGTCTTCCGCCTGAAGCCGATCTTCAGCGCCGCACGACCGTGACCGGCTCGGCCGCGACCGTGCCGAGCGGAGCCTCAGGCGGCCTGGACGTCGAGGCTGGGCTCCCGGCCCGGCACCCGGCAGAGCAGCAGGAGCCGGTCGCCCTCGGACTGCTCGATGCCGAGCCTCCGAAAGAGCTCGCCGCCCTGCGACTGCGTGTCGTCGAATCGCCTGCGCCAGTCCCCCCCGCCTCCGCTCAGCCGAGGAAGGACGAAGGGGCGCTCGAGGCTCCCGGTCGCGCCGAGCCAGGCCCGCGCCGCGTCGGCGACCGGCAGGACCTCGGCCCGGAACGAGGCGTCGGGGGCCGGCTGCACGTCGGTCCAGAACGCCTGGGCGGTCCGGACGGCCACCGGCGACGCCGCTGCCGTGAAGAGCACGAGCCGGACGCCGCACGCCTCCTCCTCCTCACGCGCATCGGCGGTGAACCGCTCCAGCACCGCCTCGTTTCCTGGGTCGCTCCGGGCCACGCTCAGACCCAGGTACCGGGCCTGGCGCCGCTCGGGCCCGACCGGCAGGCGAACCCTGGCGGCGAGCAGGAAGGCGCAGGGGCCTTCCGCATCACTCGCCAGGTAGAGGAGGTCGCACCGGAGCAGCTCGTGCTCGAGCACCGCGCGGCCCGGTCCACTGCCCGGGCCCAGAAGTGTCGCGAGCGCCCCGAAGACCTCGTCGTTCCAAGCTCCCTTTTCGTGCCGCGTCACGAAGATGTCGCTCATGGGGACATGGTCGCAGAGCACGTCGAATGCCAGGTGCCGGCAGAGTGAGATCGAGGACTTGCCTCTGGTGCCTGTTGCGCCAGAGGCAACTCAGGGCCCGGATCTGAAACACGCGAGGCTGCGCCGCCGCGCGCCCGGCCCGAGGCGTCGGAGGAGCATTGCATGTGACGGGCCGGCTACTGAGGTCCGGGCGGCTGTCGCCGGGACGGACCGGCAACCTGCGCGGTGGCGGTCGGCGGGGTGGCGGGCTGCGCGCCCTTCCCCGCCGGGACCTCGTCGAGCCGCGCGCCCCGGGGGCTCAGGGCCGCGCTCCAGCTGAGGGTGATCTTCCCGGCGAGGTCGGTGACCGTCGCGCCGGAGTGCCGTTCACCGTTGGAGTAGGTCCGCAGATACATGAAGTCGTTGCGGCCGCGGAGCTGGTCCTCGTCGTAGTCGGCGGACGAGCGCGCATAGGAGACCAGGTTCGGGGCGGCGTCGCGCTTGCTCCGGCGCAGCACCAGCGAGGCGAAGGGCCTGGACGCCGGGTCATCCGGCTCGAGCGAGAAGCGCGCCGTCTTCCGGTCGTAGATCACGTAGCAGAACTTGCCCGGATACCGCGTGCGGGGCGCGGCGGTCATCTCGCAGTTCCCCATCAGATCGTTGTCCCGCACCTCGACCCAGACCCGGTGACACACGGTCCCCTGTGCCCACGCGCTGCCCCCTTGGAGCAGGGTCAGGAGCAACAGCAGCGACCCGGTTTGACCCACCCGACATGGCCCTGAACCCATGGAAATCCCTCGCGACACGTCGCCTGACGCGGAGGGGATCTGCAGGAAGCATGCAGCCGCAGAAAGTCAGCCTGGCTGGACGGTGAGCGGGGGCCGCTGGCATCCCGGGGACGGCGGCGCTACGGTCCGCCGATCGTGCCGTCTCCATCGGCCAGCGCGTGCAGCATCTCGGTGACCGACCGGTCCCGGGCGCTCTGTTGTTGTCGTCGGTGAGGGGCCGACGAGCCGGGGGCTTTCCCCTGCGCTCCTCTCGCCCCCTGTGCTGCTGTTCTCGCACCCTCGCCGTTAGAGGAGCCGCCCGATGGATCATTCCGCACGCGTTTACGAAGACATCACCCAGATGTTCCCCGATGAGGAGAACCCCTCTCCCATCGTCCGGCTCAACCGGCTGGTTCCCGAAGGTTCGCAGCTCTGGGCCAAGCTCGAGTGGATGAACCCCTTCGGCTCGGTGAAGGACCGGGCCGCCTGGGCGATGGTTCGGGACCTGGAGCGTCGTGGCGAGCTCGGCCCCGGGAAACCGGGTCGGGGCATCGTCGAGCCCACCAGCGGAAACACCGGGCTGAGCCTCACCGCCATCGCTGGCATCCGCGGCTACCCGATGCTCGCCGTCGTGCCCTCGAAGGTCCCGGAGGAGAAGAAGGTCCTGCTCCAGGTCCTGGGGGCCAAGGTGGAGGTGGTCCCGGACGCGCTCTGCCCGCTGCCCGGGAGCGAGGACGGCACCATCGGCCTGGCGAAGACCCACGCCAAGGCCTCCGCCCACCGCTACGTCATGCCGAACCAGTACGCGAATCAGCAGAACGTCGAGGCGCACCTGCGGACCACGGGCCCGGAGATCTGGCGCCAGACGCAGGGGAAGGTGACCCACGTCTTCACCTCCCTCGGCACCTGCGGCACGGTGACCGGGCTGAGCAAGTTCCTGAAGGCGAAGAACCCGGCGGTGAAGGTCGTCGCCGTGCAGCCCTCGCCGGGGCATGACGTCCCGGGAATCCGGAACGTCTCCGAGCTCGACGTCTCGCAGCTCTACGATCCGAAGCTGGTGGACGAGATCCTCGAGATCGACTTCGAGCTCGCCTATACCGTCGCCGCCGAGCTGGCCCGCCACGAGGGCTTGCGCGCCGGGCCCAGCTCGGGGCTGATCTTCGAGGGTGCCCGCCGCACAGCCCGCAAGTCACCCGTTGCCTGCGGGGTCATGATCTTCTGCGATGACGTCTTCAAGTACGCCTCCAACATGCTGAAGCACGTGCCCGGTCTGAAGGCCGAGCCGTGAGGAGTGTCCCGTCGATGACCGCTCGAGCGCCGACCCGACCTGCCCCGGTGTCCGGGACCGCGTGCTGCTGTCGCGGTCACTGCCGGGGCTGACACCCACCCGTCTCACGAGAGGAGCAGCGTCATGGCCGATTACGCACACCCCGAGGTCCTCGTCTCCACCGACTGGCTGAGAGAGAACCTCAAGACCCCCACCGTCCGAGTCGTGGAGATCGACGTCGACCCCAAGCTCTACGCAGCGGGCCACATCCCCGGCGCCGTGGGCTGGGACTGGACGACCCAGCTCCAGGACCAGCTGAAGCGCGACATCATCTCGAAGGAGAACTTCGAAAAGCTCAACTCGGAGGCCGGAATCAAGAATTCGGACACCATCGTCATCTACGGTGATTCGAGCAACTGGTTTGCGGCCTACGGCTTCTGGCTCTACAAGATCTACGGGCACAAGGACGTCCGGCTGCTGAACGGCGGCCGTGCCAAGTGGCTCAACGAGGACGGCGCACCGCTCACCACGGACGTGTCGAAGTTCCAGCGGAGCGACTACAAGGTCGCCTCGGTGGATGGCTCGCTACGGGTCAGGGCACAGGAGGTGCTCGCCGCGAGCGAGAAGAAGGCGCCGCTGGTGGATGTCCGCAGCCCGGACGAGTTCACCGGAAAGATCATCGCCCCGCCGGGAATGAGCGAGACCGCGCAGCGCGCCGGGCACGTGCCGGGGGCCACCAGCATCCCCTGGAGCACGGCGGTGACGACGGAGAACACGTTCAAGACCGCGGACGAGCTCCGGGCCATCTACCTCGACCAGAAGCGGCTCGACCCGAGCAAGGCGACCATCGCCTACTGCCGCATCGGGGAGCGGAGCAGCCACACCTGGTTCGTCCTCAAGTACCTGCTCGGCTTCAAGGACGTGAAGAACTACGACGGCAGCTGGACCGAGTACGGAAACCTCATCGGCGTTCCGATCGCGAAGGGCGACTGAGCCGGGGAGAACCGCCCATCCGCTCGAGCTGAGCCGTCCCGTCACCTTCGAAGCGGCGACGGGACGGCGAGGGCGGTGAGAGCCGCCCTTCAGCTGCGCGCGAGCTGCCGCCGCGCCTGCGGGCGGATGAAGCCGTACACGCCGTTGAGCTGGTTGTAGTCCGCGGCCTGGCGGAAGAGCTCGGCGGCCTTGGTCGCGTCACCCTTGCCCTGCCAGGCCAGTGCCGTGAAGTAGGTCACCCGGGGGTTCTGGCCGCCGGCCTGGCTCAGCTCCGTCAGCGCGGTGTCCCAGTCCTTGGCCTGGACCGCGATCATCCCCGCCAGCTCGCGGGACTGGCGAACCTCGAAGGGCACCTTCTTCGCGTCGACCGCGGTGGTGTACTTCGCAGAGGTCGACCGGGCTCCGGCGAGGTCGCCCTTCGCCAGCGCCACGCGTCCCATGTCGAAGAGGTGGTTCCGGTGGGCCGCCTCCTTCGTCGCATCGGCGGCCTTGGAGCGGTCCACGAGCTTGAGGCTCTCCTCGAACTTCTTCGCGGCGTCCGCGGGCTTGCCGGCGGCAAGCAGGATGTTTCCGATGAAGTTCAGGTCCGCAGCGCCGTTGAGCAGGTCACCGGAGGCATCGGCGATCTTCTTCTCTTCCTCGATGCTCCGGATCGCGTCGGCCCACTTCTCCTCGTGCATGTAGGTCTCGGCCGTCCAGAACAAGGCCTGGCGCTTCTCGCCGTCGGTCCGGGCCTTGCCCAGCATCTGCTTCAGGGTCGCGCGCGCCTCGTCCCCCTTGCCGGCGAACACCTGGTTGTTCGCGATGCCGACGTAGGCGCTCATGAAGTAGGGGTCGATCGCCAGGGCCTTCTTGTACTCGGCGATGGACTCGTCGAACCGGCCCATCCGCATCAGCAGCTCGGCGTAGGAGTCGTGCGGGTTGGGGTCGCCGGGAAGCACCTCGGCATACTTCCGGAAGGTCTTCTCGGCCTCGGCGAGCTTCCCCTGGAAGCGGTAGGCGTAGCCGAGCTGGTTGTAGGGGAGGGTGAACTTCGGGTCGATCTCCACTGCGCGGGACAGCGAGCGGATCGACCCGTCCCAGTCCTGGCGGCCGAAGGCGACGATGCCGATCTGGTTGTGGATGCGTGCATCGTTGGGGAACTGGTTCGCGAGCTCGGCGAGGAGCCGCTGCTGATCGGCGGGACGGGACTTGGCGCCCGCCTCCGCGGCCTGGATGAACTTCTGCTCGGCCTCGCTGGCGTGGCTCCCGGTTTTCCCCGCCCTTTTCCGCCCCGCGGAGAAGACCCT
>Ga0081540_1001296_pt1 | contig 21831 bp, 21 predicted proteins | sample TabmetS2T1R1_FD_71024 | JGI IMG/M metagenome (GOLD analysis project Ga0081540, IMG submission 71024) | Tabebuia heterophylla rhizosphere microbial communities from the University of Puerto Rico - S2T1R1 | ecosystem: Host-associated > Plants > Roots > Rhizosphere ... | reverse complement strand
TCCGCCCGTGCGGCCCGGCACGTTGTAGACGACGATGGGGAAGCCGGGGTGCGCACGCACGCAGGCGCGGTAGTGCTCGAGCAGCCCTGCCTGGTTGGGCTTGTTGTAGTAGGGTGTCACCACCAGCGCGGCATCGGCGCCCACCTCGCGCACGCGGCTCATCGCCTCGATGGTGTCGGCGGTGCTGTTGCTGCCGGCGCCGGCCACCACGGGCACGCGGCCCTTCCCCTCCTCCACCACCACCCGCACCGCCCGGGTCCGCTCGGCGGCGCTCATCGTCACTGCCTCGCCGGTCGTTCCGCACGGCACGAGGCCCGCGGTTCCGCCGGCCAGCTGCTGACGCACCAGCGCCCGGTACGCGTCCTCGTCCAGCGCTCCGCCACGGAACGGCGTGGCCAGCGCGGTCATCGATCCCTGGAGCTTCATGACGCCGGCCACCCTACCGTCCGGCGACCTCGCCACGCCAGAGGTCCTCCACCCGCTCCCTGCGGCGAATCACCCGCGCCGTCCGTCCGGAGACCAGAACCTCGGCCGGGCGGGGCCGCCCGTTGTAGGTGCTCGCCATGCTCATCCCGTAGGCGCCGGCGCCCCGGATGGCGAGCAGCGCACCCGGTTCGGGCAGCACCAGGCGTCGACCCCGGGCGAGCACGTCGGTGGACTCGCAGACCGGACCCACCACGTCCACCGACTGCGAGCGGCCACGCCGGGCGCGCACCGGGACGATGGCGTGGTCGGCGCCGTAGAGCGCCGGACGCAGCAGGTCGTTCATGCCCGCATCCACCACCACCAGCGTCCGCCCGCCCGCGCGCTTCCGGTACAGCACCCTTGTGAGGAGCACCCCCGCATTGCCGACCAGCACCCGGCCCGGCTCGACCAGCACTGTCGCGCCGGTGTCGCCGGTCGCAACCCGCACCGTCGCGGCCCACCGGTCGGGCGAGGGAGGCGACTCGTCCTGGTAGCGGATGCCGAGCCCTCCGCCGACGTCCAGCCACTCCAGCGGGTGACCCTCGCTCCGCAGCGTCCGGTAGAGGCCGGCGACCTGACGGAGCGCGGCGGCGAGGGGGCCGAGCCGGGTGAGCTGGCTACCGATGTGACAGTCCACGCCCCGCGCGCGGACGCCGCGCATCCGCCGCGCACGGGCGTAGAGCGTCCTCGCCTCGGCGAAGGGCACGCCGAACTTCGAGGTGGGGAGGCCGGTGGAGATGTGCCGGTGCGTGCCGGCGTCCACGCCCGGGTTCACCCGGATCGCAAAGGGCGCCCGGCGGCGGAGGCGGCGGCCCACCCGGTCGAGCGCTTCCAGCTCCTCGGCGCTCTCCACGTTGAACATGCCGATCCCCGCGCGCAGGGCAAAGGCCATCTCGGCCTCGGTCTTTCCCACCCCGGCGAAGACGGTGCGGCCGGGATCGCCGCCAGCCTCGAGCACCCGCGCCATCTCGCCGCCGGACACGACGTCGAATCCCGAGCCCCAGCGGGCCAGGAGCGCCAGCAATCCGAGATTGCCGCTTGCCTTCACCGAGTAGCAGATGAGGTGCGGCGCGCCGACGAAGGCCTCGTCCACCACGCGGAAGTGCCGCTGCAAGGTCGCCTGCGAGTACACGTAGGTGGGCGTACCCACCCGGGTGGCGAGCCGCTCCAGCGAGACGCCCTCGGCATGGAGCACGCCGCGGACTGGCTGGAAGTGGTCCATCGATTGCCGCTAGAGCCCGGCGTCCGGCACGGACGGCGCGAACGGCCCGCGGCTGGTGGTCGAGCGGTCGGGACCGGCGCTCGTTCCATCCGGCGGCGGAACCGGGGCGGTCGGAGAGGCCGGAACGCCCGCCGGAGAGGTGCCGGGCGAGCGGAGGTTGTTCGGCCGGACGCCGCAGCCCGCCGCCGCAGCCACCAGCGCCGCGATCAGGAAGCGCCTAGAAGCGGATCCCGAGCTGGGCACGGACCGCCTGGGCCACACCGGGGGAGATCGGACCGCCGACGAAAGGGCTGGAGTAGTTGTACTGGAGCCCGTCGAAGGGGAAGAGCACTCCGTAGGCAAGCTGGGCATAGAAGCCGTCGTCGGTCTGGTAGCGCACGCCGGCATTCACCTCGAACCCGAGCTGGGTGCTCGTCCCGGAGGGCGTGCTCGTGGGCTTCAGGGCCTTCGAGTAGATGAGCGCGCCGAAGACACTCAGCGAGTCGTTGAACGCGTAGGACACACCGGGCCTCACGTACAGCGCATCGGTGATGCCGCCGATGATCTCTCGCCAGAGGATCATGTCGATCCGGTAGTCCTGATTGAAGCGGAAGTTCCGGATGTCGAAGTCCTGGCAAGGCGGCTGCCCGGTGGGTGCGGTCGGGCTGCACGGACGCTGCCCGTACTGCGCGCCTTCGTAGTCGCCGAACTGGGCCCCTGCGGTGGTGGAGCCAGGACGGGTCTGGCCGCTCGGGCGGTTGGGCTTGTTGCCGAAGCCCGGCGCCGAGTCGCCGCTGGCCGCGCCGACCTCGAGTCCGACCTTCAGCGCACCGTCGAGGAACTTCCACTCGGTCTGAAGCGCTCCGCCGAACTGAGCAATGGTCAGCTGGTGCTGGAGCCCGAAGTCGCAGTTCACGCTCGTGCCGTTGTTGGACGGAAGGCACCCGTTCGCCTTGCCGAGGTAGGCGGCGGCTTCCAGCTCGATCCGGAACGTCTTGCGCTCCAGCTTCAGCCACACGTCCGGGATGAAGAGGTACGCGCTCCTGGAGATGCGGCTGAGCGAGCCGTTCGGGATCTTGTATGGGTCCGGCTCGGAGTAGGGCGTCGTGTCGCCGTTCTGCTTGTACTCGTAGGTCTGGCTCCGGTACTGGAAGAACAGGCCGTAGTTGAAGATGGTGCCGCCGGCGTCGAGCCGCGCGCGTGCCTTCTGCTCGGTGTCCTTCCTGGCCAGGATGATTCCGAAGGTGTGCGAGTCGTCTGCGTTCGCGACGTCGTACGGCTGCCCCTGGGTGCCGGTGTGGCCGCTGACCAGACCCTCGATGTCGAAGTCGATGGTGGGCACGATGAAGAACCCCGGGAGCGGCTCGGCCACGAACTGGAACCGGTCCACCGTGATGCCGTAGTCGCAGTCGAGGCAATTTCCGTCGTTGTGGACGATGCCCAGGCCGTACTGGTCGCCCATCCGGCCGAACTTGAGGAGCCCGATGGGCGTGGCCACCTCGCCCCACACGCGCTTCACGGCGAGGTTGCTCTGCGACGAGTTGACCCCGGCGATGGGGGGAACCTGGCTCGAGCCGAGGATGCCGATGTCCACCCGGTCCTGCCGGACGTAGGCGTACTGGGGCGTGCTCCCCCAGACCACGTTGTCCAGGGCGTCGACCTGGGCCCGGATGCGGACCTCCTCGGAGATGTTGAGGGTGGGGTCCAGGCGGAACCGCATGTTGGTGCCGGCGATGCTGTGGCCGCCGCTGAGGCCGGAGGTGGAGGTGAACTGGCCGTCGGGCCGGGGGAACAGCCAGTAGCCCGAGGCATCCGGGGGCTGGTCGAGGTCGAACTTGTGGAACAGCTCGGGCCGGACCCGGAAGTATCCGTGGAGCTCCACCAGGTCCAGCTTGCGGTGGGTCGCGGCCTCCGTCTCCCAGGTGGTACCGGCGGAGGTGGCGGCAACGGTGGCGGCCTGTGCGCGCATCTCCTCGCGCAGCTCCTTCTTCGCTGCCTCGACCCGCGCATCGATCTCCCGCTGGATGTCGGCGTCGGTCCGGAGCTTCGGTTCGGTGGTGGGAGCGCCGGACGGCGGTGGCGTCTGCGCGAGCGCGGTGGCGGAGACGAGCAATGCCGCCAAGGCAGTGACCTTCACTGTGTTTCTCCGGGGGGGTAGGACGAAGGGCGCGGCATGAAGACACCCACTCGCATCCGTGTCAATGAGGTGTGCGTCCGCTTCGCGCCCCGGCCCTCTCACTTGCGCTAGCATTCCCGACAACATGAATCGGAGCGTCCGGATTCCCCTGCTCTCGCTCGGTGCCGCCTTGATGCTGGCGGTCATCGGGGCCTGCGGCAGCGACCTGTCCCAGTTCGGCGAGGTGTGCTCGGTGTACTCCGTCGAGAACAGCTGCGAGTCGCCGAACCAGTGCGAGTGCCGGGTGAACGCGCCGTCCTGCGTCTGCACCCACCGCTGCGAGCAGGACAAGGACTGTCCGACGGGAACCGTCTGCCTCACCGGCCAGAACCCGGCGAACAGCCAGCAGGACCTGTTCTGCTTCAAGGCCGACGCGGGCCACTGACCGGGGTGGCCGGCTCGGGCGGTCCCTGCCGCAGCTCGGTCAGGACCCCCCGCATCCCCTTGGGGTGAACGAAGGCCACGCGGGCACCCCCCGCGCCGGGCCGAGGCTCCCGGTCGATCAGCGGCGCGCCCGCCTTGCGCAGCGAATCCATCGCCGACTCGATGTCCTCCACCTCGATGCAGACGTGATGCAGTCCCTCGCCGCGGGACGCCAGGAACTTCGCGACTCCCGAGTCCGGCGTGGTGGGACAGATCAGCTCCACCCGGCCCATCCCGTGGCCGAAGATGGCGGTCCGGACCGATTGCTCGGGGACCTCCTCGACGTGGGTCAGCTCGAGGCCGAGGGCGTCCCGCCAGAGGGGAATCGCCTCCTCGAGATCGCGGACCACGATGGCGACATGGTCCAGTCCCTTCGCACGAACGGTCATCCTTTGCGTCTCCTCGCCGGCTGGCACCGGGGACAGAAGTCGGTCCTGCGGCCCCCCTGCCGGAGCAGCCGGATGGGCGTGCCGCAGCGGGGGCAGGACTCTCCGGCGCGAGCGTAGACCTTGAAGGGGTTCTCCGTCCCGGGCTCCTCGACGTAGGAGATCTCCTCGGAGTCCTCGGCGGAGAGGGCGAACTCCAGACCCCGCCGGATGGCGGTTGCCAGCCGGTTCCATTCCGGCAGCGTGAGCGACCGGGTGGACCGGGCCGGGTGGATACGGGCCCGCCAGAGGGCCTCGGCGGCGTGGATGTTCCCCAGGCCCGCCAGGCGGCGCTGGTCCATGAGCGCCACCTTGATCGGCGCCCGCGTGTCGCCGAGCGCGTCCCGGAGCCTCCGGCCGGACAGTGGCGTCAGGAACGGGTCCGGTCCCTGGGCCTGGACGGCGGGGAGCGCCCGGAGCTGCGTCGCGGCGTGCGGCTCGATGCGACCGAAGAGGCGGGTGTCGCGGTAGTGAACGACCGTGCCATCGGAGAGCGTCAGTCTCGCCCGGCTGTACGGGACGGCCTCCCCGGCGGCCCGGCGGACCCACTTTCCGGTCATTCCCAGGTGGGAGAGGAAGCCCTGGCCGGAATCCATCGAGATCAGGAGCAGCTTCCCGTGCCGATCCGCCCGGGCAAGCCGGCCGCGGAGTCGGCCGAAGTCGGCGCGGCCGCCCGCCCGGAAGACCCGCGTCCGCTCGGCCTCGGCGGAGGTGACCTCGGCCCCGCCCAGCCAGCGCTCCAGCGTCCGTCGCGCAATCTCCACCTCTGGAAGCTCGGGCATTTTTGGGTTCGCCAACTGGCCTGGGTTGGCATTAATCCCCACGTTCGAGGACAGGAGGAGTCATCCATGGCAGACCTGGCCAAGAAGTACACCCCGAAGTCGTTTCCCCATCTCAAGGGCCTGAAGGGCATCAGCGACGGCGTGCTCGAGTCGCACTTCAAGCTCTACGAGGGCTACGTCAACCGGACGAACAAGCTGACCGAGACGCTGTTCGGGCTGGCCAAGGAGGGCCAGGCGGCGGGGACGAACCCTGCCTACGCCGAGATGACCCGCCGTCTCGGGTTCGAATACAACGGGATGGTCCTGCACGAGTACTACTTCGCCGGGATGAAGCCGGGGGGCTCGGGGAATCCGGGCAGCAAGCTGAAGTCCGCCGCCGAGGGGGGCTTCTCCAGCTGGGACGTGTACCTGGCGGACCTCAAGGCCGTGGCGACGATGCCGGGCGTCGGCTGGGCGGTGACCTACCAGGACCCGAACACGGGCTGGCTCTCCAATCACTGGATCACGCTGCACGAGATCAACAACATCGCCGGCTTCCGTCCGATCGTGGTGATGGACGCGTGGGAGCACGCCTTCGTGCCGGACTACAAGCCGTTCGAGCGCGCGAAGTACGTGGAGGCCTACTTCACCAACATCGACTGGGCCGCGGCCGAGAGCCGGCTCAAGTAGCGGGACGACTCCCGCGGGCGAGGCGGGCGTCCAGGCGGGCCCGGACGTCCGGCCACTCGCGGACGAGCATCGAGTAGAGGGCGACGTCGCGGGGTCCACCGTCCGCGGCGGGCGAGTGCGAGCGGACCACGCCGTCGAGCTTGCAACCGATGCGCTCGATGGCATTGCGGGAGCGGACGTTGCGGGCGTCGGTCTTCAGAGTGACCCGGTAGACCTCCCAGCGCTCGAAGGCGTGGGAGAGCATGAGGCGCTTGGCCTCGGTGTTGATCGCGGTGCGCTGCGCGTCGGGTGCGAGCCAGGTCCAGCCGATCTCCACGGCGTAGGGTACGGCCGGCGGACGAATGGGCACGGTGGAGGTCGGCGGGACCTGCCAGTACTCCATGTTCGCGAAGCGGGTGGTTCCGACGATGCGTCCGGTGCGCGCGTCGAGGGTGGCGAAGGGCAGCGTCGCGGTTCGGGCCTGCTCCTCGAGCGCGGTGGCCAGGTACGCCTCGAGCTCGGTCCGCGTCCGGGGGACGGGCGTGAGACCGAAGGTGTCCCGCGGACCCTCGATGACGGCCTGCAGGCCATCGAGGTGACCCGGGCCGAGCGGCTCCAGCCGGACCTGCTGGCCCTGCAACGTGAGGGGAGCGACCGGTTCCATGCGTCCCTTGTCGCACGGGAGCCCGCGGGCGAAGCAGTACAGCAGCGCTCTCTCCGACGGTGTCTCCCTCCGAAGGTGTCTGACACCCTTCACGCGCTCGCTCACCCTGTGAGCGCGATCGAGGTCACTCACCGGGGCTAGCATCCGGGTCGGGATGAGCTCACGCGCTCCGAAAACGAGGCCGGAGGCCCCGCAGCTCCTGCGGCCAGCCGGGGCGGCTCTTTCGGCGAGCGACCCGGAGGCGCTGGTGCGAACCTGCCTGAACTGCGGCGCGCCGCTGGAGGAGCGCAAGTGCAAGCTCTTCTGCCGCTGCGGCTACTACGCGTCCTGTTCCGACTTCCTCTGAGCTGAGGAGAACCTCAGCGGCGGCGTGCGCGCGCCCGGGCGGGCGTGGCCTGACGGCGCGCCCTGGCCGGCCGGCCTCGGGCAGCGGTTCGGGCTGGACCTTTCCGGGCGGCGACCAGGCTCTCCTCGAGCGCGCGCGCCAGGTCCACCACCCGTTCCGGTCGCGCCTTCTCCGGGACCTCGATGGTCTGGCCTTTCGCCTTCTTCTTGATCAGCGCTTCCACCCGGGCGCGGTGCTCGTCCTTGAACCGGGACGGCTGGAACTTGCCCGACATCGAGCGGACCAGCTGCTCGGCCATCTGGAGCTCCTTGGCCCCGGTGCTCTGGCTGGGGACCTCCGGCGCCTCGCGGATCTCGTCGGCCCAGACCAGGGTGGTGAGGACCATCCGGCCTTCCGTGCTCCGCAGCATGCACAGGTGCTGCTTGGTGCTGAGGACGATCCGGGCGATGGCCACCTGCTCGGACTTCTCCAGCGCCTCGGCCAGCAGAGAATAGGCCTTCCCCGAACGGCCATCCGGCGCGACGTAATACGACTGATCGATCTGCAGCGGATCGACCTCCTCGAGCTTCACGAACTCCTCGATGCCGATGGTCCGGTCGCGCTCGGGGTCGGCGGCGCGAAGCTCCTCCTGGGTGATGGTCACGACCTGGGTCTTCGAGACCTCGTAGCCCTTGATGATGTGCTGCCAGGTCACTTCCTTCCCGTCTCGCTCGCAGACTCGCTTCTCGCGAATCCGTCCCCCGTCCTCGTCGTGATAGAGGTGAAAGCTGAAGTCGAGCTTCCGGGTCGCCGGAGTGAGCGACACCGGAACGTTCACCAGCCCGAAGCTGATCGCACCTTTCCAGTACGGACGCGCCATGGTGGGTCTAGGTTCGTCCCGGTCCTGCCTGGACGGAAGGGGTGGCCTGTCGGGAGTGTCGGCGGGGAGGCCGGCGGTTGCGTGTCGGGCGGCCAGGGACCATCCATTTGCTGCGGAGGGAGATCCTGCATGTTGAGAACCTCGATCCGGGCCCTGGTGCTGGGTTGTGCCGTCGCCGTGGCCGCCTGCGGGGTCCATACCCCCGAGGGGGTCGCCAAGGCGCTCGTCTCCGACGAGCAGGAGGCCCAGCTCGGAGCCCAGGTGAAGCAGGAGCTCGAGAAGCAGGGCACCAAGTACGTCACTGACCCGGAAGTGGTGAACTACGTGCAGGGAGTCGCGAAGAAGATCTTCGTCTCCGCCGACAAGGACCGCCCCGGGGTGAAGTGGCAGGTCTTCGTCATCGATGATCCGAAGCAGGTCAATGCCTTCGCCACGCCGGGCGGCTACCTCTACGTGTACACGGGGCTGCTGATGGCCGCGGACAACGAGGCCCAGCTCGCCGGGGTGTGGGGCCACGAGTCAGGACACGTGGTGGCACGGCACTCGGCCCGCCAGATGGTGGACGCGATGGGGCTGGAGACGGTGATCGGGATTGGCCTGGGGCAAAATCCCAACCAGCTGGCGCAGCTCGCTGCGACCCTCGCGGCCAAGGGCGCGCTCCTCTCCTACAGCCGCACCGACGAGACCGAGGCCGACGAGTACGGGGCCCGTTACTCCGCCCAGGCGGGGTACGACCCGCACGGCATCATCCAGTTCTTCGAGAAGCTGAAGACGATGGAGGGTGAGCAGCCCGCCTTCGCCCAGTATCTCTCGGACCACCCGGCGACCGGGGAACGCATCACCCACCTGCAGCAGTACATCCAGGAGAAGAAGCTCACCGGGTCGGTGCTCGGGGCCGAGCGCCTGCAGCCGGTGAAGCAGAAGCTCATCTCCCAGGCACGCGCGTCCGGGGCGCTCCCCGCGAAGGCCAAGTAGCGCCAGGCTCAGCGCCGCAGCAGCTCGAAGGCAACGTTCCGGCCCAGCCCCGCGTCGAAGGCGAGGACTCGCCAGACCGCGAGCAGCCGGTCGATGGCGCAGGCGGACTTCAGCGGGCCGGCGTCCACGGCATCGAAGCCGATGTCGCGAGCGAGCGAGAGCACGGTGACGCGCGCCAGCGGGTCGTCGGCGCACACGAAGGTCGAGGCGCGGCCGCTCTCGAACCGGGGGTTGAGCATCACCTCGGCGGGAACGGTGTTGAAGGCGCGGACCACCCGAGCGGTGGGGACGAAGCCGGCGATGATCTGGCTCGACGAGCGGTCGTCGGTCGATGGCTTCGGCGCGTTGGTGGGGTCGACGATGATCTTCCCGTCCAGGTCGCCCGCGGCGTGGAGCACCTCCTGCACCGCTCCGTAGGGAACGCCGAGGACCAGCACCTCGGCCCATCGGGCCACGTCGGCGAGCGACAGCAGGGCGGTCCCTGCCTCGGCCGTCGGGTCCGGATCCTCCGCTGCGTCGCGGACGCCGTAGCGCACCTCGTGTCCGGCACGGGCCAGGGCGTGTCCCAGCGCCGCTCCCACGTGCCCGCGTCCGAAGACCCCGATCCGCACCCTGCGACCTCCCGCGGCTGGCGCAACCTGGGCCAGCCCGCCTCGGTCAGGGTGCGAACCCGTCCGGCGCGCAGCAACATGGACGGGTAACCAATCAGCGAGCAGTCAGGCAGCCGCTCGGCCCCTGAAGGTGTCAAACACCTTCGACAGACTTCTCCTCTGAGCCAACGAACAACGTCACTCGTTACGCTCAGCGTCTGAGCAAGCAAGCGCTCGCTCGCTGTTCAGGCCCCTGCGCGAGGCGAAGGCGGCGGCGCGGTCCGGGCGGCGCTCGTCAGCCGGACCCCGCCCAGGACCAGGATCCCGCCGACCGCGACCTCCCAGCCAATGCGCTCGCCGAGCACCCCCCACGCCGCGATCGCCGTGGCCACCGGCTGGAGGTTGCTGAAGACCGCCACCTTCGAGGCGTCCGTCCGTCCCAGCGCCCAGTACCAGAGCAGGTAGCTCACCACCGAGGTCAGCAGCGCCAGGTAGGCGATGGACCCCCTCACCACCGCGCTTCCTCCCAGCACGAGCTCGGGATGGAGCACCCAGGGCGCGAGCGGCAGCAGCCACAGCGCACCCGCGATCATCGACCACGCGGTCGCCCGCAGCGCACCGTGCTCTCCGATGAAGGCCTTCCCCTCGGCGGTGTACACGACCCAGGCGCTCACCGCCCCGAGGATCAGCACGTCCCCGACGAACACTCCGGAGAGTGCCCGCAGCCCGTGGGCGAGCAGCAGGACCAGCGCGCCGGCGAAGGCCAGGAGCAGCCCGAGGCCGGCACGCGCGCTCGGCGCCTCACGGCCCCGCAAGACCGAGTACAGGTACACGCCGATGGGCGTCAGCGCGTAGAGCAGCGCAGCATGCGCGGCGGTGGAGTGCTGGAGCCCGGCGAAGAACAGGCCCTGGTTGAGCGGCCCGGCCAGAAATCCCAGAGCGAACGTCGCGGCGACGGCTCGTCGCGGGGGCAGCGCCGGCCCGGGCAGCACCAGCACCAGGAGCGCGAACACCGCCCCGCTCAACAGGAACCGCCACAGCACCAGCGTCGAGACCGGCACCTCGGCCAGGGCACGCTTGGCCACGAGGTACGTCCCCGCGCTGATCACCGTCTGGACCAGCAGGGCCAGGACCACCGCTGGCCCGAGCCCGCTGCGGGCGTGGACCCCCTCGGCCTCGACCGGCCCGGACGCGCTCAGGACAGGGGAAGTCGGCCGAGGGCCCATCGGGCCGCGTCACTCACCACAGCGCTCGGGTCCTGCGCCAGCTTTTCCAGCACCGGACGGGCAGCCGCGTCGCGTGCAGCACCGAGCGCGTAGGCGGCGTTCCGGCGAAGCCCGTCGTACCCGGCCCGGGCCAGCGCGGTCCCGGGCACGAGCTCGGCGTAGCGCTCGGGAGTCATCGCCGCGAGCGCCCGCGCGTCCAGCCCCGCGACGGGCCGGGGGAGGAAGCGTGCCCCCACCGCGGGCAGCGGCGCGACGTTCAGCGGACACACGTCCTGGCACACGTCGCAGCCGAAGACGTGCGGCGCCATCGCCTCGCGGTGCTCGGACGGCACCGGGCCCTCGTTCTCGATGGTCTGGTACGAGAGACAGGCGCGCGAGTCGACCCGGCCCGCACCGTCGAGCGCGCCGGTGGGACAGGCATCGATGCACAGCCGGCAGCTCCCGCACCGGTCGGCGCCCGGCCCGGCGGCGTACGCGTCCACCTCCAGCTCGATCAGCAGCACCGCGAGAACCACCCAGGAACCGTGGCGAGGCGTCACCAGGCACCCGTTCCGGGCGATGACGCCCAGCCCGGCCCGCGCCGCCCAGACCTTCTCCATGAAGGGCCCGTGGTCCACCGAGCCGTAGGTGCGGAGGGCGGGCCAGCGCACTCGGAGCAACCGGCGGAAGGTGCGCAGCCGGTCCCGCATCGTCGCGTGGTAGTCGCGACCCCGCGCGTACCGGGCGATGGGCGAGCCTTCGACCCCCGCGACGTCCGTCCAGTAGTTGCTTGCCAGCGCGACGACGGTCCGCGCCTCGGGAAGCAGCCGAGTCGGATCGAGCCGGTCCGCGGCACGCTCGGCGAGCCAGTCCATGTCCGCGGCCATCCCCGCGGCCAGCCAGTCCATGAGCACGGCTGGCGGAATCGGCTCCGGTCGAGCGAACCCGCACAGGTCGAAGCCCGCCTCGAGTGCAAGGGCCCGCACCTGCTCGGCGGGAGCGACCCCGGTCAGGGCGACGAGGTCCCGCCCGGAATCCACGGCACGTCCTTCACGCCCGCCCGGTGGTTCGCCGCCCGCGCGAGGACGAAGAGGAAGTCGGACAGACGGTTGAGGAACCGGAGCGTCAGCTCGTCCACCTGCCCCTCGCGGAAGAGAGGCACGATGGACCGCTCCGCGCGGCGGCAGACGGTCCGCGCGAGGTGGAGCGCGGCGCTGGCCGGCGTCCCCCCGGGGAGGATGAAGTGGGTCTGGGGCGGGAGCGTTCCCTGCAGCTCATCGATGCGACTCTCCATCGCCGCGACCCATTCCTCGCGGAGGTGAGGGATGTGCGCGTCGGCCTTGGTTCCCCGCGGCGTGGCGAGCACCGCGCCGACGGTGAAGAGCTGGTCCTGGAGGTCCTGGCACCAGGGATCCAGCCCGCCGAGCCCCGCCGCCCGCGCCACTCCGATGGCCGCGTTCAGCTCGTCCACCTCTCCGTAGGCGGCGACTCGCGGGTCGTCCTTGGCCACCCGGCCACCGCCGAACAATCCCGTCTGCCCCGCATCGCCGGTGCGCGTGTAGATCTTCATCGCCTGCGCTGCACCCTACGTCCAGGTGGCCGCCCCACGGAAGTCGGTGAGCGGGGTCCTCGTCTGGTATGAGGGCCCGCCGCCCGCGCTGGCCATCGACGTGAACGAAGACTCTCTCCAGAACGGCAGCCCGCGCACCGGCCCCTGGCTCATCCTCGCCGCCGCCACCCTCTGGTCGACGGCCGGGGCCGCGATCAAGCTGTGCCAGCTCAGCGGCTGGCAGATCAACTTCGGCCGCTCGGCGGTGGCTGCGCTCTTCATCGCCGCCATCATTCCCAGCGCACGCCGCCGGCCCGACCGCGGAGTGGCCGCCGTTGCGGTGGCCTACGCCTTCACCGTCCTGCTCTTCGTCCTGGCGAACAAGGCGACCACCAGCGCCAACGCCATCTTTCTCCAGGACACCGCGCCGCTGTGGGTGCTCCTGCTCAGCCCGGTGCTGCTCCACGAGCGGCCGTCACGCGGCGAGCTCCTCTCGGCGCCGCTGTTCCTGGTCGGTCTGCTCCTGTTCTTCCTCGATCGGCTCTCGCCGGGGCAGGCGGTGGGCAACGTCATCGCCGTGGCCTCGGGCGTGGCCTTCGCCCTCTGCATCATGGGCCTGCGCAAGCTCGGGGCGCGGAACGTCGGGGCCATCGTCTGGGGGAACGCGCTGGCCGCCCTCCTGTCGCTCCCGATGGCGCTGAGGGGACCGGAGCCCACCGCGCGCGACCTGGGCATCGTGCTCTTCCTGGGCCTGTTCCAGCTCGGGTTGAGCTACGTGCTCTTCGCCCGTGGAGTCCGCCACACCCCGGCGGTCGAGGCGTCGCTGCTGGCGCTGGTCGAGCCGGTGCTCAACCCGGTGTGGACCTTCCTCCTCGCCGGGGAGCGACCCGGTCCATGGGCGATCCGGGGCGGGGCCATCATCCTCGCCGCGACGCTGTGGAGGACGCTCGCCCCGTGGCTGGAGGCGCGCCGGCGGACCGCCCCGGGCTGAGCAAGGTCGCTGGCGCGCCCCTGCGCGCTTCCGCGGGCGTCCCCCTGGTGCGGGGGGCTGAGCATGGTCGCTGGCGCGCCTCTGCGCGCTTCCGCGGGCGTCCCCCTGGTGCGGGGGACTGAGCATGGTCGCTGGCGCGCCTCTGCGCGCTTCCACGGGCGTCCCCCTGGTGCGGGGGGCTGAAGCGGCGCTCAGAACGACGTCTTGAACCCGATCCGGAACGCGACATCGAGCGCCGGCCCATCCGGGTACGGATCCTCGACGATGCCCACCCACAGCTCGGTGCGCGGGTCGATCCGGTACATCCACCCGAAGTCGATGCTGAAGTCGATCTCGTCCATGGGTCGCAGGTCCGTCCCGTGGAACGGCGCCGTCTGCACGAAGAGGTTGGCGTAGAGGAAGTTCCGCCAGGTCAGCTTGATCCGCGGCCCTCCCGAGAACGACATGAAGAACACGTTTTCGTAGGCAGCGAGCGTCCCGGTCCTCGGGGTGAACCCCACCCCGATCGAGCCGCTCACCGTCGCGAAGGGAAGCAGCGGCGCCTCCCCCATCAGGATCAGCCCGGTCTGCAGCGTCCCCGCCCGGTAGCCCGGCCCCGTCGAGGTCGGGAGTCCCAGCACCAGGAGCACCTGCGCGTGTTCTCCGAGCATCCGGCCGACCCCGATGCGGCTATCCCCGATGCCCAGGTCCACCGGGCCGTAGGAGATCGTCTTTCCGCGCTCGTAGGTGATCGAGTACTGGTACCGGTTGATCGGCCGGATCTCGCGGGCGATGTACTTCACGCCCAGCACCGAGTGGTACCAGTTGATGAACCGATCCATGAAGCCCGAGTACGCGCCCTGGATCTGCACCTGCCCGAAGACGAACCACCGGTCGTCGATGCGCCGGGTGACCCACGCCTGGAATCGACCCAGCTCCGCGTCGAAGGTGATGCCACGACCCGCGGCGTTGTAGAGCTCGATGGCGCTCGCGTAGTCGAGCGCGAAGGTGAGGCCCCAGTCCCCCCGGGGCATCATCAGCGGCGGTGCGAAGAGCACGCTGCGGTTCGCCTCCACCGGGTTCTGCGGCGCCCAGGGAGGTAGCCCGGAGAAGTCCGGCGGCGGAAGCTCTTTGGCCGCCAGCATTCCGAGGACGAGGAGGGAGAGCATCGGGGGCCGGCGACGGGCCGGACGGGACTAGAGCAGCCGTTCGAATTCGTCGAGCGAGCGGTTCCAGACCGGCACCCCACAGTAGCGCGGCCCCTCGGGGCAGAAGGGCGTCACCCCGGCCTCCTTCCGGAGCGTGCACGGCGGCACCAGGTGCGCGGCGATGCGAGGGTGGATCGCCCGGACCTGCCGCACCTCCTCGACCGAGGCCCGCCAGATCTCCTCCTGCGCCGTGTAGCAGAGGCGGTGAACCCACTTGTGGTGGAAGTGCAGGAGTTCCCCGGACTCGAGGAAGCGGATCGGAAAGGCGTTGGGCAAGAGGTAGAGCGCCGCCTCGGGCGCGACACCGGCGTCCAGCAGCCGCTCGATGGCCACCCAGGCCTCGGCACAGGTGCGGGTGAAGACATCCAGCGCCTCGGGCACCTCGGCCAGAAGCGCGGGGACGATCACGTCCGGCTCACCGGGCACGAAGGTGGCCTGGAGCACAGGGCGGCTGGCCGGTGTCATCCGGTGTCGCTGGTCCTGGCTGTCCGCGGCGTGGCTGAGCTTCTTCTGGAAGGTGTAGCTCGCGTGAACCAGGGTCCGCATGAGCTTGCCATGCGTCCCGAGCTGCAGCGCCTCCGAGAGATACGGGTTCTGGCGGGGCGAGAGCACGCGCTCCAGCGCGGCCGAATCGTCGAGGGCGCCGCGGGGCAGCCCGAGCACGTTGCGCACCGCCTGGGCGATGGCCTCCTCGGCCCGGGCGCTCCAGTCCACCAGGGTGCTGACGCCACCCTGCAGCCCGGCGTCGAACTCCGAGCGGTGCAGACGGGCCCCGGCGCCGCCGACGCCGAGCGCGCGGCCGGCCTCGCGCAGTGCCCGGGCCTCGTGCGTGGACTCGAGAGGGAGCGAGTCCTGGACGTCGCGGAAGAAGAGCGGGTCCACCGCCTCGACCTCGCGGACCATCGCCGCGATGACCTCGCGCGCCTCGGTCGGCACGTCGTAGGCCTCGGCGAGCCGGTGATAGCGGTGGAGCGTGAGCCCGGAGATGGTGTGGTACAGGTGGGCGAACGTCCCGATGGGCAGGACGTAGCGGGCCACCTCCTGGCAGCGCTTCTTGAGCGTTCCGGACCACTTCTCGGGCGTGCGCCGCCGGCCGGGGAAGAGCCGGTAGAACTCGGCCTCGGCCCGGGGAAGGAGCAGCGCCCCGATGCGCGCGTAGGCGGCCATCTGGGACTCCACCACGCCGCGGTAGAGCGCCTCCTCCCGCTGGGGGAGCGAGGGGACGATGACCCGGTCCGGCTTCACCTCCACGTAGCGCTGGCTGACCTGCTCCGAGTTGTAGAAGGGGTGCGCGTGCAGCACGCTCCAGATGAGCTGCCGGCTGACGTTCTCCAGGCTGAACTGGAAGGTGGCGTGCTGGAGGGTGGTGTGGTGGCCCGCCTGGTAGGTCTCGCGGGCGATGCGGTCCCGGACCTCGCGGGCCCGGTCGTCCTTGCGCACGTCCTCGGCCTTGATGATGCGCGGGCTGTAGCAGGTGCGGGCCGTCGCCACGGCATTGTCGAAGGGCTCGACGAAGCCGTTGGTGAGCCGGACGATGGGCGCGGCGGAGCTGAAGGCGGACGACGACATCGTCCTCTTTCTTGCACGCCCGGCCGACGTCTCGCCACACCGCTTGGGCCGGCGGTCGAGGCGCCGTTCGCCGTGCACACGCCTGCCGGGCGACCACGGAAAGTTGCAGCACGCGGGTGGCACCCTCTGGGATGGTGGCCGCCATGGCGTTCGACCTCCAGGACCGCGCCCGCCGGGCCGTGCTCGAGCTGGGCTTCCTCCCCGACTTCCCTTCCGATGCCGAGGCGCAGGTCGCCGCGCTGCAGCGTGAGGGAGCTCCGCAAGAGAAGGGCGTCGAGGACCTCCGGGGCCTCCTCTGGTCGAGCATCGACAACCCCGACTCGATGGACCTCGACCAGCTGGAGTGGGCCGAGGCCCGCCCCGACGGGAGCACCCGCCTCCTGGTGGCCATCGCCGACGTGGACGCGCTCGTGCCCGAGGGCACGCCGATCGACCGCCGGGCGGGGGCGAACACCGCGTCGCTCTACACGGGCGCCGCGATCTTCCCGATGCTCCCGCGCCAGCTCTCGGAGGACCTGACCTCGCTCCTGCCGGACGTGGACCGCCTCGCGGTGGTCATCGGCTACCGGGTGCTGCCCGACGGCTCGGTGACCGACGGCGCCGTCCACCGGGCCTGGGTCAGGAACAAGGCGAAGCTGAACTACCCCGAGGTCGGCCCCTGGCTGCAGGGCTCGGCGCCGGTTCCGCCCAGGGTGGCCGCGGTCGCGGGCCTCGAGGAGCAGCTCCGGCTCCAGGACAGGGCGACCCGTCAGCTCCGATCGGCCCGGGAGAAGGCCGGGGCGCTGGTCCTGCGGACGCTCGAGCCGAGGCCGGTGATGTCCGACGGGCGGGTGCTGGACCTCGAGGCCATTCCGGACAGCCGGAGCCGGGAGCTCATCGAGGACCTGATGGTGGCGGCGAACGGCGTGATGGCCCGTTTCCTCGAGGCGGCCCACCGGTCCTCGCTGGCCCGGGTGGTCCGGAGACCGAAGCGCTGGGACCGGATCGTCTCCCTGGCGAAGGGCCTGGGGACGTCGCTGCCGGCCGAGCCGGACGGCGTGGCCCTCTCGCGATTCCTGCAGCACCAGAGGGAACACGACCCGCTGCACTTTCCCGACCTCTCGCTCGCGGTGGTGAAGCTGCTCGGGCCCGGCGAGTACGTGCTCCGGCCCGCCGGCCAGGACTCCCCCGGACACTTCGGGCTGGCGGCGCACGACTACAGCCACTCCACCGCCCCCAACCGCCGCTACCCGGACCTCATCACCCAGCGGCTGGTGAAGGCGCTCCTGGCGGCCAGTTCTCCGCCGTACACCGACGGCGAGCTCGACGGCATCGCCCAGCACTGCACGCTCATGGAGTCGGCGACCCGCAAGCTGGAACGATTGATGCGCAAGGTGATCGCCGCGCTCCTCCTCCACGACCGTGTCGGGCAGTCGTTCGACGGGCTCGTCACCGGAGTCACCGAGCACGGCACCTTCGTCCGTCTGCTGAAGCCGCCCGCGGAGGGACGGGTGGTGCGGGGGGAGAAGGGAATGGACGTGGGCGACCGCGTCCGGGTGAAGCTGCTGGCGACAGACCCGGAGCGGGGCTTCATCGATTTCGCGCGGGCCTGAGGCTCGCGCTGCAGCTCGCTGCTCCCGGCACCGTGGACCCGGCCTGCTGCCCGACGCCGCACCCACCAGGGTGCGCCGGGCTAGCTGTCCCCATCTGCGCGGGAGTGCCCCATGACGCGACCGGCGTTCATCGTCCTGCTGCTCCTGGCACCAGGCCTGGCCCGGGCCGACGAGCTTCCGAGCGTGGCCCAGCGCTTCATCGCGGCGTTCCAGGCGATGCAGCAGGCCTCCGCGACGGCCGCGGACGTGGAGCGGCTGCTCGCGCTGTGCACCGACGACGTCGTCTACGAGCACTCGAAGGTGGGAGCCGTGGTCCGGGGGAAGAGCGAGCTCCGGTCGGGCTTCGTCTCCCACCTCGGCGAGATCCGGGGTGACCGCACCCAGGTGGTCCACTCCGCCCAGGGTCCGAAGCTGGTCGCCATCGAGGTGTCCCGGACCTTCGAGGTGAAGGATGGGAGCAGCTGGCGACCGGTCAGCCGCAGGCAGCTCCTCGTGCTCGAGCGCGACGGGCAGGACCGCATCCGCCGCGTCCTCGACGACTGGTAGTCGTCGAAGCTCGGAAGCGGTTCCGCTGGTGTCTCAGAAGGTGTCTGACACCTCCGCGTCAAGCGCACTTGACATGAAGGTGCCAGACACCTTCAACCGGGCGAAGACCTCGACCTCGCCTTCTTGACCACGCGGGGCTCCGGCGCTCGGAGCAGGTGAGCGATCTGCCACACGTTCCCCCACCGGTCCTTCACCATCGCCCGGCGGTCCCCGTAAGGCGTGTCCAGCGGTGCCTCGACCGTCTCCGCGCCGGCGGCGATGGCGAGCCGGTAGGTCTCGTCCGCGTCGTGCACGTAGACGTAGAGAAAGCCGGGGAAGGGCTCCCGCGCTCCGGCCGAGGTCACCATCACCACCGAGTCGCCGATCTGCATCTCGGCCGGGCGATCTCCGTGGACCTCACCGGCGGCTCCGAACACCGCGCGCAGGAACTCCACCAGCGCGTCCGCGTCCTCCACGACCAGCCGCGGCGTCACCGAGTGGAAGCCCGGCCGGCCCGTGACTCGGCGACGCGCGAGCGCGTTCCGTGCCGCCGTCACTTGGCCGCGGGCTTCTTCGCCTTGCTCTTCCCCCAGACCTTCTTGCACGAGGAGCTCAGCGAGGCCTCGTTGTCCTGGAGGCACTGCATCACCCGACCCTCGCCGCGCATCACGTTGGCGCAGAGCTTGTCCGAGTCGGCCTTGCACGCCTTGTAGAACGAGACGAGCTTCTTGCTCACGTCGTCCTTGCACTTGTCGGAGAGCTGGTCCGTCTTTCCCTCGAGACAGGCGAGGATCCGGCCGTGACCGGGCTCGACACCCGGGCAGATCTTCTCGAGGTCAGCCTTGCAGGCCTTTCCGGGCTCCAGGCCCTGGGCGAAGGCGGGTGAAGCAAACAGCAGAGCGCCGGCGCCGAGCAGCGCCGACGTGAGGGACCGACGACGGGATGTCATGGCGTTCCACGCTCCTGGCAGAAACACGCCAGGCCGAGGGTGACGAGGCGCGTCCCGCTTCCCCCGTGACTCCCGCCGCACCCCCGGATTGTCGAGCACTTTCGAGCCCGATCGTCCTCGATCCTGGGAATGGCAGTCCCACGGATGGACGCACCCGGAGGGGGCTGCCAGGAAGGGCGCGGGCCCACCCGCGGAACGGCAGTTGCAGTCTCCTGCCTCTCATGCCGACCGACGACCTCCGACACGCGCTCCGCGGTCTCCGCAAGGCACCGGGATTCACCGTCGTGGCGCTACTCACCATCGCCCTGGGAGTCGGCGCGAACACGGCGCTCTTCTCCATCGTCGACGGCGTTCTCTTGCGACCCCTCCCCTTCCCCGAGGCGGATCGCCTGGTGGGCGTGCACGCCTCGAAGCCCAACTTCGACCGGGGCTCCATCTCCTTCCCGAACTTCCAGGACTGGCGGCGAGCGAACACCACGTTCTCCGGCCTCGCCGTCTCGCGAAACTCCACCTTCATCCTCAGCGGCCGTGGCGCCCCGGACCAGGTCAACGGCGCGTTCGTCTCTTCGGAGTTCCTCCCGCTGCTGGGGATGCAACCCCTGCTGGGGCGCGGCTTCGCCACCGGCGAGGACGAGGTCGGCGCGCCGCCGGTCGTGGTCATCAGCGCCGGGATGTGGCAGCGCCGGTTCGCCTCGAGTCCCGAGCTCCTCGGGACGACCCTCACCCTCGATGGACGGCCCTACACCATCGTCGGGGTCGTCTCCGGCTTCCCGCTCTCCGCCGCCAATCTCCCGCGCGCCGCCGACGTGTACGTCCCCATCGGGCAGTGGGACAACGATTTGCTCCTCTCCCGCGGGGCCGGACTCGGCATCCACGGAATCGCGCGGCTGAAGCCCGGAGTCACGATCACCCAGGCGCGCGCCGACATGGATGCGGTGACCCGGTCACTCGCCGAGGCCTATCCCGAGCCGAACAAGGGGGTCGGCGCCGCGCTCGTCCCGCTGAAGGAGCAGGTCGTGGGTCCGGTCCGCTCCGTCCTGCTCCTGCTCTTCGCCGCCGTGGCGTTCGTGCTGCTCATCGCCTGCGTGAACGTGGCAAATCTGATGCTCGCCCGCTCCAGCGCGAGGGCCCGTGAGTTCGCCGTCCGGACCGCGCTCGGCGCGGGGCGGGGCCGGATCGTGCGGCAGCTGCTCACCGAGAGCATGGTGCTCGGCGTCCTGGGCGGCGCGCTCGGCGTCGGGCTCGCCCTCCTCGGGACCCGTCTGGTCCTCGGGCTCTCCGCGGTCGGACTTCCGCGGATGTCCGAGGTCCACCTCGACGCCCGGGTGCTCGTCTTCACCCTGCTCGTCTCGCTCCTCTCCGGAGCGCTCTTCGGGCTCGCCCCTGCGCTGGCGGCCGTCCGGTCCTCGGCCGCAGATTCGCTTCGCGGGGCTGCAGGGCTCCCGGGAGGACACCGCCGCTCCCAGGACGTCCTCGTCGTCGTGGAGGTCGCGCTGGCGCTGGTGCTCCTCGTCGGCGCCGGCCTGATGGTGCGAACCGTCGCCCGTCTATGGAGCGTCGACCCGGGCTTCGATGCCCGGCGCGTCCTCACCTTCGCCGTGTCCCTTCCTCCCTCCATGGCCAAGGAGCCTCCGGAGGTGCTCCGGAACGCGATGCGAGATCTCGAGGCGACCATCGCTTCCACCGGGGGTATCCGCGCCGCCTCGCTCTACGGCGCGGCCTTTCCGCTCTCCGCCGACGACGAGCAGCTCTTCTGGCTCGACGGCGAGCCACGCCCGACGACCTCGCACGGGATGAAGTGGACGCTGAGCTACGTCGTCGGGCCGGGCTACCTCGAGGCGATGTCGATTCGCCTGTTGCGAGGCCGCTTCCTCGGACCCCAGGACGCAGCCCGGACGGCCCCGGTCGCGGTCGTCGACGAGGTCTTCGCCCGCACCTACTTCCCGGACGGCGAGGCAGTCGGCCGCAGGATCAATCTCGAGCGTGGAACGCAGCCCGTGGAGATCGTGGGCATCGTCGCGCACGTCAAGCAGTGGGGGCTCGACGCCGACGACCAGAACTCGCTCCGGGCGCAGCTCTACGTTCCGTGGACGCAGGCATCCGACGGTCTGATCTCCCTCCTCGCCGGCGGGGTCGGCGTCGCCGTCCGCACCGAGGGCGATCCCGGGCAGGCGCTGCTCCCCCTCCGGACGGCGATCGGCCAGCTGGGCGGGCAGTACGCAGTGTTCGGGGCACAGACCATGCCGGAGATCGTGACCGCGTCGCTCGGCCGGCAGCAGTTCACGATGGTGCTGTTTGCGCTCTTCGCCGGGCTCGCGTTGCTGCTCGCCGCGATCGGCATCTACGGCGTCGTCTCGTACCTCGTGGGCCAGCGGACCGGCGAGCTCGGCCTCCGCATGGCGCTCGGCGCCCAGCGTGGCGAGATCCTCCGGCTGATCCTCGCCGGGGGCGGCCGCCTGACGGCGGTCGGTGTCGCGCTCGGCACGGCCTCCGCCCTGGGCCTCACCCGGCTGATGGAAGGCCTCCTCTACGGGGTGAGGCCCACCGACCCGCCGACGTTCATCGCCGTCGCCCTTGCCCTCGTGATGGTGGCGCTCGCGGCGTGCGCCGTGCCGGCCCGCCGAGCCTCGCGGGGCGACCCGATGGCGGCGCTACGACAGGAGTAGCGCTCAGGGGCGCGCCCAGCCGGCATCCGTCTCGCGGGCCACGC
>Ga0081540_1001295_pt1 | contig 21835 bp, 24 predicted proteins | sample TabmetS2T1R1_FD_71024 | JGI IMG/M metagenome (GOLD analysis project Ga0081540, IMG submission 71024) | Tabebuia heterophylla rhizosphere microbial communities from the University of Puerto Rico - S2T1R1 | ecosystem: Host-associated > Plants > Roots > Rhizosphere ... | reverse complement strand
ACTTCAACGGCTGAACCGCGATCCATGACCGCCGCGGTCACTTACGGGGCACGACCGGACGCTCTTTCGGGGCAGCATCCGCGCTTGGGGAGGAAGAGCCCGCTATAGCTGGGTCTGGGGTCCGAGTTCGCTGTGGGCCTGGGTGAGCTGGGTAAGTGCATAGCCGATGGCCTGGTCCCATTCCATGTCCGCACCTCGGGCGCGAAGCTCTCGGGTGCGCTCTTCGCCCAGCTCTGCCGCCAGCTGCGACGCGAGCTGAACAAGCCTCTCCGCGGATCCGACTTCGTGGCCTTGGGCGGCGCCCTGGATGATCGCGGCAGCCTCAGGCCGGGTGGCGGCAAGCATGCCTGAGATCGTGTGGAGGATCAGGCCCATCCGCACGCGGTCACCGCCCCCCCGAAGGCCGTGGATGGCGCGGCGGGCAAGCTCGAGCGCGGCGGCCAGGTCGCCGACGACGAACGCGATATTAGCCGCCCAGATGAGATTGATAGCGCTCTGGTAGCCGAGCGCGGCGATGAGCTCGCGGCTTTCGCGCAGGCATGCCTGGGCCTGGCCGGGATCGGTCTCGGCGACGGCTGCACCCAGGGCGAGCAGGCTGGTCGCGACCAGGACCGGGGCGCCGACCCGGCAAGCCAGCGCAAGTGCTTCGCCCGCCAGCGGGACCCCCTTGGCGCGTCACCGGCGAGCACGTGACGCACCGCAGCGATGCTGAGCAGGACGGAGGCGTCAGCCAGGTCGCCGCCCGCCTGCGCGAGACGGGCGGCCTGTTCGGCGAGCCGGGCGGCGTCAGCGAACGCGCCTGTGGTGTTCGCGACGTTTGAGCGGGCGGCGCAGATGGCCTCCTCGACGCGCCAGTCCGGGCTAGTGGCAGTTGTCCTGCAGTCGCAGACGATCTTGACGCCATCTGGAGGCGATCCATCATTGCCAGCGCCGGAATGCGGAGCCCCCTTGCACCTCACTCGGCGTCGCCGCGGACCAGCTGGTCACCGCTAACGCCGAATCCCGCGTCGGTCGAGGCCCAGACCGTGGTGTCGGGGTCGAGGCGCGGATCGGCCGCCATGGCGCGGCGGTCTCCAAGCGGCCGTCGCCCACTCGGATCAGCGCAAGTTATGCACCAGCTAGTGCCTCAACGATGGACTCAACTGCGTCGAAGGGCGCACGCAGTGCACCCGCGAGGTGGTGCCGCCCGGCCAGAAACCCCGGTGCGTTGTAACTCACCGATACCGCCCCGTCCTTGTCCTGCCAGACCAGCACCTTGAGCGGGATATCCAGCGCAGCAAGCGGCGCCGCGACCATCACCGCCGCGCCCACCGCCGGCTTCCCGAACAGGACGAGTTTCGAGTCGGGCATCTGCACACCAGCTCGTCCGGCTACGCCGCTGTGATCGATGACGTTGAACACCGTGAACCCCCGATCCGCCATCAGACGCCGCAGCCCGTCGATGGTCTGGGCGACGGACTTGCTGCTGGGCTTGGTGATGACCCCGTCCGAGGGTGGCGTGCTGTCTACCATCAGGCTTCCTTTCCAAGTGAGCCGCCGTTGTGCCCGGCCGCGCGAGCAGGCCGTTGCCTGATTCTCGCTCCCAAAGAGTGTGGCTCGCCCGCGGCGGACGCTTCACCCACCCTGGCCAAGGACCGCAACGCCTACTCGAAGTCTCATTCAGGCGGCACTGCGTGCTCATGCCGATACATGGACGGCGGCGGTTTGTGAACACCGGCGCCTCCGCGCGCGGCGGGGCGGGCTCTCGGTCTGTCGCATCTGCGACTGTGCTATTGGTTCTGGCCCAGCCCGGGAACGGTGCCCTTCAGCTCCGTGGCCAGCTTGCGCTCCAGTACCGGCAATTGGCGCAGCACCTCGGCGGCGAGGGCCGGTGCTGCTCGCCTCTTCGAAGTACCCGCATGGCCCGCGGCAGCCTCGATCCGCAGCAGGACCGCATGCCAGTACCCCTTGGGGTCGGCGCATGTCGGGATGGGATAGTGCTCCAAGGTTCTGGCCGCCATCGCGGCACGCTTGAGGGCGGCGCTTGTAGCGGGGATGTCCGATGCCGAGCTGGCAGCCTGGAGGCGGTTCAGCGCTGCGGTCAGGTTCTCCCCTGCCGCGTGCTCCGGCCCGGAGCCCCAGACGTGATATTGCTGTAGGCAAGACGGCGACGGTGCGGGCGCCAAAGAGCCTCCGCCCGACCCAGCAGATGCCACGGCACCCCCGGCCGACGCACATGCCGTCGATGTGAGCCCAGCGGCGAGCACGGCGCCGGCCAAGATGACCTTGCAAGTCATCGGCGAGCTCCCTCCCACTGCTGCTCGTAATCAACTCAGCGCGGCGCGGAGAGGTGCACTGCTAACTCCCGGCATGCCAGGCGGCCCGCCAGCCAGCCGCTCTGCGACCCGCGTCGTCATCCCACCAGTCATGGCCGGTGCCTGACATCTAGCCGGCTTTGAGATTCAGGCGGCCTACTGTATCTGCTCGCCGGTGCAACAGACTGACAATTCGGAGCGGTCAGCACGATCACCCGCGGCATGGGGAACCATCACGCCCCATCTGCATGTGGAGGCATCCCGGCAGGCCGGGGTGATGCGGACGGCCGGTACGGGTGAACGGGCCCTGACCTCGTCAGGCGCGCCGGCCGAAACGGGCAAGCAGCAGAGTCCGAGCGTCCGCGTCGCCGGGCACCGGCGGCCGCGCGGCGATCGCCCCCGCACTGCGGTAAGCCTCCTCCATGGCTTCGAACCAGGTCGCGCAGGACGCGACGAGCTCTTCGTCCAGGTGCTCGTCCGCGCCGATCGCACGGGCCAGGTCCCACGCGTGGATCAGGTGGTCGGCGAACAGCTGCAGCGTGTACTCGCCGCCGGGGAAGTCGCCGAACGACAGGTGGACGATCCGGTCCATCGCACCGTCGGCTTCGACGGCGCGCACCGCCTCAGCAGAGGCCGCGGTCCAGGCGGCCTTGGGGTCGGAACCGAGCACGTCGCCCTCGAAGCGGTCACCCACCTCGGCGATTGTGGATCCGGCCAGCAGCGGCGGCGCCCACAGATCCTCACCCACCAGATGGTTCACCAGGTCGCGGACGCACCAGTCCTCATCTGGGGTCGCGGCCTGCCACTGGTGGTCGCCGATCTGCCGGACGCGGGCGTCGAACTCCGCGACGGCGCGGCCGAACATCGCGGGGATATCCATGTGCCCTCCCTGCGCATGAACGTACGCCATCAACCTTAGGCACAGAACCACGGTGGCGGCACGGCAAGTCAGCTTGGACAGGCCGCAGGCGCGGGCGGTGACGAGCGGGCGATCAGTTCATCGGGATGCTCGACCTGTGCCTGCGGGAACCCCGGCGCGCCGCCGCAGTTCCTGCAACGGGACCCGACGTAGCCGGGTACGTGGCTCGGACGGGGCGGCAGCGGCGCAGGTGTCATTCCTGCGCAACGGAGGATGCCGTCGCGCGACCGTCGAGACGGCTCGTGCAAGCTCGCCGTGTCGCGGCTCCAGTTGCCAGATGCCGCGCTCCGGGCGGTCCCTGCTGTCCCAGATCGGCCCGTTCTGCGCAGCTCAGCCTGACCTGCGGGGTTGGAGACCGTTAGGCAAGGGATCCGCTTGCGCGACGCGCGCTGACGTACAGCGTGGCCGCCGTGGCTCGTGGACGTCATCGCTTGATCGGGGTCCCGCAGGTGAGTGATGCCATCGGCGCCGCGATGACATCCGTGCGGTCCAGTTCCAGCGGCTCGCTGCCGGGATGCACGATGGGAGCCGCTGTAGGCTGCCGCCATGAGCACGCGCGAGGATTACCCAGCCGGGGTGCCGTGCTGGGTCGACACCAACCAGCCCGACCCCGCCGACGCCGCTCGGTTCTACTCCGGGCTCTTCGGGTGGCAGACCGAGGACGCGATGCCTCCCGACGCCGGAACTCACTACTACATGGCCCGCATCGACGGCCGGGACGTGGCCGCGATCTCGTCGCAGCCCCCCGGCGCACCGCCGCAGGCCACGTGGAACACCTACATCCGCGTCGAGTCCGCTGACGACGCCGCAGCCCGGGTGCGCGAGGCGGGCGGGCGGGTGCTCTCCGAGCCCTTCGACGTGTTTGACGCGGGGCGGATGGGCGTGTTCGCCGATCCCGAGGGCGCGGTCTTTTGCGTGTGGCAGCCCGGATCGCACCGCGGCTCGGCGGCGGTCAACGAGCATGGCGCTGTGAACTTCAACAACCTGCACACCGACGATGTCGAGGCCGCACGGGCCTTCTACGGCGCCGTGTTCGGCTGGACGACAGTCGAGGCCGGCTCGCCGATGTGGGCTCTGCCGGGCTACGGCGACCATCTCGAGGAGCTCAACCCCGGCTTGCGCGCGGGGATGAAGCAGATGGGCGCGCCCGAAGGCTTCGAGAACGTCGTGGCGACGATCTTGCCCCGCGAGGGTGGCCCAGCGCGCTGGAGCGTGACCTTCGCCGTCGACGACGTAGACCCGATCGCTGCGCGAGCGCGCGAGCTCGGAGGCTCGGTCCTCGCCGAGCCGCAGAATGCGCCGTGGGTGCGATTCGCCGTCCTTGCCGATCCGGCTGGCGCGTCCTTCACCGCCAGCCAGTTCGTGGCGGAGAACCGCTAGACGATCCGCTTTCGGGATCGCCCGTGGAATGCCAACGAGATCCCTCATGTCGTGCCTGATGATTTCCAGCCGCACGATATCCCTAGCCACGCGGGGGGACGTGAGCCTGGAAGTTCTTCTTGCCCACCCCGTCCATCTCCTCGGGCGTGATGAGGATGACTGTGGTGGTTTTCGCTGCGCCTGCCGTACTCATCGCCATGCTCGCGGCGACGGCCGCGACGTTGTCGGGCAGTTCCGCGATGGCGTAGACATCGCGGTCACCGAACGCGTAATAGTACGCCTCGAGCCTCCCGCCCAGGCCTTCGGTGGCCTTGCGGATGGTCTCTCGGCGGGCAGTTCCGCCCTCTTTCAGGGTGCCCTGCAACGCCTCCTGCGTCAGTGATGAAAGGAACAGGTACTTTGCCATCTCGGTCCCCCTTCGCTGGACCGGCAGGCGTGCCGAACCTCGCCACCCCGGAACCGCCCAGCCTTACAGCTCTTCCCAGAATGCGTCAACCACGCTTGTAACTGAGCGGGAGCGGGGGATCACGCCTCGGCGAGGGCACGCTGCGAGGCCAAGTACCTTTGCCCGTCTTCGGGCAACCGGCCGACTGGCCGTAGTGAATGCTGCCGGTGATCGTCTCAGTTCCCCTCGCACCAGGCATCCCACAGGTCGCAGGCAGCCTTTGGGCGATCCGCGACGGCAAGCAGGTTCGTGAGGGCAGGCAGGCCGCCACTCCAGCGTGACGGCGCCGCCACGGCTGACCCCAGCACCGCCCCGCTCGCGGCGGTGCTGGTGGTTCCGTGGAGCAACTGCGCAGGCTGGCCGTGCCATTCGCCGCCCAAGCACCGGCCATTAGGTCATGAACCGACCATATCGGACCCGCAGGCATTTCCCAGGCGGCGTGGCGTTGGAACAGGTATTGCCAGAACCCTCCAGAGTGCTACTATCCGCTGGGCTTTTCTGATTGCCATGGCGATACAGATGGGCGGCAAGAGTGGCTGACCGCATGTCAGCGCTGATGAGTGGGGACCGTCCCGGTGAGAAGGCTGGTCCCGGGCAGCTTGCCGAGGTGACTCGACGGCCGTCCTCAGAGCTTGCGCGACTCGTGGACGACAGCGACCGAGCCGACGACCCGCCGTGGCTGTCCTGCCGATCACGCCGGCACCCCGCCGGGACGGCGTACCGAAGCACGGGACCCCGCCGTCTTGCATACTGTGGCCCGGCCCGTTTTGATCATGGACGGTCAGCGCTAGCAGCCGGTACCGGTCGGCCGCCGGCTCGGGGCCGGCCCACCTTCCGGATCAGAGATTGCGTGCTGATTTCACAGACCCCCGCCACCCACCATGTCCGCAGGAGCCACTGCAGCTATCGGCGGCTGCAAGAAAGGAGGCACCTTCATGAAAGGTTCACGCGCGTGGCGGTTTAAGGCCTTGGTCGTGGCCGGAGTGACGGTGGTAGCCACCGCCGTCAGCGGCGCGACCGCGGCGACAGCCGGCCAGTCAGTCGGCCCGACCGCGGCGTCGGCCGCGACCACCACTCAGGCCGGGCCGACGGCACCAACCGCCCACTGGTGTAACACCAATGGGGTCACTTGTGCCGAGCCGTTCCAGGACTGGCAGAATTTCCCCTTCTTCCAAAGAGTGCGCAACCAAGGCGTGAAGATCGGGGAATACATCGGTCACGACGAGCCATCCAACCTCTTCTACTCGAATAGGCCGGGCGCAGGAAATAACAACACCTACCAGGTGACCCTCCCCAAAGACCCGCCGGTCCGGCCACGCCAGGATCAAAGCGGGGGAACCTGGAACTTCCAGATCCGTCCCACGTTCTGGCTGGGCATGGCAATGTGTGACGACGAGTCCGCTCCGAATCCGGCCTACTCAGGGGCGCCCTACCCCACCGTGGGATGCACGCCTGACAGCGACAGCAACATCTTCACCAGCGACAGCGCGAGCTCGGCCAAGTACATCGGCAAGCACCCCGGCGTGGCTTTCATGGAGATGCAGTTCTACCCGCCCGGGTGGGTGAAGTGGCCGACCGGCAACAGCTGCGATGCGAACAGATGGTGCGCGGCACTCAACATCGACTCCTTCTCGGAAAACCAGAACACCGGGGTGCCTAACAACAATGCATGCCTGAACAGCGCCGGGATAGAGCCGGTCAACTTCGCCTTCCTCACCAAGAACGGGACCGCCACCACACCGGCCAACCCGCTGAACAACGCACGGTTCAACCTCTCGCCGCAAAAAGACTTCTTCATGCGCAGCGGGGACCGGATCAAAGTCCACATGTTCGATACGAGCCAGGGTTTCACCGTGGTTGTCCGTGACCTCACCACCAGGACTACGGGCAAGATGGTGGCCAGCACCGCCAACGGGTTCGCGTCTGTCAAATTCGACCCCGCGGCAAGTTCCTGCACGCTGGTCCCGCACGCGTTCCATCCCGCCTACAGCACCTCGAGCCCCGACACCAGGGTCACCTGGGCGGCACATTCATACAACGTCGCGCTCTCGGACGAGATCGGCCACTTCGAGTACTGCAACAAGGTCGATACATCAAGCCCGATCCTCGCCTGCGCATCAGGCGCCGGGTTCGACACCAACAACGTCGACCCACAGGACGATAACTACTGCCTCCCCGTTCCCGGCATCCCGACATCAAAGATCAGGGTCACCGGCTGCCTGGGGATCTTGGGAGACAGCGACATCGATTTCGACGGCGTGTCCTACGACGCCCGGGTGTGGCCAGGGGCGGTTGCCAACCGCACGGCCGCTCGGCTGCTCACCCCGACACCGCTTAGATTCGCCAGCCCAACGACCGTGGGCGGCGCGAACTTCTCCCGGACAGCATTCGAGGCGGACCTGCCACGGATCGAGGACTTCCGCCCGGACAACCCATTTGGCGGAGTCCAGCAGAACTGCCAGAGATTCATCCAGAACCCCTCCGACACAAATCCAGGGCAGGGCTGCGTGAATCCGCCTCCGCAATCGCGTGACTATCCGTTCTACGTCACGACCAGGTCCGGCGGCACCTGCCGGTGGGCTGAAGTCGGCGGTACCCACGTCGCCGGGCTCACAAATGCCTTCGGCGGCAACTCCCAGGCGGAATTCGGATCGCTGCTCGCCAGCGACTACCCCGTGAGCCCGCCGGGCACCGTATCGACGAGGTACAACAACTTCCGCCGCGTCCTCAACACCAACCCCTGTCGCGCGTAGAACCTCCATCCGTAGGACAGGCCGGTTCCCCGGACACATGTCCGGGGAACCGGCCACGGGAGGCCGACGGCGAACCGCACCCAGCAACTCGTGGGCCGCTGGTGCGGCTGGGGTGACAAGCACGGGCCCCCCGAGTACCCGCCACATCGTCGACACCGACTGCACGTGCGGGTGCCGCTGGGCCAGTGGTCGCGCGGGGCGACCAGACTCACTCATCCGTGACCCAGCGATGACGAGCCAGTTGTCCCCCGCCCCTGCAAAGGGGACTGGCTGGAGCTGCCTGTTCAGCGGGCACGCCGTCGTCCGCCGCGCAGGCGCGCCCCAAAGAAGATGAAGTCGGCGAGGAAAACGATGATGCCGATGATCAGCAGGTACAGGAGCCCTTTGACGACGAAGCCAATGATGCCCAGGGCTATGGCCGCGATGATGAGCAACAGGAACAGGACCACCGTGAGGCCTTTCGGGTTAACGTCTGGCCAGGCGGCGCTCGCCGCCGGCGCCGGGTTGGTAGGTAAGGCCGTAGTGCTCGAACAGGACCGGCTCATCGGTGGCGGCCAGTTCTCCATCGGTGTCGATCGCCAGCGCGTCCTTGACTTGCTTTTTGGAATAGGCCACGCGCACGTAGGAGGGGGCCACGGTGGCACCACTCAGCGGCACGAAGGTTAGCCTGCGCCGTCCGACCATCCCAACCCTGACCGAGGCGAAGGCAGGCATGTCGGTGCTGGTATCCACGTAGATCGCCTCCAGCTGACCGATCTTGCCGCCACCCGGGTCCACCACGTCATGGTCGCGCCAGTCGCGGATGTTGTCTGCTTCGAACATGAGCGATCGTCTCCCCGCGCCGCCGCCGTGCAAACGTGGCCGGTCCGGGGATGTGGCTGCCGCAGCGCCGTCTGCCCCAGCCTGACCTCGGCGCCATATGGGTTCTGCGATTCGGCCGCGGTGCAAGCGATCATCGCCGGCTACCGGCATGTCTTCGTCATGCACCTCTTCCACCAGCGGGGCCCTGTGCTTGGGGCGCGTCATCGCTGGTCTCTCTGTCCGCGGTGGTCTCGCCACGTGCGGACTTCTGGCCGTCGGGCCGGGCGGGCGCTGCGGTATGGTCGCCGACGCCCAGCAGTTCCTCGAACAGCGAGCGGTAACGGATCATCGCTTCGCGCAGGTCTTCGGTGCTCGCCTGCTGACGCTGGGCCCGCTCGTGGATTGCATGCGCGACGCGGTAGTTCTCCACGACGTCCGGGTGATCGACCGATACCAGGTCTGCCCGGGCGTCGAAGTCCCGCATGGGATACCCGCGTTCGGCCATTACCCGGTTCACCAGGTCATAGGCGGTAGCGGTCGCCTCTGCCGGCTGATCGACGAAGCTCTGCTGAGCAACCCGCCATTCGCTGGCGTAGCGCGCCAGGGAGACCTCGGAAAGCGGCTTGATATCGAGCCGGGCCCGCTCCCGCTCCCGGCCGCGCAGATCGGCCTCGCCGGCATGCTGACCGTCGCGCGCCTCCACAGCTCTGTCGTACTCTGCGCCAAAATGCTGGCGCAGCGCCATCGTCCTGCGCCGCCGCGCTGCCATCGCGGCGACCAGGGCGACGGCGACCACCACGATGACGATCACGATCCACAACCAGGTAGCCATCGACCCTCCCGTGTGCGACTTCCTGTCGCCTCAGCTACCCGATCAAGGATTCTCAAACGCCACGTTGGTGCCCTGGGTGCCGCTAGCGGGTATGGCTAATGCTCGATGAGCGTTCAGCTTGGCTGCTGTTCCGGCGGCCGCGGTGAGGGAAGCACTGGCAGGGAGGCAGACGTGTGGGGGCGCTGGCTTAGATGGATAGTCCCGGCGTTGGCTACCGCGACGGCAGTGATCATGGGACCAGGATCGGCGGCTGCGGCGGCCACCTACCCGTACTCGATCAGTGGGTATGAGTACGCTGCCACGTCAACCGAGGGCCGGTTCGCTGGCACCGCCTCGGGCGCTGTGCCTGGTGCCTGGTCGGCGACCGTGGACCACACACCGCTCGGCACCGTGGCCACGATCACTGGCGGTGGGGTCCACCTGGCGACCTACCTGAACGGCATGCCCACCTCGATCAGCGGTGACTTCACCGGGGGCACCGTCAGACAGCTGTCGGGCTTCACCGGCTGCGCCAGCCAGCGGTACGCCGTGGACGGCACCCTGGGCGACGTGGGTCTTGCCACAGCCGGCACCGGCACCGGATCCTTCGCGGGCACGCTGACCCATTACCGCACCGAGATCCTCGGGCACTGCGTGATCTACTTCGCAAGGATCACCGGATCTCTCACCCTCACTGCGCCCTGACGCTGTTGGACCCGTGCGCCCTGCCCCGCAACCCGGCCAGCGGGCGCCGACCGAACTTGTCGATCCAGCAGAACGCGACATAGGTGGTGATCACGTTGACCCCGCCCAGATGGCGGTGACCTCGACCCCGGCCACCGCGGCGGCGACGGCATTGTGACCGCTCTGGAAGTCGGCGCGTGTCGCGCTCAGGCGAACAGCTCGCCGAGCAACTGGGGATCGATGGCGATGGGGGCGGCGCGGTAGGCCGGTGGCTGCGTGCCCATCAGCTCGCGCACCAGGAAGTCCCAGCAGCGCTTGCGGACGTAGGCCAGGCGGTCGATGAACGAGTGCTCGGCCCCGGGCACGATGAGCAGCTCGAAGTCCTTGTCTGCGGCGATGAGCCGGTCGGCCAGCCGCAGCGTGTGATCCGGGTGGACTTGGTCGTCCATTTCGCCGTGGATGAGCAGCAGCTTGCCCGCCAGCCGGTCCGCGATGTCCACGTTGGAGCCACGGGCCCAGGCCTCGGGGTTGTCCGCGCCATCGTAGGCTTCCACGAAGCCCAGGTTGAAGTAGCGGTCGTCGTGATTGCCGGAGAGGGCGACTCCGGCCTTGTACACCTCGGGGAAGTCCAGCATCGCCCGCGCTGTGGCGAACCCGCCTCCGGAGTGGCCGAACGCGCCCATCCGGTCCAGGTCCATCCACGGCCGGGTCCGCGCCAGCTGCCGCAGCGCCGCGACATGGTCGGCCAGGCAGCCAGCGTCGGCCAAGTGGCCGTAGGAGGCGTCGTGGAAGGACTTGCTCCGCCCTGGCGTGCCTCGCCCATCCGCCGCGACCACCACGAAGCCCAGCGCCGCGATGGGTTCCGCGTCGAGGCCCATCCCGCCGGGGTCGAAGGACGGGGCGACCCGGTTGACCTGCGGGCCAGGGTAGACACTGTCCACCACCGGGTAACGCTGAGCGGGGTCGAACCCCCGCGGCCGGTACAGCACCCCGTAGATGTCCGTCACCCCGTCGGCCGCCTTGACGCGGAACCGTTCCGGCGGCGTCCAGCCGGTGGCGGTGAGCTGGGTGATGTCGGCGCGCTCAAGCTCGACCAGCACCCGCCCGGCCCAGTCGCGGACGCGGGACACTGGCGGGGTATCGACTGTGGACGCGGAGTCGATGAAGTACTCCTGGTTGTCCGGCATGGTGACGATGTGGTCCAACTCGTCGTCGGTGACCTCGGCGAACCCGGTGCCGTCCAGGTTGGCCCGGCACACCGTGCGCCGGTACGGATCCTCGTCGACCAGACCGGAGGCGGTGAAATACACCGCCCGCTCGGCCTGGTCGACGCGCAGGATCTGCCGCACCGCCCACTGCCCGGAGGTGACCTGCCCCAGCAGCGCGCCCGTGCGCAGGTCGTACCGGTACAGGTGGCCCCAGTCGTCCCGCTGCGAGTACCACAGCACCTCGTCGGCCAGCACGCGCACGATCGGCGGCTCGGTCGTCCACTGGTTGGGCTCCACGCGGGTGGCCCCGGTCTCGCTGAGCACGGTGGTGACCTCGCCGGTCGCCGGGTCCAGCCGGTGCAGGGTGAGCGTGTGCAGGTCGCGGGGCTGGCTGAGGTAGTACGCCGCCGAGCTGTCCTCTGCCCACCACGCCCATTTGACCATGATCGGCGAGAACTGCGGCATGAGCAGCGGCTCGGCCTGTGCGCGGACCACGGTGCCCGCCTGCGCGTCCAGGACGACCAACTCGGCGTGGGGCACCTCCTCGTCCCCGGGGTAGGCGTACCGCTGGGTGCGCAGGAGGGGCGCGCCGCCGTCGGCGGGCCTGGCCTCCACGAGGTGGGTCTGCCGGACACCGCGCTCATCGGTCCGATGCGTCAGCACCTTCGTCGAGTCGGGCGACCAGGCCACCGCGGGCGGCAGGTATGGCAGGCCGAACTTGCGCAGCAGGGTGGCGTTGCTCGTGGAGTCCGGGCCGGAGCCGTAGCCGTAGTCGGGCTCGCCGTCGGTGGTCAGTGCCCACTCGCGGCCATTGGACAGCGAGCGCGCCCACAGGTCGTGCCCCCGGCGGGACACCGCGACCTTGTTGTCCGGTGACGGCACCTCCAGCGGGTTGCCCGGCGGCGTGAACTCGGCCCGCTCGCAGGCGTAGCTGTCAAGGCGGCACCGCCAATGCTCGCCGAACGCGTCGAACTCCACGGTGTTCCCGGCCAGCTCGATGGCCACGAACGGCAAGGCCTCAGGGTCGACCTGTTGCCCGGAGGTGGAGGCAAGCGCGGCGGCGAGCCGGGCGTGGTCGAAGGCCGGCTCGCGGGTGCCCGCCGCCGGGTCTACCAGCACGAACCGCCTGCCGACGCCATTGCTCACCGCGTACCAGAAACGGGCGCCTTCGTCGATCCACTGCGGCCTGACCTTGTCGCCGATGACGAGCTCGCCAGGGCGGGCGGGTCGGCGGAGGAGTTGCTCCGCAGCCCGGTAGTCCTGAGTTGTGCTCATTCGTGTTGTCCTTTCTCGGTCAGTCGCGGACGATGTCACCGCCGTGGCTGCGGGCGCGCACCTTGACGGTCCGGCGGATCCAGCACATCGGCCGCTGCCCCAGAAGCCAACCGCCGCACGAGCGTCAGGTGCTCACCGCCGTAGGCCAGCGGCGCGTCACGTTCCCGCCGCGCCGCCCCGGTCGCGGGTACAACCGCGCAGGCCCATCCAGGGGTCGGCACTCATACCCGCGGCAGCAGTGCCATCTGTCCACCCCAGGTGACCGTGGCCCCCGGGTGCACTCAACGATCCTGCCCCAAAGGCGCAGCGGACACACCACGCCAGCGCGGAACCTGCCGGGGACGGATTCCTGCGGTGAGCGCCGGAGCAGGACCCGGGTGCCTGCCGCAGAAGCAGGCCGGGGACGGCCCGTTTGGCGGACTTGCGAGGCGGCGACCAGCGATCCGTCGGGTAGCGGGTCACGGCAGTGGCTTGCCTGAGGCTACGGCGCCACCAGCGACCAGAATACGGCTACGTCATAGTCGCCGGTCGATGGGTCGGGATCGCCGTAGATCTCCCAGCGAGGGCCGGCCATCCGGTACCCGTTCGCCTTGCTCCAGTCGCACACCGCCTGATGAGTGTCGCCGATCTCGGCGATCGGGCCGGTGTGGATGGCGGTGGCGACGAGCCCGCCTGGAAGCGTTGACGCGACAACATCCCCGGCGGGCTCGAACGAGTCGCTGACCTGGACGCCGACTTCAACGTTGGGGACATCGTCTTTGTAGAGCATGATGTTGTGCCCGTGCTGGTAGAGCCCTTCCGGGGCGCCGCCCCGAAGAAAGCCCCACACCTTGTCCAGCATTGGCCGCCACATCTTCGGGAACTCCGCCCACGTGGCCGCCGCCGCCACCACCGCTGTCGGCGCCGGCTCGGTGGTCTCCAGGGTCACCTCAACAGTCATGAGGCGGAGCGTACGCCGCGGTCGTGACCAGCAAGTGGCGTCCACCGGAGCTTCATCGGCGCCGGCAGCGCGCGGGGAAGGCCGGCGGCCTCCGACCGGCCGGATGAGGCCATGGCAGGGGCGTATAGAGGTGAAGCATGTGCCCTGAACGGCACGGAGAGACCGCCGACGCCGCAGCGCTGCGTGCACGGCTGCGGCATGTCTACTGGATCGGTGGCGGGAGCGGCGCGGGCAAGTCGGTTACCGCCCGGCGGGTGGCAGGCCGGCACGGCCTGGCCGTGTACGCCACCGATGACGCGATGGCCGGCCATGGCACCCGCCGCAGGCCGCGACAGGCCCCGTTGCTGAGCAGGTTCACGGCCATGGACATGGACGAGCGGTGGGTGAGCCGGTCCCCGGCGGCCATGCTGGAGAGCTTTCCCTGGTTCCAGGGGGAGTTGTTCGGCCTGATCGTCGACGACCTGCTGGAGCGCGATCACCTGTTCACCGGACTCCTTCGCGAGGAAACGAAGCGGCTCGGCCTGCCTGCCATCGAGGTCGACACCGCGATGACCGAAGGTGACCTGACGGAGCGGGTCGCGGAAGCCTTCGGGCTCTGAACCAGGCCAGGCGAGACGAGCTGCGCACGGCCATGCAGCTAGACGTGTCTCCTCTTTGCGGGTCCAGGTGATGCGGCGGACAGGACGACGGCGGCGGCGGGGCGAGGGGCGGCCGGACAGCCCTGCCCGCGCGTGGCGCCGAGCTCGGGCCCGGCACGTGAGGGTTCTGGTGACGTTCGCGCCGTTCCGGCGTGCGGCCGGGCGTCTGCCTGCCCGGCGACGCGCGACCCCATCCGCAACTGCTCGGGCTTCGAACCACCGGTGATCCCAGAGCACGGGACACACCGAGTTAGGAGGTCGCCATGACCCGGCGGGTACGGCTTTGGATGACGGCGGTGCTGAGCATCGCCGCGACGGCGCTGATGGTGAGCCTGACCGTCGCCGCCCAGGCAGGCGTGGACCACGCGCACGCCCAACATCCCCTAGCAGGAATCGTCTTCAACGCCCTTGACTAGGCGCAGAGGACGGGCGCCGCTGCGACACGCGGCGCCCGCCCGTATCCTCGCCCGTGGCGGGCTCAGCGCAGTTAGTCGCGCAGCGGACAGTGCCTAGCCGGCGCTGGCCGCCAGCTCCTGGTAGGCGGGCAGGAGCTCGTTCCACCGAGCGTCGGCATTGCAGCGCTCACGCCCGGCGATGTGAGCGGCGAGATCTTCGACATGGACCTGTACCCCGGCCCCGTAGGCGGCGAGCTGGTCCGGTGGCATGCCTCGTTCCTCCCAGACCAAGATGGTCCGGTTGCCGTCGGCGGTCAGGGTGGCCTCGATGGCGTGCTCGTCCGTCTCCCCCGTCATCTTGGTCAGCACCAGGAGGTGCCGTGGGGGCTCGCACGCTTCGACGCGCCCGGTGCCTTCCCATCCGCTGGCGAGAAATCGTGCGCGGAACTCACCCCCCAGGCGCAGGTCACCTTCGACTTCGCCGAGCCAGCGGGCGAGACGGTGGGGATCGGTGAGCGCTGACCACAGATCGTCGATATCGGTGTCGTAGCGGTCTTCCATGCGCACGATGCCTTTGCCGTCCGCCGATCGCAGGCTGCCCACGATGCGGGTACCTGCACGTTCATTGCTGGTCATCTGGCGCTCCTTCGTTCGCGTTTCCCCCGGGCCACCTCGGTGTGCAGGGCGTCCAGCCGCTGCCCCCACAAGGCCCGGTACCGGCTCAGCCAGTCATCGATCTCGGCCAGCGGCTGCGCGCGGAGGCTGTAGACGCGCCGCTGCGCCTCCTGACGGACCTCGACCAGCCCTGCCTCCCGCAGCACCCGCAGATGCCGCGATACTCCCGGGCGGGCAATCGGCAGCAGTGCCGCCAGCTCACCCACGGTTGCCGGGCCACCGGTCAAGGCTTCCAGCATCGTCCGGCGGTTCTCGTCCGCCACTGCCCGCAGGGCCGCTTCCATCGTATGAATGTACCAAGACTGTTACGTAACCATCAAGGTACATAAGCACGGGAATTCGATGCGCAAGGCCCGCAGCGACGCCTGAGGCGTGTTCCGGGTGTCAGGCAACGCAGAACTCGTTTCCCTCGGGATCCTGCATGACCACATGCCCCAGCACCTGCCCGTAGAACTCCTCGCGCACGGTCCTGGCGCCGGCCGCCTGAAGCTCGGGCACCCTGGCGCGGATCAGCTGCTCTCGTTTCGCCATGTCCCAGGGACCCTCGCCGGCCACTCGGATGTCGATGTGCATGCGGTTCTTGGCGGTCTTTCCCTCGGGCACCTGCAGGAACCCGATCGCCGGCCCCCGGCCTTCGGGGTCGATGATCGAGGCGTTATCCGGCTCGTCGAAGCCCGGCTCCTTCACGTACCCCAACGCGAACGCCCAAAAGGACGCCAGCGCCTGCGGATCGGCCGCGTCGCATCCCAGAGTCCAGTGCACAGCCATGGCCTATTGTGGCGCTGCTACGCTGGGCTTCGCCAAAACGGCCACCGGCGAGCGCGTTCCTCCCCGGCATTGCGGGATGACACCCCGGCTAGGACACGTTTAGCAGGCTCTGGTTTCGCATCCGGGATCGAGGCCGGCATCGATATCGCCCGCGGGAGCGGGATTCAGACGGTGACGCGCGGGATGCATCAGTACGCACCAGATCAGGACGCGCAGGCGCCGCACGGGCGCGAGGTGGCTGGCGTTGCCGAGCATTCGTCGTGTCCTGTGCCCGTTCAGCACGGCCCACCCAAGCTGCCTCGCCTTTTGCCGTATGCCGCGCGGCTGCTCTGGCTGGAGCCTGGCTGGGCAGCTTTGCAGGTACTGGTGATCGGCCAAGGCCGCCGCGGCGTGCACGGCGGCATCCAGCATCTGGTCAGCCGACAGGCGGGCGGGCGCCACATAGCGGCCGCTGGTGGGCAGCGAAAGCAGGTCATGCAGGTCGCCAACGATGTGGTACTTGGAATCACGCAGGGCCGTCACCAGGATTTCCGACTGTTCGGCCGCCCAGGCCTGCCGGTCGGGAGGCAAAGCCAGGCGCGGCTGGGGCGGCCGGGCGCTCAGCACGTTGGCTGCGAGGATTCGCTTGATGTTCCGGGTGTAGAACCACTCGGGCATGCCGTCCGACAGCGCCTCGTTCATGCGGCGCAAGAACTCCGCTTCTGCCAGCCCCAGCGAACTGTTGACACGCGCCGAGGGGACGTCGATGCCGCCGGAATCGATCCCCAGCACGGACGCAAACCGTGCCCACAGCGCCTCGGGCGGTCCCTGCCGTGGCACGGTGATCACAGTGACGTGATCCGGCGGGATGTGCCGCGACCACATCTGGAGGATGGCCAGCGTGTCATGGACGGTCCAGAACCACGACCGGCGGCGCCGGTCAGCGGCCGGCGCACTGTCGATGACGCCAGCCAGCCACTGTTCCCAGGGAACGGTGCCGCGGCACTTGACACTCTCCTGCCACTCGGCGGGCAGCAGGCTGGCGATGTCGCGCACCGTCAGCACGACGTGCACCTCGGCCGGAAGCAGCGCCCGGACGGCGCGATCGGCCTGCGGTGGGTTACACGCCGCCAGCACCTCGTCCGAGATAACGGCCGCGGCGCCGCCCGCCCGCAGCGCCTGGCCGGTCAAGACATCCCACTCGCCAGCCCACGAATCGGCCGGGTCACCGGCCCGCCGCACAGCCTGCCGCAGATCCCTGCTGGCACGTGAATGATCTCGATGACCGTAGCCCGGCAGCATGACTCCCTGCGCGGCCAGCAGGGCGCGGTTGCCCCACATCGCCTGCTGCACAAACGTCGTCCCCGTTTTCGGCTCGCCGATGTGCAGGTAGACACGGGACCGGACGGCGCCCCGCGCCCGGCTCCTCCTGTCGGCCCGCCCCCCGCCCGGCCTAACGACCAACGTCAACCAGACACCTGCTCCGTTTGCGGCGCGCCAGCGCCTTAATGGTCACGAAACAGCAATGGACAAGCAAGACAACGGCAATGGTACTGATCCAGACCCGTCCCATGTGCCAAAACACGCGGTGACACTCCCAAACCTCCCGCGATGCGCGGGTGAGGTCGCGGATCTCACCCTCTGAGCAGGCCCGCGGCGAGTGCCTGCCCGTGTCGGTCCGAGCGTTCGGCTTTCTTGCACGAGGGCGCAAGGAGTGTGCACGCTGGTCCAATTCCTGGCCCTGGTCCGGCGCGATACTGGGCTCATGCATGGAACCGACCAAGGATCCGCCCATGATCTCCCGGCCCCTTGGGCCCGGGGAGCCAATGAGGACCGAGGGGATGAACACGGCGATCCGCGGCGCTCTCCGCTCCCCCGAGCGGACCGGGGCGCGGCGGGAACCGGCGTAAGTTTGCGGGACGACGGCGCCGCGGCGCTCGCGTGGGCCGAAAGCTACCTCGCGTCGCTGCGGGAACGGCGGGTGCTGGCGCAGGTCGCGCCGGGCGCGATCCGCTCCCGGCTGCCCGCTACGGCGCCGGAGGAGCCGGAGCCGTTCGCGGCCGTGCTCCGCGACCTGGATGAGGTGCTCATGGCGGGCATCACGCACTGGCAGAGCCCGCGCTTCTTCGCTTACTTCCCGAGCGCCGGCTCGGAGCCCGCGATCCTGGCCGAGCTGCTCGCCGCCGCGCTCAATCAAGTCGGGATCCTGTGGCGCGCGTCGCCGGCGCTGCAGGAGCTCGAGGAGGTGACGCTCGCCTGGCTCGCCGAGCTGCTCGGGCTGCCGGCCGGCTGGCACGGCCACATCGAGGACACCGCATCCACGGGCATGGTGACGGCGCTTGCCGCCGCGCGGGCGGCCAAGCCGGGGAGCCGCCGCGTCATCTGCTCCGAGCACGTGCACTCCGCCGCGGCCAAGGCGGCGCGCCTGCTCGAACTCGAGCTGCGCACGGTGCCGGGTGACGAGGACTTCGCCATGCGGGCCGACGCACTCGACCTCGACGGCGCCTGCGCGGTCGTCGCCACCATCGGGACGACCTCCTCGACGGCGATCGACCCGATCCCGGCGATCGCCGAGCGCTGCGCGGCCGCAGACGTCTGGCTCCACGTCGACGCGGCCTACGCGGGCTCGGCCGCTCTCTGTCCCGAGCTGCGGCCCCTCTTCGCGGGCTGGGAGCGCGCTGACTCGCTCGCTGTCAACCCGCACAAGTGGCTCTTCACGCCCATGGATTGCTCGGCGTTCTGGACGCGCCGGCCCGGGGACGTCCGCCGTGCCTTCAGCCTCGTGCCCGAGTTCCTGCGCGTGCAGGAGGACGTCGTCAGCCTGAGCGAGTACTCGATCCCGCTCGGCCGCCGCTTCCGCGCGCTCAAGCTCTGGGCAGTGCTGCGGTGCTACGGCCGGAGCGGGCTGCAGCAACGCATCCGCGAGGCGATCCGCCTTGCCGCGCTCTTCGAGGGGTGGGTGCGGGCCCAGCCCGGCTGGGAGCTGTGCGCGCCACGACCGTTCTCGCTCGTCTGTTTCCGCCTCGCCGGGAGCGACGAGGCGAACGAGGCGCTGCTGGAGCGCGTCAACGCCACCGGCGAAGTCTTCCTCTCGCACACGCGGCTCGACGGGCGCTATGTCCTCCGGCTTGCGGTCGGCAACGGGCGGACGACCCAGGACGACGTCCGGTTCGCCTGGGAGGTCCTTCGCCGCGAAGCGGATCAGCTCGGCGGCAGCTAGAGCGCAACCGGTGCGGTGACTGCGTTCCAGCAGGAACCTGCGACGCGGGCCGGCCGTGAACCGATCGGGGATGGCTACGCTGGGAGGGTCGGTCCGCGTCCGCCGGTACCGGCGAGCCGGAGGTTGCCCAAGGATGAGCGTCCTGATCCGTGTCGAGGACGAGCCGCCGCGGGCCAGGCTGGATTACCTCCGGCATGTGGTGGCGGACACGTTCGTGCCGTTCGATCTGCAGGTCGACGTCGATGACGACCTCAAAGCTCAGCTCTTGACCGGCCAGGTGGGGACGCTCGACGTCACGCAGGTGAGCGCCCCGCCGCTGCAGGCAGTGCGCACGCCCAGGCTCATTCGTGCGCTGGACCCGGAGTCGTTCAAGCTCGAGGTTCCGGTGCGCGGGCACACGGTGTTCGCCCAGGGCGACCTGGAAGCCGCCTTGACCCCGGGTGACTCCACGCTGCTCGACCTGTCCCGGCCCTGCCGGCTGGTCGACCGCGGCGACGAGCACGGAAACGTGGCGGTGACGTTCCCGCACTCGGCGCTGCCGCTGCCGCACGACGACGTGGCGCGGTTGACGGCGGTACCCATATCGGGGCGGGACAGTCTCGGCGCAGCAATCTCCTCGCTCGCGCGCCACATGGCCCGAAGTCTCCGGAGCGAGCACCCGCCCGCAGGGGATCGGCTCGCCACGGCGCTGATGGACCTGGTCGTTGTCGCGCTGGCCGAGCGGCTGGATCGCTCGCCGGCGCTTCCACCGGTCACGCACCGCCGGGCGCTACTGACGAGTGTGCAGACCTTCATCGATCAGCACCTGGCCGAGCCGGGGCTTTGCCCAGGCGTGGTTGCCGCCGCTCACCACATCTCGCTTCGGTACCTCTACAACCTGTTCGCGAGCCAGCACACGTCTGTGGCCGGCTGGATCCGCGAGCGCCGGCTGCACCGGTGCCGCCAGGATCTGGCCGATCCGGCGCTGGCGCACTGCTCGGTGAGCGCGATCGCCGCTCGCTGGGGCTTCACCGACCCGGCGCACTTCAGCCGCGCGTTCCGCGCCGCCTACGACCTCGCGCCCACCGAGTACCGGCAAGCCGCCAGCACGACGGGCTCTCCCTAAGCCGCAGTCGGCCGGAAGCTCTGTGGCGGCCGTCCGCCTCTCAGCGATCGGCCGGCGGCCCCTTGGCCGTCACGCCCCGGTGAGCTCGAACACGGCCCGGTCGCCCGGGCACAGCTCGCGGACGTCGCCGGGTATGCCGGCCCGCACCGGGCGGCTCACGCCCTCGGGGTGAACGGCCAGCGTCAGCCGGTCGCGACTGAGCGTGACCAGGATCGGGGTCTCGCGGAACTGCAGGGGGAACGACAGGTCACCGAGCTCGCTCGGGAGCCGGGGATCGAAGTACAGGGCCTCGTCGCGGATATGGGTGCCCGCGTAGTAGCGCTGCAGGACGTCCAGCGTCCCGGCCATGACACCGACGTGGATGCCTTCCTTCGTCGTGCCGCCCTGGATGTCGTCGACATCGCTGCGGAGCGCGACGAGAAACCGGTCCCACGAGCTTTCAGGGTCGAGCGCGGCGAGCACCCCCGCGTGGGTGACAAAGCTCAGAGTCGAGCCGTGCGAGGTCCGCTTGTCGTAGTACGCGACGTTCCGCGCGGCCGTGTCGGGACGGTAGTCGTACCCCAGCCGCCCGAAGATCTCGCCCAGTTCCTCGCCCGAGAACAGGAAGAACAACATCACCGTGTCGGCCTGTTTGGTGATCTTGTAGCGGTTCGGGTCGTCACCCTCCGCGCGCAGGATCCGGTCGAGGCGCTGGATGTTGCCGTATTTCGCGCGGTAGGCGTCCCAGTCGAGTTCTTCCAGTTCCTCGTAGCCCTCGAACTGGCTGATGATTCCGTCGCCCTGAAAGGGGACAAACATCCGGCGGCTCATGTCCTCCCACAGCGCCAGTTCGTCGTCACCGATGCCCAGCCGCGCACGCAATCCTTCTGTGCTGCTCGCCGCCAGCAGCGACGGCAGCTTCACGGCGATGTCGCACAGCCATGCCACCATGACGTTGGTGTAGGCGTTGTTGCGCAGCCCGCCCTCCAGCGCGCCCGGGTACTTCTCGTGGAACTCGTCGGGGCCCATCACGCCATGGATCTCGTAGCGTTCCCGCTCGGGATTGAAGTGGGCGATCGACGCCCACAAGCGCGCGATCTCGAGCATCATCTCCGCGCCGTAGCCGTCGAGGAACTCCAGGTCATGGGTGGCCTGGACGTAGTGCCAGATGTTGTAGAAGATGGCGCCGTTGACGTGCCGCTGGTTGCGGCTGAGGTCGGGCTCCCAGCGGCCCGAGAGCGGGTTGAGGTGGACGCGCTGGGTTTCTTCGGTGCCCTCGCTGCCGCTCTGCCAGGGGAACAGCGCGCCCCGCCAGCCTGCCTCCCGCGCGGCCGCCCGCGCCTCCCCCATCCGGCGGTAGCGATACATCAGCAGCCCGCGCGTGACCTCGGGCAAGCGGAAGTTGAAGAACGGCAACGCATAGATCTCGTCCCAGAACACGTGGCCGCGGTACGCCTCGCCGTTGAGCCCGCGGGCGGGCAGCCCGGCGTCCAGGTCGGCGGTGTGCCGGGAGCAAACCTGAAGCAGATGTGCAATGTGCAGCCGGACCAGCAGCTGCACCTGATC
>Ga0081540_1001293_pt1 | contig 21848 bp, 21 predicted proteins | sample TabmetS2T1R1_FD_71024 | JGI IMG/M metagenome (GOLD analysis project Ga0081540, IMG submission 71024) | Tabebuia heterophylla rhizosphere microbial communities from the University of Puerto Rico - S2T1R1 | ecosystem: Host-associated > Plants > Roots > Rhizosphere ... | reverse complement strand
CGAGGTACCCGCAGCGGAAGCCGAAGCCGAGCGCCGTGGAGGTCTCGGGCTCGTCGGTGAAGGCCGAGTCGTTCAGCTGCAGCTTCTCCAGGGCGTCCCGCAGATTCTCGTAGTCGGCCGAGTCGACCGGAAAGACCCCGCTGAACACCATCGGCTTCACTTCCTGGAAGCCCGGGAACGCCTCGGCGGTGGGCCGCGCCGCCTCGGTGACGGTGTCGCCCACCTTGGCGTCGTGGATCTCCTTCACGTTGGCGATCAGGATCCCCACCTCGCCCGCCATCAGCCGGCTCACCGGCCGCGCGAAGGGCGAGTGGACGCCGAGCTCCTGGACCTCGAACTTCTTGCCGTTCGCCATGAGGAGGATCTGCTGCTTCAGCTCCAGCGCCCCCTCCAGCACGCGCACCAGCATCACCACGCCGCGGTAGCTGTCGTACCAGCTGTCGAAGACCAGGGCCTTCAGGGGCGCGGCGGGATCACCCTTCGGCGGCGGGACCCGGGCCACCACCGCCTCGAGGATCTCGTCGATGCCGGTGCCCTCCTTCGCCGAGGCGGGCACTGCCGTGGAGGCGTCGATGCCGATGACGTCCTCGATCTCCGCGCGGGTCCGGGCCACGTCGGCCGAGGGCAGGTCGATCTTGTTGATGACCGGGATGACCTCCAGCCCCTGGTCGAGCGCCATGTAGACGTTGGCCAGGGTCTGCGCCTCGACGCCCTGCGAGGCGTCCACCACCAGGAGCGCGCCCTCGCAGGCGGCCAGCGAGCGGCTGACCTCGTAAGCGAAGTCGACGTGTCCCGGCGTGTCGATGAGGTTGAGGACGTAGTCCTTCCCGTCCCGGGCCCGGTACTGCATCCGGACCGACTGGGCCTTGATGGTGATGCCGCGCTCGCGCTCCAGCTCCATGTTGTCCAGGAACTGGTCCTGCGCCTCCCGCTGGCTCACCGTTCCCGTCCGGTCGAGCAGGCGGTCGGCCAGCGTCGACTTGCCGTGATCGATGTGGGCGATGATGCAGAAGTTGCGAAGGTGGGCGTTCTCGGACGGCATCTCGGGGTCTCGGACGTCGCGGCGGCTCCCTAACACCCCGGGGAGCCGGGGCGCCACCGCCCCCTGGCCACGGCTGGAACTCTAGGCCTTCTTCGGGGATCTACCCCCCGCACCAGGGGGAGGCCTGAGGAAGCGCGCAAAGCGCGCCAGCGACCGGGCTCACCCCCGGAACCAGCCGACGGTCCGCTGGAGCCCTTCCTCGAGCGCCACCGTGGGACGCCACCCGAGGACCTTCGCCGCCAGCGAGGGATCCACCGAGCTCCGCATCTGCTCGCCGGGCTTCGCCGGGGCGTGGGCTGCCGGTCGAGCGCTGCCGGCGGCCTTGGCCAGGAGCGCGTAGAGGCGGTTCACGTCGGTCTCGATGCCGGTGCCGATGTTGATCGGTCCCTGCACGTCCCGCGTCGCGGCGAGGAGGTTCGCCCGGGCGACGTCGGGCCCGTACACGAAGTCCCGGGTCTGCTGGCCGGTGCCGTTGATGGTGCAGGGCTCTCCGCGGAGGAGCCGCTCGGAGAAGATGGCCACCACCCCCGCTTCGCCGTGCGGGTTCTGCCGCGGGCCGTAGACGTTGGCGTAGCGCAGCGCGACGGACTGCAGCCCGTACTGTGCCCGGTAATAGCCGAGGTACAGCTCGCCGGAGGTCTTGGATACGCCGTAGGGGGACACGGGCCGCGTGGGGTGTGCCTCGGGCGCGGGGTACACCTCCTGCTCGCCGTAGATCGCGCCCCCGGTGGAGCTGAACACCACCTTGCGGAGCCCGGACTTCCGCGCCGCCTCGAGCAGGTTGAGGAACCCGCCGGCGTTCACCTCGGCATCGAACCGCGGGTCGGCCACCGAGCGGCGGACGTCCATCTGCGCCGCGAGGTGACACATGACCTCGAAGCGCTCGGTCTCGACCAGCCGCGCGGCGTCGGCCGAGCGGATGTCCGCCACCACCAGCTTCACCTCGGGCCGGAGGTTCTCGCGGCGGCCGCTCGAGAGATCGTCGAGTGCCCAGACCTCGTGGCCGGCGTCGAGGAAGACGTCGGTGACGTGGCTGCCGATGAACCCGGCTCCTCCGGTGACCAGAACCTTCACGGATTCGCTCTCCTGACCGGGGCGGGGCGAGCCGTCACGCCGGGCACGCCACGGAAGTAGGCGATGGTCTGCCTCAGCCCTTCGGTCAAGGTGGTGCGTGGCTCCCAGCCGAGCAACTGCCGGGCGCGGCTGATGTCCGGACGGCGTCGCTGCGGGTCATCCTTGGGCAACGGAAGGTGGACGATGCGCCCACCCCCGCCGGCGGCCGCTCGCACTGCCTCGGCGAACTGGAGGATGGTCATCTCTTCCGGGTTCCCGAGGTTGACCGGATCGTCCACCTCGGAGAGCGCCAGGCGAACGAAGCCGTCGACCAGATCCGAGACGTAACAGAAGCTCCGCGTCTGGCTGCCGTCACCGAAGACGGTGAAGTCCTTCCCGGCCAGCGCCTGCGCGACGAAGGCCGGCACCACGCGCCCGTCGTCCAGCCGCATCCGCGGTCCGTAGGTGTTGAAGATGCGCGCGATGCGAACCGACATCCCGTGGGTCCGCCGATACGCGCTGACCAGCGCCTCGCCGTAGCGCTTCGACTCGTCGTAGACCGAGCGCGGACCGACGGGGTTCACGTTCCCCCAGTAGGACTCGCTCTGCGGATGCTCCAGCGGGTCGCCGTACACCTCGGAGGTCGAGGCCTGGAAGAACACCGCGCCCTTCCGCCGCGCCAGCTCGAGGCCGTTCTCCGTGCCGCGCGAGCCCACCCGCAGCGTCTCCAGCGGCAGCTGCGCGTAGTCGATGGGCGAGGCGGGCGAGGCGAGGTTGAACACGTGGTGGAGCGGCCCGTCGACGTCGAAGGCCTCGCAGATGTCCTGGGTGAGGTGACGGAAGCGCGCGTCCTGGCGGAGCTCGCGCAGGTTCGCCTCCGAGCCGGTGATCAGGCTGTCGACCGAGACCACCGAGGCGGCGCCATCTTCGAGGAGGCGCTCGCAGAGATGAGATCCCAGGAATCCGGCGCCCCCCAGCACCGCAACGTGCTTTCCGTTCATCGTGTCCAAGTCGTCAGAGGTCCTCGAAGGTGGCCTGCCCCGGAAGGTGCGAGCGGTACTTCTCGAGGACGAGGTCGATGCCCTGCCGGATGTACTCCGCCACCGGGACCTTGGTCTTCTCGTTGAGCAGCTTCAGCTGCGCGTTCTGCTCAGGCGTGATGTAGATGGTGGTGGAGAGCTTCTTCCTCGGCATGGCCAGCGGTGAAGGTACATGAAGGGTCACCCTGCGGCCACAGGACCTGCCGGTGTACCCCTGGTGCGCCGCCCACCGCTTCGGGGACAATGCATGCCCATGAAAACGCTGGGATGCGTGCTGTCCACCGCCGGGCTCCTGCTCGCCGCGGGGTGCGCTCACTCGCCCGCGCCTGCGGCTCCCACCGGCCCCACCAGCTCGGTCGGCTCCGACATCCACCAGCCGCCCGGGGCCGAGCACGTCCAGGCCTACGACCTGCACCGGACCGGGAAGCCGGACGTGTGGGTGTACTCGGTCAGCACCCAGGACGCGACGGGCCGCCCGGTGGAGCGCCGCGTCCGCAAGGAAGCCGACCTGAACGGCGATGGCCGGGTGGACATCGTCTACTACTTCGATGCCGACGGTCAGGTGACGAAGGAGACCCTCGACCTCGACTACGACGGCAAGGTCGACGACACGCTCTACTTCGAGAAGGGCAAGAAGGTCCGCTCGGAGAAGGACCTCGACGGCGACGGCCGGGTCGACACCTGGAGCTACTACGACGCCAACGAGAAGCTCGTCCGCAAGGAGCGGGACGTGAAGGGCACCGGCAAGGTCGACTACTGGGAGTACTGGGAGAACGGGGCCATCGACCGGATCGGCGAGGACCTCGACGGCGACGGCCAGGTGGACCGCTGGACCAAGGGCAGCGACGCAGCCACCGCGGGGAAGTAGCGCGGCGCGCTCTAGGGCTTCGACGTCCCCGCGCGACCGTAGGAGTCCTCGAGCCGGACCACGTCGTCCAGCTCGGGGGTGCTGACCTCCAGCACGTCGCAGTCGGTGAGCGCCACCATGCGGTGCTTGGTGAGCGGCTTCACGTGGTAGCTCTCACCGGGCTTCAGCTCGCGCTCGACGAGGCCGTTGCCCTCGTCCACCACGAAGAGGAGCCGTCCACTCTGCACGTGGATCGTCTCGTCCTTCTTGTTGTGGTACTGCAGCGACAGCTTGTGGCCCTGCGCGATGTGCAGCAGCTTGCCGACGTAGCGATCGGTGTGGGCCCAGATCAGCTCGTAGCCCCAGGGCTTCTCCACCCGTCGTGTCGTCATCGCTGCCTTCCGCTCACCTGGTCGACGCGACGAACGCCTCGGCCTGCGTCTCGCGCTTGAAGTCCTGCAGGTAGCGAGTGGCGGCATCCTTCGTGGGGAAGCTTCCCATCCGCACCCGGTACCAGGTCCCCTTCCCGGGGACCTCCGCAGTCACGATGTAGGGCGCGTAGCCCTTCTCGCGCAAGCGGCTGGCCTGGCGCTCGGCGTCATCCCGGTTGGAGCTGGCCCCGAGCTGGAGGGTGAAGGCGCCGGTCGAGCTGGTGGCCTCGGGCACCTTGGGGACGGGCTGTGCTGCGGCGGGCGCGGACCGGGTCGCCACGGACTCGACGTGGGCTGCGCGCGCGGGCTCGGCCTTCTTCTCCGGCTCGGCCTTCGGCGCGGGCTTGGGCTCGGTGGCCGCCACGACGGGAGTGGCTGGAGGCGGACGGGCCGCCGGGACGATCTTGCTCGCCGACGGCGTGCTGGCAGTGGACGCGGGCGACGCCGCAGGGGTGGCCGCGGCCTGAGGGTTCGAGGTCGCCGCCACCGCAGGCGGCGCGGCGGCCGGAGCACGGACCACGGTGGGCGCGGGCGCGGCCGGCTTGGTCAGCTCCTCCTGGAAGGTGAGCGGTGGGGCCGCACGGGCGCGTTCCAGCGCGTCGGACTTGTGGTCGAGCGCGGTGAGCAGATCCGGCGCCCCATCGGCGTGCGGCGTCCCGGCGAGCTTCTTGCCGACCAGCACGCCGAGGACGAACACGGCGCCGAGCACGACGATCCCGCCGATGAGCAGGCTGACCACCTGCCGGCTGTCCAGCGATAGATCGTACTTCTCCCGCATCCGGTGGGTGTCGCGCATCAAGACCCCAAAGGATTACGCCCGGCTCCGTAGGGGGTCAAATTCCCCGGTGGTCGTTCCGCGCTCCCGCGACAGTGCGTCCCAGGCGCCACATCCCGGGCAGCGGAAATCGAAGGTACGGAAGCGTGCGCGACAGCTCCCACACCGGAAGGCGAGGAGCGGATCCCCGAGGCGACGCAGCACCTCGCGGTACTGGTCGCGCACCGAGTCGAGCTGTCCGGTGGCGAGGAGCAGCTCACCGAGGGCGCGCCGGGCCTCGACCGATCTCGGCGTGCGGGAGACCGCGGCCTGCAGCACTCCGACCGCGTCCTGCGACCGTCCGGCGCGGGCCAGGGCCTCGGCGCGGATCAGCGACACCGGCAGCGCCTGTTCCCCGAGCGGCTCCTCCATCTCGCCGAGCCACCGCGCGGACTCCTCGGGCGGCTCGCCGGCGTCGAGCGCCGCCCCGACGCCCTGCGCGGCGGTCTCCGGCTCGCGGGTGACCGCCTGCCGGGCCGCGGCGCGGGCACCTTCCCGGTCGCCGGACGCGAGCCGGGCCCGGGCCAGCGCGAGCAGCCCGTGCGCGCCGTCCGGAGCGAGGACCGTGGCGCGCTCGGCCAGCGCGCGGGCCGCTGCGGGGTCCGACGCCATCGTGGCCAGCGACTGCTCCGACAGCAGATGGGCCAGGACGTCGTCGCCGCTCCCCTGCTCCTTGACCACCAGCTCCTGGATCTCCACCGCCCGCGCCCAGTCGCGGCTCTCCTCCAGCAGCCGGCGGAAGGCGACGAGGGCCTCGGGCTGCACCGGCGCGTCGGCGACCAGCGCCTCGAACGTCTCGCGCGACCGGTCCTGCATCCCTGCCCGGCGGTAGTCGAGCGCAAGCTCGAGCCGTGCCCGCCTCCGGATATCGGGCTGCAGCTGCGGCTTGAGCAGCATGTTCTGTCCGAGGCGGATGGCCCAGGCCAGCTCTCCCTTGCGGCGCATGAGCGCGGCGAGCGCGAAGTAGGTCTCGGTCGTGCCGGTGTTGAGCTGGGCGGCGCGGGAGAGCTCGGCAATGGCCGCGTCGGGCTCGTCGGAGAGCACGTAGCGCACGCCGGCGAGGTAGGCGCGGCTCGCGTCCTCGGTGCTGCGCTTTCGCGACAGCGCCGCGAGCAGGCCGAGCACCGCCACGACCGCGGTGGCAGCGAGCACTGGAACCAGGAGTCCGACGCCTTCCATCTCCGAGGAACCTCAGCGGCCGGTGAGCGAGGCCTCGAAGCGCGGCTGGAGCGCGTCCCAGGTCTGGGCCAGCGTCTCGATCATCACCTTGGTGTCTCCGACGATCGGCATGAAGTTGGTGTCGCCCCGCCAGCGCGGCACGAGGTGCCAGTGCAGGTGACCGTCGATTCCGGCCCCGGCGTCACGGCCCACGTTCATGCCCAGGTTCGCCCCCGCCGGCTTGTAAACCTCGTTGACGATCTTCAGCGCGATCTGGAGGAGGTGCTGCAGATCGTCCAGCTCCTCGTGCTCCAGGGCCGAGTAATCGCCGGTGTGCCGCCGCGGCACCACCATGAGATGACCGTTGTTGTAGGGGTACTTGTTGAGGATGGCGAAGCTCCGCGCGCTCCGCCCGAGGATGAGGTTCTTCCGGTCCGCCTCGCGGCCGGTCTGCGCGGGAAAGTCGCAGAAGATGCAGCCCTCCTCCTTCGGCGCGTCGATGAACTCGCGCCGCCAGGGAGCCCAGAGGTGATCCATCAAGGATCTCCCGCGGCGGGGACCGACATCAGGAGCTTGGGCGCCGGAGAGGAGAGCGCCTCCCCCATCCGCGTCGAGAGAGAGTGGACGAGCGACTGCGCCTCGTCGCCGAACATCGCGCGGAAGAACGGCCGGTCCTTGCTGGGGTACTCGAGGCGCGGCTCTCCCTGCATGCCGGCCATCTTCCCCGCCTCGCGCGCCGCGTCCTGCAGGCCACCGAGCTCGTCCACCAGCTTCAGCTCCTTCGCCTTCCGTCCGGTGAAGACCCGACCGTCCGCGACCTTCCGGACCTCGGCCTCCGGGAGCTTCCGCGCCTCGGCCACCGCCCCGATGAACTGGGCATGCACGTCGTCGAGCATCGCCTGGAAGTAGGAACGCTCCTCGGTGCTCATGTCCCGGAACGGGCTCCCGGCGTCCTTGAGCTTCCCGGCGGTGATGGTGCGCATGTCCACCCCCGCCCACTTGAGCAGCCCGGAGACGTTGGGGAACTCGGAGATGACGCCGATGCTCCCGGTGAGCGTCCCGGGATTGGCGAAGACCTTCTCTCCGCCCATGGCGATGTAGAAGCCGCCGGACGCGGCAATCGATCCCATGCTGGAGAGGACGTGCTTCTTCTTCTGGAGCCGCTGCATCGCCCCGAGGATCTCCTGCGAGGGCCCCACGGAGCCGCCCGGGCTGTCGATGCGCACCACCACCGCCCGGATGCGGGGATCCTCCTCGAACTCGCGCAGCTCCCTCAGGGTGGTCTTCGAGTCGGCGATGACGCCCGTCACCTCGACGACCCCGACCCGGTCGCCGCCGGCGCGGCCCATCATGCCCCCGCCCCGCCCCCCCTGGACGGCGATCCAGGCCAGGGCCATGAAGGCGAAGAGACAGAGGAAGAGGCCTCCGAAGACGAGGCCCAGGATCCAGGCAGCGCGGCGGTCCATTGCGACCGCTTCTAGCCGATCCACCCGCCGCCGAGCACCTCGTCGTCCCGGTAGAAGACCGCCGCCTGTCCGGGGGTGACGGCGCGCACCGGCTCCTCCGTCCGGACGGTGAGGCGCGTGCGGTCGGCGGCGACCACCCGGGCCGCCGTCCCCGCATGCCGATGGCGAATCCGCACGCGGACCCGTTCGTCCGGCGAGGGCGTTCCCTGCACCCAGGACGGCTGGAGGACGGTGAACTCCGAGCGTTCGAGACCGCGCGCCGGCCCGACCACCACCGCGCCCGAGCCAGCGTCGATCCGCTGCACGTAGAGCGGGTCCGCAGCCGCCACCCCGAGCCCCCGGCGCTGTCCCACCGTGAACCGATGGATCCCGCCGTGCCGCGCCAGCACCGCGCCGCGATCGTCCACCACACTGCCCTCGGGCTGCGGGCCGGCCACGCGCTCGACGAAGCCCGCGTAGTCGCCGTCCGGGACGAAGCAGATCTCCATGCTCTCCGGCTTCTCGCTGGTGGGCAGGCGATGACGCTGCGCGATCGCCCGGACCTCTGCCTTCGTGAGGCCCCCCACCGGGAACTCGAGCCGGGAGAGCGCCTCCTGGCCGAGAGTGAAGAGGAAGTAGCTCTGGTCCTTGGACGGGTCCGCGGCGCGGAGCAGCCGGTGCGTGCCGCCGCTCCGGTCGATGCGGGCGTAATGGCCGGTGGCCAGCCGAGCCCCGAGCGCCCGGGCCCGGGAGAGCAGGAAGTCGAACTTCACGTCGCGGTTGCAGGCGACGCACGGCACCGGAGTCTTCCCGTCCAGGTACGACTGCACGAACGGCTGCACCACCCGGTGCCTGAAGAGCTCCTCGGCGTCCGCCACGTAGAAGGGAATGCCGAGCGTGCTGGCGACGGCGCGGGCGTCGTCGATGTCGTCCGGGCTGCAGCAGCTGCCACACCGCGCGGCGCCCTCGTAGGACCACACACGCAGGGTGATGCCCAGGACCTCGTGTCCCTGCTCGACCAGCAATGCCGCGGCGGCCGACGAATCGACCCCGCCGCTCATGGCGACGACCACTCGCATCGGAGACCCCTCTGGTAGCACAGGGGACCGCCGCGCGCCGCGTGGGGGGCTATCCCATGCTCCGGAGGCCGCCAGCGGGCGCGCCGCCGAGCTGCAGCGTCGAGACCGGGGAAGCAACGCTCTCGACCTCCGCCTTCGCCGGGGCGGCGGGGAGCCGGACCTCGACGTGGGTGCCGACGCCGAGCTTCGAGGTCAGCTCGATCGAGCCGCCCAGCGCGCGCACGTAGCGGTCGACGATGGCCAGCCCGAGGCCGTGGCCAGGCCGGTCGGCGCTCGCGCGGAAGAAGGGCTCGAAGGCACGGCGCGCTGCCCGCGGCGCCATGCCGATCCCGTTGTCCTCCACCGCGAGGGTCAGCGTCTGGAGGCCGAGGGTGCCGGTGACCTGCACCCGGGCCGGCCGCTCGGTGGACCGGTACTTCAAGGCGTTCCCGACGAGGTTCCGGAGGATCTGGGCGAACACCTCCGGGGCGCAGCCCATGCGCGCCTCGGGCAGCTCGACCCGGATCTCGGCACCCTCCGACTCGGGACGGAGCTCCTCGAGCACCTCGGCCACGACGGGGCCAGCCAGGCACTCTCCTGCCGGCGGGCGACCCGACTGCGAGAAGGCGAGCATCGCGTCGATGAGGGTCGACATCCGCGAGGTCGAGGCGACGATCTTCCCGGCGAGGCGGCGGACGTCTCCCTCGCCCTGCCCTCCCCGCACCAGGAGCCCGGCGAGCGCGTGCACCGGAGTCAGCGGCGCGCGGAGGTCGTGGGCCACCCTTCCGGCGAAGGCCTCGAGCTCGCGGTTCTTCTCCTCGACCGCTCCGAGGTGGCGGGCGATCGCCGACCGCTCACGCTCCAGCGATCGCAGCCGCGCCCGGGTCACCTGGGCGAAGGCGAAGAGCGCAATCGCGCCGGCCAAGGCGTCGATTGCGATCTGCGAACGCCCCAGGCTCACCATCTCGCTGCCGATCGCATCGGCATCGGCATGGTTGAGCGCGATCAGCTGCTCCGCGGCCGCGGAGGCGCTGCCCGCGGCATGGGTCGCCCAGTCGTCGTCCCCCTGGGACCACGCGTCCGCCAGCTCGCGGCTGAACCTCGAGAGCTGCTCCCATTCCCTTCGCTCGTCGTCGGAGGTGACCAGCTTCTCGTACGCCGCGACGTCGCGGCGCAGGCGGAGCAGCGCCTGCGCGCTCGACGGATCGAGCCCGGCGGGGGTGCCCGGCCCCGGCGTGAGTCGCACGAGCTGCCAGCGCATCTCCTCGGCGAGCTCGCTCGAGCGAAGCGCGTTGACCGAGAGCGCCTGCGCGGCCTGAGCCGTGACCTCCGCGGTCCAGGCATCCACGCAGACCACCACCGCCATCGCCGCCAGTAGAGCAGTCGCAAGCCACCCCAGGGATCTGCGCCTGGATGCCTCGTCGCCCTGCACGCCCATCGCCCCCTTCCGGCCGCCGCCACGAACCGTTAGCGCCCTGCGGGACGGGCGTCCAGCGGCCGCCGGGTGAAGTGCCCGGCGCCAGCGTCCGAAGGACAGAACCCCCGAGCGAATCGAAGGGGCAGGCGCACGGCAGAGTGCGGGGAGCGACGTGTTCAGTTCCAGGCGGTCGCGCGCGCCGCGGGGCGAGTCGGTTGCGGACCCGTGACGCCGCCGGGTCGCGCCGCCGACCGGGAGTGCAGCGAACGGCGGAGGCGTCCATCGCGTTTGTCGTTTCGTGCGATGGGAGTGAACTGTTCTCGCACTGGCGGGCGGGGCACCGTGACGGCCGGAGCGAGCGGCCCACGCACGGGTCGGGCGCCTCGGGCGTTGCACCGGCGTCGACGCGCGGGCCGACGTCCGGCGGCTTGGACTCTCGTCAACGGTTGTTCCACGCGTGGCTCGCGCCGGGAGCCCGACCGGCGCGTGCCCAGCGGCTGCGCGTGCTCGGCGGCGCGGGTGCTCAGCGTGGTGCTCAGCGGCGCGGGTGCTCAGCGGCGCGATGCTCAGCGACGCGGGTGCTCAGCGACGCGGGTACTCAGCGGCGCGGGTACTCAGCGGCGCGGGTCGCGATCCACCGGCACGAGCGCCGCGCGCACCGTTTTCACCAGCGGGTCTGCCAGGACGAGCGGTAGCAGGAACGTCCACAGGATCGCCGGGCCTCTCCAGAAGCCGAAGTGGCCCATGTTCACCCCTGCCCACCAGGCGAACAGGACGCAGAGCGCCGGCATGTGCCATTTCCGGTAGGACCTCCCCGTCCATCGGAGCGCGACGGTCGTGCCCACGATCACGACGAGCCCCACGACGAACACCGTGAGCGGCATCCCGTCGAGTGAGCCACCAACGCGATCCATGCGAACCCCCCCGGTCAGCTCGGCCGTGATCGGAGAAGCTCGCGCAGCTGCTCGGGCGTGTTCAAGTCGGGGCGCTCCAGGACATGGTCCAGGAGAAACCGGGTGGCCTCTCCGACCGCGGGCGAGGGGCCCACGCCGAGCTCTTTCATGATCTCCGCCCCGTTCAGCGCGAGCTCCTTCGCCGAGAGCGGCGGACGGGCGGCGACGATGCCCGCCACGCGACGGCCGACCTCTCCGTCGGGGTCCGCGCCGGTGGCCGCCGCGAGCGCACGCGCGAGCTCCCAGCGCTCCGGGCCGAGGCGCACCAGCCAGCGCCGCAGCTCCGCGTCGCCCCAGGTCGATGCGTCGGGCGGAAGCGGATGCGCGAGCAGCGCCCGCACCGTCTCCACCGTCCTCGCCGGGAGGCGCAACCGCTCGAGCGCGCGATCCGCCTCGGCGACCGCCACGAGCAGCGCCGCCAGCCGCACCTCCAGCACCGCCACCGCGCGATCGACCCGCGTGTTCCGCTCCGGATCCCCGACCTCGGCGAGCTCGGGCAGGAGCCGCTCCATGAGCCCGGTCCGCCGGAGAAGATCCAGCCCGCGTACGACACCCGGAGAGAGGAGCAGCTTGAGGAGCTCGTCCCGCCGCCGCTCGAGCGCCACCTTGTCGAACACTCCCAGCGCTCCGGGGATGGCGGCCTCGGTCTCGGGATCGAGCTCGAAGGCGAGCACCGTCGCGAACCGCACCGCTCGAAGCGGCCGCAGCCCGTCCTCGCCGAAGCGCTCGGCGGCCACCCCCACGCAGCGCACGCGACGCCGCGCGAGGTCCTCCTGGCCCCCGAAGGGATCCCGGAAGCGCGCACCCACCGGGTCGAAGGCCAGCGCGTTGATGGTGAAGTCCCGCCGGGCGAGGTCCGCCACCAGATCGCGGTGGAACGTCACCGAGCCCGGCCGCCGCCCGTCCTCGTAGGCGCTCTCGGCGCGGAAGGTCGTCACCTCCACCTGCCCGCCGGGCACCAGCACGGTGACCGTCCCGTGGGCGATCCCCGTCGGGATCACGCGCCGGAACAGCGTCAAGATCTGGTCGGGAACCGCGTCGGTGGCCACATCCCAGTCCTTGGGCGCGTGCCCGAGCAACAGATCTCGCACCCCGCCACCCACCAGCCAACCCTCGTGGCCCGACGCCAGCAGCTGCTCGAGGACGGATCTCACCCCGGCCGGAACGACCGCGCGGGCGAGGGGCTCGGGGAGGGGCTGCATCGCCGGCCAGCCTGCCACGACCGCCGGTCGAGCGCGTGCAGCGTCGAGCCCGCTCGCCGCGCAGTCAGCTCTGGGTTCGGGCGGCGCGGGAGTGCAGGACGCTGTCTCACCCGACCTCGGTGGTCAGCGGGAGCTGCCCTTGCTTCCCCCGGAGTCCACGACCTTCCCCGTCCCGTTCAGGCGGGCGATGAGGCCGTCCATCCCTTCCTTCTTGATGATCCGGTTGAAGCTCGAGCGGTAGTTCTCCACCGTCGACACGTCGTCCACGACGATGTCCACGATGCGCCACGCGCCCTTCTCCTCGCGCATCCGGTAGTCGACGTGCGTGGGCTCGCCCTTCACCACGACCTCGGTGGGGACGATGGTGTCGTCGTCTTCCTTCTTCTCGGGGAAGTACTTGATGTTCGTGGACCGGTACTGATCGAGCTGCTCACCGGTCGCCTTGCGGAAGCGGCCCTTGAAGGCCTCGAGGAACTTCTTCTGCTTGGCGGGCGGGGTCTCCGCCCAGGTCTTGCCCAGCGCCGCCTTCGCCATGCCTTCGAGATCCACCGCCTTGGTGACGATGTTCTCCAGCTTCTTGCGCGTCTCCGGCGTGGGCTCGGTGCCCTCCTTCGGCAGAGCGGCGCGGATCTCGGCGTCGCGCGCCTTCAGCGCCTCGGTGGCGGTCTCCGCTTGCGCGGTGGCGGCGAGAAGCAGGGATAGGGCGAGGGCACGCACGGTGGTCTGTCGATCTCCGGAGAAGGGTCAAGCTCGGGACGAGTCCCCCGATCGTCCAGTCCGACGCCTGAGCTGTGAAGGAAATGCAATGGCGAGGACTGGGCCTTCCAGTATCCCGCCTGACGGCCGGTTGCACGGCCCGAGCGCTACGGCTGCTCTTCGTCGCAGTCCGAGCCGGGCTTCACGCAGGCACAGCGGCAGTCCATGAACGTCAACGCGGCCAGCACGCCGGCGATGCCGAAGCAGATGCCAACCCACACTGTGTGTGAAGCGACGCCTCCGAGCACGCCGGCCACGCCGCCGGAGCCGAGCACCTGGAAGCTCTTCAGTATGAATCCCGTCGGATGGAGCATCCGTCCGGCCTCCGGCCTCTGAGCCGCTTGTGCAGCCACCTTCGTCCCTCCCCGTCCTTTCGAGCCCAGCTCGGGCCCCAACCCGGGGTTCCGGCGGATGTTACGCAACACCCGCAACCCGGCCAACCGCACAGCGCCCGACATGGAATCTGCCATGCGAGGCCTATGCCGCAACAGGGTCCCGTAGGGGTCCGACACGACCGTCCGGGCCCGGACGGTCGGACCCCAGGTTTCGGGACCTTGAACGTGGGCTGAAAGGCTGCACTGCCTCGCGGGTTGCGCACGCGTCACCTGGCTGACGCGGCAGGCGGGCCCGAAAGCGAACGCTCGCCTGGATCCCGGGCTCAGTCCTCTGCGCGCGAGCAGGCTCAGTATCCCTGGATATACGCCTGCATCTGCTCGATCAGGTACTGCTTGTCCGAGAGCATCATCTGCATCACGTCGCGCATGGAGATGAGGCCCGCTGCCGAGCCCTGATCGCCGACGAGGAGATGCCGCGTCTCGTGCTCCTTCATGAGGTTCGCGCACTCGACCTCGTTCAGTTCGGGGCCGACCACCGGGACGTCGCGGCGCATCGCCTCGAGGATGGGGGTCTGACAGTCGAGCCCGCGCGAGAGGATGCGGGTCACGAGATCGCGCTCGGTGATGATCCCGAGAATCTTGCCGCCCTGTCTCACCGCGACCGCGCCGATGTGTCGTTTCGACATCAGCTCGGCCGCCTCGCGGCAGGTGGCGCTCGCCTCCAGTCCGAGCACGTCACGGATCACGTAGCTGGAGATGCTGGCCATCGCGAAATCCTCCTGTCCGTCCTCTGGCGTGCATACGCCTTTCGGCCCCGCGGTGCACGCCGCGGGGCGCCCAAAAGGTCGGCGGGCGGAGGCAGCGCCATGCGACGCTGCGGCGGTCATGACCCACGGAGCGGTGCTGGTTGCGGCGGTGCTGGCGGCGGGAACCCCCGATGCGCAGGACAGGCTGGGGCAGGACTTCTGGCGGTGGCGTGCCGAGACCCAGCCCGCGAGCGGGGACGACATCCCCCGGGTGGGGCGGCCCGCGGGATGGGCGCCGGACTGGTCGGCGGAGAGCGTCGCGCGGCGCAGAGCCACGCTGTCCGATCTCGAGAAGCGCTTCCGGGCGCTGCCGGTGCGTTCGGAGATTCCGGCCGAGGTCGATCGACGGTTGCTCGGCTCGGCGCTCGCGCGCGTCCGCTGGGAGCTCGACGTGAATCCCGGCTGGCGCCGGAACCCAGCCTTCTACGTCGCGCAGGCGCTGACCGCCTTCCACGAGCTGCTGGTCGTCCCTCCGCCGTTCGACCTGCAGCGGAGCCGCGACCTCGTGCGCCGGCTCGACGCCGTGCCGGGGCTCGTCGAGCAGGCGAAGAACAACCTGGACCAGATGCGCGGGCCGTTCCTCCGGGTCGCCCTCGAGGATCTGAAAGACGTCCGGTCGCGGCTGTCACGCACGGCCGAGGCGCTGAGGCCGTTGCTCGCGGGCGACGCGGCCACGGCGATCGAGCCTGCGGCGGAGCGGGCAATCACGGCGCTCGAGACGTTCCGGGGCTGGCTCGAGCAGAAGGCGAAGGGACTCCCCGAGGAGACGGCGGTCGGCCGCGACGCCTACCTCAGCTTCCTGCGCGAGGTGGCGCTCGTTGCCTTCACCCCGGAGCAGCTCGTCGCCTCCGGGCGTCAGGAGCTCGACCGGGCCCTGACCTTCGAGGCGCTCTCGACGAACCGCAGCCGCGCGGCACCTCCCCTCCCCCTGCCGAAGGACGTGGGCGCGGTGGTCGATCGCGAGCGGGCCGACGAGGAGAAGGTCCGGCGTTTCTACGTCGAGCAGCAGCTCCTGAGCCTTCCACCCTGGCTCGGCCACTACCGCTTCCGGGCGATGCCGGCGTACCTCGCGCCGCTGGCGGACGTGGCCGTCCCCGACGACCTCACCGGCGAGGGGCGGCTCGACCAGGACGGGAGCGCCTACGTCGAGGCGCCCTCGGATCGCATGGGATATTTCCAGGGCGCGGCGGCGAGGGACCCGCGCCTGCAGGTCGTGCACGAGGGCGCCCACTACCTCCAGGCGGCGCTCTCCGCGGCGAACACCCGGCCGCTGCGCCGCCACTACTACGACTCCGGAACGCCCGAGGGCCTCGCCTTCTACGACGAGGAGATGCTGCTCCAGGCCGGCCTCTTCGACGACAGTCCGCGGAGCCGTGACATCGTTTACAACATGATGCGGCTCCGGGCGCTGCGGGTGGAGGTGGACGTGAAGCTCGCGCTGGGGCAGTTCACCCTGGACCAGGCCGCGGAGTACCTGGCGACGACCGTCCCGATGGACCGGGCCACCGCGCGGGGCGAGGCGGTGTTGTTCGCGAGCACGCCAGGCCAGGCCATCAGCTACCAGACCGGGAAGCTGCAGATTCACCGGCTCGTCGCGGATGCCCGGCTGAGGCAGGGAGAGAAGTTCCGCCTGCGCGACCTGCACGACTTCCTCTTCAGCAACGGGTACGTCCCGATGTCGCTGGTGAGATGGGAGTACCTGGGACTGCGCGACGAGGTGGACGCGCTCGAGCGGCTCAAGTGAGCGCGGGGCGTCGGAACCGACCCGGCGCCCGCGAATGACCCGGATGACGCCGCGCCCTGCGGCTCAGCTCCAGCGCATCGAGAGGGAGCGCTGTCCGTCGCGCTCGACCACTTCCCAGCGCGCCTGCGGGCCGACGTGCGACGGCCGGCGCTCGCGGACCGGCGGCGACGAGACCAGCGACAGCCGGGAGACCTCGCGCGCGTGGGGCGCGGCGTGCGCGCGACGCTCGAGGAGAACCGCCGCGGTGATGGCAGAGACCGCCAGGAGCAGAGCGCCGGCGCGCGGGTGGCCGGCGATGAGAGCCGGGACCGCGAGCAGCGCCGACGACAGCGCGACGCCTCCGGTGCGGGGCTCGGAGAAGCGGGAAAAAATGGCGGCGGATAGGTCCACGGCGGCTCGACTCCTTCGGTGACCGTCTCGTGACGGCCACGTGCCTCTGGAGTTGCAGCGATCAAGCCACGAACATCTGACAAGTCAAATCAACGACTTGTGCGGTGGATGTGTGTCGGCCGTGTGGCGTCGACGGCGACACCCCGGACGACGGGCTGCAACTGTGCTGGTGTGCGATGAAGGCGCCCATGGACCCCCGTCCCATCGACGTCCTGCTCTACGGGGCGAGCGGATTCACCGGTCGCCTGACGGTGGCGGAGTTCGCACGGCACGCCCCGGCCGGGCTCCGGTGGGCGCTCGCCGGGCGGCAGCGGGCCAAGCTCGAGGCGGCGCGTGACGCGTCCGGGGGCCCGAACCGTCCGGCGGAGATCGTCGAGGCGGACAGCTCCCGGCCGGACACGGTGGAGGCGGCAGTCTCCAGGTCGCGGGTGGTGCTCAGCACTGCCGGCCCGTTCTCGGTCTACGGGGACGCCGTGGTGGACGCCTGCGTGAAGCATCGGGCGCACTACGTGGACATCACCGGCGAGACGCCGTGGGTGGCGGACGTCATCGAGCGGCACCACGCGCAGGCGGTCGCGGACGGAACGCGGATCATCCCCTTCTGCGGCTTCGACTCGGTGCCGAGCGACATCGGGACGCTGCTGGTGGTGGAGCATCTGCGCGAGCGCGGCACGGCCTGCGGCGAGGTCGTCTCGGCCTTCCGGATGCGCGGCGGGTTCAACGGGGGCACGCTGGCGACGGCGGTGCAGCTCTTCGAGAGCGGTCAGATGCGCCGCTCGGGGCACCCCTTCCTGCTGAACGGCTCCGAGAGCCCACGGCTGTCGCGGGAGGAATTCGTCCGACAGCGGGATCCGAAGGGAGCGCAGTGGAACGAGGAGCTGAAGCGCTGGCTGACGCCGTTCTTCATGGCGACCGTGAACACGCGGGTGGTGCGCCGGAGCGCGAGGCTCTCCGCCGAGGCCGGAGCGCCGTACGGACCGCACTTCGGATACCGCGAGTTCATGGCCGCGAAGAGCCGGACGCAGGCCACGATGGTCGCGGCCGGTCTCGCCGGGGCGGCGATCGCGCTCGCCTCGCCGCTGCGAGGTCTGATCAAGCGCCGTCTACCTCCGCCCGGGACCGGACCGTCGGAGGAGGCGCGCCGGAACGGCTTCTTCCGTCTGGACCTCGTGGGGCGCGGCGAGGACGGACGGCGCGTGTTCGGCCTGGTGAAGGACCAGGGCGACCCGGGAAACACGGTGACGGTGAAGATCCTCACCGAGGCGGCGCTGGGGCTCGCAGTTGACGGAGCGAAGCTGCCCGGGGGGCCGACGCGGGGAGGCGTCCTCACGCCGGCCACCGGGCTCGGTCAGGTCCTGGTGGGGCGGCTGCGGGCGCGCGGGATGACGCTCGAGGCCGCGGACGCGCCGCTCGACGGAGCAGCGGCGGGCTGAGCTCCGGGAGGAGCTACTGACAGAACTTCTTGCCCCCGGTCTGCCCGGAGCAGGTCTGGCCGGTCGGGCAATCGCCGTCGTTCTTGCAGAGCTTCGCGCAGCGGATGTGTGAGAGGCAGATGAATCCCTTGGGGCAGGGATCCTCGTTCGAGCAGACGATGTGCGCCGCGGGCGAATGGGACATCAGATCGACCGGAGCGGCCGCGCCCTCGTCGGTCGATCCTCCCCCACAGGCGAGTCCGAGCAGCATCACTGCGAGCACTCCCGCACCACGCAGAAGACGGATGGTCATCGGAGTCCCTCCTCGAGCGCACCCCCGGGGAACGGGGGACGCAGGATGCATGAGGCCGAGGTCAGGGGTGGCGCACAAGGGAGGGGATCTGGACTCGCAACACGGTGTCATCGGGCATGGCGACCCGGCCCGGATGTGCAGCAGACCGAAACGGGATGTCGCGGATGCGACGGATGGCTCGAAGACTCCTCCGCCACGAATGATGGCATACATTTCCTGAAATATGAGCCATCATTGAGTCATGGCGCTTGCTCGATCGAAGCAACGGGTCTTCCGTCGCCATCTCGAGGGCGCACGAGCGGGAAATTCGGGTGCGGGGTGGCGGTGCCCGACTTGACCTGGGGATCCGGACCACGTACGAGCGCTGGGTCTCGGCCCCGTAGCTCAGTTGGATAGAGCGAGCGTTTCCTAAACGCTAGGTCACAGGTTCGATCCCTGTCGGGGTCACTCTCGCCCAACCTCTCGAGACTGCTCGAGGATTTCAGCCCTCGGAGGCAGAAATCCGAGGCTCGGGGGACGGCTCCGGCGCCGGCGGGGAAACCGTGGGGACATGGAGGGGCTCACTCGGCCCCAGCACCGTGCCGGCCCATCCGGTGAGCTTCGGGTCCGGGTGCCGGCTCCGTCGCTGGGCCCGCAGGCGACGCCACGGGGACGGTGTCGATCAGCTCGACTCCCTGCATCTCCAGTCCCGCCTCGGAGAGCGCCCGTTCGAGGCTCTCGCGGGGAGGACCGTCATCAGGCGCGGGAAGCGGCCACATCTCCCACGCTCCATCGCCCCGGGAGATTCGGTGGCGGAGGCTGGGAAGGACCACCTCCTGCGTGCCGAGAGCTCCGGGCTTGGTGACGCTCAGATTGGCGAACCGTGTCCCGGTCCCGCTGTCGATGAGCTGTGTTCCGAGCGAGTCGTAGAGGACCATCAACGCCGAATCGTCTCCCGACCAGTACACCTCCTGATCGACGGTGGAGAAGTTGCGCACCCGCCAGACGGGACGGAGTCCATCGACCGTCCAGACTCCGATGGAGCCCATGGTGACGACCGCCAGCCGGTTCCCGTCATGGCTGAACCGCGCGCCCTCCGCGCCGTCGTCGAGGCGGAGCTGCGCTTCCTTGCCCCCATCGACCGTGGCGACGAAGAGCTGCGGGCCCTTGCTCCACAGCAGCCGCTTGCCGTCAGGGGCGAGGTCGATGGCGTCCCTCGAGACGCCGACGCGGGCTGACTCGCTCCACAGGGACCTGGCCTGGGTCACGTCCCACAGCTCGAGACGCCGCCTGGCGCTCCAGACGAGGAGGCGATCGCCGTTGTCGGAGAGCATGATCCGGTAGCAGTCCTCGCAGGCCACGTGGAACAGCGGTTTCCCGGTCACCGCGTCGAGCACCCCGAGTCCCGAGGCATCGGAGACCGCCAGGCGTCGCCCGTCGGCCGAGAGGATGGCGTTGGCCCGCTCGCCGAGCTCGGTGGCCTGAACCAGGGTGCCGTCCACGTCCCAGACCTCGACCCGGGAGGAACGAAAGCTGTAGTTCAGGACGTCGAACCGGCTCCCGTCACGGGCGGACTGGACGGCCATCCGGGGGCCACCGGCGCCGGAGAGCTCCGGCCGGGGTGACTGAAGGTCCCACGCAGCGACGACCGAGCCGTTGAGGGGTCCCGCCACCAGGAGACGGTCGCTCGAAGGGGAGAAGGCGAAGCGGGGAGTTCCCGCCGGATAGCTGAAGGAGGCGACGATGGTCCTCTTCCGGAGATCGACCAGGTCAGCCTGATTGGACGTGAGCCGGGTGGTGAGGATCAGATGTCCATCCGGCGAGACGATGGTTCCTCGTCCCTTGACGGGCATCAGGCCATTGCCACCCCGGCCGGGAATGGCGACGAAGAAGTCGCCCTCCACCCCTCCAAAGACCTGGATCGCCCGTGCACGGATGAGTGCGAGGCCGTGGCTGGTGAACAGGATCTGACTTGCATCCGGTGCGCCACGCGCGACGAGCTCCTTCCTTTCCACCAGGTCCCAGAGGTGAACCGTGCCATCGCCGTCCTTGAAGGCGACCCGCTGTCCGTCGTCGGAGACGGCGCACAGGGCAGTCGGGCTCAGCTTTGGCACGAGCATCTGAGCGGGCGATGCGCCGCCGGTGACCAGCCCGTCCCCGGTCAGCACCACCGGGGGAGGAACCGAACCCGAGGGACAGGGGTCCCCTTCGCCGCGCCGGAAGGTGGCCAGCAGCCGCCCGGTCGCGGCATCGAGATAGATGCGCTGGTCGCTGGCGAAGAGAACGACCTGACCGGCTGGAAGGATGGACAGCTCTCTGGGGAGCGCTGGAGGCAGGAATCGCCACAGCTCCCCTCGACCCTCGAGCTCACGCCCGACGACGAAGGGAGGCTCGATCGCCAGGACCAGCGCCCGTCCGTCGGGGAGATGACCCACGTCCAGCGACGACTGGTCCGGACCGCGCCGGGCGAAGAGGCGATGCGGCATTCGCTGACGCGCCAGCGCATGTCCCCAGCGGGCCTCGCGCGAGTCATGCTCGATGCGCGAGGCGCCATAGTACGCGGCGGCGCGTCCCCAGTCGGAATTCGCCTCGGCATCGCGGGCCCGCTCGAGAAGCGAGGCGGCCAGGTTGGCGCGTGACAGGCGCAGCTGGCGCCAGGTGTTGGCTGCGGAGCCGGCGAGGATGAGCAAGGCCGCCGCCGTGGCGATGCTCAAACGCTGGTTCCGGGCAACGAACTTCTTGAGCAGCTCCCACGAACCGTACTCGTACGCCTTGACCCGCCCACCCGAGAGGTAAGCGGAGAGCTCCCCGGCCAGCTCCTCGGCATCTCCGTAGCGGTCCGACGGGCTGCGCCGAAGCGCTCGCTCCGCGATCGCAGCAAGCTCGGGTGGGGCGCCGGGCGCGAGCGCGCGCACCGGGTGGAAATTCCCTGCGCGCACGTTCTCCAGGATCTGGTCCGACGTGGCGCCCTCGAAAGGCGGACGGCCGGTGAGCACCTGGTAGAGGATCGCTCCGAGGCTGAAGACGTCGCTGCGGGCATCGATGGCTGCGAGATCTCCCCTGGCCTGCTCGGGGCTCATGTACGCCGGAGTTCCGATGGCCACCCCGGCCACCGTCAGTCCTGGTTCCGGTGAGGAGGCGATCAGCGGAACGAGCTCCTCGGCCTCCTCTCGGTGCTTGGCCAGACCCCAGTCGACCACCACCGTTTCTCCGTGCTCGCCGACCATCACGTTCGACGGCTTCAGGTCACGGTGAATGACGTGCTTCGAGTGCGCAAAGCCCATCGCCTGGCATGCGTCGAGCACGTGGCGTAGGAGCGCGAGGCGATCCTCCAGCGAGCGGCACCTCAGGAGCCGCGCCTGGAGCGTCGCCCCACGGATGAGCTTCTGCGCGCAGAAGAGCGTGCCGTCCTCGCGCCGGGCGAGCTCGTGGATGGCGACGATGCCTGGGTGGTCCAGGCTCGCGACCAGCCGCACCTCGCGGATGAACCGCGCCCGGGCTGCACGCGAGGAGTCATTCTCGGCGGGGGCGACCAGCGCCGCGAGCTCCTTGAGCGCGACCTCGCGGCCGACGATCTCGTCGTGGGCGGCGCGGACGATGCTCTGGCTGCCTCGGCCCAGTTCCTGGAGCCTCGTGTACTGCCCGGGCCTCTC
>Ga0081540_1001292_pt1 | contig 21853 bp, 23 predicted proteins | sample TabmetS2T1R1_FD_71024 | JGI IMG/M metagenome (GOLD analysis project Ga0081540, IMG submission 71024) | Tabebuia heterophylla rhizosphere microbial communities from the University of Puerto Rico - S2T1R1 | ecosystem: Host-associated > Plants > Roots > Rhizosphere ... | reverse complement strand
GGCCGGTCGCAAGATAGGGAATGAGGCCGTATTGCGCCTCGCGCAACACCATGGGAACGCCGCGCTTCGCGGAAAACCAGTTGAGCACCCGCTGCGACTGTGCGGTCACTTCGGGGCCGATGCCTTCGCCGCCGACCACGGCGACCTTGATCATGTTGGAGCGATTATTCATGCGTGATTGCCTGCCGTTTTTCTTGCGAAATGGATCCACGGCCGCTCTGCCCGGTCGGCCGCCTGAAAGGCGCAGATTTCGTCATCGCGTTGCAATGTCAGCGCGACCTCATCGAGACCTTCCAGCAGCCCGGCGCGCCGGCGCTGATCGATGGCGAAATCGTGCCGCTGCCCCGAAGGCGACAGGATCGTCTGTTGCTCGAGGTCGATGCTGATGCGGCCGGCGCCCTGGGTCTGCTGCACCTCGGCAGCAAGGGCATCGACGATCGCCTTGTCGACGACGACAGGCAGGATGCCGTTCTGGAAGCAATTGGCGAAGAAGATGTCGCCGAAGCTCGAGCCGATCACGGCGCGGATGCCCATCTCCTGCAACGACCAGACCGCGCCTTCGCGCGAGGAGCCGCAGCCGAAATTCGGACCGGTGATCAGAATTTCCGCCTGCCGGTAAGGCTCGCGGTTGAGGATGAATTCGGGGTTTTCCGATCCATCAGGCAGATAGCGAAGCGCACCGAACGCCCATTTGCCGAGCGTGCCGCGAATGGAGTTTCCGACCAGCCGCTCAATGCGGATGATGACATCGGTGTCGATGTTGGCGCGCATGATGGGAGCGGCAATCGCCGTCAGCGTATTGAACGGTTTCGGCATGTCAGCGCCCCATCGTTCGCACGTCGGCGATCGCGCCGGCAATCGCGGCTGCGGCCGCGCTCGCGGGGCTCGCCAGATGGGTGCGCGCCCGCGGCCCCTGGCGGCCGACAAAATTGCGGTTGGAGGTCGAGACCGAACGCTGGCCGGGCGCGACCGTTTCACCATTGGCGGCAAGGCACATCGAGCATCCGGGCTCGCGCCACTCAAACCCGGCCTCGGTGAATATCTTGTCCAGCCCCTCGGCGACCGCATCGCGCTTGACGGTCTCCGAGCCCGGCACGACCCAGGCGCGGACGCCGGAGGCGACCTTGCGGCCGCGCGCGACCTCGGCGGCGGCCCGCAGATCGCTTAAGCGGCTGTTGGTGCATGAACCGATGAACACCCAATCCACCGGTGTGCCCGCGATCGGTGCGCCCGGCACCAGGCCCATATAGTCGAGCGCGGTTTCGATCGCGGCGCGGCGCGCGGGATCGGCGACCTCGCCCGGATCGGGCACGCGGCCATCGACGCCAATGACATGCTCGGGACTGATGCCCCAGGTCACCTGCGGAATGATCTTCTCGACATCGACGACGACTTCGCGGTCGAATACCGCATCAGGATCGCTCGGCAGCTTTCGCCACGCCGCAACCGCCTGCTCCCACATCTCGCCCTGCGGCGCATAGGGACGGCCGCGCAGATATTCGAAGGTTTTCTCGTCCGGCGCGATCATGCCCATCTTGGCGCCGAGTTCGATCGAAAGATTGCAGATGGTGAGCCGGCCCTCGACCGGCAGTTCGCGAATAGCGCTGCCGGCATACTCGACAGCGTAACCGGTGCCGGCGGCGGCGCCGATCTGGCCGATCAAGGCAAGAATGAGGTCCTTCGCCGTGACGCCCACGGGCAGCCGGCCTTCGAACCGCACACGCATTGATTTTGGCCGCCGCTGAATCAACGCCTGGGTCGCGAGCACATGCGTCAATTCGCTGGAGCCGATGCCAAACGCCAGCGCCCCCAGCCCGCCATGGGTGCAGGTGTGGCTGTCGCCGCAGACGATCAGGCTGCCGGGAAGGCTGAGGCCAAGCTCGGGTCCGATGACATGGACGATGCCCTGCCCTGGCTCGTCGATATCGAACATCCGGATGCCGGTCGCCGACGTCTCGGCGCGCAAGCCCGCCAGAAGCTCAAGCCCGACCTTGCTGGTGCCGGCCCGACCGCGCGCCGTCGAAATCGCATGATCCGGCGTTGCGAACGTCAATTCCGGACTGTGTACCGGCAAATTGCGGCTTTTGAGATCGAGCAGGCCACGCGAGCCACCCAGATCGTGCAACAGATGACGGTCGACGTGAAGCAGGTCGGTGTCGTCGCTGACGCGGAAAATGACGTGCTGGTCCCAGATCTTGGCCAGCAGGGTTCGGCCGGGCGTTTGCACTGGCGGTATCCTCCCACTTTTCTTCTTCTATGGCAGGTCGATGACCCGCCACGGGCCACTTTGCGCGGCCAGCTATTCAGGTCTCCGCCCGAACGCGACTGGGGTCATCAAAACATATTGGCGCTCCCTGGCCAATGTCTGATTTGGATGGAGCGCCATGCCTTTAAGGGCGAAGCGCCGTCTTCACGGGAACGCCCGAGCTGCGCGTGCCGACAAGGCAATCAATAATTTTTCGAAGACGCGGTTTCCGATCGCGCATCGAATTTGCGCAGTGCGGCACAAGTTTGCACTGCCATCCGATCGGCTGTTGTGCTCTCTTTGGCGGCGCGACTTCTGCTGATCATTCAGCCCAGCCCCTATGATCGGCTTGAGAGCGTGCGCTGCCCGGCGTCGATCAATTCGCGCCGGTCGCCTCGTGCATCGGTTCATCTGGAGCGGCAGCCATGGCACAGAACGTGATAGCCGGATTGGTCGTGGTGGCTTTTGTTATCATGGGCGTGCTTGCCTACGCCCAGAAACATGAGGGGTGCGTGCACGGGCACTCGCTGCAAACGTTCAAGCCGTGCGGATCTGTCAGCGTCGACATGTAGCGCTCGCCACAGTTACGCGAGATAGCCGTGAACACCGTCCCACAATAATTTCACCGCGGTCACGACCAGCAATGCGTAGCAGGCGCGATAGATCTGCCGCTGGTCCAGCCTTCCGTGAAGCCGCCAGCCGAGCCACACGCCGGCGGGAATGGCGAACAGGCAAACCGCCATCACTATCCAGACGTCGCCCGCCGGCTTCACCAGCAGCAGCCACGGCACCGCCTTGGTCGCATTGCCTACCGTGAAGAACAGGCTCGTCGTTCCCGCATAGACTTCCTTGCTCAGCCCGAGCGGCAGCAGATACATCGCAAGCGGCGGCCCGCCGGAATGCGCGACCATGGTCGTCACTCCCGAGGCGAGACCGGCAGCGACCGCCTTCGGCGACGAACGCGGACGAACCGTCACTTCCGAACCTCCAGCCAGCCACAGGCCGACAAAGATGAACGTGATCATCGCCATCACGATCGCGACGGCGCGATGGTCCAGCACGCGGAACACCAGATATCCGAGCCCGATGCCGATCAGGAGCCCCGGCAGCAACAGCGCCAGGTCCGGCTTCGACCATGTCGACGGCTTCCAGTAGCGAAGCGCGAACAGGTCCATCGCGATGAACAGCGGCGCCAGAAGACCGCCGGCCGTCACCGGGTCCATCACGATCGACAGCAAGGGAATGCCGACGATGGAGAACCCGCCGCCGAAAGCGCCCTTCATGAAGCAGATCAGGAACACGCCCGCGAAAGCGATCAGGATCGTGGTGACCGTCAGTTCCATGGGACCGCCTCCTTGCTCCGCGGCTGCCCGTCGTCCACCTCGGCACAATGGGCATAGCTCGCTCGATACAATTCAGAATGATCCCCCACTTGTATCGGTTCAATAGAAACATTGCTCTCAGTGCAATTATATCGGAGTTCGGTCGCGCCATTGGCCGGGAAATAGCCGCTTCGTCGCCCGCGGTGCGCAGGCGCCGCGGTTCCCGAATTGCGGGCATGAATAGCCGTATGCGTACTGGGGAATGCTTCGGCGGTTTTATCCGTCCGCCGCAAGGGCCGGCGACCAACCGCCTGCTGGCCAGCGCTCAGCGCTTCCAGAATGTGGGCCGCAAAAATACCGGCGCTTGTCAATGCCAGCAATTCTATCAGCATTTTTCGTCAACCCGGGTTGAGCCCGGGAGGCGCGTTGTCGATTTTCGGCTTCCCTGGTGCCTTCGCGCCGAGCCGATCGAAAATGCTTCTCGGCTCCGCCACGACGGTCATTTCAGAACGTCCTTTCGGACCGACTGCAGCCCGGTATTTGCAAGCGGAGCGCCTGCCTTGTTCTCCTCGCCGCGAAGCTCCTTTCCGTTTTCCAGGCAGGCCAGCAACTCGACATAGCTTGCGAACCCGCCGATACGTGTCGCGATCACGCAGGACCTCTTGTCCTCGGCAACAAACTTCACCCACTCCTCCTGGATCTGGCGAAGCGCATCGGCTTCGTCCTTCGAGCAGTGATCGAAGGCTTCGACCGATGAGCCTTCGAAACGGCACTCTTTTGCAATATCGAACACAGGGACCGGGTCGGAAAACGCGACAGGCAACAGCGTTGCCGCAACGACGATTGGCAGATGAAGAAACATCTCTATCTCCCTGGAAAGGATTACGGGTAACCGACGGGCATCACGCGAGCGGGATGTTCGGCTTTTGCACCCGAACCGTTGCTTGCTGCCGGTGCAATTCGGCCGTCCCTCGCCTGCCGGGTCAGCGCCGATTCCAGCACCTCCACAGTGGCGGTCGCGCCGGCGACGAGTTCGTTGCGCTCGGATGCGTTGTCGAGCGTGACGCGGACCGGGACACGTTGCGCCAGCCGCACCCAGTTGAAGGTCGGATTGACGTTGGCGAGAAGGGTTGCGCCTGCGCTGCGATCGCGGTCCTCGATTCCGGCCGCGACGCTTTCCACTTTTCCGCGCAGGCTGTGGTCACTGCCCAACAGCCGCACATTGACGGAATCGCCGAGATGAATGCGCTGCAGCTTGTTCTCCTCGAAATAACCCTCGACGCGTAGCGTGTCCGAATCCAGCAACGCCATCACCCCCTTGCCCGGAGTGAGATAAGTCCCCGGACGCAGCTCCACGTTGGTGACGACGCCGTTGACGGAAGCGCGCACCTCGCTGCGCTCGAGGTTGAGCTTGGCGAGAGCAAGGTCCGCGACGGCCTGGTCATGGGCGGCCTGGGCCGAGCCCTGGGCGGCGGTGACCTGGTCCAGACGCTGTGTGGAAACCACGACGCCGGGCGTCAGCGCGCTGTAGCGCTTCAGGTCGGCATTGGCGTCGGCGAGCGTGGCGCGCTTGCCCAGCAGCACCGCCTCGGCCTGTCTGACCGCGATCTCATACCGCGCGCGATCGATCCGGAACAGCACGTCCCCGCGGTGGACCTGCTGGTTGTCCTTGACGAGCACCTCGGTGACGAAGCCGGAGACATCAGGGGCGACCGGCACCACATCGGCTCGCACGTGGCCGTCGCGCGTCCACGGCTCGTCGAAATAATAGTCCCACAGCTTGTAGCCGGCCCAGAGCGCGACCCCCGCCACGAGGCCGGTCAGCGCGTACCGGCGCAATGAATTCAGAACGGCTTTCATGACAGGAACTCCTTGGCAGAGAAGACGAGGCTGGTGACGAAGCAGACAAAGAGCGCGAAATCGAACAGCGCTGGATGCCAGACATGGCGATAAAGGCCGGCGCGCGCGATGAGCTTGCTGGCAGTCCGCGCCAGCACGTAGGCAACTACGCTCCACAGCAACAGGCTCGGAACGATCACGCCGAACAGGTCAAGTTCGTATTTCATGCGGCAATTGTCCTCTGTTCGATTTCCTGCGGTCGGTACGTCGGCGATCCCGGGAAAAGCCCTGAACGAACGCCAGTGAGCCCGACCAGCACTTGATCGCGAGCCTCGCCCGCGGGTTCCTGCAATGTGAGTGCGATCGTGCCATCGAGTTGTCCCGCCATTTCCTCCGGAAGCTTGCCGGTCGAGTGGGTCCTGCAAAACGAAGCAAGACGGGCGAGGAATGCATCGATCGCCGCCGTTGCGCGGCGTGACAGGGATAGGCTCGCCTGCCTGACGTCGATGATGTTCAAGGCCGCCCGAAGCTGGCGCAGATTGGCGGCGTCGCTCCTTGCCTCGGCGGGGACCACGGAGATCCGCGCAGCCAGCAGGGCCAGACGATGCTGCATGAGGCTGGCGATCGCGACGCGATCCCCGCGCGACTTTCGTTCGGCGACGGTGGCGAGCGTTCTCCAATTGCTTCGGAGCAACCGGCTTGCGATCCAGTCAGCGCCGAGCAGGCGGACGATACCGCAGATGACGCCTGTCAGCGCGGTGCCCAGCATCAGCGCCACGCTGGAATTGGCAAAGGAAGAGAAATCGGCCGAATAGGACGACTGCAGCGCCAATTGCACTGACGTGAAGATGGCGAGCATGGAGCCGACACGCGCCGTCGCGGGCCGCGCGGCCATCCAGCCGAACAGCAGAAATGCCGGCATGAGCGCCGCAATCAGCATCTCGAGGGTCGTGACCCGCGGCAGCACAGCAAACGTATAGATTCCGTTGACCGCGATGACGGCGAGGATTACGCGGTAGAAACTGCGGAATGTCGGAAGCGGATCATCCGTACCGGCGAGGAAGCTGCCGAGGACAGCGGCGAACAGCGGAGCGGTTACGCCGTTAGTCCAGCCGGTCGCGATCCAGAACCCGCAACAGACCAGCACCGCTAGCGCGACAGACGCGGTCGTCAGCAGCGCGGAGCCGTGGTCCCGGTGCGCGACGGCGACGATCACGGCGTCGGATGTGAAAGCCAGCCGAAGCGAATCCGGGTCGCGGCCGTCGGCAATCGCCTCGCGCAGAAGCTGGCAGTCCTGCATCACGTCGACGAGGTTGCGCAGCCGGACGACGAGGCCGGCGACCGAGATGTCTGTCCAGCCGGCATCCGGGTCCAGCGCCGGGGTGACTTCATCAAGCGCCGCGCGCAACGCATCGGCTTCCTGTCCATCGTCACCGCCCTGCTCGAGCCATCGCGCTATCCGTGCGCAGATTTCTACGACGCGTGCCGATGCCCCGTCCTGCGAGCTGAGCGCGAGCTTGCGGTCCTCGATCGAGCCGAGCAGCGGAAGCAGCGCCAGCGTATGTTGGCGGAGGCGCTGGAGGCCCCGCGCGACATTTGCGGAAGTGGCCTCATAATCGAGATGCCGGCCAAGCTGGTCGATCTCGGACGCCGCGGCGGCAAGATGTATGCGTTCGCTGTCACGCTGCTGGTTGCTGCCACGGCCGGTCAGGACGTCCACCCCAAGCCGGCGCGCAGCGGCGAGCCAGCCGTCCGCCTGTGCGGTGATTGCGGAGAGGACGCTGCGGGGCACCACGATCATCGCAACGACGCTCGCACAGATGATCCCGAGCATGATTTCCTGCACGCGCGCAACCACGATGTCGAAAGCCGACTGCGGCGTCGAGACGATCGGAAACGCGAGCAGCGCCACGGTGTAGCCGGCGAGCATGAACACGTAGCTGCGCGGCGTGCCGTCGATCAGCGACAGGTACAGGCAAATGCCCACCCACAGCGCGATGCCAAGGCTGAGCATTTCCGGCGCATCCACCATGTTCGGAACCAGGACGATCGTCGCCGCCGCGCCGATCAGCGTACCCAGAATGCGATAGACCGCCTTCGAAACGGTCGCCCCGCTCAGCACGTTGGAGGTGATGTAGACCGACGCCATCGCCCAATAGGGACGCGGCATGTCCAGCAGCAGCGCGATGGAAAGTGCCAGCATCGCCGCTGCAAAGGTCCGCAAGGCGAAGACCAGCGCGGGGTGTCTGGCCAGCAATGGCTGATGCTGGGTCATGGCGAGAATTCACCCATGGTTGCTCCGGCCGAAGCGAGGACACTTGGTACAATCTGTCTAATGCATCTACAATGATCCGATGCAATTCTCAGTTCAATAGAAACATTGATCTCGGTGCAATACTCATCTCGGAGCAATGGTCGTGGGATTCGGTGCATCGCAGGCTCGTCGACATGATCGCCGCCACGAAAGCCTGTACGCCAGGACGAGAGCGCCGCGCCAAACCGGGAATGACGCGGGAGGTGGCTCATGGCGATGTCCGGAGACCATAGTGAGCCCCAGCAGCCGGCTCGCTTAGGTCGCATGGTTGCGCAGCCACGCGTCTTGTATGGCAATAGACGGGCTTTCCCTGTGCCTCGACGGCACTGATTGGGACGGGCCTCAAGGAGGTTACGAACAGTACCAGACAGAGAATCTTGCCGATGAAAGCGGCGACGCAGACAACGTCCTTCATGTCCAGCTCCGGACTGATTTCTCTGGTCCTTAGCTAGTGCCTTCCGTAGTTTTCCGGGATATGGCAAAATCGAAAGCTATCCTTCCAGATTATGGAAGAGGGCTTCGATGGATCGTCTGGAAGCGATGTCGACCTTCCTGGCCGTCGCCGAGGACGGCAGTTTGTCCGCCGCTTCGCGGCGATTGAATACGCCGCTGGCAACGATCAGCCGCAGGATTTCCGACCTCGAGTCTCACCTGAGGGCGAAGCTGTTCAAACGGTCGAGCCGCCAGCTGATGCTCACCGATGCCGGCAGCTCCTATCTCTCCGCATGCAAGCGCATCCTGACGGACGTGACCGAAGCCGAGCGTACCGCGTGCGGCGAATATACCGCTCCGACCGGCGAGCTGACTGTGACGACACCCATCGGTCTTGGGCGCACCATCCTCATGCCGATCATGGTGGATTTCCTCAACGCCTATCCGGATATCAAAGCCAGAATGATCCCTACCGATCGGGCGGTCAGTCTGTTTCAGGAGCAGATTGATGTCGGCGTGCGCATCGGCGCGTTGCCGGATTCGAGCCTTGTTGCGGTACGGGTCGGCACGACGCGCCGCGTGATCTGCGCCAGCCGCGCTTATCTCGAGGCTCGCGGAACGCCGCGCACGCCGGAGGACCTGGCCGAGCATGATTGCATCAATTATGCAGGCTTTGGGCTGCCCAATGCCTGGACGTTCGTCAAAGACAACGCGGTTATCGCCGTGCCGGTGAATACCCGGCTCGTCGTCGGCAGTGCCGAGGCCGCGTATGCTGCGGCCCGCGCCGGCATCGGAATCACCATTGCTCTCGCTTACCAGCTCAAGGGCGCTGCAGAGGGCGGAGCCTTGACGACCTTGCTTGATGAATTCCAGCCCCGTCCTATGCCGGTCAATCTTGTGTATGCCGCCAACCGGTTTCTTCCGGCCAAGGTGCGCGCCTTCCTCGATTTTGTGGCGCCGCGGCTCAAGCAGGCATTCGCGGAGTAGATGAGCCGCGGGCGCGGCCTTGACGGAAGTTCACGGGCTCACCCGGAGATGTCAGCTCATCGCCCCGACAGAATAACCTTCAAGGCTCCGTCACCTGGGCTACCAGCGGCAGGACCAGACATTGCTGTCTCGCATTTGACGCGCGAGCAGCAATCAGACTGGCGGTTTGCCCTGCGGCCCGCGCTGCACCGGCTCCGCCAAATGCAGGAATTCATCGAACGCGTCGGCGCCTTCCGCAACGCTGTGACAGGCGCGACTGTCGATGAAGAGTTGCGCGTCATGGTCAAAGATATCGACGATGAAAAGCGGCTGCGTCGCGGCGCCGGTCGGCGGTGCTGCGTGCATGCGAATTTCATAGTCTCCGATCCACGCCAGAGAAATCGCCGTCGTGTCACACTGAGGGCGAGACAGCAGGCTGACAAATGCCCGGGAAATTCTCAGCGTTGTAAAATTGTATTCCAACGCACGGCCCACAACAAAACCCCGCGCTTTGATGGCAGGCAGCGTGTTTGCCAGCTTTCCCATTACGAGACGCTGACGGAGAAATTAATATTTCGAAAGACGGAACACGTCCGCTGTCAGGGCCGACAGGGACGCGCACTCGGCCGGCACATTCACTGACAAACCAGTACGGGGATTTTCGCCTGCGTCAGCACCTTGTTCGTCACACTGCCGATCAGAAGCATGGAGAGCCCGCTGCGCCCGTGCGACGACATGACAATGAGATCGCAGCCCTTGTCGTCGGCTACCGCAAGGATGGCCTGGTGGGGTTGCCCGTTCTCCGCTTGTATAGTCTCGCACGAAACACCCGCCGCGTTGGCTGCTTCTGCCGCCCGATCCAGCACGCTCGTGGCCTGTTCCTTGCGCAGTTCGGCATATCTTGCGACGGCTTCAAGGTACCGCCCCGACAGTTCTGAAAACGGCTCCACAACGAAGATCACGGATACCTTCGCTCCAAGCGCCTTCGCCAGCGCCAGCCCATGCGTCAACCCGTGCTCCGCCAGCGCTGAACCATCTGTCGGAATGAGAATATGCCGGTACATGCCTCACCTCCCGATTGTCTGGACGTATAGCCGCTTTCCGAAGGCAGGATGGCCCGCGATCCCGCTACAGCCTTGAGATAGGTCAATCTATCGGTGCTCATCTCCGCGGTCGTCCCTGCGAAAGCAGGTACCCATAACCACCGTCGCATCTTGTTGGAACTCGCCGTGGCCACAGCCCCGGCAACGCGTCAAACATTTGTGGTTATGGGTCCCCGCTTCCGCGGGGACGACGTATGAGGCACGGTCGAGCCCAAACGTCGCGAGATCTCGCCTGCGCGTAAATCGCGATTTCCCAAATCATTTCAAGCTGATTTGCGCAGTCCAGCCGCTTCCGCAAAAACAAATGTCTTCCTGATTACCCCAAATCAGCTCTAAGACGCCGCCGTCTCATCCCTCACGAGGGGCGTATCGCGATCGTCACGAAACGCGGGATGGGATGTGGTGGACGCGACAGCGTCGGCGCGAAGCGTGTTTGCAGGGCGGCATCTCGCCGTGAGCGAACGACAGCGCGCAGGACGAAAGGCGCTCGTTGCGTACGGCAAAACCGTGTGGTCCCGACACCCGTGGCTGGTGCCAAGCCGCCGGTGGCGAATTTGATCCAACCGGGTCGAAGCGCCATCAAGCCGGCAGCGATGGAGGCAAGAGGAATTCGTCTCCAGGGAGAGCACGGCATAAGCCGTCAAACCATTGCGCAGGGAATGCCGGACTGCTCCGACTGTACCTGTATGCTCGTGTGCGTGTTCTTTTGCGCACGTTTGCACACGAGACCGCGGGTGCAGCAAGCACCCGGCATTCCCTGCTCCCTCTGTTTCTTGGGAGACACATCCGATGCGAACCTCGGGCGGATACGTCGCGAGAACGCGAAGTCATATCCACGTCATTGCGAGCGAAGCGAAGCAATCCATGGCTCAACACGGGGATAGATGGATTGCTTCGTCGCTACGCTCCTCGCAATGACGCGGCACTCGAATCGATCATTCCCCAGGTTATGTCGCGTAGATGCTACCGCCTGAAACTCTTGATCTCCGAGACGCTGCCGTCGCGATAGGTCAGTTCCACCGAGACCGACCTGGTCGCGGGCGCCAGCTTGAGGTAAGGCGTCGCGTCATGCGGAATGGCGCTGGGATCGCGGGGATCGCAGGGCGGCATCTTCAAGACCTTGTCGGGCACCGTGCTGTCGATGCCGACGCGCACTTCGCGGATCGCGCAGCGGTACGACATCAGGTGGGTGTAGTAGACCAGCAGGCCGTTGAATTCGCGAAACGACAGCCAGCTCGTCGCGGTCATGTCGAGGATCTTGCGCTGATCGCGGATCAGCGCCGCTTCGGGATCGAACCTGATCGGGAACGGCCCCTGCAATTCGCCATTGGTGTCGACATAGCGCACCTGGATGGTCGCGGCCGGCGCATCGGCCGGAAGCTCGATCGACGGATTGGGCATCCGCTTGCGGGTGCGCGGATCGAGCGTGTCCATGAAGCCGGTTTCACGGAAGTCGCCGGCCTCCCCCATCCGCCAGGAAATGCCGAGCGTCGGATCGGCAATCGAGAACACCACCGTCCAGCCGCCATTGTGGCGCGAGAACATCGCGATCGGCGCGTTGACGGAATCGTTCTGCGGCTGCAGCCGCTGCACCGGCGGCAACGCTGCAACCTTCTGCACCGGGTCGCCGGCGTTCGCGGACGCCTCGCCCTGCGCCTTGCTCGCCATGCCATTGAGGAAAACGTCGTCGACCATCTGGTCGAAATAAACCGGTATCTGCTTGTGGCGGACCGTCTCCGCCAGTTCGCTGACCTGGCGGCGGGTGCGCTGCGCGACCTGAACGAGGTTGGCGCCGGGCTGCGTCAGCTCCTTGGCGAAGGTTCGCGTGAACACCGAATTGGGATTGGTGTCGTTGTTGGAGAGCCGGTCGAGCGCCGTCTGCCGCGGCCCCGCCGAGAAGATCGAGAACACGCCTTCCGGCAATTGCGTCATCGGGGCGAGGCCACCGCCGCCGGCAACCGCGCGCGTGCCCGCGCGTTCGAACGGATTGTTGCGGCAGGCATCGAACACCAGGATGGCGGTGCGCACCTTGCGATTCTGCAACCGCTCGATGATGCGGTCGGCAAGGACCGAGGCGTCGCGCACCAGCTCTTCCTGCCCCTCGGTCGCTGCCGGCACGTCGGTCGGCAGCAGAAAGTTCTGGCCGGCAATTTCAAAGCCGTGGCCGGCATAGAAGAAGAATGCGGTGTCGCCGGCCTCGACCGCATTGTCGAACGCCAGCAGCGTCTGGCTGAACGCCTGCCGGTTCTGATTCTCCGCCACCATCACCGTGAACCCGAGCTGCTTGAGCGTATCGCCCATGGTGCGGGCGTCGTTGACCGCCTTCTGCAGCCTGGGGACGTTGCGGTAATCGTTGTTGCCGACGACCAAGGCGACGCGCTTCTCGGCATGTGCCGGCGCGGCGGATACCGCAAATGCCGCAACCATGCCGGCGGCCGCCAAAAGCTTGGAAATCCAACGCATCATCAAAAGTCCCCCGGCACGACCCATCCCACCCTGTGCGGCCGTTTCATGACGTAGTCGGCAGCCTCACCACGGCGGTTCAATCCCCTGAACGCCGGCCGCGGGACTGCCGCCTGGCCATGATGTCGTAGCACGCGCCGGCCTTGGTCAGAAAAGGGCGGAAAACGCCTCCAATGCGGCCCCAATTGCCCAATTTCAGAAAAATATCAGAAACTTCCGCGCGCCGTTTCAGGACAGGCCGGGGGGGCATCTGGGAAAATTATCACCATCGGATTTTGGAAACAGGGCGGAGCAGAGGCCGCCCGTGGGATGGGGTCGTGACTGGCAGCGCTTGCGTGTTTCGCTATGGGTAAGCTCGACACGGACCTGTACGGTCCGAATTTGCCCGCCGCAGCGATTCCGGCGCCGGACCCGGCTCCCGTGCAGGAAACGTCCAACGACCGCTGGGCGCCTCTGCTCGAGGCTTGCTTCGCCGACTTCACGGAAGCGGTGGAGCAAGGCGACGCGGCAAGGACGGCGCCGCTGGTCAAGGCGCTGGCGGAGCTGGCGCTGATCGAGCGTGGCATCATCACGCCGGGAAGCCGGCGCGGACAGCAGGCGTTGCGCGTGGGCCGCCTCTCGCTGGCGCGCCAACTGATCGCACACCATCTGTCGCAACCAACCCTGTCGCCCGCAATGCTGGCCGGCCTGCTCGGGGTTTCGGTCCGTTACATGCACATGCTGTTCGAAGGCACAGGCAAGAGTTTTTCCCAGACCGTGACCGCGCAGCGTCTGCGCCTGAGTCGCCGATTGCTGCTCGAAACGCCAAGGCGGCAGATCGCGGAAGTCGCTCGCGCCAGCGGGTTCGACAGTCTGGCGACGTTCTATCGGACCTTCCATGCGGCGGTCGGAATGACCCCGGGCGACTTCAGGGCGCAAGGCGCCCAATCAGGTGCCGCAACCGCCGCCATAGGGTCAGGAAGCATCAACCCGTTTGACTGCTAGATGACGCTTTGGCCGTTATTTGTGCGAAAACATTAAGCTTTTTTGCACTCCAGCGCCGGTTCCCAGATTGACTTTGGCGATTTGGCCCCTATGTTCCGGGTCAACGCGGCCTTGGATCGAAACGCGATTCCCTGGTTTGCCGCTCGTCAGCGTAAGTCAGAGCCCCCAGCTTCCTTTAAAGCACGCCGTTTCGGGGCAAAACGCGACAGCCTTTTTACCCTCGATTCCGAACGGCGGTGTCGACTAGAGGCTCAATGTCTTTTTCCAATCTCGGCCTTTCCGATAAGGTCCTCGCCGCAGTTGCGGCCGCCGGTTACACCACCCCGACCCCCATCCAGCAACAGGCCATTCCGCACGTTCTGGCTCGCCGCGACGTCCTCGGCATCGCCCAGACCGGCACCGGCAAGACCGCTGCCTTCGTCCTGCCCATGCTCACACTACTGGAAAAGGGACGCGCCCGGGCACGGATGCCCCGCACCCTGATCCTCGAACCGACCCGCGAACTCGCGGCGCAGGTCAAAGAGAATTTCGACAAGTACGGCGCCGGCCAGAAACTCAACGTCGCGCTTCTGATCGGTGGCGTCTCGTTCGGCGACCAGGACTCCAAGTTGACGCGCGGCGTCGATGTCTTGATCGCAACCCCCGGCCGCCTGCTCGACCACACCGAGCGCGGCGGGCTCCTCCTCACCGGCGTCGAACTGCTGGTGATCGATGAAGCCGACCGCATGCTGGACATGGGCTTCATTCCCGACATCGAACGTATCTGCAAGCTGGTGCCTTTCACCCGGCAGACCCTGTTCTTCACCGCGACGATGCCGCCGGAAATCAGCCGCATCAGCGATACCTTCCTGCACAATCCCGAGCGCGTCGAAGTCTCAAGGCCCGCCACCACCGCGACCGGCGTGTCGCAATTCCAGGTCAGCGGCGGCCGCGAGCCGCACCAGAAGCGCGAAATCCTCCGCCGCCTGTTGCGCGAGGCCAAGGATCTCAACAACGCGATCATCTTCTGCAACCGCAAGCGCGAGGTCGCGGTCGTTCACAAATCGCTGCAGAAGCACGGCTTCAGCGTCGGCGCCCTGCACGGCGACATGGACCAGTCGGCGCGCACCGCAGCACTGGATCAATTCCGCAAGGGCGAGATTCCGCTGCTGGTGGCCTCCGACGTCGCGGCCCGCGGTCTCGACATTCCCGCCGTCAGCCACGTCTTCAATTTTGACGTGCCGCACCATGCCGACGACTACGTGCATCGCATCGGCCGCACCGGCCGCGCAGGCCGCGCCGGCACCGCGATCTCGATCGTCACCTCGCTCGACAGCAAGTCGCTCGCGGCGATCGAAAAACTGATCGGCCAGACCATTCCGCCTGCCGAGGGCGATTATGCCGTGCACTCGGATCCGTCCGACGAATCCGATCAGCCACGGGAACATCGCTCGCGCGAAGGTTCCCGCGGTGGCCGCAAGCCGCGGCGCGAACGCGATCCGCGACACGCCAAGGGTACCGACAAGAGCGGTGAACGCGAACAGCGCCCCGCCAAGGGCGCAGGCCGCAATGCCGGCGCCGGCGCGCAGGCTGCTGCTGCTGCCCAGCCGTCACGGGTGCCGTCGATCGGCCGTCCCGAGCCGCGGCGTCCCCAGCGCGAAGTCGAATCGGAGCCTGCCGATCATTCGCACCTCCCGGCATTTCTGCTTCGTCCCATACGCGCCCGAGTCTAGAATTTAGCGTCTGGGATTTAGCGTTTGATCGGAGCCCGCGCCAAGCCGTCGCGGGGCAGCGTTTACCGGCCGTTCATTCTCATCCGTTAATTTGGCAGCGATAATTTAATCATTGCTGCCGGCAACGACCGGCGCTGCTCGTTATTGGGGACGGATCAGTGGTCAAGCTGCTGGACGAACACGAACGCACGATGGCGTTCGCCGAAGTTGCGTTGGGCCAGATCAAATCGCTCCGACAGACCGCCGTCCCGCGCAACTATGAAATCTGGTACGTCTACGCGACCGGATACAACGCTCCCCTCAACAAGATCATCAACGAGACGCTGGCGCGCAACGGCAGACTGAGCGAGTCCGATCTCGAACAGATCTACGAAACCTACCTCTCCCATATCAAGGCTTCCGACCGAATCGACAAGGTCGGCGCGCGCGTGATCGGCGAGATCGACGACGTGATGACGCTTATCACCGAAGCGCTCGGCATGTCGCTGAGCTATGACGCCAAGCTGAGCGGCGCCAACGAGAAGCTTCGGAACGCCAAGAACCGCGATCAGATCAAGGCCGTCATCGATGGCCTGCTGAAGTCGACCCGCGAGATGCAGGATACCAACAAGGCGCTGGAAAGCCGGCTCGCGCTGTCGAAGACCGAGATCAGCAACCTCCAGCACAGCCTCGAGGCGATCCGCGCCGAGAGCCTGACCGATCCATTGACCGGATTGGGCAACCGCAAATATTTCGACCGCTCGATCGAGATGGCGGTTCGGGCGGCGCTGGCGAGCGGCGAGCCGCTGTCGCTCCTGATGTTCGACATCGACCATTTCAAATCGTTCAACGATTCCTACGGCCACCTCACCGGCGATCAGGTGCTGCGGCTGGTCGCGTTGTCGCTGAAGCAGACCATCAAGGGCCAGGACATTACCGCCCGCTACGGCGGCGAGGAGTTCGCGGTCGTGCTGCCGAATACCGGGCTGCGCCAGGCGCTGACGGTCGCCGACCACATCCGGCGCGCGGTCATGGCGAAGGAATTGAAGAAGAAATCCACCGGCGAAATTCTTGGCCGCGTCACCATCTCCGTCGGCGTCTCCATGCTGAAACCGGAGGACGACACGGATTCACTGATCGAGCGCGCCGATGCGTGCCTGTACGCCGCCAAGCGCAACGGCCGCAACCGCGTGATCTGCGAAGTCGACCCCGAATTCGCCGACGAAACCCGCAGCCAGGTTGCCTGACGCCAACTATCTGCGCGACGCCTTCCTCGCCTTGGCCGCTCGCGCCTTTGGCTTGCGCCCGGCAACGGCCTTCCCCGCAGCCTTGCTCGAAACCTTCGGCTTCGCCGCCTTGCGCACCTTCGGCCGCTTGCGCAGGGCCGCGCGTTGCGCCGCGGCCAGCGCCGCCCTCGCCCATTCCGCGAGTTCCTCGGAATCGTCAAACAGACGCGCCGGCAATTGCCAGTAGGAGTTCACCGTGACCGTCTTCGTCCGCGTCTGGTACTGAAACGGCTTCGAGCCCTCCGCTTCGAATTGCGGAATGGTCTGGTCGTCGGCACGGAAATAAAGCCCCGCGCGCAGCGAGAGCGCGAAGTTGGTGCCGTCGGCTGAGATGCCGTGGCCGGAAAACATCTTGCGGATGGTGACCGGGCCGAAATCGGCGAACAGGTCGATCAGGAATTCGCGGTCCATCGCTCACCGCTCCGGCGATGCAGTCGCTCAGACCTTCGCCGGCGTCAGTTGCACCGACTCGCCGCAGCCGCAGGCGGAAACCTGGTTGGGATTGTTGAAGATGAACTGCGCCTGCATCTTGTCGGCCTTGTAGTCCATCTCCGTCCCGAGCAGGAACAGCACCGCCTTGGGATCGACCAGGATCTTGACGCCCTTGTCCTCGACCACCTCGTCGGTCGGCCGGACCTCATGGGCATATTCCACCGTATAGGATTGCCCGGCACAGCCGCCATTCTTGATACCGACGCGCAAGCCGACGATCTCGGAATCGGCGCGCTTGGTCAGCTCCGTGATCCGCGCAGCCGCCGCCTCGGTCAGTTTCATGACCTGCGGGCGAGGCCTGGGCTTCGGCTTGGCCTGGACAGTGGTATCCATTGCAGTCGATCTCCGGCGCCGCCTCATGGCGACGAGCTTTCATGGTACTAAAATAACAACGAAATTCCCGCTGTGAAGGCCTCTCGTCGTGAACTCGCTCAGAACCCGTCGAAACGCTCCTCAGGCCTCCTAGTAAATCTTCCAAATTCCCGGCGTAGCCAGCTCCAGCAGGTGATTGTCCGGGTCGCGGAAGTAGATGCTCTTGCCGCCGCGCGGCCAATCCGTCCTGCCTTCAATCGCGACATCGTGCTCGCCAAGCGCCGCTTCCCAGGCAGGCAGCTCAGCCATCGGAATGGCAAAGGCCATGTGAATCGGGCCGCTGCCGTCGTGCGGCGGAATGGTGCCGCCGGGTAGTTGGATCGTCTCAGGCGTCGAGCCGCGCCGAAAAAGCAGCAGCACGCTTCGTCCACCCACATCGAAAGCAACAAACCGGGAATCGGCCGTCAGCGCTTCCAGGCCGAGCACCTTCTCGTAAAACGAGCGGGCACGGTCGAGGTCATCAACGTAAAGCGCGGTCTCGATGACACCGGACAGTTTCGGCAACGAATCCCTTCACCACATGTTGAGGACGAGGCGGGCCTCGTCGGACATCCGATCCGGCGTCCAGGCCGGATCCCACACCAGATTGACATTGACGACGCCGACGCCGGGAACGCTGGCGATGGCGTTCTCCACCATGGTCGGCAGCTCGCCGGCCGCCGGACAATTTGGCGTGGTCAGCGTCATCGTCACGTCGACGCCGCGGTCGTCCTTGAGGTCGACCTTGTAGATCAGCCCGAGCTCGTAGATGTCGGCCGGAATTTCCGGGTCGAACACCGTCTTTAGCGCGGCGACGATTTCCGTTCCCAGCCGTTCGGTCTCCTCGGGCGGCAGCGCCGACTGGGTTTCCATATTGGCTGACTTGACTTCGGCCGTGTCACTCATGCGAACAAATCCCGCGCCTTGATCAGCGCCTGTGCCAGATGGTCAACTTCTTCACGCGTATTATACATTCCGAACGATGCGCGGCAGGTGGCTGTGACATTGAACCGCTCTAAAAGCGGCATCACGCAATGGGTGCCTGCCCGCACCGCAATTCCCTGGCGGTCGATCACCGTCGCGACGTCATGGGCATGAGCGCCCTTCATCTCGAAGGAAATCACTGGCCCCTTGCCGCGCGCGGTGCCGATCAGACGCAGCGAATTGATCTCGCGCATCCGCTCCTGGGCATAATTCAGAAGATCGTGTTCATGCGCGGCGATGCGCTCCTTGCCGATCGAGTTGACGTAGTCGATCGCGGCGCCCAGCCCGATCGCCTCGACGATCGGCGGCGTACCGGCTTCGAACTTGTGCGGCGGGTCGCCATAGGTGACCCAGTCCTTGGACACCTCGCGGATCATCTCGCCGCCGCCGTTAAAGGGCCGCATCGCGACCAGGTGCTCATGCTTGGCATAGAGCGCGCCGATGCCGGTCGGGCCGTAGACCTTGTGGCCGGTGAAGGCATAGAAATCGCAATCGAGGTCCTGCACGTCGATCGGCAGATGCACCGCGCCTTGCGCGCCGTCGACGAGCACCGGAATGCCGCGGTCATGGGCGAGCTTCACGACTTCCTTGACCGGGACGAAGGTGCCGAGCGCGTTCGACATCTGGGTGATCGCGACGAGCTTGGTGCGCGGCGTCAGCAGCTTCTCGAATTCCTCGATCAGGAAATTGCCGTCGTCGTCGACCGGCGCCCATTTGATCACGGCGCCATGGCGCTCGCGCAGGAAGTGCCAGGGCACGATGTTGGAGTGGTGCTCCATGATCGAGAGCACGATCTCGTCGCCCTGCTTGATGTTGGGCTCGCCCCAGGACGATGCCACGAGGTTGATGGCCTCGGTGACATTGCGGGTGAAGATGATTTCCTCACTACGCGCCGCATTGATGAATTTCGCCACCTTGGCGCGCGCGCCCTCGTAAGCCTCGGTCGCGGCATTGGCGAGGTAATGCAGGCCGCGATGCACGTTGGCGTATTCGCTCTTGTAGGCTTCCGTCATGCGGTCGAGCACCGCATTCGGCTTCTGCGCGGACGCGGCGTTGTCGAGATAGACCAGCGGTTTGCCGTAGACCTTCATCGCCAGCGCGGGAAAATCCTCCCGCACGCGGGCCACGTCATAGGCGCCATTCTTGACCGCCGGATGCTGCGTCATGCCCGTGCCTCCAGCCAGCGCTGCGCGGCAGCGATCGCAAGCTCACGCAAATCATCGTTGACGATCGATTCAATGGCCTCACCGACAAACGCCTGGATCAGCAGCGCCTGGGCTTCCTTCTCGGACAGGCCGCGGGCGCGCAGATAGAACAGCAGGCTCTCGTCGAGCGCGCCGGTCGTGGCGCCGTGACCGCAGGTAACGTCGTCGGCAAAAATTTCGAGCTCCGGCTTGTTGTCGGCCTCGGCCTCGTCCGACAGCAGCAGCGCCCGCGTCATCATCTTGGCGTCGGTCTTCTGCGCGTCGGGACGCACGATGATGCGGCCCTGGAACACCGAATGGGCGCGGTCGTCGGCGACGGCGCGGAACACCTCGCGGCTGGCGCAATGCGGCACCGCGTGGTCCATGAACAGCGTGGTGTCGGCGTGCTGACGGCCGTTGAGCAGGTTGACGCCGTTGGTATCGACCCGGGAGTGTTCTCCGGCAAACGTAATCGTCGCCTGATAGCGGCTCACGGCCGCGCCCGAGGTCATGCCGAAGGTGTTGAATTGCGCATGCGCGCCCAGCGTGACGACGGCGGAGGAGATGTTGAAGGCTTCCCGGCTGTCCTCGACCAGCCGAACATGGTCGAGCCGCGAATTGTCGCCGATTGCGACAACCAGCGAGTCGTGCGACTGATAGATCTTGGCCCCATCGGCCGCGACGTAGCTTTCAACCAGCGTCACTCCGGCATCGTTGCCAAGACGCAGCAGCGAACGCGTAAACATGGCCGACGGCGCAGAGCCGCTGGCGACATGAATAATTTGCAGCGGCTGCTTCAACACGACGCCGTTGGCGATCTCGACCACCACGCCGTCGGTCATCATCGCGCTGTTCAGCGCAACCATCGGATTGGTGTTGTCAGGCGTGAAGAGCAGCGTCTGCAGCGCGGCGTCGCCGGTTTCCAGCACATCGCGCAAGGTGCGGATGGTGAGGCCCTTCTCCAGGCCTCCGACTTCGGAAAGCTTGGGCACAAACACGCCGTCCACCAGGACGAGCGGGCGCACGCCCTTGACCGCCTGCAGCTTTACGGCCGCAGCAGCTCGTTTCAGCGCAGCAGCATCCGGCGCGGCGGCCAGCGGCAGCACCTCGCGCATCAGCGCGCGCAGATCGGTATATTTCCAATCTTCGATCCGGCGATGCGGCAGGCCCGCGCGTTCATAGGCCTCGAAGGCGGCGCCTCGTGCTTCGTCCATCTTGCCGGCCCCGGGCAGCCGGTCGCGGGTAATCGCAAAGCTGTCGCTCAGCGCGCGTCCGGTCTCGTTCTTTGCCAAAACTAGGTTCATCACAAATCCGCTTTGCGTCAGGCTGCGTCTTCGAACTGGGCATAGCCGGAAGCCTCGAGCTCCAGCGCCAGATCCTTGCCGCCGCTTTTGACGACCCGGCCCTTCGACATCACGTGCACGAAGTCGGGCACGATATAGTTGAGGAGCCGCTGGTAGTGGGTGATGACGACCATCGCGCGGTCCGGCGAACGCAGCGCGTTGACGCCGTCGGCCGCAACCCTGAGCGCGTCGATGTCGAGGCCCGAATCCATTTCATCGAGGATGCAGACGGCGGGCTCGAACAGCGCCATCTGCAAGATCTCGTTGCGCTTCTTCTCGCCACCGGAAAACCCGACATTGACGCCGCGCTTGAGCATGTCCTGCGGGATGTTGAGCGATTTTGCGACTTCACGGACCTTCTTCAGGAAATCCGGCGTGGAGAATTCGCTCTCACCGCGCGCCTTGCGCTGCGCGTTCAGCGCCGTGCGCAGGAAGTTCATGGTGGCGACGCCGGGAATTTCGACCGGATACTGGAACGCCAGGAAAACGCCCTTGGCGGCGCGTTCGTCCGGCGCCATTTCCAGGAGGTCCTCACCCCTGAACAGGATCTGGCCGTCCGTGACTTCGTAGCCCGGCTTGCCGGCGATGACGTGTGACAACGTCGATTTGCCGGAGCCGTTCGGCCCCATGATCGCGTGCACCTCGCCCGGATTCACGGTGAGCGTCAGTCCGTGGAGAATCTCGCGATCCTCGACGCGAACCTTCAGATCTTTGACTTCGAGTAGTGACATGTCGTTTTCCATTTTTACCCCTCGTCCTGAGGAGCGCCGCCAGGCGCGTCTCGAAGGACGTGGCCCACAATCTTTCCTCTCATCCTTCGCGACGGCCGCTAAGGCGGCCTCCCCAGGATGAGG
>Ga0081540_1001291_pt1 | contig 21876 bp, 10 predicted proteins | sample TabmetS2T1R1_FD_71024 | JGI IMG/M metagenome (GOLD analysis project Ga0081540, IMG submission 71024) | Tabebuia heterophylla rhizosphere microbial communities from the University of Puerto Rico - S2T1R1 | ecosystem: Host-associated > Plants > Roots > Rhizosphere ... | reverse complement strand
CGAGACTCAATTTCGTCGTGGCCGGCCCCAGGGCCGGACATGACACTTCTCTAATGTAGCCGGGCGCGTCACGAGGGCTGGCGATGCCACGGCTGCTTTGCTATGAAACGGCCGAGGCACCTGCTCAGCGGGCAGGTCCGCGGTCCCGTAGCTCAGCCGGATAGAGCGACGGTTTCCTAAACCGTAGGTCGGAAGTTCGAGTCTTCCCGGGATCGCCAGCCCTTCCGACGCAGGAAACCAATAAATAGGGCGTTTCCTCATTCGTACGCGCTCCGTTCTGATCTTCGGCACATGCCGTGCGCCGTCACCCGCGCGTTATCAAAACAAGTTATCCGGTTTAAGGATTGACAAACGCGCTCCGATTGCGCGGTCTTGGGCCGCGCTCCGTCGGTGTGGGTTCGATTGGCGTGAGATTGTCTGGTCAAACGTACGATTGCCGATGCGGCTGGATTGCCATCCCGGTCGCACTCGTTGCAGCGCTGCTGATGAGCGGTGGTCCTCGCTTGCGGGCGGAGACCGCGCCGGCCGTCCCTCGGCTGGCCTTCGACATTCCGGCGCAGAACGTCGACAACGCGCTCAAGGAATTGGCCACGGTCAGTGGATTGCAGATCCTGTTCGAGTCGGCGGTCACGACGGGGCGGCATTCAACCGCGGTCAATGGCGTCATGACGCCGGAGGCGGCGCTGTCGATCCTGCTTCTCGGGTCCGGCCTGGTCGGCCGGCGCAGTGATATCGACGCCGTCATCGTTGTGCCTGCGCCAGCGGCGTTGCCGGCCGGACCGGACGCGAACTTTCTCGGCGCGCTGCAGACCAGCATCATGCGCGGACTGTGCCGGGAGCAGCAGACGATGCCCGGCACCTACCACGTCGCCTTCCAGCTTTGGATGGCGCAGAACGGCACGGTACGGCGGACTGTGCTGCTCGGATCGACCGGAGACCCGCAACGCGATGCTGCCGTGATCCGCGCGCTTAAGACGGTCGCGGTCAGCGGCGTGCCAGCCGATGCGGCTGAAAGGCCCCTGACCATGACCATCGGCGCGGGTGCGTCTCAGGGCGGCACGATGTGCGGCGGCTGAGGGGCTAGTGCTTGCGGCCCTTTTGTGGTCGTTCTGTAATATTTCGTTGGTATGACGCCACAGTCGGCAACCAGGCTTAACAGCGACCGTGGGGGCCGCGATGGGGACCGAGTGCCGTTCTGCGAGTGACAATCGTGCCGACTGAGGATGCGACCTGGACACTGCTGCGCGATGTACTGGCCGAACGATACGACGAATTGAGAGCGCGCCTGTCGCGCTGGCTTGGCTCGGACGAACTGGCCCGCGAAAGCTTGAACGAGACCTGGCTGAAGCTGCATCGCGAGGATCAGCCGGGCCCGGTGCACAATCCAGCCCACTATGTTCTGCGGACCGCGGCCAACATCGCCACCGACTGGCGGCGCGGGGACGGCCGGCGGGCCAAGCGGTTCGAGGTGCAGGCGGCTCTCGAGGTCGCCTCGCCCGCGCCGGATGCCGAGCGCGAGGTTGCAGCGCGCCAGGAATTCGCGTTGCTGCAGCGTGCGGTCAATGAACTGCCGGAGCGGACCCGCAGGATCCTGATCGCGGCGCGCTTGCAGGGCCGTGGGCAACAGGAGATTGCTGACGAATTCGGCATATCGACCCGCATGGTCCGCCTCGAGCTGAAGCGGGCACTCGACTTCTGCGAATCCGAGATGCAAAAAGGCTCGGAGATGCAAAAAGGTTCGGACGATCGCTTCCTGTCCAAGCCGGCTCAGTCGTCTTCATGAGAGAGAGCGCAAACGGCACGGCCGGGTGTCGGGTCATGAACAGCCACGAAGAAGCCGATAGCACGCTTCGCGACCAGGCGAAGGACTGGGTCGTCCAGCTCGCGACGGGCGAGGCAACGCAAGGCGATCTGCAGGCGCTGGAGCAATGGCGCGCGCGGAGCCCCGCCCATGCGGCCGCCTTTGCGCAGGCTTGCCGGCTCTGGCAGGTGTTGGGTGCGCCGCTCGCCGCCGGGCAGACGCAGCTTTTGCCCGCCGCAGCGGCTGCCGTGCCGGGGCATCGGATTGGCCGGCGCGTGTTCCTCGGCGGAGCCATGGCGTCTGCGGCAACGATTGCGGGTGTGGCGCTGCTGCGCCCGCCACTCGGTCTGTGGCCCTCGGCAGCGGAGTTCGCCGCCGACTATCGCACGGGGGTTGGCGAGCAGCGCAGGGTCGATCTTGCCGGCAAGGCGTCGATCGAAATGAACACGCGCACCAGCATGAACACCCAGGGCGTCGCCGATGCCGATGTCGAGCTGCTGACCGGGGAAGCCGCCGTCACCCTCGGGTCGCAACAGGTGGTCATGGCGGCTGCCGGCGGCCGCACTTATGCAAGCGGAGCCGAGTTCACGATCCGCTGCGATGGGCCGACCGTGCGGGTGACCTGTCTGCGCGGCCGGGTTCACGTCGCGCTCGGCGGGCAGAGCGCCGACCTGTCGGCGCCGGATCAATTGTCCTACGGACCGGCGGGCATCGGGCCGGCACGTGCGGCGGACCCTCAGGTCGCCGCCGGATGGCGCGACGGCGTTCTGGTGTTCGACAATGAACGCGTCTCGCACGTCGTCGACGAGGTCAACCGCTATCGACATGCGCGAATTCTGCTGACCAGTGCGGCACTTGGCGAACGGCGGGTGACGGCGCGGGTCAAGCTGTCGCGCCTGGATGCGGTTCTGACCCAGCTCCATGACGTGCTGGGAGCCAAGGTGACGCCGCTGGCCGGCGGCTTCGTGCTGCTCGGCTGATCGGCCTCCGCCGTCGCTGCGGCGATTTTTTTCAAAAAAGTTAACCGCCGCGTTTCCGCTTGTCCTTCGCCCGGACGTCTTCAGGCATCTACAGCGGCCTGACCATTTCCCCGCCGCCGATCGCTTGAAGGAAGACGCATGTCCGTCGTATCGCCACGCTTCGTGTTTCGCGCCGTGAACCTGTCCCGCCCGGCATTGCTCGCCGGCGCGAGTGTCGCCGCCTTGCTGATCGGAACGCCCGATCCGGCCAGGGCGCGCTCACCCGGCGCCCCGACCAGTAACGCGACCGGAGCTGCGGCTTACGCCGCGCAGGCGAGCGCGCAGGCTGCCGCAAGCGTCGCCGCGCAGGCCATGAGCCGGGCGAACGCGTCGGTGCAGGCGTTGCGGGCCGCCCAGGCCGCGGCCCGTGCCGCAGCATCGGCGAACAATCCGGGGCAACCGGTGCCCGACGGCCTCGCGCCCGGCGGTCTCAACCCGACGACCAGGCCGACGGCGATCATCGACGGACAGCCGGCCTGGATGGGCGCGGATATGCCGACGCAATCGGCAACCGCGAACGGCCGCGTCCAGGTCGATATCGTGCAGCGTCAGCCGAAGGCGATCCTGACGTGGGACAAGTTCAATGTCGGCCGTCAGACCGACCTCTATTTCAACCAGACCGCGGGCGGCGCCGATGTGGCCAACTGGGTCGCGCTCAACCGCGTCCTCGACCCGACTGCAAATCCCAGTCAGATCCTCGGCAGCATCAGGGCCGATGGACAGGTCTTCGTCATCAACCAGAACGGCATCATCTTCGGCGGCTCGAGCCAGGTGAATGTCGGCGCGCTGGTGGCCTCGTCGCTGTCCCTGTCGAACCAGCAGTTCCTGGCCGGGATCAACGCGCAGCTGCTGATCTGGAGAGACGACGCTTCCGCCAGCATCGCCATGCCGCAGTTCGGCTATCTCGGGCAGCAGAAACCTAGTTTGTTCGTCGGCGTCAATGACCCGCAGCAGATCCCGGCGGTCGCGATCGGCCGTGCGCCCGGTGACGTCACGGTGCAGGCCGGCGCCTCCATCGAGATCGGGTCCACCGGCAAGGCGATGCTGTTTGCCCCGCACGTCAGCAATGCGGGGCGGATCGCAGCACCCGACGGCCAGGTGATCATGGCTGCCGGTGAACAGGTCTTTCTGATCACCGATCAGACCGGCGTTCGCGGCCTCGATGTCGCGGTGTCGGCCCCGATGCCGTGGGCCTTCAACTACGATTCGATGGCGATCGCGACCGGCCAGATGTCGTTTCCGCCCAACGCCTTCACGAACAGCCTGAAAAATCAGCTCCTGCCCTGGATGGCGCAGCGCGCCGACGACGTAGGCTACCAGGTTCTCAACAGCGGCATCGTGGAGGTGGCGCGCGGCGATATCACGGTGATGAGCCGCGAGATCGTCCAGAATGGCGCACTCATCGCCTCCACCGCCCTGAACAACCGCAACGGCACGATCCGGCTGCGCGCTTGGGGACAGGGCTTGATGGGCTACAGCAGCACGCTCGCGGGCTCGCCCTTGAAATACTGGTCGACCGGCACCCTGGTTTTGGGCCCGGGCAGCGTCACCGCCGTGGTGCCGGACGCGACGGACACCGGAACGATCGAGGCGACGGCGGTTCCGAACCGCTACGTGTCCGGCCGCGTCGAACTGCGCGGCAAGCTGATCGACATCGAGTCGCGCGCCAGCGTGATTGTGCCGTCCGGCACGATCAGCATCATCGCCAGCACCTCGACCCTATCGACGGATACGGTGATGCAGGGGGAGCCGACCCTTCGCGACGGCAGCCGCTTCTATCTCGGCGAAGACGCGTTCCTCAGCGTCGCCGGGCTGCTGGACGTGCCGGTTTCGACCGAGAGCAACGTCGTCGCTGTCAACATGCGCATCAACGAACTGCGCGACTCCGTCCTGTACAGGGATTCGTGGCTCCGCGGCGCGACCGTGTATGTGGACAAGCGCAAGAAGGGCACGTTCACCGACGGTCCGATGGCCGCCGTGAACTGGATCGACGGCTCGCCCGGCGCCTGGATCGGCACGCCCCTGGGTGACGCCAGTGGCTGGATCGGCAACGACCTCACCACGCTCGCCCAACTATCCACCGTAGGCGGAACGATCGCCATCAAGTCGAGCGGCTCGCTGATCACGCGCATGGGGTCGATGCTCGACGTGTCGGGTGGTTCGGTCCACTATCAGGGCGGCTACGTCGACACCACCAAGTTGATCGGCGCCGATGGCCGGATCTATGACATCAGCAAGGCCACGCCGGATCGGGTCTATCTCGGAATAGCCGACAGCTTCACTGTTCATCATTCCGGGGGGATCACCGAAACGTGGACGAGCCCAAGGCCCCGGACGTGGGAGTCGGCCTACACGGAGGGCAAAGCGGCGGGATCGATCGGCATGTACGCCGCCGAGGGTACGGTGCTCGAGGGCAGCTATTACGCCGGCGTCATCATCGGTGAGCGGCAGGCCGCATCGGGCCAGAGTGCCAAGGGCGGATCGCTGAGGTTCGGCGACGGTTCGGACCCCGGGCGCACCTGGCTGTTTGGCGACCTGATCTTCACGCGCGACCCGGTCGTTCTTTCGGCCGATTTCAAGGCGACGACGCCGCTGGATTCGTCATGGTACTGGGGCACGTCCGGCGTAAGCGGAACGGCCGACGACGTCGGATCATTCCAGAAGCGGCGCACCTACATCGACACCGACGTGCTGGCGCAGTCGGGGTTGGGCAACATCGATCTCTGGGTCTCGACCGGCTTCACGTTGGGGGCAGGTGAGAAGGTGGACCTGGCGCCCAACACGACGTTTTCGGTGCGTGCCAATGTGCCCTCGACTTTCCCTGCCAACGCGTTCCGTATCGACGGCTCCATCCATAGCGCCGGCGGAGCGGTGACCTTGTCAGGCAAGTTCGGCGCGTCGGCGGTGATCGACGTCAGCGGCCAGGTCGTCAATCGGATCGCCGACGGAACGCAAGGGCTCCCGCCGGTGATCAAGGGAGGAACCGCCACTCTCACCGGCGAGTTCGCCGCTGGCGTGATTGTCGATGTCTCGGGCGGCGCCTCGCTCACGCAGAACAGCGGGAAGACCACATTGAAGGTCGGAGACGGCGGCTCCTTGACTCTCAATGGCGTCAATTCGCAAGAACTCGCCGGCCTCGATCTGCGCGGCTTCGCGGCGGGCTCGGGTGCCAGCCTCACTCTTGGTGCCGACGGCGCCGTGCAGATCGGCGGGGCGGCACCATCCGATCGGTCGGTTCTCCATCTTCCCGCGACGCTGCTCGCCGAGCGCGGTTTCCGCTCGGTCACTATCACCGGCGGTGATGTTGTAGTTCCCAGTGATGTCTCGGCGACGCTGGTGCCCGTCAGCGTCGATGTCGCGGGCGTCGGCGGCGATTTCGCCTCCGGCACGCCGATCACTGCGATCGGCCGCGTGAGGGTGCTGGAACAGCAGGATCGGCTCACCCGCCAGCCGGCAGCCATCACCATCACCTCGAACGGGGCGGTGACGGTCGGCACAGGAGCGACGCTCGCGACCGATATCAAGGGGGCCATCACAATTGGGTCGGCCACCGGCCGGATCAACCTGCTCGGCACGCTAGCGGCGCCGGCCGGCACCATCAGCGTCGATGCCGCCGTCATCAATATGGCGAGCACCGGCCGGATCATGGCGCGCGGCGTCGACGCGACCAATGTGAATCCGAACACGGGGCACCGCGTCGGACAGGTGCTGAGCGGAGGATCGGTCAGCGTGAAGGGTGTCATGACCCTGACCGCCGGATCCGTTATCGATGTATCCGGAACGAGCGGCGCGATCGAAGTTGGCTTCGGCCGAAACTGGACGCCCGTCGAGCTGTTCAGCGATGGCGGATCGATCACATTGACGAACGGCAACGCGAACCCCTCGTCGGTGGATGCGACGCTGCTCGGCCGGGCCGGCGGCGCCGGCGCCGCCGGCGGCACCCTGTCGATCGTCGATCCGAGCACGGCGGCCGGGACCAGGCAAAACCCGGCAGCGCTCGGCAGCTTCATGGGGTACTTCTTCAAGCCGACGAGCTATCCGGCGGGGCAGCCCCGCTACGACTACGACCCCCTCACCGGCAATTACGCCGTCAATCCCACGGGCGCGTACATTTTCGTCGGCAACTTATCAAACAGCTTCACCGACATCGATATCTACAGCGAATTCCCGGGGGCTGCGATCAAGCTCACCCCGGCGATCATGAACTCGATCGGTACTCTGGTCTCGAACACAGCGGGCCCCACCCGCATCGTCAAGGGCCTTGCCGCAGATGCTCCGCCAGAAGCAGCGCTTCCCCCGTCCACGGTCAGTGCCAGCATCACGCCGGAAATCGCCTTTCTGGTCGACAAGTACTTCTATGGATCGCCCTCGCGGACGGGGACCAGCCCGAATTTCGTCTACAAGCCCGGTGCCAAGATCAATGTCCGCAATCTGACTCCCGTAGGCATGACGATCGGCGAAGCGTCGATCGAGAACGGCGGATTTTCGACCGTCAACATCAACGCCCCGATCGGCCTGAAACTGGCCGACGGCCTCAATCTGCAGCTCCCGACGAGCCGCCTCAACATCATAACGTCGAAGATCATCGCGCCCGCTGCCGGTGCCAACGCCGAAATCCACGCCGCCTATCTGTCGTTCATCGGCACAGGCACCACGCCCCCCGCCGTTGGCGCGCCGACCAGCGGGACGCTGACGCTTGAAGCACCTCTCATCGACATCGGCTACGCCGTAACGCGCGGTTACGGAACGACCGCCCTGGTGGCCGACAACATCCGTTTCGCCCCGTCGACTGCGAACGGCAGTACCCAGGGCGCCATCCAGCTCGCTGCCCAGCTCAACGTCGACGGCACGCTCGGCCTCAGTGCGGCGCAGATCTATCCGGACAGCCAGACGGCCGCGACCGTCACGGCAGCGGGGCGGATCATCGTCGAGCAGAACGGCGTGACCGGTCTGCCATTGTCGGCAGGCGGATCCCTGACCCTGTCCGCGCCGCAGATCGACATCAATGGCACGCTGCGGGCGCCGTTCGGCAGCATCCGGCTGGTCGGCAGCGCCATCACTCTCGGCGAACATGCCGAGCTGTCGGTCTCCGGTGACGGCCTGCTGGTGCCGTATGGCAACATCTACAACAACGACTTCTGGTCGCTGCCCAGCAGCAATAGCTCAGTGCCCGCCAATGCCAACGTGACGGCGCCCCCGGAAAAGCGGATCACCCTCGAGGCGCCGAGCGTGGTGTTGCGTGCCGGATCGAAGATCAACATTGCCGGAGGCGGAGATCTCTACGCCGCGGAATTCGTCCCTGGGCCCGGCGGCTCGCGCGACATCCTTGCGATGCCAGGCATGTATGCCGTCATGCCGGCGGCATCCTCGGTCATCGCGCCGAGCGGCAGCGCTCCCGCGGGCAGCACGAGCATCTGGCTGGCGGGCGGCAACGGCTTGGCGGCCGGCTGGTACACGCTGCTGCCGGCGCGCTATGCGCTGCTGCCCGGCGCCTATGCGGTGCAGATGGTCGCTGGCACCGAGGGCAAGGCAGTCCAGAGCAACGTCGCGATGAATGACGGCACCGTGTTGATGCCCGGCCTCACCGGCGACCCCATCACCGGCGTTGCGCGCCAGCTCACAGCGACCTGGCGAGTGATGTCAGGCGACGTGGTCCGCAGCTACACTGAATACAACGAAGCCACCGCCAACGCGTTCTACGCGTCGGACGCGTTCAAACTCGCGCAATACCGGCTGACCGGTATCGTGCCGGTGACCCCGCGGCTGCCTATGGATGGCGGCTCGCTGGTCCTCAAGGCGACAGACAAGCTGATCCTGGAGGGGCAGGTGCAGTCGCGGGCAGCCGCGGGCGGCCGCGGCGGGCTCGTCGACGTCGCGGTGAGCAAGATCGCCGTGCTCGGCAAGGGTCAGGACAGGAGCACCGTACCCGCCGGCTATCTGGTGCTGGATGTCGATCAGCTCAGCGCCCTGAACGTGGACAGTCTGTTGATCGGCGGAACACGTACCGGTACCAGCCAGGGCCTGGGCGTGACGGTGACGGCCAGCAGCATCATCATCGACAATGGCGAGGTGACGAAGGGCGGGGTCACCATCGGCGCCAGTGCGCTTAAGGGCGCAGAAATCATTCTCGCGGCCACCGGCAACATCGACGTCGCCGCCGGCAGCGTCATCGTCGCCGATCGTGACATCGCCGGCGGCGCCGGCAACCTGATCATGACCCAGGCCGAGACGGGCAAGGACTACGGCGCCCTGGTCCGCCTGTCCAACGGCGACGTGGTTCAGGTGGTCCGCACCAATGTCGACACCACGGCAACCCGCGGCCTCGTGCGCATCGGGGCCGGCGCGCGGCTCGACGGCGGCAAGTCGCTGCTGATCGATTCGACCGGCGACACCGTCATGGCGGCGTCCGCGGTGTTGGCCGGCGCCGATATCTCACTCGGCGCGAGCCGGATCGGATTGGGCGGCGGCAGCGGCGGCATGGTGTTCACCGAGGCGGCGATCGCACGCCTGGCGCAGGCGCAAAATTTGACGCTGAAGAGCTATTCCACGATCGACATCTTCGGCAGCATCAACGTCGTAGGGCTGAAGTCGCTGACGCTCGATGCCGCGGCGCTGGTGGGCCGCACGAGCGGCTCGGTCGCATTGATTGGCGACACGCTCGTGCTGCGCAACAGCGGCGGCAGTGTCAGCCCGCCGTCTGTTCCGGCTTCGGCGAGTTTGTCGGTCGTGGCCGACACGCTGGTGCTGGGCACAGGCGCGAAGTCGCTGCGCGGTTTCGCGTCGGCGAGCCTGGCCGGCACCAGCCGCATCGTCGGCGAGGGCGCCGGCAGCCTCGATGCGGGTGACGCCAGCCTTTCCCTGGTTACGCCGCTGATCACCGGCCGCAACGGCACCAAACAGTCGGTCACGACGACAGGCGCCTTGGCGCTGGCGTCCAGCGGAATATCCTCAGCGCCACGCAACGGCGACAGCCTCGGCTCGCGCTGGTCGTTCAACGGCCGGTCGGTCGATGTCGGTACCCGCCTCGACGCACTCGGCGGCACGGTGGCGATCACGGCGGTCGGCGGCGACGTGGTGCTTGGCGCAGGGGCACGCATCGACGTCGGCGGCATGGCCAAGAGCTTTTTCGACGTCACCGAATACGCTGACGCCGGCAGCGTCACGCTCACATCGGTAGCCGCGGGGGTGGGCGGCAATGTCACCGCCTTGGCCGGATCTGTGCTTCATCTCGGGGCCGACGACGGCGGCGGCGACGCCGGGACGCTGTCGGTGGTGGCGTCGGGCGGCGGCGGCGTGGTGCTGAACGGCACCATCGATGCGCACGCGGCAAACGGCAAGGGCGGTTCGTTCGCGCTCGACATCGCCGCGCTCGGCGACTTCGCAGGATTCAGCCAGCGCCTCGACATTGCCGGCTTCAACACCGCGCGCGATTTCAGGATACGGGTCGGGGACGTCAGGCTGGACGGCATCACCAGTCTGGAAGACTTCTCGCTCGCCACCGACGCCGGCCGCGTCACCATCGCAGGCGCCGTCATTGCCCGTAAGGCCTATGGCGGCAGCGTGACGATCACCGGCGGCAACGGCGTGATCATGGAGGCCGGCGCCAGTCTCACCGCGACCTCGTCCACGGATCTCGGCGGCGGGCGCGTGACGATCGACGCAGGGCAGGGCCGGCTCGACGTCAGAGGCGGCGCCATCAACGTCGCGGGCGGCGAAGGCGGGCGCGTGCGCTTCCGCGCGCGTCAGGTCGCAGGTTCCGACGTCGCGGTCGATCACCTCGCGGCCAACATCACCGGCGCAAGCATGGCGGTGCTCGAAGGCGTCAAGGACTACACGGACATCACCACCACCAGCAGCATCCAGGCAGGCGCGGAGGCCGATGCCGATGCGTTCGTCGGGCACGCCAGCGCGATCACCGGCCGCCTCGGCGTGGCCGGTATTGCTGTTGCGGCCGGCATCGAGGTCAGCAGCGCGGGCGACCTCACGGTCGACCAGGACTGGAACCTGGCGAGCCGCGCGGGTCATCTGGGAACGCTGACCCTGCGGGCAGCGGGCAACCTGATCGTCAACGGCAATGTCAGTGACGGCTTCTCCAGCGCCGACCGCAACGGCGGCGTCTTGCTGGCCCAGGATTCCTGGAACCTGCGCCTGGTGGGGGGCGCCGATCTCGGCGCCGCCGACGCGCTGGCGCTCAAACCCTTGGCCGGGCTCGCGGCCGCCACCGGGTCGATCGTCGTTGGCGACGTCAACACCGGCAAGCTCGTGCGCACCGGCACCGGCGACCTCGATGCCCGCGCCGGCCGCGATCTGAAGCTTTCGCACTACGAGTCGGTCGTCTACACCGCGGGCCGCAAGGACACCACCGTGTTCGCCGACTTCACCACCGCGGCGTCGACGGCGACCTACGGCATTCTGGGCGGCAATCTGCGCATCGCAGCGCAGGGCGGCATCAGTTCGACGCTGCCGGTCGACCACAAAAACATGCAGCTTTACACCGAGTGGCTGAACCGCCAGGGCGTCGTCGACGGAGCGCGAATATTCGGCGCAGCGCAAAGCTCGTGGTGGGTGAACTATGGCGAGTTCAAGCAGGGCGTGGGCGCGCTGGGCGGTGGCAATGTCAGCGTCAGCGCCGGCGGCGATCTCGACAATCTCCTGGTGGCGCTGCCGACCAACGGGCGCGTGCGCGGCGGCCGCACGGCGACGGAAGCGAAGGTGCTCGAGCTTCGCAATGGCGGGTCGATGACCGTCGATGCCGGCGGCGCCGTGCGGGCGGGCTTCTATTACATCGGCCGTGGCGAGGGCAAGATCGACGCCGGCGAATTCGCCATTGGCCGCCAGGTCACCACGACGAACAATTCTATCGTCACGACCTATCAGATCGCGCCGGTGCTGTCGCTCGGCGACGCCACCCTCAGCGTCAAGACGGCCGGCGATCTGCGTTTGCAGACCGTTCTCGACCCCTTGATGATCGGACTGAATACAAGCGATACAAAAGTTCCCACGTCTTACATGTCCGGCCAGACCGATCGCACCGCGCTCGACCTGACATCGACCGGCGGTGACGTCATTCTGGTTGGTCAAGGCGGGATCCTCTCGAAGGATCTTCTCTTGGTGGGCAGCAACTACACGCCTTTCGTTCAAAGCACCACCTACTCGGCCAACATCTATCCTTCGAAGCTGCGCGTCTCGTCGCTAAGCGGAAGTGTGACCAATCTCGGCATGTTCTATACCCTTGCAGGCACGAGTCCGGAGCTTCGCATCGTCGCCGAGCGCAACGTCACCACGGGAACAATCGTGATGTCGCGCGGGACCCCCGAGATGATGCCCTCGGCATTCGTGCCGGTGGGCGGCGGCAACGGCGAATACATTTACAACATCGCCTTCAACCAGCTGTTCCTCAACGAAATCCGTTCGATGGGGAATCCGAACGCCTACGATCAATTCCTCGGCAGCCTGCGCAACCCGGAGCATCTGCCGAACGAGAACGATTACGAGCCGAGCCGAATCTACGCCCGAACGGGTTCGCTCATGTCCAACAGCATCACCTCCAACGAGCAGACCTGGCTCAGGGCCGGCACGGATATCCGCAACGTCTATGTGACCAACACCAACGTCACTACCGCCACCAACTTCCGCAATATCCGTCCTACGGATACGACCTGGCTCGATGCCGGCAACGACATTATCGGTGTCAATTTCGACGTGCAGGGGCCGGGGTCCGTGCTGCTGACGGCGGGCCGCGACGTCTACAATCCGCACGTGAAGAGCGTCGGCAATGTCGCATACGACAAAGACAATCACCCGATATTGGGAACGGAAATCTTCGGCCTTCCCGCCGGGGGCGCCTCGATCGACGTGATCGCCGGGCTGAACGGGCGGTCTCCCGACTACGCGGCGTTCGTGGCAACGTATCTCGATCCGGCGAAGGTCGCCGCCATGCCCGCCTATCTCACCACGACAGTCGACGGGCAGACCGTTCCGCTGTATTTGACGGATGCCTACGACGCCAACCGCGACAACAAGCAGTTGCGGTTCGGCCTCGTCTCCTTCATCGAGGATATTACCGGCGAGAAGCTCTCTCCGCTGGCGGCTTGGGCTCGGCTCCAGACTCTGCCGGCTTTCACCCAGCAGCGCTTCATCCGGCAGGTCTATATGGAGGAACTGCGCGAGGCGGGTCGCGACCAGAATGTGGTCGACGACAAGGGCCGGGTCCTGAACGGCGGCTACAACCGCGGCTATGCCGCCATCGACACGCTATTCCCGGGCCTCGGCTGGAAGGGCAGTGTCATCAGCTCTTCGGTCTTCTTCCGGACCATGAGCGGTGGTGACATTACTGTCCTGGCGCCCGGCGGCGGCTTCCAGCTCGCTGCGTTGCAGACAAAGGTTGAGGACGGCGACGGCGTGGTCACGCTCGGCTATGGCAACATCAACATCTTCGCGCGCGACAGCGTCACCGTGAACCGCTCGCGAATTCTCACCTTCGCCGGCGGCGACGAGACGATCTGGTCGACGTTCGGCGACATCGATGCCGGCCGTGGCGCCAAGACGACCCGTGTGGTGGCACTGCCCGAAGTCAGCACCGACCTCGACGCCGTGACCCGCGTCAAGGAGCGCGCCAACATGAGCGGATCCGGCATCGGCACCGTCCAGGCCTACAGCGATGTCGAGCCCGGTGAGGTCGACCTGATCGCGCCGGTGGGCACGGTGAATTTCGGCGACGCCGGCGTGCGTGTCTCCGGCAACTTCAGCGTCGCCGCCCGCTTCGTCCTCAACGCCGACAACTTCGTGGCGAAGGGCGAGGTCAAGGGTGTCCCGAAAGAGACCCCGAAGGTCGCGCCTCTGGTCACCGAGACCAAGGACAAGTCCGCCGCCGATGCGGTCAAGGATGCGACCCAGCAGCCGACGTCGGAGCGGCCCTCGGTCATCATCGTCGAGGTTCTCGGGTACGGCGGCGGCGACGGCGAGACACCGAAGAAAGACGATCAGTCGCAGCAGCGCGAGCCGGAGCGGCGCAGCCAGGCGCCGTCCTATGATCCGTCGAGCCCGGTCCAGTTCGTCGGCATCGGCGCGCTTTCGCCCGAGCAGGCGCAGAGGCTTTCGCCCGACGAGCGCAGCCGCGTCCAGACGGAGTAGCAGCCGTATCGTTGCGCCAGCCCGCTGTAAGAGCGGGCTGGCTGCGGCGTGGAATATATCCCCGCCGCGTCAGTCGCAGCTTCGGGGGGCTTCAGCCCCGAGAACCGGCGTTCACGCGCCCCTCTCCAGCAGCACCTTGAAGTCGGCGCGGGCGCGTTGCGCTTCGCGCTTGGCGGCCTCGGAGGCTTCGCCGAGACCGAAATAGCCGTGAATGAGCCCCGCGCCGGGATGATATCTGGTCGGTACGCCCGCGGCGGCGAGTGCGTCGGCGTAGGCCTTGCCCTCGTCGCGCAGCGGATCGAACCATGCGGTCGTCACCACCGCGGGCGCGACGCCGGCGAGATCTTTTGCCCGAAGCGGCGACACGCGCCAGTCGGCGCCGTGGGCGGGGTCGGCGAGGTAATGGCCGCAAAACCATTCCATCACGGCGCGGGAGAGGAAATAGCCTTCGGCGTTCTCGCTGCGTGAGGGGAAGCGGGCGTTTTCCTTTGCGTCGGCGAAATTTCCGGCGGCGTCGGTGACGGGATAGACCAGCAGCTGCGCGGCGAGACGGATCCCGGCGTCGCGACAGGCGATCGCCGTGGCCGCCGCCAGATTGCCGCCCGCGCTGTCGCCGGCGACGCCGACGCGCTTGCCGTCTCCGCCGAATTCGGCGATGCGTGCGATGACGTCTTTGGTGGCGGCGAAGGCATCCTCGAAGGCGCCGGGAAAGCGCACCTCCGGCGGGCGGCGATAATCAACGGAGACGACGACGGCGCCGCTCTCGATCGCGAGCAAACGCGCCTGCCGGTCATGCGTATCGAGATCGCCCGCGACCCAGCCGCCGCCATGGAAGAACACGACCGTCGGCGATTTTTCCGTTCCATTGCGGTAGAGGCGCGCGCCGAGAAATCCGGCCGCGCCCTTCACCTTGATATCTTCCGCGCTCGCCACCGGTGGTGGCGGGACCGCTGCGCGCGAGGCCGCCAATGCGAGAAGCGCATCGCGGGCGCTTTGCGGCGTCATCGTCGTGGGATCGCGCAGCGGCAGCAGCGGAATGATCTGGGCGATGACGGGATCGAGCGGCGTGATCATGTGATGTCTCGCGTTGCAGTTGAACAAGCTGGGAGGATAGGTAACGCGCGGGGCACTCACAATTACCGCAACTGCAGGGCTGCCGAGCGCGTCTGCGGGCAAGGCGCCCGATGCGACCGATTTCCCTTAATTGGTATTAAATTCCTCAAGATGCGCGGGCTGGATGCGAGCCGATGGCACGTCGCGCCTTCACACCACGGGCACGCGCCGTGCGGCGACTGCGGCGGGCGAGATCACCTCGATGTCGAGCGGTACGCGCCATCGCTCGGTGAGCCGCACACGCGGCGCTTCGTTACCTATATCGGCGCCCTCAATCACAAAACCCTCGAAGCCATTGCTCATGACCTCGTTGCACTTCTGAACATAGATCGGAAAGCCGCCGATATAGGGCATGAACACGCGCGGGCGTCCGGGGATGTTGGCGCCGACATACCAGGAGCTGCAGGTCGAGCGCAGCGAGATCTTCGACACTTCGTTGACATGCTCGACCCATTCATCCTCGTAGGACTGCACCGGTTCGAGCGTCGCCGCGCCGATGTCGCGCATGTGCGCCATGCAGTCGGCCATCCAGTCGACGTGCTGTTCGATGGCCTGGATCATGCTCGCCAGCACCGACGGACTGCCGGGGCCGGTGATGGTGAAGAGATTGGGAAAGCCCGCCGTCGCCACGCCGAGATAGGCGCGGGGACCGGCCCGCCATTTCTCGGCCAGCGTCCTGCCGCCGCGTCCGGTGATCGCAATCCGGTCGAACGAACCGGTCATGGCCGCAAAGCCGGTCGCGCAGACGATGGCGTCGAACGGATATTCCGTGCCGTTCACTTCGATGCCCTCGGCCGTGAAGCGCTCGATCGGCGTCGCCGACACGTCGACCAGCTTCACATGAGGCAGATTGTAGGTCTCGAAATATCCGGTATCGACGCACAGGCGCTTGCAGCCGAATACGTTGTTCGGACACAGCAGCTCGGCGGTGGCCGGATCCTTCACGATCGACCGGATCTTGGCGCGCGCGAAGTCGGCGATGGTGTCATTGGCAGCCTTCTCGAACAGCAGGTCGCCATAGGCGCCCAGGAAAGGCAGTCCGCCGCGCTGCCAGGCTTCCTCATATTGCTGCGCGCGCTCTTGCGGTGTGGCTTCCAGCGCGGGCTTCATGTTGAACGGGAAGTAGAAGCCCGTCGGCCGGGCGCGGGCTTTGGCGCGGAGCGCCGGGTAATTCGCCTTGATCGAGTTGCGATACTCCGGCGTCAGCTTCTCGTTCCAGGCCGGCACGGTGTAGGTCGCGGTGCGCTGGAACACCGTCAGCGCGGAAGCTTGCTCTGCAATGATCGGGATCGACTGGATCGCCGACGAACCGGTGCCGATGATGCCGACACGAAGTCCGGTGAAGTCCACCCCTTCGTGCGGCCATTCGCCGGTGTGATAGATCGGGCCCTGAAAATCCTCGCGGCCTTTGAAAGGGACATGGTTGGCCGCGGAGAGGCAGCCGACCGCCATGATGCAGAATTTTGCCGATACCCTGTCGCCGCGATCGGTCTCGATCCGCCAGCATTTCGCTTTCTCATCGAACGCGGCAGCCGTAACGCGCGTATCGAACAGGATGTGCCGGCGGAGATCAAAACGGTCGGCGACGTGGTTGGCGTAGCTCAGGATCTCCGGCTGCGGCGCGTATTTCTCCGACCAGTCCCATTGCTGGTCGAGCTCTTCGGAGAACGAAAACGAATATTGCATGCTCTCGACGTCGCAACGCGCGCCGGGATAGCGGTTCCAGTACCAGGTGCCGCCGACGCCCCCGCCAGCCTCGTATACCCGTGCGGTAAAGCCGAGCTCGCGCAGGCGGTGCAGCATGTACATTCCGGCGAAGCCGGCGCCGACGATGACGGCGTCAAAGGCCGCGCCGGTTTCCGGCGCGCGTTGAGGCTGGTCCTGCGGCGGCATGCGGACTCCCAATCAAGCGTTTCCACTCGCGAGCCGGCGCCGCTCTTGCTGGCGGCGTCCTCATCGGTTCGCGATTCTGCCTGACAGAACAGCGTAAAGCGCGGGGGCGGTCAATTGCGCAGGCGCGACCTTGTCCCCGCGATGATGCGGACCTGTCATGTCCGCATGCGGGCCCGGCGTTCGTCGGGCGCGGGTTCCTACAGCGTCTTGAGGTATTCGATCAGCGCCTTGCGGTCGTCCGGCGACAGTGCCGGTCCGATGACACCCTTGATCTCCTTGTCCTTGCTGTATTCCTTCCTGAATTCGTGGCCGGTGTTCCAGTTGCCACGGATCGAGGTGTCGAATTCGAAACCGTTGGTGATCTCGTCATACTTGTAGCCGAGGTTCACCGGATCGTATTCGCGATTGCCGAGGTAGAATTTCTTCGGCCTGTCCTCGGGCGGACCGAGCAGGGCCTCGACGGTCGGCACCGAGCCGTTGTGCAGATAGGGCGGCGTCGCCCAGACTCCGTTGAGCGGACGGACCTTGTAGGCCAGCTCGCCGCGAAGCTCGTTCGGCATGTAACCCTCCATCTTCTTCCGGTCAGCGGGGTTCACCGGCGGCTTCTTCTGGTCGTAGGCGAAATTGGCGGTCTTCTCCACCAGCTCGCCGAGCGCGAAGGCGAAGCTGCTGCTCTTGAGTTCGAGATTGGCGGGAACCGCAACCGTCCGGTTGAGCATGTCGGCGGCTTGCGCGGGGTCGGTGCCGATATGCGCGATCGGAACGTTCTCGACTTTCAGGATCGGTTCGCCGGCGTCGTTCTTCGTCCACCAGTCCTTGTTGTTGAAGTCCCAGAACGCGGCGCTCGATGGCGGCGGGCGGTGGCATTCCTGGCAATGGGTCTTGTAGAGTTCTGCGCCGCGATCCGCGAGCTTCTGGTCGATCGCAGGCAGGATGTCGTTCGGCCATTTCGGAGACCGCAAACCGGGGAAGCCGTCCTTTGCGTTCGGCTGCGTGTCGCCCTTGATCATCTGCTCCATCTCGAACAGTGCCGCCACGTTCACGCTGGATTTGTAGAGGCCCTTCGATGGGTCGGTGAGATTGAGCTCGGACGACACGCCGAGCGACTCGCCGGCGTTGCGCACCATCGGCTGCATGATCGAGCCGTTATACTGCACCCAGTCGAACCACGGCGTGTTCCAGATCCGGGGGTAGTGCACCGGCGCGGAGGAGCCCGCATAGTTTTCCGGTTTCTTCAGGTCGAGCGAAAACACCTGGTTGCCGATCCGGTTCAGCGCGTCCAGCCGTCCGTAACCTTCGAGGACGCTTTGCGAAGCAACGCGCTTTTCGAGCGCCTGCACCTCGCCATACTGCTTGAGGGTCAGGTCGAGCTGGGCCTCCAGCGTCACGCGATCGGCAACGGTCGAGTCCGGTCCCAGGATGCGTTCTGCGAACCGGCTGAAGCGCCCGGGGACATATTTCGTCAGCAGTAGCGATACGCCCATCGCCTGCTTCAATTTCAGCAGATTGGTCAGTGCCGGTCCGCCGTCGACGATGACGGCCGTGTCCTTGTAGGTGAAGCGGCCGGTATGACAGGCCGCGCAGGTCAGGCCGACGCCGGTCATGTCCCGCTTGTTGCGCGGATTCTTCCATGGCGCACCGGTCGGGTCGAGCATCGGTCCGCCCCGCGCAAACCCGATCGGCAGCGCCTTCTTGTCGGGTATGACGGTATCTGGAATGAAGCCGAAGCGATCAAGGTAAGCGGTATCGCTGAGCAGCCCGACCGAGGTGATCACCAGCGGCGAAATCGTCGGCTGCTCCAGCGCCATGAACCACTCATAGGGGAAGCTGAAGGTCCGCGTGCCCTGGTCGGCGTGATAGAACCAGCTCAGCTTTTCCTTGGGCACGCCCTGGTCGAGCCAGACGGTTTTCTTCGGCTGCGGATACTCCGCGACCTTCACATGAAGATTGTCCCAGAGGTTGGCTATGTCATCCCTGAAGGTGAGGTAAACACCAACACCGCCGACGACCGCCAGCGCGATCACAATCGGCGCAATCTTCCTGCCACGCATTGTTTGCCCCTCCCCAAACCGCGCCGGTTGCGCGCAATATCCCTCTGCTATCAAAAAACGCCGCAAGGCGAATCACCCTCGGCGTGCGGTTGAATATGATGCAATCCTACCGTGGCGGCATAGCTCTGTCCATAAATCCGGTTCTTCTCGGCCGGGCGATTTCGGTTGGTCATCTCACGCCGGGCTTTTTGCAGTATAGAATGCCGATCATGCAGTTGAATGTCGGCCAGATCACATGAAGACAATTGACGCGCAATCGCTCCGAATTGAGATCAGCCCTGAGAGCGCGGTTTCCGGGCTCTTGGTCCAGCCTCTGCAGTCGCGCGCGTGTTATGTGCTTGCGCACGGCGCGGGCGCCGGCATGGCCCATGCATCGATGGCGGCGGTTGCCTCCGGCCTCGCCGAGCGCGGCATAGCGACGCTGCGCTATCAGTTTCCCTATATGGAAAAAGGCGGCAAGCGGCCCGATCCGCCGGCGGTAGCGCATGCCGCCGTCCGTGCGGCGGTGGCGGAAGCCGGGCGATGCTGTCCGGCGCTGCCGTTGTTCGCTGGCGGCAGATCGTTCGGCGGGAGGATGACGTCGCAGGCGCAGGCGATTTCCCCCTTGTCCGGCGTTCGCGGGCTGGCGTTTCTCGCTTTCCCGCTGCATCCGGCAGGAAAGCCCTCGGCCGACCGCGCCAAACATCTCGCCGATGTGAAAATCCCGATGCTGTTCCTGCAGGGTACCCGCGACGCGCTGGCCGAGCTCAGCCTGCTGGAGCCCGTCGTGAAAGGCTTGGGATCGCGGGCGACGTTGCATCTCGCCGATGGCGCCGACCATTCCTTCCATGTGCTGAAGAGCTCGGGGCAGAACGATCGCGAGGTGATGGACGAGGTGCTCGATGCTTTCGCGGCGTGGGTGGATGAGGTCGTCGGCTGAATTCTCCCGGGTCGTCCCTGCGAACGCAGGGACCCATAACCACAGGCGTATGTGGTTGAAGAAAGCCGCCTCCGCTTGTGCCCTTTCCGCAGGCCGCGGCGTATGGGTCCCTGCTTTCTCAGGGACGGCGGGGATGGAGTTGCGCTGCGCGCCGCCCCGGTTACGATACACCCATGACAAAAATCCTGATCGTCAATCCGAACACGACCGCCTCGATGACCGAAACGATCGGCGCCGCTGCGCGCGCCGTCGCCGCGCCAGGCACCGAAATATCTGCGGTGACGTCGCCGATGGGCCCGGTTTCGATCGAGGGCTATTACGATGAGGCCTTCGCCGTTCCCGGCCTGATCCAGGCGCTCATGAATGCGCCCGATGCGGATGCCGCCATCATCGCCTGTTTCGACGACACCGGCCTCGACGCCGCGCGCTCGGTGGCGCGCTTCCCGGTGGTCGGCCTCTGCGAGGCGGCGCTGGTAACCGCGGGGCAAATTGCAAAACGCATCGCAATCGTCACCACGCTGCCGCGCTCGATCGTGCCGCTGGAGGAACTGGTCCGTCGTTACGGCTTTGCGGAGCGGGCACATGTCACCGCGTGCGACGTCGCGGTGCTCGATCTCGAAAAGCCCGGTTCGGGTGCGGAGGCGAAGCTGGAAGCCGAGATTGCCCGCGCGCTCGACAAGGGCGCGGAGGCGATCGTGCTGGGCTGCGCGGGCATGGCTGATCTGGCGGCGAAACTGTCGCAGAAGTTCGGCGTGCCGGTCGTCGACGGCGTGGCGGCGGCGGTGAAGCAAGCCGAGGCGCTGGCCGGACTGAAGCTGACGACGTCGCGGCGCGGGTCATACGCGCAGCCGGGCGTGAAAAAATACGACGGCATATTGGCACCGTTCGCGCCGAAGACTTCAGACTAGACCAGGTCGTCATCCCCGGCCTTGTGCCGGGTATCCACGTCTTTGGTTCATAGAGCAGGAAAGACGTGGATGGCTGGGGCAAGCCCGGCCATGACGAGAAAGCGGTTTTTCCGCTCAGGCCGATTTCGGCGCCCCATAAACCTTGTCGCGCAGCCGCCGCATGCCGGCGAGCCAGCGATCGCGGCTGGAAGCCTTGCGCTGCATGTATTCGGCGACCTGCGGATGCGACAATATGAGGAAGCGTTCGGCTTCCATCGCCTCGATCACCATGCGCGCCACTTCCGGTGGCTGCAGCACGCCGTCGACCCGTGCGGCGCTCGGGCCCGGCGTCGTCATGCCGGTCTGCACCGATTGCGGACACAGCACGGAGACGCGGATGCCGCGGTCGCCATATTGGATGGCGAGATGCTCGGCGAGCGCCACCGCCGCGTTCTTGGTAACGCCGTAAGGCATCGAGTTCAGCGACGCCAGCAGGCCGGCCGCGGAGGCCGTGTTGAGGAGATAGCCCGATCCCCGCGCGAGCATGCCGGGCACCAGCGCGCGGGCCGCGAATACATGGCTCATGACATGGACACGCCAGCTCACATCCCAATCGGCGTCGGAGGCGGTCTCCTGTCCCTTGCGGGAGAGGCCGGCGTTGGAAAAGAACACGTCGACCGGGCCGTATTTGTCCTCGGCCGCGGCGATCAGCGCCTTGATGTCTTCTTCCAGTCCGACATCGGCCGTGATCGGCAATCCGTCGATATCACCGGCGACCTTGGCCAGCTTGTCGCGTGTGGTTTTCAGGTCGGCAACGACGACGCCGCGCGCGCCGGCCTCCGCATAGGCGCGCGCCACCGCTTCGCCGATGCCGCTTGCGGCTCCCGTAACGACACAGACCTTGCCTTTGACTTGCATGATGCGTTTTCCCTTTGATGCTTGCTTTTTAGTTGTTGTAGAGTCCCTTGTCGCGCGCCTGGCGGATCGCCAGCGCGGCCATGAAGTCGAGCATCGGCGTCGAAAGCTTGGCGGCGCGCGCGAAGGCGGCAGGCGCACGCAC